>Ga0070671_100004472_pt1 | contig 11072 bp, 8 predicted proteins | sample KBSS73metaG_FD_65341 | JGI IMG/M metagenome (GOLD analysis project Ga0070671, IMG submission 65341) | Switchgrass rhizosphere microbial communities from Kellogg Biological Station, Michigan, USA - KBS S7-3 metaG | ecosystem: Host-associated > Plants > Roots > Rhizosphere > Soil ... | reverse complement strand
CCGTGTAGGTCGCCTTGTACGTCGGGCTGGCGAACACGGCGACGGCCGACCCCTGCACCTGCTCGACCGCGGCGGCCACGGCCGGATCACCCCAACCGAGCAGGCCGGCGCCGAGCTCGACCACGTCGATGACGACGGCCGGCGGCGCGCCGCCGAGTCGTTCGGCGACCAACCGGGCGGCGTCGAGCGTGCGCGACGCCGGCTTCGGGTTCCCAGTGACGACGGCGATGTCCATGCCCCCATCCAACCGCATGGTGGTGACACGGGGACGTCCGCGCTGTTGCGGCTCGATTGCGCTCAGTCGCGGGCGTGCACGCAGCTGACGAGGCGGCGTCCGGTGCCGTCGACGCTGGTGAGCGTCGGCGCGGTCACGTCGCAGCCGTCGATCCGGGCATCGCACCGCGGATGGAACGCGCACCCGGTCGGCACGGCCAGTGGGCTCGCCGGCTCGCCCGGCAGGCGCACCGGCCGCGTTCCCGGTCGGGGGACGGCGCTCAGCAGGGCCTTGGTGTACGGGTGCTTCGGCGAGTCCACGACGTCAGCGGCCCGACCGACCTCCACGATGTTGCCGAGGTACATCACGGCGATGCGATCGGCGACGAAGCGGGCCGCGGCGAGGTCGTGGGTGACGAACATGACGGCCATGCCCATCTCGCGCCGCAGGTGCTGCAAGAGGTTGAGCACCGACGCGGCGAGCGAGGCGTCGAGCGCGGAGGTCGGCTCGTCGCACAGGAGGACGGGCGGCGGCACGATGGTGGCCCTCGCGAAGGCGACGCGTTGGCGCTGGCCGCCGGACAGGCTGGCCGCCTTGGTGTTGGCCACCTCCGGAGGCAGGCCGACGAGCTGGAGCGCCTGCTGGACGCGCTCGTCGCGCTCCCGTCGACGCGTCGACTTGCGCAACCGCTCGCCGACGATCTCGCCGACGGTGAGCCACGGGGTGAGCGAGGCGCCTGCGTCCTGGAACACCATCTGCGGCTTGCCGGTGACGACGACCTTGCCGCGGTCCGCCTCGATGAGACCGGCGATCACGCGGAGCAGGGTCGACTTGCCCGATCCCGATTCCCCCACGACGGCGACCGACTCGCCTTGCTGCACGTCGAGGGCGATGTCGCCGAGTGCGACCAGACGATCGCGCTTGACCATGCCGCGGCGAACCCAGAAGTCCTTGCCGACGTCGATGCAGCGCACTGCCGGCTCACTCGTCTCGGGTGTGGGCACGGCGGCGAACGCCGGCGTCGCGACGCGAGCGCTCGCCACGAGCGGAACGGTGCTGACGCACGCGACGACACCGCTGTGCGTCGACGCCGGCTGCGCTTCCGGCAGCGCCACGTCGCACGCGTCCTCGTGGTTCGGGCACCGGGGCGCGAAGGCGCAGCCGGGCGGGTGGTTGCGCGGGTCGGGGGGCTCGCCCGGCAGGGTCGCGATCTCGTGGTCGAGCGGCAGATCGAGGTCGAGCCTAGACCGCAGGAGCCCCACCGTGTACGGGTGCGACGGAGCGGCGAGCACCTCGTCCATCGCGCCGGCTTCGGCGAGACGACCGCCGTACATCACGGCTACCCGGTCGGCGACCTGCGAGGCCACACCGAAGTCGTGGGTGATGAGGATGAACGAGCAGCCGATCTCGTCGCGCAGGTCGCGCAGCAGCGCAAGGATCTGCGCCTGCACGGTCACGTCGAGCGCGGTGGTGGGCTCGTCGGCGATGACGAGGTCCGGACTCCCCGCGACGGCCATCGCCAGCATCACGCGCTGGCGCAGGCCACCCGAGAGCTCGTGCGGGTAGGCGTGCATGCGCCGAGTGGGCTCCGGCACGCCGACGAGGTCGAGCAGTCGCCGCGCCTCTTCGACCGAGCCGGCGGCCTCGACGACCTGGCGGCCGACGCGCATCGTCGGGTTGAGCGACGTCATCGGGTCCTGGAACACCGCGCCGAGGTGCTGGCGCCGCACCTGGCGGCGCGCTTCCGCCGACGCCGAGATCATGTCGACGCCGCACACCTCGGCGACGCCGCGGACGGTCGGGGCCGGATCGCCGCCGAGCAGGCCGAGCAGGCTCAGGCCGAGCACGCTCTTGCCCGAGCCCGACTCGCCGACGACGGCGAGGATCTCCCCGGGCGCGACATCGAGCGAGACGCCGCGCAGGGCGTACAGCGGCGCGCCACGGCGCCGGAACGTGACCGTGAGATCCTCGACACGAGCGCGCGACGCCGGTCGGGCACTGCGGAGGTGCGGCTCGGCGAGCGAGACCGGAACCTCGGTGAGCATCGTCCGTGCATCTTGTTGGGTCAGTGCCATGACGATCAGCAAAGCGATTCGGTGTGTCGCGTCAACGTCGCCGCGGTGGACGTTCGATTACGCCGAACCGCAGAATCCGTTCAGACCGAGGGGGTGACGACGAGCGGCGACGAGTGAGGCGTAAAGGCGCCGAAACAGGGTGGCGGCGACCCGGAAACGAGCGACCTCCATGCTCGGTCCATGAGCGCCAGGGAACTCGACGACCACCTTCTCGCTCCTCCCGCGCTTGCCGACGCCGTCGCCGCCGTGCATGCGGGCCGCCCGGTGCGCATCGTCGACGACCTCCGTGACGGCGGTGCGATCGTCGTTGCGGTGGCGGGGCGGGCCCCTGCCGTCGACGTGGCGGCCGTGGCGATGCCGAAGTGGCGTGGCGCCGGGCCCCGTCCCACGCCGACCGGGGCCACCGTGGTCCACCTCGTGCCCGACCTCGGCCTCGTCGTGGAAGCGACGTTGGCGACGGCATCGGTCGACCTGCTGCGCCTCGCCGGCGCCGACCCGGTGGCATTGCACCTCGAGGCGGCCGACGCCGACGTCACGGTGACGCTGAGCGCGCTCGTGCAGCTGTGGTGCGAGCGCTCGCTCGCGGTGGAGCACGTCAGCCAGGCCCGGCTGCCCACGATCCACGGCGACTTCATGGCCCACGTCGTGCGCGACGTCCAGAACGCCGAGCACGTGCTGCTCGCGCGGGGCGACGACCTCGAGCTCGGACCGAACACGGTCGTGCCGGAGTGCGTCGTGGCCATGGCCATGGGCGGGCTGGGATGCGGTTGCCGGGCGCGCCTCGAAGACGCGCTGGCGGGCGTCGAGCGCGCCGGTCGCGGCAGCGTCCTGCTCGTCCGCGCCGACCTGTTCGGTCTCGCCGCGCCGGGCGCCTGCCCCGAGTGGTCGACGCCCGATCCGGCGGCGCGGCTGCGCCACCACGCCCTCGGCGACGCCGCCCGGGCGTGCGTCGTCGATCGGCGCCGTAGCGCCCGAGGTGTCCACCAGCATGTGTGAGGAGGCCTGATGGCCATCGCCGAGCCGTACATCGCCCCGCCCATCGGCCGACGGTTCTCCGGCGCGACCCGACGGTTCTTCGCGGGCTCCTCCATCCGCAACCACCTCGCCCTCGGGGCGGTGGGACTGGTGGTCGTGGTCACGATCCTCGCCCCGTGGATCGCCCCCCATGACCCGAAGCTCCCCGTGGGCAACCCGCTGATGGGGCCGGGCACCCACTTCTGGCTCGGCACCGATGAGATCGGGCGTGACGTCTTCAGCCGGGTGCTGATCGGCATGCGCTCGAGTTGGTGGGGCGCCGTGATCGTGATCGCCTCCGGCGTGATCTTCGGCGGGCTGATCGGCCTGGTGGCCGGCGCGGCCGGTGGGATCGTCGACACGTTGCTGATGCGCTTCACCGATTCGTTCCTGGCGCTGCCCGGCACGATCCTCGCCGTTGCGTTGGTGGCGGCCATCGGCCCCAGCTACGCCCACACGCTGTTCGCGGTGTCGATCGTGTGGTGGCCGCTCTACACCCGCATCGTCCGCGCCGAGGTGCGCAAGCTGCGCGCGTCACCGCACCTCGAAGCGGCGCGGCTGGCCGGCGCCGGCCGCGTGCGGCTGGCGATGCGCCACCTCCTCCCGGGTGCGGTGCCGTCGACGATCGTCGCAGCCAGTCTCGACGTGAGCGCGCTGGTGCTCGTGCTCGCCGGCCTCTCGTTCCTCGGGCTCGGTGCCCCGGCGCCGGCCCCCGAACTGGGCGCCATGAGCGCTCGCGGCGTCACCTACATCTTCGAGTCGTGGTGGGTGCCGATCATGCCGGCCGCCGGCGTGTTCCTGCTCGCCATGATGGCCAACTTCGGAGGCGACGCCTTGCGCGATCGCATCCGAGATCGCTGAAGGAGCGTCCCTGTGACCAAGATGTTCGGCTTCCGCCTGCTCGGCATGTTGCCGGTCCTTCTGGTGCTCGCCCTCGCCGTGTTCGTGCTCGAGCAGATCGCGCCCGTCGATCCGGCGGTGGCGATGGTGGGCGAGAAGGCGCCGCGCGCGGTGCTCGAGCGGGCGCGCCACGAGATGGGTCTCGACAAGCCGTTGCCCGTTCAGTACGTGCGTTACATCGACCATCTGCTGCACGGGAACTTCGGCACGTCGAGCGTGACGCGGCGTCCCGTCCGCCAGGACCTCACCGACTTCCTGCCGGCGACGCTCGAGCTCGTCCTGTTCGCCTTCGCGCTCATCGTCATCTTCGGCACGTTCCTCGGGATGGCCACCGCGCAAGGGTGGCGCGGGTCGGGGTTCCTCAGAGCGCTCATGATCGGCGGCTCGTCGGTGCCCGTGTTCCTCACCGCGCTGCTCGGGATGCTGCTCTTCTATCGAAAGCTCGGATGGCTACCAGCGACCGGGCGATCATCGCTCGACCACGCGCCCAACGGGCCGACCCACATGATGATGCTCGACGGTCTGCTCGCCGGGCGGCTCGACGTGGTCCTCGACACGTTCAAGCACCTCATCCTGCCGGCCACGTGCCTCGCCATCGCCCCGGCCGTGGCCGTTGGTCGAGTGTTGCGCAGCAGCCTCACCCACACGCTGCGGTCTGACTTCGTGCGGACCGCGCGTGCGAAGGGTCTCGGTGAGAAGCGCATCCTGTTCTCGCACGCCTTGCGCAACTCGCTGGGCCCTGTGCTGGCCCTGGCCGGTCTGCAGGTGGCGTCGTTGTTCGGGGCGACCATCGTCGTCGAGCTGATCTTCGCCTACCCGGGACTCGGCCTCTACATCTCGCAAGCGATCGGCAAGGGGGACTTCAACACGGTGGCGGGCATCACGGTGGTGCTCGGCGCGCTCTACGTCTTCATGAACACGCTGGTCGACCTGCTCCAGGCAGCTGCCGATCCGCGCATCCGGTTCTGACGTGAGCTGAGTGTCTCTCGCCCGTCGCTCGGGCGCCGTCGAACCGCTTTGGACCCCGTCCTTCATCCCGCTGACTGCGGCGATGGGCTTCGTCATGGCGATGACGGCGCCCATCGAGATCCTGTACGCCCACCGCTTCGGTGCCGGCAATGTGGCCATCACGGCGTTCGTGATGATCTCCTCGGTCGGCCTGATCACGGTCGATCTCTTCGGCACGCGCTTCGTGCCGCGCCTCGAGCCCCGCGCCTCCATCACCGCCGGGATGGCCGGGTTCGCGCTGGCGTCGTTGCTGATGGGCGTGGCCCAGTCGTTCCCACCGCTGCTGATCGCTCGAGCGTTGCAGGGCACCTCGGCGGCGCTCCTGCAGGGCGCCCTGCTGCAAGCGGCGGTCCGCACGAGCGACAGCCGTGAGCGCGCCCTCGGAGCGCTGAACAGCGCCGTCCTCCTCGGGGGAGCCATCGGCGCACCCGCCGGCGGCATCGTCGCCAACCTGCTGGCCGGGACGGCCGGCTTCCGCTTGGCCTTCGGCATGTGCGCCGCGCTCGGCGTCCTCACGTCGATCGGGATCTGGACCTGCTTGCCCTCGCTGCCGACGAACGAGCGGCCCGAGCTCGGGTTGCCCCGGCTCTCGGGGTCGTCGGTCATGGGACTCGCCCTCGTGCTCGGCATGCTCGGCTACTACCTGCGCAGCGGCGTCGTGAACACCGCGCTGCCGCTGGTGGGCGCCGAGCACCACCTGTCGACGGCGGTGATCGGCATCGCTCTCGGCGCGCTCGCCGGGGTGCAGATCGTGACGCTGCGCTTCGCCGACCGGCTCTTCGCCCGCTTCGCCGCCGACGACTGCCTGGTGGTCGGCCTCGTGGTGGGCATCGTGGCGTCGGCGCTGCTCATCGTGGCCCACGGCTGGGCGGCGTTCACCGTGGCGGCGATGCTGTTCGGGTTCCTCGTCGCGGTGGCGATGGTCGGGCCGCCGCTCGTGATCATGTCGTTGAGTCCCGACGCGTCGACGGGGTTGGCGTCCTACCGCATCGCCTGTGGCGTCGGTTCCCTCGCCGGTTCGACGAGCATCAACGCGACGGTGGCCGCGACCGGCGCCGCCGGTGCGCTGTCGATGATCGGCGGCGTCCTCCTCGGTGGCATCGCGCTGGTGGGCCTGATCGGCCGCCGCCTCGCCGAGCTCTGACCCGCCCCCGCTCTTGTTCTTTGTCGCGTTGTGGTCGCTCAGCGACCACAACGCGACAAAGAACGGGCGTCGTCAGCCGATCGCGCGCAGGTGGACGGGCGAGGCGGCTTCGGTGAGGAGGCAGGCCGCCATGCGCTCGTTGGTGCCGTCGATGGAGTAGAGGCTGGGCGTGTCCGTCTCGCACCGGGCGACGCGCTCGGCGCAGCGGGGGTGGAACGAGCAGCCGGTGGGGACCGCGAGCGGGCTGGCCGGTTCGCCCTGGAGGCGAGCCGGCGTGGTGCCGGGCCGGGGCACGGCGGCCAGCAGCGCCTTGGTGTACGGGTGCTGCGGCGAGGCCACCAGCTCGTCGGCGGGGCCCAGTTCGACGATCTCGCCGAGGTACATGACGGCGATGCGATCGGCGACGAAGCGCGCCGCCGCGAGGTCGTGGGTGACGAACATGACGGCCATGCCGAGCTCGCGGCGCAACACCTGCAGCAGGTTGAGCACGGCGGCGGCGAGCGACGCGTCGAGGGCCGACGTCGGCTCGTCGCACAGCAGGAGCGATGGCGGGACGATGGTGGCCCGGGCGAACGCCACGCGCTGGCGCTGGCCGCCCGACAGGATCCCGGCCTTCAACTTGGCCACGTCGGGGGGCAGGCCGACGAGGCGCAGCGCGTCGTCGACGCGTCGCTGGCGCTCGCTCCGGCCGGCGGTGCCGAGCAGGCGTTCGCCGACGATCTCGCCGACGGTGAGCCAGGGCGTGAGCGACGCACCGGCATCCTGGAAGACCATCTGCGGCCGGTCGTCGGCGCGCTCGATCGTGCCCTCGTCGGGCTCGAGCAGGCCGGCGGCGACGCGCAGGAGCGTCGACTTGCCCGAACCCGACTCGCCGACGATCGCGACCGACTCACCGGCCCTCACCTCGAGCACGACGTTGCGCAGCGCGGCCAACCGGTCGCGCTTCACCGCGCCTCGCCGCACCCAGAAGTCCTTGCCGACGCCGAGGCAGCGGATCGCCGGCGGCGCGTCGGCGTCGACGACGACGGCTTCGAACGCGGGCGTCTCGATCCCGTTGTCGGCACCGGCGACAGGGGCCGGCCCGATGCAGGCGACGACACCCGAGTGCGTGGTCGCGGCCCGCACCTCGGGGGCGGCGTCGTCGCACGCGTCGATGCGCGAGGGACAGCGCGGCGCGAACGCGCAGCCCGGGGGATGGGCGCGCGGGTCGGGCGGCTCACCAGGGAGCGTCGCGATGTGGCGGCCGAGTGGCAGCCCGAGGTCGAGCCGCGACCGCAGCAGGCCGGCGGTGTACGGGTGCGACGGTGCGGCGAGCACCTCGCGCATCGGGCCCGACTCGGCCAGCCGTCCGCCGTACAGCACGGCGACGCGGTCGGCCACCTGCGCGGCCACGCCGAAGTCGTGGGTGATGAGGATGAACGAGCAGCCGAACTCGTCGCGCAGGTCGCGCAGGAGCAGGAGGATCTGCGCTTGGACGGTGACGTCCAAGGCAGTGGTCGGCTCGTCGGCGATGACGAGGTCGGGACGACCGGCCACCGACATGGCGAGCATCACGCGCTGACGCAGGCCGCCCGAGAGCTCGTGCGGGTACGCCTGCATGCGGCGCGCCGGTTCCGGCACGCCGACGAGATCGAGCAGGCGGCGCGCCTCCTCGGTCGATCCCGCCGCTTCCACGACTTGGCGACCGACGCGCATCGTCGGGTTGAGCGACGTCATCGGATCCTGGAAGACGGCGCCCAGGTGGGCGCGCCGCGCCTCGCGCCGTTGCGAGGGCGACGCGCGCACCATGTCGACGCCACAGACCTCGGCCACGCCCGTGACGGACGGGGCCGGGTCGCCGCCGAGCAATCCGAGCAACGTCAAGCCGAGGACGCTCTTGCCCGATCCCGACTCACCGACCACCGCGAGGATCTCGCCGGGCGCGACGTCCAACGACACGCCGCGCAGCGCACGGACCTCGCGGCCACGGCGCTGGAAGGTGACGGCGAGGTCGCGGACCCTCGCTCGGGCCGGCGCCACCGCCGACCCGAGCGCGAGGCCCGAGGATGCGAGCCCGATCACGTCCTCGACCGCGGCCATCAGGACGACTTCAGGACGTCGAGGTTGAGGATGCTCGGCAGGTACGAGTTCGACTCGAAGCCCGACAGGCCGGCCCGGGCGATGATCACCTCAGGACGGCGAGCGAACGGGATGAACCACGCCTCGTCCTGGATGTCCTTCGCGATCGACACGTAGTCGGCCTCCACCATGTCCTTGGTCGGCTCGGTGATGGCCTTGTCCATCTTCGTGTCGAGGTCCTTGTTCGAGTAGTTGTCCCAGTTCAACGGCGCGGCACCGGTGCGCAGGAAGATGCGCAGCACGGTGTCGACGTGCAGGGCGTCGCCGCCGTAGCTCCACAGCAGGAGGTCGGGTCGCTGCTTGGCGGCACCGGTGGCCAGACCGAACACCTGCGACGTCGGCATGCCGCGCACGGCCACGTCGAGCCCGATGGCGGCGAGCTGCGTCTGGATCAGCTCGGCCATCCGTCGGTAGGGGGCACCGCCCGACTCGGCGTAGGCGAGGTCGATCTTCTTGGTGGGCAGGTCCTTGATCATGCCCTTGAGGATCGACGGGTCGTAGGCGAGGTCGAACGGGGCCTTGCCGTCGGGGAACATGTTCTCCGAGTAGTAGTTCTTCTCGATCTTGGCGAGGCCTTGGTACGTCGGCGTGATGATCTTGTCGCGGTCGATCGCCTGCAGCATCGCCTTGCGCACCGCCTTGTCCTTGAAGACGCCGTCGCCGGTGGCGTTGAGCCACAGGGCGATGATCGACGTCGACTCGGTGACGATGACCTTGTACTTCGAGTTCTTCTGGAACTGCTTCACGTCCTCGGTGGCGAAGCCCTTGGTGACCAGATCGAGATCACCGGACTCGAGCTTCAACCGCTGCGTGGCGACGTCGGGGATGATGTCGATGCGCACCGTCGTGAACTGCGGCTTGGGCCCCCAGTAGTCCGGGAACGCCTCGAGCGTGTAGTGGCTGCCGGGCACGAACTCGGAGATGACGTACGCGCCGGTGCCGGCGTCATGCGTCTTGAGCCACCCTTGGGCGACGTCGTTGCCGGAGGCGTACTTCGCCACCGCCGTGGGACTCACCGCGTAGGGCTGCCACGGGCAGGCGAGGTAGTCGAGGAACGCGTCGTTCGGCTCCTTGAGCGTCACGATGAACGTGAGCGGGTCGGGCGTCTCCATCTTGACGACGCCGTCGACCATGTACTCGGGCCCTTGGTTCACGGTCTTGCGGCGCTCGAAGCTCTTCTGCCACGCGGTGGCGTCGGCCGCGGTGCCGTCGTGGAACTTCACGCCCGGCTTCAGCTTGAACGTGTAGGTGAGCAGGTCGGTCGACACCGTCCACGAGTCGGCGAGACCGGGGACGATCGTCCCGGTGCCGGGCTTGTAGTTCACCAGGCCCTCGTAGCAGGCAAGCATGACCTGCAGGCCTTCGCCCTCGTACATGATGTCGGGGTCGGGTACCTGCATGTCCAGCAGGAACGGCATCTTGAGGGTCAGGTTGCCCTTGGCCGACGACGTCGCCGTCGAGTTGTCGGTGGAGGCCTTCGTGCCACCGCTGCTGCTGCAAGCGGCCAGCAACGCGGGGAGGCTGACGAACTGCAGACCGGCCGCCGTGATGCCGGTGCGTCGCAGGAAGGTTCGTCGATCGATGCCTTGCTCTTCGCTCACAGGTGCGTCTCCAGGTCCACGAGTCGGGGGGTGCTGCGTAGGACCGAAGCAAACCGGTAGGACGTGTCGTCGGAAGGTCGCGACCGTTCCTGTTCGATTACGCCGCGCGCCGGTTTTCTTACGTCGCAGGTTCGACCACGGCGCGCCGCCCGTCGGTGCGCATCGCGCCGTGCACGGCGAGGAACAGCGCCATGACGGACACCGTTGCGAGGTTGGCCAGCATGTGGAAGCCGACCGCACGATGGATGAAGCCGGACGAGAAGCCGGCGAGCCCGCCGCACGAGCTCATCATCAGGTCGGCGGCCCCTTGCACGGCCACGCGCTCGGACGGCGGCACGCTCTGGATGAGGAGGTTCGAGCCCCCGATGAGCCCGAAGCTCCATCCGAGACCGATCAACCAGAGAGACGGGAAGAGCAGGAAGACGAGATCGCCGGAGAGCGCGGCCATCGAGCTGCCGGCGATGAGCGCCGCGCTCCCGAGGCGCAGCGACGCCAGCGGTCCCTCCCGGTCGAGGTAGCGGCCGACCAGCGGGGCGAGGGCGAACATGCCGGCGATGTGCGTCGACACGACCACCTGGCTGATGCCTTCATGGCCGTGCAGCTTCAGGTGCACGGACGTCATGGCCATGACCGCGACCATCGTCGCTTGCGTGACGATCATGGCCAGCAGCGCGAGGCGAGCCGTCGGGAACTGGCGGATCAGGCGCACCGCAGCGACGAGCCGTAGCCGCGGCACCCGCTCGTCGTGCACGGTGCCGCCCGACGCGATCAGCGGATCGGGGCGCAACCGCAACGCGATGTTGACGCCGGCGCACGCGAAGAACACGGCGCTGAAGAGCCACGGTCCCGTGTACTTCTGGAAGCCGAGCGCCTGGCCGGCCGCTTCGGCCGGGCCGATCATGGCGATCGGACCGAGCACGGCGCCGAACGTCGATGCGAACACGATCCGGCTCATGGCGCGCCCTCGCTCGTCGGCGAGGGCAAGGTCGGTTGCCGTG
>Ga0070671_100004469_pt1 | contig 11076 bp, 13 predicted proteins | sample KBSS73metaG_FD_65341 | JGI IMG/M metagenome (GOLD analysis project Ga0070671, IMG submission 65341) | Switchgrass rhizosphere microbial communities from Kellogg Biological Station, Michigan, USA - KBS S7-3 metaG | ecosystem: Host-associated > Plants > Roots > Rhizosphere > Soil ... | reverse complement strand
CTTCCCGCGTACCGGAAGATCTTCTACGAGGAACTTCCGGAGTCACTCGACGCGCTGGCGACGGATCCGTCGCCAGCCGCCCAGATCCGCGCGTCGGCCACCTACAACCACGTCATCGAAGGCATGATGGCGCTGACGGGATACTATGCGTGGCACCGTATTTGCGTGGACCGCGGCATTCTTCCCGGCATGCAGGAATTGGTGAAGCGCATCGGCGACGACGAGCGACGCCACATGGCGTGGGGCACCTTCACGTGCCGGCGCCACGTCGCCGCCGACGAGCGCAATTGGGCCGTCTTCGAGACGCGGATGAACGAGCTGATTCCGCTGGCACTGCAGAACACCGAGGACGCCTACGCCCTTTACGACGAGATCCCCTTCGGTCTGGAAAAGGAGGACATCCAGCAGTACGCCACCGACAAGGGGATGCGTCGGTTCGGCACCATCAGTAGCGCGCTGGGCCGTCCGCTTGCCGAGATCGACCTCGATTACACGCCGTTGCAGCTGGAGGACACGTTCGCCAGCGAGGACGAAAAAGTCTTCGCGGCACTGGGATAAGACGGCACTGTCCCCCGATTGGGGGACGCCGGATTCCACCGCTGAATGGGCAGATCACCCGACTGCCATGGCGCGGCGGCGACGAAATACTCGGTTCATGACAGCAGCGCTCGCCACCGTCGCCTCGCCTCGCGTTGACGCGGCACGCCCATCGATCCCGTCGCGCATCGCCGCCCGCATGTGTGCCCGCCACCTGGACCGACTGGTGCAAGCAGGCGCCACTCCCCGACCCGGCACGGCGCTGGAGGCGCATGCGCTCCGATTGACCGATATTGCGTATCGCGAGCGCCTCGCCTCCGAGTTGCGTCGCCGCGGCACGGCCGTGCTGTGCGATCGAGTCGTGCTGTCGCCGTCGCGCCTGAACGCGTCCGCAGTATGGGACGCGGCCGAGATGATCGAGCGCGTGGAGCAGCGACTGCAGAACCGTCACGTCAGCCCGCGCGGCGTCGCACGGCTTCGCCGCCTGCTGGCGGACTGGAACGGTCCGTTGCGTCGCGGCTGCGGCGATCTGTGCGGCGAACTGCGGGCAGTGCTTGCCGCGTTATAGCTCGGCCGGCTTCGGCCTCCGCCGGGTCGCACCCCAAAGCCCGATGCCGATACCGACAGCGGCGCCGCCGAGGCCGATGAGCCGCTGCGAGAGCCTCATCTCCTCGTGCACGCTCATCCCGCCAAGCAGGTCGGCCGCGTCTGCGCCGCCGGACGCCAGAAACCAGCCGCGGGTATCACGTCCGCGCAACGCCGCCACCGCGAGCAGGCCACCGATCAGCGCGTCGCGGTAGCCCATCGACCGCAACAGCAGGCGCGCGGTCGGCGCCGGCTCGTCCGGGTCACCCCAGAGCCGGTTCGCGCGAACGGGATCCACGAGAAACGAGATGCCCGAGGCAAGTCGGATGCTGCCCGCGGCAAGCGCGGCACGGTCGATCGGCATGCGTGCAGCCTAGGGCGTCGGTTCAGCAGACGGTGAAGAGTTCGAGCTGAATGTTGTCCGGGTCGCGAAACACCAATGTGGCGAACGGGAACGGTTGGTCGCCGGTTCTGATGCCGGAGTGCTCGACGCCGAGTTCGTCGAGCCACGCCGCCCAGGCCTCCAAGTCCTCGCGGGACGCCACGTTGAATCCGACGTGGTCCAAACCTGTACGGGCCTCGTCGAATTGCTCGCCGTCGTTACCGGTGTTGGTGTGCAAGCCGATCGCCAGCCCCGAACGCGAATCGACGAGCAGCACGCCGTAGCCGGTGTCCTCGCGTTCGTAGTGTGGGAACGTCATCGGAACCCGGTCCGCGCGGAACACCCGCTGATACCAGGCCACGCTGGTGTCGAGGTCGCGCACGGTGACCGAGAAGTGGTGTATGCCCGTAATTGCGGGGGCCTCGCTCATGCCTCGTCCTTTCTCGGTGCAAACACGGGCACAAACACTCTGTCACCATCGACATTCTGCGGTTCGAACCGGACTTCGACGCCAAGACCGATATGAACCGAGTCCGGCTCACAGTCAACGATATTCGAAGCGATGCGCAAATCGGGCTGCTCGTCCAACTGGATGATCGCGATCACGTACGGCACGGGTACGTCAGGGTTGAACGGCTGATGGTTGACCGTATAGGTGAACACCGTCCCACGGCCGGACACCGGCCGCGCCACCAGTGCTCCCCCACAATCGGGACAGTCCCCGGCGGGCGGGCTCACCCACAGCTCGCACTGCTTGCACCACGAGATCATCAGCTGACCGTCGGCGCCGCCGGTCCAGAACGCCCGGTTGTGCTCATGGAGCTTGGGCAGCATTCGCCCCGGAATTGCGGGTGGGGCCCCATCTGCCATGACAAGGAAAGTACAGTCCAATCGACTGTCATTACAAAAATAGAGGTTTGAACGGGGTCCCCTACCGGTGAGCTACTTCGAGAAGGACGCGATCATCAGCGGCCTTGGCATCTCACGGATAGGCCGCCGAACGGGCATTCCCGGGTTGGAGCTGACGCTGGAGGCCGCCCGTGCCGCCATCGAGGACGCCGGCCTGACCGCCGACGACATCGACGGAATCGGCACACTGGGCGATACCCCGCCGTCCGACGTGATGACCGCGCTGGGCATCGAAGCCACAGACCAAACCCTGGGCTTCGACACCGGCGGCGTGCTCATCCCCGTCATGTCCGCGTTTCGCGCGGTATCGGAGCGACGAGCGCGACACGTGCTCGTCTACCGGACCGTCGCGATGCTAGGCGGGGCCATGAATCAAACCGCGGCATCGCCGATGCTCAACCCGCTGGCCAACCCGCCAGCCGAACCCCGCGCACCCGGCGCCCGGCGCAAACTCAAGCCGTTTGAGGACATCGACGCACTGGTGGCCGCACACGCGTACTCGGCGGCGAACTGGGTCGCGATGCACTGCCGTCGTCATATGGAGCTATACGGCACAACCAAGGAGCAGTTGGGCTGGCTGGCCATCAACAGCAGGCGCAACGCCGGACGCAATCCGCTTGCGGCGTACCAGGATCCGATGACCATGGACGACTACCTGGCCGCTCGGCCGGTGTCCACGCCGTTCGGGCTGTTCGACTGCGACGTGCCGATCGACGGATCGATCGCGCTCGTCGTCTCACATGCCGATCACGCAGCGGACTGCCCGAACCCCGCGGTGTCGGTGGAAGCTGTCGGCGGCGCGTACGGCTCGGGCGGGTGGTTCCATCGCGATGACTTCCCGAAGATGGCGTCATCCGAAGCGGCGGCGGAGATGTGGTCGCGCACGGAGTTGCGGCCGTCGGACGTGAATGTCGGCGAAATCTACGACGGTTTCACGTTTCTGACGTTCGCGTGGCTCGAGGCGCTGGGGTTCTGCGCCGACGGCGAAGCCGGACCTTTCGTGGAGGGAGCCACACGGATCGCGCTCGACGGCGAATTCCCGCTGAACACGTATGGCGGCCAACTGTCGGCAGGACGCATGCACGGCTACTGGCTGCTGCACGAGGCGTGCCTGCAGTTGCGCGGGCAAGCCGGTGATCGGCAGGTGGCGCGACGACCTGAGGTGGCGGTCGCCGCGGCAGGCGGCGGACCGATCGCGGGGTGCATGGTGCTCACATGCTGACGTCTGTCTCGCGACGCGACGCCCTCAAATACGGCCTCGCGGCGCCGGTTGCACTGGGCCTGGCCATATTCGGCGCGCCGAGGGCGTCCGCCGACGGCCTTCGGCTGGTCGATTTCACCCATCGACTGGTCGCGCCGGAGTTGATCAAATCCGCAGGATTCGACGGCGCACTGGTCTATGTGTCCGAGTTGCGGCCAGGAGCCGACTTCGATTTCAAACCCGTCACCCGCGAGTATGCCGACGCGCTCCGGGCCGCCGGTCTGCACATCGTGAGCTGCTATCAATACGGCAAGCCCGGCTGGCCCACCCCGTCGGATTACACCCGCGGATACGACGGTGGTGTGGCCGACGCTCAGACGGCCCTTAGGTGGCACGGTGCGGCAGGCGGCCCGGATTCGGCACCGATCTTCTTCAGCGTCGATGAGGACATCGACCTGGACACCTGGAAAACCATGGCAGTTCAGTGGTTTCGGGGCCTCAATTCGGTGCTGGGCGTGAGCCGCACCGGCATCTACGGCCATGCTCGGGCGTGCGGGTGGGCGATCGCCGACGGCGTGGTCGGGCGCTCCACCTCTGCTGGGCACTCGTGGGCGTGGCAGACGAAGGCGTGGTCGCACGGTGAACGCGACCCCGCTGCCGTGCTCTTCCAGTCCGTTGTCGTCACGTCATCGGACCCCGGTGTCGTGGTTGGCGGCATCAGCCTGGATGTCGACGACGTCCTCGCACCCGATTTCGGACAGTGGGACTTCGCCCGATGAGCGCGACGCCAGAGTCGTTCAGCGTCAACGGTGTTGACGGTGTTCGTATCGCCGCCGACCGTCTCGGCGATCCGGTTGCACCGGCCGTGGTGTTCCTGCACGGCGGAGGTCAGACGCGCCGTTCGTGGGGTCGGGCCGCTGCGGCAGTGGCCGAGCGCGGCTGGCAGGCCATCACGGTCGACCTGCGCGGCCACGGCGAGTCCGACTGGTCGGAGGACGGCGACTATCGCGTCATCACCTTCGCAGGCGACGTCCTCGAGGTGCTGCGCCAACTTCCCCCAGAACCGGTCTTGGTAGGCGCCTCGTTGGGCGGATTCACGGCAATGCTTCTGGCAGGCGAACTCTCGCCGACCACCGTGCGCGCAGTCGTCCTTGTCGACATCGTGCCGAACATGGATCCCTCCGGCGCCACCCGCATACACGGCTTCATGAACGACCGCATGGAATCAGGATTTGCCTCGCTCGACGAAGTCGCCGATGCCATTCAGGAGTACAACCCGCACCGACCGCGACCAAGCGATCTCGACGGCCTTCGCGCCAACCTCCGTGAACGCGACGGTCGCTGGTATTGGCATTGGGACCCGAAGTTCATCGACGGCACCTCCGCGCTGCCACCCATCGAGGTGACCGAGGTCGATCGCCTGTACGCAGCCATCGAAGAGATTCTCCGCACCAACGTGCCCATGCTTTTGGTGCGCGGCCAGATGAGCGATCTGGTCACCCAGGAACGCGCCGACGAATTCATCGCGCGTTTCCCCCAGATCGACTTCGTCGATGTCGGCGGCGCGGGGCATATGGTGGCCGGTGATCGCAACGACATCTTCGCCGGGGCGGTCGTCGAATTCCTCACGCGGCACGCACAAGTGAAGGACTGAGTATGCAAGCCAAGCGAATCATCGCGAATCTTCGAGTGGCTGACATCGAGGCGGCGAAAAGTTTCTACACGGAGTTTCTCGGGCTGAAAACCGAAGAGTTCAACATGGGCTGGGTCGCCCGCTACACCTCGCCCGACGGCAGAGCCAACGTTCAGTTGGTCACGCGCGATGCGACTTCTGCCGAAGACTCGGTGATCTCCGTGCACACCGACGACGTCGACAGTGCTTACGACGAAGCCCAGCGCCTCGGCTACGAAATCGTGCACCCCTTATGCAAGGAGCAATGGGGCGTGCGGCGGTTCCTCGTGCGCGCACCGGACGGCAACGTCGTCAACGTCGTGGACCATCGCGACTGATTCAGCGCCCATGGGTGGCGAAGAACTGCCCACTTTGTTGCGAGGCGTCTGCCGGCCACGTGTGTCCGCCGCCGTCGATTTGAATGAAGACGACCTCGGTGCCGCCCGCACACCCGGAGGCAGTGAACCGATGCTCGGCACCGGCCGGACCGTTGTCGACGGGAGCGGGACAGCGATCCACGTCGCGCCACCGCTGCGCCATCGCAGGCGCCGCGACGACGTCGCTGTAGCCGCCCCTCCCCAGCATCGTGCCGCCGGTGAACGGCACCACGGCATCGGCGGTCCCGTGCACCTGCAGAACCGAGACCGGTCGCGAGGGCGCGCAAGGGAACGCGGCGCCCAAGGTCCCTGCGACGGGTGCGATGGCTGAAATCAGATCGGCACGTTCGCAGGCCAGCCGGGTGGCCATGAATGCACCGGCCGACATGCCCGTCACAAAGACCCGGCCGCGGGCGATGCCGTAATCGCGCGAGAGTTGATCGATGAGCGCGCTCAAGAAGCCGACGTCGTCGACACCCTGGCGGTCGGGCACCGACGCGCCGCGGCCGTCGGCCCAGCTGAAGTCGATGCCGTCGGGATACGCGACGACGAACCCGTTCTGATCGGCGACGGCGTTGTAGTTCGTCACCGCGGCCTGCTCCCCGCCGGTCTGCCCGGCGCCGTGCAGGTTGATCACCAAACCCGCAGGATGGTCGAGGCCGGCAGGCACATGCAGCTGGTAAGTGCGCGGCAGTCCGCCGAACACCAGCTCACCGGGGAGGTCGCCGCCCGGAAGGGCCGACGCACGCACCGCCCCGAAGCCGACGAGGCTCAAGAGGACGACCGTTACCGCCGTCATGCGCCTCATTGCGTTCACCGTCAGCATTCGTGACCGAGACTATGGGATCTCGCGACCGGGCTCACGCAAATCAGTATTCGCAACGAACCTCGACGGCAGGTGAACAGCACATGCCGGAAAGCCTCGGCCGCGGCAGCGCCTTCCGTCGGTTTACGGAGCCCACTTTCGGGGGACGCGATACGCGTGACGAAGAGGCCTAGGCGCCAGGCCGTGGAACGACATTTGTCTGCCGCCGACAAGCGCTTCGAACTGCGGCTCGGCGCGGGTGTGGTCGCCGCACCCGCGGCTGGGGTGGCGTTCGCGCTTCTTCTGCTGCTCGTCCGCGGCGGCTGGCCGCCACTGCGCAGTTTCGACATCGCGACAGCAGAAGCGCTGCACCGGCTAGGCACCGAGCATCCCGAACTCGTGAAGTCAGCCGAGATCGTCAGCGACGTCTTCGACCCGAACGTGTTCCGCGTCGCGCTCACGTTGATCGCAGTGCTGTACCTCATCCATGGCGAACGGCACCATGCGATATGGCTTCTCGTCACGGTATTCGGCGGCGCGGCAATCGGTTTCGTGCTGAAGGTGGTTGTCGGCCGGGCCCGCCCGGTGCTGCCGGATCCGCTCTCGACAGCGCCCGGGATGTCGTTCCCATCCGGCCATGCGCTTGGCGCGTCAATCGGCTGCTGTCTGCTCCTGCTCATCACTCTCCGCTTTCTGCCGCGCGGCGGCCGTATCGCCGCTGTCATCGGGGCCGCCTTGACCGTCGGCGCCGTCGCGCTCGCGCGGGTCGTGCTGGGCGTCCATTTCGTCAGCGATGTGCTGGCCGGCATCACGCTCGGCATTGGCTGGGTGGCACTGACGACATGGGCCTACGTCGCGTGGCGTCGCGAGACCGGACAGCCGATCGAGCGGCCAACCGACGTGGGCAATCCCGAGCAGCCGATAGCACGGCCCTGAACTGCTGGTTTTCGACTCTGACCACCACCGAGTTAATTAACGGCAACGTGGGTATCCCACAGCATGACCGCACAGCGTTTCCGCGGCCTCGCCCGCGACGTCGGTTGGCTACTCGTCCCGGCCGTGTGCCTTCTCGCGATCATGGTTGCGCTGGGCTATCTCCTTACTGACGTAGTTCCTGCCACGGCGTTCGGGAAGTGGGACGCCGAGGTGCCAAGGCAGCTCGTGGCGTACCGCCGGCAAGAGGGCGTCTCGGAGAGCAAGCTCATCACGACGCTGTCCGAGACGCTGACGATCATCGTCCTGACGGCGTTGGCTGCCGCCATCTTCCGGTGGATGTTCGGCCGCTGGCGCGAGTCCCTCGTCGTCATCTACGCGGTGGTCGGCGAGACAGCCATCTTCGTAGCGACAACGCTTTTCATCGACCGGCCGCGGCCGAGCGTGCCGCGCCTCGACGATGCGCCGCCGACGTCGTCATTTCCCTCCGGCCACACGGCAGCCGCTGTCTGCTTTTACGGTTCTGTCGCCGCAATTATCCTCTGGCACAGTCGGTATCGGTGGATCAAGGTGGTCGCCGTCGTCATCTGTGCGGCCGTGCCGCTTTTGATCGCGGCCAGCCGGGTGTACCGCGGGATGCATTACCCGACCGATGTGCTCGCCGGAATGCTGCTCGGCGCGATCTGGCTGGGCGTCGTCCTCTTCTACGTGCGCACTCATGATGCCGGCGGCAGGCGGGACGCGGCCGTCGACGCCGACCGGCCTTCGCGCCCTAGTCGATTGGGGAGTCTGAGATGAGCACTGCCACCCGCGTGCCCGAGACGGTCACCATCTCCGGCGACGAACTGTCAGCGGATGACGCAGTCACGACGCTGCGTCGCTACGGGCGCTGGAAGCTCGTGAAGAACTCTTTCATTCGCTTCAGGTACGCCGACGGATTCACCAATGCGCGCGCCTTGGCGCTGCAGTTCTGTCTGGCGTTCATCCCGCTCATCATCGCGGTGGTCGGGCTGTCGAGCGCCATGCATCACGAGAAGTTCGCTCGGGTCGTCACCGAGACCTTGGGCCGAGTGCTCCCCGGCAGGGACAACGGCGACATGATGCAGGAGGCGGCGCAGCAGAGCAGTGATCGAGGAGCGACCGGCGGTCAGCTCGCGCTGTGGCTCGGTCTGCTTGCTGCGATCATCGCGTTGACCACCGCGATGGGCCAGATCGAGCGGGGTGCCAACCGCATCTACGGCATCGAGCGAGACAATCCCGCCCTGCGCAAGTACGGCCGGGCGTTGCTGATGGCGGTGACCGCCGGCCTGCTGTCGCTGCTCGGATTCCTCGTCATCATCGCCGGCGACGCTCTCGGCGAATCGCTCGCAACGGTGTACGGCTGGAATGACCTGTCGGAGACGCTGTGGCGCCTCGGCCGCTGGCCGCTGGGCGTCATCCTCGCCTGGGCGTCTTTCACCGTCGTCTTGGAGCGCTCGCCGCGACGCCGGCAGCCGGCTTACTCGTGGCTGGCGTTCGGATCCGCTGTGTCGCTTGCGCTTTGGCTGCTCGTCACCGGCCTGCTGGCGCTATATGTGGCGTGGGGCGCATCGTTCGGCACCACCTACGGCCCATTGACCGGAGTCTTCGCCCTGCTGCTGTGGGCCAATCTGTCGTCGGTGGCGCTCTTCCTCGGTATCGCGTTCGCCGCCCAACTCGAGGCAGTCCGCGCAGGTGTGCCGACGCCGATTTTGGCTGACCCCGAGAAGGGACATGTACGCGAAGGGAGTGAGATCGGTGAGCCGAAGAAAATCGAACCGAGCCTCACCTGACCTCTCCGCTGCCCTGGGTGTCGATGATCGTCTGGCGAATATCGGGCGTGGTCTGAACCTGTTGCTCAATGTCACACCGACGAACGGTGCCGAGGCATGGATGGATTTCCAGCGTTCGGGGTTCGACTCGATCCCCACACTGCAGTCAAGACGACTCGAGTTCGAGCCGGACCTCGCCAGGCGCGAGCTGTACAACGTTGAGATCGAGCGGGTGAAGGATCCGGCGCTCAACTCGCTCTTCTTGGCCAAGCGTAACGAGATCGCCCGGCAGATCACGTTGCTCGAGGATCGCGGCACGTCGCGCTTCAGGTACGGCGCGCTCCAACTGTACGGAGAACCCGGGGAGCCTCTGATCGCAACGGCTTACTCGATGCTCGCGCGCATCGATCCGCAACCGATCGCTGCCGGCAGCATCACTGCGATGGCATTCGCCGATGCGGCGCGAGCGGAGCTGGAGTCATACCAATCGCGATATCCCGGTTTCCCGGTAGCTGTCGAGGTGCGCGGCGACGTGGCTGATCTGATGGTGTCGTTCGGCACGTTGGTCATCCCCGCGACCGCCGCTTTTCGCCAGGACCGTGTCGAGCCGCTGATCCACCACGAAGTTGGGACGCACGTGCTCACCTATCGCAACGGCGATGCCCAACCCTTGAAGCTCTTGGCCGTCGGACTCCCGTCGTACGAGGAGACGCAGGAGGGTCTGGCGATCCTGGCCGAGTACGTCGTCGGAGGACTCGATCCCCGACGGATGCGCGTCCTTGCCGCGCGGGTCGTGGCCGCATCAATGATGTTGGCCCACGCCGACTTCGTCGAGATCTTCAAGCAGCTGACCGACGTTCATGGTTTCGCGCCCCGCACCGCGTGGTCCATCACGAGCCGCGCGACCTTCGGCGGAGGCTCGACGAAGGACATCATCTATCTGCGCGGGATCGAGCGAGTCCTCAGATACTTCGCCGACGGCCGCGATATCGATCCGCTCCTCGCCGGCAAGCTCTCGCTCGACCATGCGCCGCTGGTGGACGACCTGATCCAGCACGGGGTGCTCGAGCCTCCGTTTGCGCGTCCCAATTGGCTGTCCGTGCCCGGCGCCGAGGAGCGACTCGAACGCGTGCGTGCAGGCATGAGCACCATCGACCTACTCGAAAAGGACGTGGCCGCATGAGGATTGCATTCGTAGTCAATCGCGTGGAGACCGAGATCGACGAGTACGCCACGACCCGGCTCGCGAAGGCCGCGGCCCTGATGGGCCACGAGGTCTGGTACGTCGGCCTTGGCGACGTGAGGATCGGCGAACCCGACGGCGAGATCGGCGCGCACGCCCTCCCCGGCGCGGCCCGAGACGACGACACGCTAGCGACATACGTCGATCGCGTGAAGGGGAGTTCGCCTGAGCGCATCCGACTGGACAAACTCGATGCGGCGTTTCTGCGGAACGACTCGGTCGAAGATCTGCAGGAGCGGCCGTGGGCCAGCAGTCTGGGTTGCGTGTTCGGTCAGCTCCTAGTCAGTCACGGTGTCACCGTGGTCAACGACCCGGCGGTACTCCTGCGCGCGGGAACGAAGGTATATCTCGACGAGTTCCCGGCGGAGATCAGGCCCCGATCGCTGACGACGCGCAACGAGGAGGACGTCCGGAGCTTCATCTCGTCTGTGGGCCGCTCCATCGTCAAACCGCTGTGCGGCGCGAAGGGCCGCAACGTGTTCATGGTCGACGGGGACGACGAGCCCAACCTGAACCAGATCCTGGAGGCAGTACTCGAAGACGGCTACATCTACGCGCAGTCGTACGTCGACGGTGCCGAGGACGGCGACATGCGGATCTTTTTGCTCGACGGCGAGCTCATCGAGATCGACGGACATGTCT
>Ga0070671_100004466_pt1 | contig 11077 bp, 3 predicted proteins | sample KBSS73metaG_FD_65341 | JGI IMG/M metagenome (GOLD analysis project Ga0070671, IMG submission 65341) | Switchgrass rhizosphere microbial communities from Kellogg Biological Station, Michigan, USA - KBS S7-3 metaG | ecosystem: Host-associated > Plants > Roots > Rhizosphere > Soil ... | reverse complement strand
GGGGAGAGCGCCCGGATGGTCCCGGTCAAGATCACGCTGCAGTCCGAAGGGCGTCCGGCGCGCACGTTCTCGTACGAAGTCGTGAGCGATCCCGTCCTCGCCCCCGTCCTGCTCTACCTCACCCTGGGCGGCGTTCTGCAATCGCTCGAGAAGGCCGCGGGCGACGCCTCGATCGAGCTTCTCGACGGATCGGTCCTCGTGCTCGACGCCGAGCGCAAGGCGGACGTTTCCAATTTCTTCGCCGGGGAGAACGCGATCCTCGAGGCCTCGGCCAGCGTGGGGCTCGTCGCCGACGCCCTCCTGCGCAACGAGCACGAGACCGTGCAGCTCCAGAGCGTGGATCTGTCCATCCGCTACACCGACGGGCCGCGGCAGGCCCGCATCACGGGCGCATGGACCGACCGCGCCCAGGTGCGCGCGGGCGAGCGCCTGATCCTCACGGTCGGCCTCAAGCCGTATCGCGAGCAGGAGAGCCAGGAGACGATCCTGATCGACATCCCCAAGGAGCTCGAGCCCGGCAGGCTCACGCTCCACATCGGCGACGCGAAGACCGTCACGCGTATCGAGCAATCGGGAACCGACGGACTGCTGCCGCTCGATCTCGACAACCTGCTCGACCTCGTCAACACCATGCGCAAGAACCAATCGCTGGCCATCCTCGGCACGCGCGAAGAGCCGTCGATCCTGATCGGGTCCGAGCCGTTCCCGAACCTTCCCCCGTCGAAGTCGTCGATGATCCTGCGCAAGGAATCGCGCGGCACCTTCCCCGTCCTGCGCACGCGCTCGATCCTCGACGAGACCCGTGACACCGACTACGAGATCGAGGGCTACCGCAAGGTGGACGTCGAGGTCGTGCACTGATGAGGGAGCGCCGGACGGGGCCGCAGGGCGCACCCGCTTCCCGCCGCTTCGCCGGAGCCGGCCGCCTCGCCGGCGTCTTGGTCATCGCGTCTCTGACGACCCGGGCCTGGGCGGTGCGGCCGATCCTCTGGACGGAAGGAGCGACGGGGCCGCGCCTGGGGGACGCCGATGCGGTCGCCTTCACCACCCAGAACGCGATCGTGCTCGCCCCCCGCGTCGAAGACTTGGCGCCGCTCCCCGCCTCCGGCGCGCAGTCCGTCGAGACCGCCACCAGCGATTCGGTCTCCGACCCTCTCGTGTGGTGCGAGGCGCTCGATCCCAAGGGGAACATCTATCTCGGGACGGGACACTCGGGGCGGATCCTCAAGGTGAACGCCCGGGGGGAGATCTCCGTCCTCGGATCGCTTCCCGAGCCCGAGGTGACCGCCCTTCTGGTGTCCCGGGGCGGCGAGATCTTCGCCGCCTCGTCGCCCAACGGGGCCGTCTACAAGCTCTCCAAGGACGGGACGCCCGCCGTCTTCTACGAGCCCGAGGAGCGCTACATCTGGGCTCTCGCCGAGGATGCGTCCGGGAACCTCTACGCGGGCACCGGAGAGAAAGGGAAGATCTTTCGCATCACCCCGAAGGGCGAAGGCTCGCTCTTCTACGATTCCACCGAGCCCCACATCACGACCCTCATCGCCGAGCGGGCCGGCTCGCTGCTCGCGGGGTCGGACGGGACCGGCAAGATCTATCGGATCGGCAAGGACCAGAAAGCGACCGTTCTCTTCGACTCGAGCTACCGGGAGATCGCCGATCTCGCCGAGGACGGCTCCGGACAGATCTACGCCGCCGCGGTGGCGGCAGGCGCCGGCGAGATCCCGGCGCCCGCACCGCGCATCCTGGTGCGTCCCTCCGATGCGGAAGCCCCCATCGCCCGGAGCGACGACAATTCCCCCGTGAAGCCCGAGGGGCCGGGGCTGGGGGGCGGACACGACCGCGATCGCGAGCCCTTCGAGGCGGAGTGGGAGGGGGGCACCCCGCCGAGCGCTCAGCCCCGGACCGCTCGTGAAGGGGGCGGCGCGATCTTCCGCATCACGACGCAAGGACGCGTCGAAGAGATGTGGCGCTCCTCGTCCGACGTCCCCTACGCGCTCGCCGCGACGAGCGAAGGGGCCGTCTACGCGGGAACGGGGGAGCCGGCGCGCCTGCTCCGTCTCGAGGACAAGGGACGCGCCGTCGTCCTGTCCATGTTCCCGCAGGCCCAGCTCACGGACCTCGCCCTCGACCCGAGCGGGAAGATCTTCGCGGCAACGAGCAATTCGGGAGGTGCCTACCGGATCACGCGCGATCTCGCGCAACAGGGATCGTATGCGTCTCCCGTGCGGGATGCCTTCGCACGCGCCGCTTGGGGGCGCATCCGGTGGGACTCCCTGGTGTCGGCGGGACAGAAGATCGAGATCCAGACGCGCTCGGGAAACTCTTCGGCGCCGGACGACACCTGGTCGGCCTGGTCGGCCGCCTACCCCGATCCGGAGGGGAGCGAGATCGTGAGCCCTCCCGCGCGGTTCATCCAGTGGCGCGGACTTCTGACCCGCTCGAGCTCGGCCGTCTCGCCCATCCTTCGTTCCGTGACGGTGACCTACCTGCCTCAGAACCGCGCCCCCAAGGTGCGGGAGCTGCGCCTCCTGACCTACGACGAGGCGCCTCCTCCGTCGGACGGAGACGAGCCGCCGATGCCGTCGTGCGGGGGTTCTGCGTCGGCGCAGGCGGACGGCGATGCGGCCAAGACCGCACCCGCCAAGACCCCCTCGCGTGCGCGCACCCTGATCTGGCACGCGGAGGATCCCGACGACGATCGCCTGCTCTTCCGGCTCCTGGCGCAGCGCGAGGGGAGCGACAAGTGGATCCCGGTGGGGTCGGATCTCGTAGAATCGACCTGCGCCCTCGACCAGGCGACCCTGGGCGAAGGACGCTACCGCCTCAAGGCGATCGCGAGCGACGCGCCGGCGAACTTCGCGGGAGAGGCGCTCGAGTCCGAGGCCGTAGCCGAGGGGGTCATGCTCGACCTCTCGCCTCCGGAGCTGGTGAAGCTCCCGGCGCGGGGGCACGAGGGGGTCTTGGAGGTGCAGGCCACCGACGCGCTCTCCCCCATCGCCACGGCAGAGATCCAGAAGGCCGGCCGCGCCATCGCCCTCGCCCGCCCCGCCGATGGTGTCCTCGATTCGAAGAGCGAGCGGCTGATCCTCGAGCTTCCGCCGGGGGTCAGGCCGGAGGGCCTGCGCTTGCGGGTGAAGGACACCGCAGGGAACGAGTCCATCCTCGAGCTGGGAAGCGCACCCTCCAAGTAGCCGTGGCAGGTCGCCCTGGCTCTGCGTATCGTTCCAGGCCGGTGCGTCTCTTCGAGACCAGGCAGGACAGAGCCCGTTATGTCCGGGGCGTGCTGTTTGCGCTCGCATTCGTCGCTATCGTTGCGTTTTGCCCCCTGCGCACGTTCCAGGTCTCCGGGGAGAGCATGGAGCCGCGGCTCGCGGACGGGGAGAAGATCCTCGTGGAAGAGCTGATTCCCCGGTTTTCCCAGCTCGCCCGCGGCGACATCCTCGTCTTCCGGCATCCGCGAAACCCCGGTCGCTACCTCATCAAACGGGTGGTGGGGCTGGCGGGGGAGACCGTGGAGATCCGCCGGGGCCTCCTCTACGTCAACGGAGAGAGGCTGAATGAAGGGTATCTGCCCGGCTCCAGCCTGGACCGCTCCGACCTACCTCCGCTGCGGTTGGGCGGCGCGCAGCTCTTCGTGATGGGAGACCACCGGGACGACAGCCAGGACAGCCGGAGCTGGGGTCCTCTCGACCGGGGTCTTGTGGTCGGACGCGCCCTGGTCTCGTACTGGCCGCCCCGCGCGGCGGGCTACCTGCGATAGTTCTCTAGCGGATCTCCAGAAGGGGAGGGTTCAAGCTCCCCTGCCGGTACCCCTCCAGGTCGACCGTCGCGAACCGGAAGCCGGCGTCCTTGACGAGAGTCGCAACGCGAGCCCGCACGGCCGGATCCGACAGCCGGGACATTTCCTCCGGGTCCAGCTCGATCCGTGCGATTTCCCCGTGCCACCGGACACGGAACTGGCGAAAGCCGAGCGAAGCCAGTCCCGCCTCGGCGCTCTCGATGGCGCGGAGCCTCTCGGGGGTGACCTCGATCCCGTGGGGTATCCGGGACGAGAGGCAGGCCCGCGCGGGCTTGTCCCAGTTCGGAAGGCCCAGCTCGCGGGCAATTTCACGGATTTCCGGTTTGCCGAGGCGAGCCTCGATCAGGGGGGCCACCACGGACCGCTCCCGGGCCGCCGTCATGCCGGGACGGAAATCCCCCTGATCGTCCAGGTTCGCCCCATAGGCCAGGGTTCCGAAACCCAGGCGTCGGGCCTCTTTTTCGAGCTGGACGAAGAGCTCCGTCTTGCAGAAATAGCAGCGATCGTCCGGATTGGCCCTGTAACGGGGATCGTCCATCTCACGGGTGTGCACCACGTGCAGAGGGGCGCCGATTCCCTCGGCCAGGGCCAAGGCCTCTTGCCGCTCGAGCTCCGGGAGGGATTCGGAGACCGCCAGGAGGCCCGCCGCGCGGGATCCGAGGACCTCGTGAGCCACTTTCAGGACGAGGGTGCTGTCCACACCGCCGGAAAAGGCCACCAGCATCGAATCGTAGGCCCGAATGGAGGCTTTCAGCCGATCGAGGGGGTTGCGGTGGGTTTCAGGTTCTCGGGGTTTCATGGTCACCTTGCGCTTGCAGCATCCGTGCGGACCCGCCTACCGCAACATTCCCCCCCCGCACCAGAGCATTGGTTGCCCGCTCCTCCTGCGGAGGGTATAGAAGCGGACAGCGCGGAGGGAACACAGCACTTTCGAACCGCTTACCGGCGGGAGGGACCAAAGTACCCCCCCTCTCCGGGTGTGTCAAGGACGCGGAACTGCTGGTAAATCTAAGGATATTCAGCTTGACTCACGCCCCGGGTCAACGTAAGTATTCGGGGCTTTTTTCGGGTCTGCACAGGCCCGCAAGGGACCATTTTCCTATCGTCGCGTCAGATTTCCGCAAAGGGAGTCCATTTCAACAACTTCTCGTGGAGGAGAAGGTCATGCAAAGCCGGAAAGGGTGTTGGCGAACACCGCTGCAAGTACTGTCAGCGGTCTTGCTAGCTCTAGCGCCGGTGGCCGCATGGGCCGGTTCCAACAAGAGTGTCGTGCGACAGCAGGAGCCCAAGTCGCAAGAAGACACCAGTGGAATCAGACCTGCGTTCACCACCCCAGAAGCCGTTCCCCTCAAGAAACCGACCCTCTATCCGAGGACGGAGACTTTCTGGGGCCTGTCGGCGGGGCCAACCTACGGGTTCGTACCTGCCGAGGAGTCGAGGAAATCCGACGTCGTCGTGTTGCGCGTCGGCTCCTTCGTCACCTCGGGCCCCGGGTTGTCGCTACCGAGCGGGCTGAGGGCCCCGGGCGTTCCCGTGGGAACGTCCTATTACATCGTTCAGTTCACGACGGCGGCTTTCGCGCCCGACCGGATCGAGAGATCCCTCGAAGCGTTGAAGCAGGCGGGCGCGGAGCTGATCGACTACGTGCCCAACAACGCCTACATCATTCGCATCGACAGTGCGAAGTATCAGGCGGTCGCAAGCTCTCCCCTGCTTCAGTACGTGGGCGCGTACCACCCCGCGTACAAGATCGCCCCGAATCTCGGCACCTCGCCCCTTCCGGACCCCGTGAAGGCCGCCTCGCCGGTCTACTCGCTGTCCGTTCGGAGCTTCCCGGGTGTGAGCGCCGACCAGCTGGCCGCGAAGATCACGGCGCTGGGCGGCACGGTCACGCAGCGTGAAGACTCCGACACGGGCGCTACGGTCATTGCGGACCTTCTGAACACGAAGGTCTTCGATCTCGCGCAGAGCCCCGATGTTCGCATGATCGACGAGAACCTTCCGCGCTTCGCCAACGGCGAAGAGAGCTCCTGGAACGTCATCGCCGGAACCTACGTCATCGGCCAGAAGCCCAAGCTCTACCAGGCCGGCGTCGACGGGAGCGGCAAGTTCCTGAAGGACGTCGACAACGCTCCGACTTCGACCGCGGTGGGCGTGCGCGTTGCCGGTCCCGAAGACGTCGATTGGAACGGCAACGGCGTCCTCGACAACGCTGCCCAGATCATCGCCGACACCGACACCGGAATGTCGGTCGATGCGGGCGACTTCGCCGAAACGGCCACGACCAGCGGCTGGAACGCGAACAACCCCACCGGCAACGTTCCTCGTTTCGGTGACGGGCTCACCAACCGCAACCACCGCAAGATCGCCTGGTACGAAGTTGCGCCCGGCGGTTTCGGCACGGGCGATCTTCTCGCCTGCGATCCCAGCTTCTCGCACGGCACCGTGACCGCGGGTCAGGCCGTGGGCAACGCCTCGTCGGGCCCCTTCGCGGCCGACGCGCTCGACTGGTCGGGCGACGGCGTCAACGACGACTACGGCGACCCGAACACCTCCGATGCGTGCGGACCGGGCTTCTGCTTCACTTCCGGCCCGACCGTTTACCGCGTGGACGGCGTCGCCTACGGCGCTCGCCTCCTCTTCCAGGACGTCAACGGCGGCACGAACTCCTGCCCCGAGCCTGACTCCTTCATTTTCGGCACCTACGGCACTCTGCTCGGCGACGCCCGCACCAAGGGCGCCCGCCTCCACACCTTCTCGTTCGGCGCCGGCGGGACCGTCGGTTCGCCCACGGCCTATGACGCCTCGGCCCAGGCGATCGACACGTTCCTGAACACCGACGCCAACCGCGACTACATGCTGTTCATCTCGGCCGGCAACAACGGCTCGGCCACGACGAACACGGCCCCGAGCGGCCGCGCCAGCTCCGTCGGGAACGAGGGATCGTCCAAGAACGCCATCGTTCTGGGCGCGAACCTCTCCGGCAACTCGGCCGCCCTTCAGACCCGTTCCGGTTTCTCCTCGATCGGACCGGTTCCGGACGGCCAGTCCTGCTCCCCGCAGCTCGACGCCTCGCACCCTGCGGCTTCGAACTGCGGCCGCATCAAGCCCGACCTGATGGCCCCCGGACAGGACGGCAACACCGGCCTGGCCGAGTCCTACAACTGCATCAGCAGCGACAACAACCAGGTCGGCACCGTGGAGTGCCTCAACATCGCCGGCAACTCGGGAACGTCCTTCTCGACCCCGAACGCGGCCGGCGCGGGCGCTCTCATCCGTGACTACTTCGTCCAGGGCCTGTATCCGGACGGAACGTCCGGAAACTCCAGCAACGCTTCGGATCGCGTCGCCAAGATGTCCGGTCAGATGGTGAAGGCGCTGCTCATCGCCTCCGCCGGCGACATGAACGGCGGCGGCCTCACGAATCCCGCCACCATCAACATCGGTGGATACGGTCACCGCTACAACCCCGAGTACGGGTACGGCTTCGTCAACCTGCGCAACGTGCTGCCCCTGACGACCGACCCGACGACGCCCCCCGGGCTGATCGTGCACGACGCGGCCTGCCCCGCGGGACCGACCTGCGTCTCGAACCTCTCCCTGCCGCAGAACATGGCCGTCGCGGCCACGGCATCGGTAGAGTTCAACGTCCTCGACACCGCTCACGAGCTGCGTGTGGCGCTGACCTGGACGGAACCGGTCGACGGCGGCCTTTCGGGCGCTCTCGTCGACAACCTCGACCTCGAGCTTCGTTACTGCGGCGCCGATCAGAACTGCTCGACGGCGGCCGGTGACATCGTCTACTACGGCAACGTCTTCACCGAGGACGTCAACGACGACGGCATCGAGGACCAGAACCTCGACGGCACGAACGGCATGACGCCCTCGGGCACCATCGGTCACTGGCGTTCGGAAGGCGCCTGGAGCCTCGCGAACCGCGGGGACCCGGGTGCATTCATCGCCGAGGCCCAGAAGGACGCGCAGAACAGCACCGAGGCGATCTACCTCTCGCCCGACCCCGAGGCGGACGGCACGGCCTCGACGATCAATCCTGCAACGGGCCAGTCCTTCAACTTCGACAACCAGCTCCGCACCGGCAAGTGGCTTCTCACCATCAAGCATCCGTTCGGCCCCAATGCCGTGCGGTACGCGGTGGCGATCGCCGGGCCCGTGACGATCGATTCGGGCATCCGTCTCGACACGAACCCGATCACGTGCAACGGTGACGTCGCTGTCGTCGTCAACGAGGTGGCGAAGGCTTCCACCATCGACGGCGGCTGCAACGCGACCAACGGCTGCACCAACGCCGCAACGATCTCTGCCCGCACGGGTATCGTCGTCAAGACCGCGACGGGAACCCAGGTCGACCAGGAGATCGCTCCGGTCCTCACGAAGGATCCGAACTCGCTCAGCTTCGCTTCGAAGCGGATGCCGGTTTCGACCATCGCGAACGTCAATTCCGACGACGACATCCTGGTCGCGGGCGACAGCTACGTCGTCACCGCAACCTACAACGACCAGGACTGCACGATCGACGGAACGGCAGGCTGCCGTCCGCTGCTCCCGAGCGGCGCGCCGGATCCGGCCGAAACGATCGCACGCACCAGCCAGGCCACCTTCGACTGCACCCCGAACGTGGACTTCTTCGCCATCGGCCAGCCCGGCCGCAACTCCGTATTCCTCCTGGCCGGCGGCTGCGACGACGACAAGTTCCTCGACAACAAGGAAACGTTCACGTACCTCGTTCAGTTCGCGAACCTCGAGGACACGCTCACTCTCGAGGACGTCTCGGTTTCGCTCCGCGCCGTGACGCCCGATGCTGACAACACTGCCGACCCGGGCCGCCTGAACAACGCGTCCTCGCCGTTCGTCAGCGTCGACAGCAGCACGGTCACCATCGGCTCCGTGGCGCCCGGCTTCCTCGAATCGGCCGCCTTCAGCCTCACGGTCAACAGCGTGCCGGCGTGGCCCGCTGCTCCGGCCAGGCCGCCCGAAGTCGAGCTCGTCGTCGGGATCGCCTCGACGAAGGCCGGCAAGTCTTCGGCGACCTACGGCTCGTTCAAGCACATCCTCAACGGGACCCTCGAGAAGTTCCGCTACTCGACGGACTACCCGACGGGCGCCACCGTCGATCGGGACATCAACGACAACGAGAAGATCGAGAACCCGATCCGCGACACGCGCCAGCGTTTCCCGCAGGACTCCCAGCGGGACAACACCGACAAGCTCAACGAGTCCATCACCTTCTCGGACCTCACGACCACCGCATTCGGCGGCGGCAACCCCGGCTTCAACGGGCCGTGGGACTTCGACGTGAACGATGAAGGGTTCCGCACCGGTATCTACGCCGGCAACAAGGGCAACGTTGCCGAGATCACCAACTGGGGCGAGGACAAGGACTACGACGGCACTCTCAACGGAACGACGATCTGCATCAACAACGCGGCGATCCAGTGCACGTGCTCCGGCGGCATCTATCCTTGCGGCGCCGGCACGCCTCGCACCGGTCAGAGCAGCTGCGCTTCCGACGCCCGCTGCCTCTCCATCGAGGACTTCGACGGAGACCAGGACGGCACGCTCGACCAGGGGTGGAACACCCTCGGCGGGTGCGGCTTCCTGAGCAGCGCGAACATCACCAGCGGCGGCGGCGTGTGGCACACCGGGCAGATCGGCCCGCGAGGTGCGGCCAGCTGCTCGAGCACCGTCTTCCCGGCCAACCCGGCCTCTACACCGCCCGCTTGCGAGCTCATCGACGTCGAGCCCGGAACCGCCGCCACGAACCTGTGGTGGGAGTTCCTGCGCTCGCCGACCATCAACAAGGTTCACAGAAACCCCGACAACCGGACGATCGACTACCGTGTCGAGCTGACCGATTGGCGCTGGAACCTCAACGCGGACTTCCAGGCCGACCTCGTCGGTCTCACCTGGGAGTTCGACGAGAACACGGCCTCTCTCGAGCCCGTGGATCTCGCGGACGGCGGCATTCTGCGGATTCACGACGACGGCCTCGGTCCGCTGAACGGCGCCAACGTCAACCTGACCCGCGGATACCCCGAGTTCAACGACAACGATCAGGACGACGACACGCAGCCCTTCGGCCAGCTCTCGGTGTTCGGGTGCTATGCAGCCCCCGCCACCCCGTGCAGCTGCGCCGCGGGAGTCGTTTCCTGCAACAGCGGCGCCTGCGGGGCGCCGGGCCTCAACTGCGGCATCGTGAGCAACGGCCGTCAGGGCCGCAGCCGCGCCGCCGACCGTAGCTGCATGTTCGAGTCTCTTCCCGCCGCCAACGTCAACCTCCCGGCCCGTTTGATCCGGCTGCCCAAGCCTGTCGACGATGACTGCGACAACGACGTCGTCAGCCTCGGCGTGGACGGAGCTCCCGGTGTCGCCGGTGTGGACGACGACGGCGACGGCGTCATCGACAACCCCGAAGAGGCCTGCCCCTGCTTCTCGGGTCAGGACGCGATCGACGATGACGCGGACACCCGTCGCGACGAAGGCGACGAGCGTCAGCGCTTCTATCGTTGCTCCGGACCTCTCAACCGTTGCACAGTGACTGGCATCGGCACGGACACCTGCGCGGTTTCCGGGACCTGCGGCCACTTCGGCGACGGCAAGCCGCTCCCCTACGGAGACGATGTCTGCGGCGACGGCGTGATCGACGAAGGCGTGTCGGCCAAGTGGGCGGCTGAGACGGCTCTCGGAGAGAACGGTCACCGCATCGCTCAGGACGCGAACTGGGGCATCGACACGGTCAACGGTCCGTTCCTGCGCTTTGCCACCCTCGAGGACACGTACGACGCGGAGGCCGGCAATCAGTTCCAGGCTGCCCTCGGCTTCATCGTCTTCGAAGGCTCGGCGGGCAACGTCCCCAAGACCACCTACGGCGTCAGCGTCGACGACATGACCGTGGAGTGGTCCGAAGAGCACCCGATCGAGCAGACCGCCACGGAAGGTTGCGGCAACAAGACCTGCACGGGCGGTCCGCGCGCCGGCAAGCTCTGCTTCAACACGGACGACTGCGGCGCCGGCGGCACCTGCGGCGGTGCGGCCAGCACCTCAGCCGCATGCGCGGCCCTGAGCTGGGGCATCACGAACCTCTTCTCCGGAAGCGGCACCGTGGCGCTCAACCTGGTGGACTTCAACGCGGAGACCACCCAGGGCACGTTCAGCTGCGTCAAGTACGGCTTCCCCGGCACCAGCAACGACTGCGACGGTGACGGGCTCAAGGAGGTCGAGGTCTTCGTGCGGACCTCCGCCGAGCCCAACCCCGAGTTC
>Ga0070671_100004465_pt1 | contig 11077 bp, 8 predicted proteins | sample KBSS73metaG_FD_65341 | JGI IMG/M metagenome (GOLD analysis project Ga0070671, IMG submission 65341) | Switchgrass rhizosphere microbial communities from Kellogg Biological Station, Michigan, USA - KBS S7-3 metaG | ecosystem: Host-associated > Plants > Roots > Rhizosphere > Soil ... | reverse complement strand
CACCGTTGAAAGCGATCTGCTGACCGTTCGCGCGATCGGCGAGGGCGGCAGCGATGCCCCGGCGCTCTCCGACATCGAGCGCTACGGCCGCCATGGAACCAAGCTGATGGAACCGATGCGAATCCGGCAGGAGCGGGCATGGTGAGCCGGATCGTGCTGAACGTCAGCGCCGTCGTCGCCATCGCGCTGGCGGTCAAGCTGCTGATGCCGCTGGTCTGGTGGGCCGTCGGGAAGTGGCGCCTGAGCCGCGCGGGACCACGTCCGCTGCACGCCTGGAGCCATCGGATCTGGCGCGACCCGGGTGCGGTGACGGTGCTCGACGCGGTCTATGGACCGGGGCCGCCCGGCAGCGGACCGCAGCCGCCCTTCCAGTTCCTCGAGGAGCACGCCGACGGCTCGCAGCCCACCGTGTCGGTGCGCGACGGCCGCGGCCGGGTGTGGCGCGTCAAGTGGGGACCGGAGGCGCGCTGCGAGACCTTTGCGGTGCGCGTCGCCTCGTCGTGCGGCTACTTCGCGGAGGAAACCCATTTCGTCGCCGCCGGTACCATCACTGGCGCCAGCACGCTGCGGCGCGCCCGCGAATGCATCGACGAGCGCGACGGGACCTTCTACGACGCGCGATTCGAGCTCGACGATCCTGCCGTGACCAAGATGTTCGAGGAGCACAGCTGGGCCTGGAACGACAACCCGTTCATCGACACCAGGGAGCTGAACGGACTGAAGCTCGTGGTGATGCTGCTCTCGAACTGGGACACCAAGGATCGCCGCGACGTGGCGCGCGGGTCCAACACGGCCATCTTCGAGCAACGGTTGGCCGACGGCTGTCGCGAGGCGCGGTATCTGCTGACCGACTGGGGCGGTTCGATGGGCCGCTGGGGCGGCAACGCCGCCACGCGCGGGCGCTGGGACGCCGAGGGCTTTGCCGAGCAGACCCCCGGGTTCGTGAGCGGCGTCGCGAACGGCTGCGTGACCTTCGGCTACACCGGCCAGCGCACGGCGGATGTGGCGGAGGGGATTCCGCTGGAGCACGTGCAGTGGTTCAGCCGCTATCTGGAAGCGCTCACCGAGGACTATCTGTCACGCGCCCTGCGCGTCAGCGGCGCGTCGGCGGAAGAGACGCCGCGGTTCGTGGCGGCGCTGCGTGACCGCATCGAACAGCTCACGGCCGTCGCGCGTGGCGAGACGGTGGCGCTTCCCCAGGATCGCATCGCCTGAGCAAACGGGAGCCGCGGTGCCCAGACGACTGTTCATCGGCACCGCGGGCTGGTCGATCCCGCGCGCGTTCGCCTCGCAGTGCGAAGGCCCCGGCACCCATCTCGAACGCTATGCCCGCGTGTTCCGCGGCGCCGAGATCAATTCCTCGTTCTATCGCGCGCATGCCGCCGCCACGTACGCGAAGTGGGCGTCGTGCGCGCCGCCCGGCTTTCAGTTCGCGGTCAAGGTGCCGCGCCTCATCACGCACGAACTCGCCCTGCGCCGTGCCCGCGCCCCGCTCGAGCGGTTTCTCGCGGAGAGTGCCGGACTGCAGGAGAAGCGCGGACCGCTGCTCGTGCAGCTCCCGGGCTCGCATGGGTTCGACGCGCGCGTGGCAGGGCGCTTCTTCGAGCTGCTGCGTTCCCTCTATGAGGATGCCGTGGTCTGCGAGCCGCGGCACGCCAGCTGGGTGACGGTCAGCGCCGACGCACTGCTGGCCCGGTATCAGGTGGCGCGCGTGGCAGCCGATCCGGCTCGCGCACTCGGGCTCGATCGACCCGGCGGGTGGTCCGGTCTCGTCTACTACCGGCTGCATGGGTCGCCGCGCATGTACTGGTCGCGCTACGACGCCACGTTCATCGATGCCGTGGCCGCGTCGCTGTGCTCGCTTCCCTCACCCGCCGACGCGTGGTGCATCTTCGACAACACCGCAAGCGGGGCGGCTATGGAGAATGCACAGGAACTGCGGCTTCGGATCGATCCGGGACCACTGCCGGCATAGCCGCCTCGAGCGCCGCGCGAAGCGACGTCACGAGGACGTCGGCGCCCACGGTCTTCCGAAGGGTCGCATCGGCCAGGAGCGGGTCGCCTTCGCGCCAGATGCCCGCCAGGATCGGCGTGTCGGGAAGGCGCGATCGCAGCCGTCGAACCAGGTAGCGGAGGTGCGCCGGCACGCCGTCGAGCGCGAGCGACGACACCGCCACCACGGCCACATCACCCGGCGTGAACTGCGCGATGCGCTCACGACCCACCGCGGCATAAGGCACGCGCCGCACGGCCACTCCACGTCGCTCGAGGAGCTGCGCAAGCATCGCCGACACCGCTTCGTCGAGTGGACCGCGGCCGGCGACACACGCCACCGTTCCCCCCGCAGACGGCGCTGGGGGCGTCACGGCCCGGTCGGCCGGTCCGGCATCCTCGTACTCGCCCAGATCCGCGATCATAGCCAGCATCGTTTTTCGCACCGCGATCGCGCGCGCGCGGCTGAGCGTGCCCAGCGCGGCGTCGTCAGCCGCGCGCCGCAGCGCCTCGAGCACCACGGTGTCGTAGTAGTCGAGGAGCGTCCGGCCGGCGAGCGCAGCCTCGGCCGTCTCGAGTGCCTCGTCGCGATTCCCGGACAGCAGACGCTGATAGAGCCCCTCCGCCGGCGTCAGCGGTGGACGGTCGCCGAGCGCGATGTTCAAGAACTCGAGCGACTTCACGTGGCGCCCCATCACTACCAGGCACAGCGTGATCGGCGTCGAGAGAATGAGGCCGATCGGGCCCCACATCCAGGTCCAGAACACCGCCGCGACGATCACCGCCACCGGCGAGAGGCCCGTGGAGTGCCCGTAGACGAGCGGCTCGACCACGTAGGCCACCACCGGCTCGACGATCAGGAACAGCCCTCCCACCAGACTGACCATCCACCAGCCGGGGTCCACGGCGGCCGCAAGCGCAATCGGCGCCAGCGCCGCGAGCAGCGCGCCGACGTAGGGGACGAAGCGCAGCAGGCCGGCGAGCCCACCCCACACCGCGGGCGACGGCACGCCGATCGCCCACAGCCCCAGCGTGATCACCAACCCGAAGGTGGCGTTGACGACGAACTGGCTGACGAAATAGCGGCTGAGACGCTGGCCCGCGTCGTCGATGGCGAGCGTGGTGCGATGCAGATCGCCCGACCCGGCCAGCCGGATGAAGCGATCCCTCAAATCTTCACGCTGGAACAGCGTGAAGATGGTGACGACGAAGACGATCACGGTGGTTTCGAGCGGGCCGACCACCGGGGCGAGGATCGATCGCACCACGACGAGCGTGGATTCTTCGGGCTGCACCACCTCGACCGGCATCGGGCGCTGCGATGCGCCGGCGCGCGCGCTTGGCGTTGGTGCGGCCGGGCCGGGGGCCGCCGGCCGGCTGATGCCAAAGGCCGTGCTGATGGCGGACACACGCGCGGCAAACAGCGTCTGGACGCCCTCGATCTTCTGCTCGATCGTCCGGGCGTATTGCGGCGCGTCGGCCGCGAGCCCAGCCGCCTGGCGGCCAATCAAGGTGCCGACGAGCCCCAAAACGCCCAAGGCCAGGAGGACCGTGACGATCACCGAGGGGGCACGTTTCAGGCCGGCACGGCCGAGCAGATTTACCAGCGGCGAGAGGATGAACGAGAGGATTACCGCCAGGATGACCGGGATGAAGACGTCCTGGGCGACGCGAAGTGCAGTGATTACAACCGCGGCGGCCAGCAGGCGCAGCAGGTTGCGCGTTTCGAGCAGGGCGGCCGCGTCGCCCGATCGTTCCATGCGGTGTAGCCCTGCAAGAACAGGGCTAGCGCCGACTCAGCCTTCGATCACACCCATCGCGGCGTCAATCGACATCCGTGCGCCTTCCTGCCGGGCGGAATCGAACGCAGGCTCACCGAGCGCCTGCCGCACCCGCTCGATGTGGCGGTCGCGAATCCAGCCGATCGTCGCGGTGAGCGCCCCTCCCGACGTACCAACCAGAGTGTCGGACAGACCCCAGGTCCGAGCCGCGTCGTCGAACCGTCCGGCCGCCGCCAGCAGCCCCGCGAACACCTCGAGGCTCCACGCCGTGCCGCGCGGATCGTCGAGGGCGCGGCAGAGCGCGAGGGCCTCTGTGGCCTGGACACGGGCGCACGCGAAGTCGTCGCGCACCACTCGCAGACCAGCGGCCACCGTCAACAGGATGCTGAGGCCCCACGCGTCGCCGCCGCGCCGGTGCACGTCGATCGACTCGTCGAGCAGTCGCAGGGCCTCCTCCTGGTCGCCGCGGGCCAGCGCCACATTGGCCAGCACCATCAGCGGTCCGCCTCGTTCGACGATCTCGCCGTGTGCCTCGGCGGCGTCGAGCGCCGCCAGGGCCGCCGCGCGTGCCTGCTCGAACTGTCCGAGCTCGAAACCAGCCAGCGCCTGAAGAAACCATCCCACCGACACCGCCCAGGCATCGCCATGCTCGCGCCCCAGGTTCACCGTCCGGATCCCGAGATCGACGACCGGCGGCTGCTCGTCCTGGAAGTGATACATGTGCGCCAGGCCGACGAGCGCTCTGGCCTGGATGCGCGGTGAAGCGCCCACGGCGACCGCGCGGGTCAGCCATCGCTTGCCCTCTTCGAACAGCCCGCATTTCGTCCAGTACCAGAACAGCGCGCCCGCCAGCTCGACGCTCGCCTCGGCCCGCACCGAAGACGCCAGGCCCCATTCGAGCGCCGCGCGCACGTTGTCCTGTTCGAGCCGCAGCTGTCTGAGTCGCGGCAGCTGCCCGGAACCGCGCATGATGCGCTGCGAGTCGCCGAAGCGCTCGAAGAAGAAGTCGAAGTGGCGCTGCTGCATGTCGTCCGCCGCGCCATCGGCCTGGGCGCGGCCGCGCGCGTAGTCGCGGACCGTATCGAGCAGGTGATACCGATACCCGTCGGGCGCCTGGCGATCGATGATCACCATCGACTTGTCGACCAGGCGCGACAGCAGATTCAGCGTGTCGTTCTCAGCGAGCGGCGCCACGCCGCAGATGGCCTCGGCCGCCTCGAGCGTCCACGAAGCTGGAAAAACCGACAGCCTGTTCAGCAGCACGCGTTCGTGATCCGACAACAGCTGATGGCTCCAGTCGACCGTGGCCTCGAGGGTGCGCTGGCGCGGCACCGCCGTGCGCGCCTCCGCGCTGAGCAGACGAAAGCGGTCCTCGAGGCGGGCCTCGATCTGATCCGGCGCCAGCATCGCCACGCGGGCAGCGGCCAGCTCGATCGCCAGTGGAATCCCGTCGAGACGACGGCAGACGCGCGCAATCGACCGGGCGTGATCCGCCATCGGTGCGAACGACGGGTCCGCCGCCGTCGCACGCTCGATGAAGAGGCGTCCGGCTTCCGACGCCAGCACGTCGTCGAGCGGCGCGGACTCGTCTGGAAGTGACAGCGAGGGCACCGGGTACACCACTTCGCCGGGCAGTGCGAGCGCTTCTCGACTGGTGGCAACCACGCGCAGGCCAGGAGCGCCGCGCAGTAGCTCCTCCACCAACGCCGCGCAGGATGCGATGACGTGCTCACAGGTGTCGAGCACCAGGAGCGCGGTGCGATCGCGAAAGAACTCGACCAGCCCGTCGCGATCCGAGCGCGTGGCCGTGGCGCGCACGCCCACCACGTCGGCCACCGTCTGCGCGAGCAGATCGGACGAGGTGACCGCGCCGAAGTCGGCCAGCCAGACACCGTCGGGAAACCGGTCCGCAAGCTCCGAGGCGAGCCTCACCGCGACGCGCGTCTTCCCCACTCCGCCAGACCCGGTGAGCGACAGCAGGCGCGACGTGCCGAGGAGCCGGGGCAACTCCTCGAGCTCTTTGCGGCGGCCGATGAAGCTGGTGAGCTCCGCCGGCACCTTGTGCGTGCGCGCGGGCTGCTGCGTCACCGCTGCGGTAAACCGATAGCCCTTGCCGGGGACCGATTCGACGAACGCCGCGCCGGTGGACCCGAGCGCGCGGCGAATCTTCAGCACCGCCGTGTGGATGCCGGCATCGACATCCACGAACACCGCGTCGGGCCAGAGGCAGCGCGCGATCTCGTCGCGCGGCACCATCTCGCCCGCGCGGCTGACGAGGAGTAACAGAAGGTCGAGTGGCTGCCGGGGCAGGCGCACACGGGCCCCGGCGCGCCTCAACTCGTAGGCAGCCGGGTCGAGCTCGAAGTCGCCGAAACCGAACGTGCCCGAGCTGCCTGTCGCCACTGGCCCGAAAGCGTGCCACAGCCGCCGGTGCGAAGAATCAAGTTTTTGTTCAGGTGCTGGCAATGGCGGGTTGCCGGGGCGATGCGCGACAGTCGTCCCTCACTTCAACCCGGAGGATCCCATGCGCCTGTCCCTTGCCCCCATCCTCGTCGCGGCCGCGCTGCTCGCGGCTGGCTGCAGCCAGTCCGGCTCGGCCACCGCACCCAGCTCGCTGTCGCCGGCTGCCGGCGGAACCCGCTTCAGCGGCGCGTCCGACGCGCAGGCCCCTCACGAAGTGCCCTTCAAGGGCAGCCTGAGCGGCACCGTCGCCGTGACGCCGGTCGACCCGCCGTTCTTCAACGTCGTCATCACCGCCAGCGGCGAAGCCACGCACCTGGGCCGCTTCTCCCTCGTGGTACCGCACCTGGTGAACTTCGCGACCGCCGTCGGCGAGGGCGACTTCAACTTCACCGCCGCCAACGGCGACATGCTGACCGCGCACTTCACCGGCACCGCGGACACCAGCACACCGGTCTTCACCATCGTGGAACACGCCACCATCACCGGCGGCACGGGACGGTTCGCCGGTGCCACCGGCAGCTTCACCGCGCGCCGGAGCTACGACCCGGCCGCACAGACGACCAGCGGCACCATCGACGGCACGATCAGCTTCTGAGCGACGACACGAACGCGTCGATCTGCTGAACCACTTCGCGAGGATTGCTGACGACCAGGTCGTGGCCGCCGGACAGCTCCGTTACGCGTCCGCCGTCGGCAAACGCCTTGAACCATCGGGCGTGACGCGCGACGTTCTCGCGCTCCAGCGGATACAGCGTCTCGACGCGGGAGCGCACGGCCGGGTCGTCAGCCGTGTACCACGGACGCATCAGCTCCCGCGCGGATGACGGGGCTGCGTAGATCGCGAGCGCAGGCACCTTGATGCGTTCGGGCATGTAGACCGTGGTCATCGCCCGCATCTCGGCGGCGTACGCCTGCATCACCGCAGGCTCGGGCGACCAGGGTCCGCGGAGGGTTCCGTCCGCGTTAGCGACATAGCGCGCGCGCAGGCGCGCCTCCGGCCCCGGCGATCCGGTCGTCCGGTCGAGAAACGCGCGCAGCGCCGTGAACGACACCAGGTCCGCCGGTTGCGGGCGAGGGCCCGGCGGCATCGCTCTGCTGGCCGCCTCGTACTCCGGGAATCGGTCGCCGCGATCGAACGCCGCGTCCACGTAGACCAGCCCGGCGATCCGGTTGGCGAAGCGGGCGCCCAGGACGTGCATCTCTTCGCCGGCAAACGAATGGCCGACGACGACCGGGCGTTGCAGGCCCACAGCGTCCATGACGCGCACGAGGTCCTCGGCGAGCCGCGCGGTCGTATAACCGCTCGCGGGCGACGACGAGCGCGGATGACCGCGCCTGGTCACGCCGACCACACGGTAGCGCGCCGCCAGCGAGGGCGCGATGTCATCGAACACGTGCGCCGAGTCGCCAAGGCCGGCCAGCAGGAGAAGCGGCCGGCCCGAGCCGCCCCAATCGAGCACCTCGAGCCGTATCCCGTCTTCAACTTCGACGAGCGTGGCCTTGTGCGGCGACGGGTCGCGCCACTCCTCCGGCTGCGGCCATGCCGGCGTGGCGAGGGCGAACAGCAGACCCGCGACAACGCGCGCCGTCCTCATCGCGCGGGCGCCGCCGTGGCGACGCTGGCCACCCGGCTGCGCGCGGCCATGGCGCCGGCAAGGAGCGGCACCGCGGTGAAGGTGGTGATCGACCAGAAGACGACGTTGGGAATGTGCAGGTCGCGGCCGTCGAGCCCCACCAGGCGAGACACCAGCAGCAAAGCCGCTCCGATGAGCGCGAGCAACACGCTGCCAAGCGCCCCTCGAGCCGGCGACAGGCTGACCAGCGTGAAGCCGGTGAAGAAGGCGCCGCTCCACCACGTCACCGACAGCCACACCCAACTCGCCGGGGTACTGAGCAGCGCCGGGAACATCGCGACGGGGGCGAAGCCGGCAAACGCCAGCGACCCGAACTGCAGGACGCCCAGCGCGGCCACGCCCACGCTTGCGAGCGGCGCGGTGGCGATCGCACGGCCGCCGAGCGCCGTCGCGGTGGTGAGAACCTGCCACCAGAACCACGCCGCGCTGCGATCGCCGCGGGCTTCGGCGAAGTCGCCGGCGATGGCTTCGGCGCACTCGGGCGACGTGAAGAGCGCCAGCACTCGCTGGGCACACGATGTCTCACGCATGGGCCCCTCGCATCAGATCGAGTCCGTCGAGCAGCCGCTCGTACGCCTGCACCGCACGCGCGAGCGCTTCCTTCCCCACCGGTGTGACCGTGACGTAGCGTTTCGCGCGACCGCCCCGCTGCGGCGTGGGGTCGCCCATCCGTGACGTGATGACGCGCTTGGCTTCGAGCCGTTCCAGCGCGGTGTAGAGCGCGCCCGGCGCCACGTTCCGTCCGCCGCGTTCCGCCAGCTCGGCGCGGATGGTCACGCCGTAGGCGCCGTCGCCCAGCCGCAGGACCGCGAGCAAAATGAGCTGCTCGAATTCGCCGAGATTCAATGCAGTTGCCATTTGAACTGCATTGTAGTTAATTCGACCGGCGGGTCAAGAGGAGCCGTCGCCGGCGAAGACCACTTCTCTCATGATCTGCACCAGACGGTCCGGATCCACCGGCTTGGTGACATGTCGGTTGAAGCCCGCGGCCTCGGCGCGGCGAATGTCCTCTGGTTGCCCGTAGCCGGAGAGCGCCACCAGGCGGACCGCCTCGCCGCTGCGGCGGCGCACCTCGCTGGCCACCTCGTAGCCGTTCATCCCCGGCAACCCGATGTCGATCAGCGCCAGCGTCGGCCGCCGGCTCTGCACCAGGTCGAGCGCCTCCTGGCCTTCCGCGGCCCCGAAGACCTCGTGTCCGGCCAGCGACAGCACGGTGACGATCATCTCGCGGGCGTCGGCCTGATCCTCGACCACGAGGATGGAAAAGCGTTCGCGGCGCGGCGCGCTCGCCTGCGTGGTGAGCTCGATCGAGAGATCCACAGGGAGCGTGACGGCGAACGTCGCGCCCTTGCCCAGCCCCTCGCTGTGGGCACGTAAGGTGCCGCCGTGCGCCGACACGATACGCGCCGCGATCGTCAGCCCCAGACCGAGGCCGCCCTCGCTGCGGGCCAGCCCCTGCGCGGCCTGGGCAAACATCCCGAAGATGTCGTCGATCTTCTCCGGGGCGATGCCGCGCCCCTCGTCGATGATCTCCAGCTCCGCGCGCTGGTCGTCGACGGACACCGCCCTCACCCGCACGCACCGAAGCGGCGCGGTGGCCCGCAGCGCGTTCTCGAGCAGATTGGTGAACACCTGGCCGAGCCGTCCGGCGTCGCCGAACATCGGGATCGGCCGCTCGAGACCGTCGGCGATCAAGCGCACGCCTTTCGCGTGATACGCGGCGCTCACCCCGTCGAGCGCATCGCGGATCGTCTTGGTGAGATCGAGCGGCGCCCGCTCGAGGGCGAGCTTGTCGTGCATGATCCGCGAGACGTCCAGCAGATCGTCCACCAGCCGCACCATCTGCCGGGTCTGCCGGCGCACGATGGCCTGCGACCGCTGGCGCCGCTCGTCTGAACTGCCGGCGGCGTCGATCACCTGCAGCGCCGACATGATGGCGTGCAGCGGGCTTCGGAGCTCGTGCGACGCCATGGCGAGAAACTGCTCGCGCATCACTGCCGCCTGCTGCAGCTGGTGCTCGGCGTGGCGCGCCTCGCTCACGTCCCGCAGCACCGTCCGCGACCGGGCCACCGTGCCGTCGATGTCGAACATCGGCGTCGCGCTCAGCGTCACGTCGAGCGGCTCGGCATCACGCCGGGTGATGCGGAGCGGCCGGTTCACCGCGATGCGGCCGGCGCGAATCTCCTCGAGGATGTCGCGCACCAACGGGCGGGTCTCCACCGTGCACAGGTCCGACAGGTACATCCCGAGCGTCTCCTCCGGCGTATAGCCGGTGGACCGGGTGAACGTGTCGTTGTGCTCGAGAATGCGGCCGCTGCGCGCATCCACCGACAGATAGAGATCGGGTGCGTTGTTGTAGAGATCGGCGTACTTGCGCTCGCTCTCGCGCAGCCGGCGATCCATGTCCTTCTGCAGGCGGGCGTCGCGATCGATGGTGGCAATCCCCACCACCACCCCGCGGGCATCCCGCACCGGCGACATCGTCTTCCCGATGTCGAGCGACTCGCCGGACTTGGACAGCCGCGTGACCGACACGTTGACGACGTCGCCGCCCTGGGCCACGTCGGCGAGCCACCGGACCATCGCCGGCTGCTCGGCCTCGGGCACCAGCCGCATGATCGACTGGCCGATGATCTCCTCGGGCGTGTAGCCGTAGAGCCGCGTGGCACCGACGTTCCAGCTGGTGATCGTGCCGTCGAGCGTCTGGCCGATGATGGCGTCGGCGCTCGAGTCCACCATGGCCGACAGCTGCCGCGCGCGCACGCGCTCGGTGGCCAGCGCCGTGGCGTCGGTAAGCGTCACCACCACCCCGTTGACGTCCGGGCCGGTGCGATAGGGCAGGATGCGCACGAAGAACCAGGAGCCGTCATCGTCGGCCACTTCGGTCTCCACGCGCGAGCCCTCCATGTGCACCTTGGAGATATCGTCGATGAAGCCCGGATAGCGCAGCCGGTGGTTGAAGGTGGCCAGCAGCCGCCCGATGTCGTGCTCGACGAGGCCGAACAGCTCGTGCGCGCGCGGCGTGAACTTCCGAATCCGCAGCTCGTTGTCGAGAAAGATCGTCGCGACGTCGATGCTTTCCAGCAGGTGGCCGACGTCGCGATTGAGCTCGGTGAGTTCCGAAATCTTCACCTGGTGCTCAGCATTGACCGTGTGCAGCTCTTCGTTGACGCTGTGCAGCTCCTCGTTGACGGTCTGCAGCTCCTC
>Ga0070671_100004464_pt1 | contig 11079 bp, 4 predicted proteins | sample KBSS73metaG_FD_65341 | JGI IMG/M metagenome (GOLD analysis project Ga0070671, IMG submission 65341) | Switchgrass rhizosphere microbial communities from Kellogg Biological Station, Michigan, USA - KBS S7-3 metaG | ecosystem: Host-associated > Plants > Roots > Rhizosphere > Soil ... | reverse complement strand
GTAAGAAAGCAGCGCCGGGAAGAACGACATCGGCTCCTCAAGTTCGATTGTGAATTCTTCAGCCGAGTGAATTCTAAAGCCCACCAGATCGAGTAGCTCGCCATTGAGTAAAGCTTTCGCGCCTCGAATCGGTGAATAAAAGAACCGGCTTCCTGAGTTTTCAGAATTCAACAAAAGCCGTTCGAGCGAATAACGAACATCTCTGGCCGTCAGTCTACGACCGTCATGGAAACGCACATCGTCGCGAAGGCGAAATCGAAACCGCTTACCACCTTGTTCCGACTTGTAGCTTTCTGCCAACCATGGACCGATTCTAGCTCCGCCTAGATCCCGCGTCAGTGTTTCAAAAATACTTGGCAACACTTCGGCATCTTCAACAGTGCCGGCCAAAGATGGATCGAGTTTGAAGAGTGTGCCGGTTACTGGAACTTGAATGATTCCGCCGCTTGCTCTCACACCCTCGCTCGCCTTCGCACCGCTTTCGAGTTTGCCCATTTGCGCATAGTTCACATATGGCGCACTGCCTCGAAGATTCAGGCCCGCAACCTTCGCATTCGCGAGACGGTAATCAACGTCATGGAAGAGCGGCAACACCATTCCAGATTCTTGCAGGAAGTTTTCGTACTTTCGATAGAGCGACGAGCGAACACCCGGCCGACTTTCAGTGCGTGCCTCTTCAAGAGTTTGATCTCCATCGGACGACGAAACGTAAGTTCGATATAGTCCAACACGCGAGTGGAATAGACCATACGTGAAATCATCAGGATCATCGTAGTCGACATTCCATCGCCCAATGAAGAGATCGATGCCATTGCTGTTCTGAAACGCATCGAGATACGAGGCCATCGACGGAGTGACGACTTCAACTTTCACGCCGAGCTCATCCCAGATGGAGAGCAAACTTGTCATCAGCGCTTTGTAGCGATCGAGTAGAAGCGGATGGACCGCAGCCCGCAGGTTGATCTGGCCGTCGATGCCGGCTTCTCGAAGAGCTGCAACTGCTTCATCGCGCGTCAGTGTCTGCCGACGTCGACCGGGATCGTAGCCCAGCATACCCGGCGGGATGAGACAAACAGCCGGTTGCGCGAAACGCCCCAACGTCTGCCAAACTAGATCATGGGTTCTGACAACACCTGACAATGCGCGCCGCAGTCCGGCGTTCTGCGCAACCGAAGCACTGGTGCAGTTGAAGATGAAGAAGTAAGTATTTTTACGCGGCGACTCGACAAATCCACTCCGCAAACGAGCGTCGCGCAGAAACTCTTCCAAATCCTGCGGAGAAAGATCACGCGCGAGATCAATCTCGCCGGAGCGGAGTCCAGACGAAATCTCAGAAGCATTTAGTCCGGCACGAAACTCAACTTCATTGAGGTGAGCCGGCGAGCCTTTCCAGTATTGCTCGTTGCGTTCAATGACTACGTTGTCAGGCCGGAACGAAGCAATCCGAAATGGACCAGTGCCGACCGGTATCGAACTCCCGTCAACTGCAAGTGTGATTCCGGTTTTGAAGTCAGTCAGCAATGCGGGGTAGATCGAAAGCGGCTCAGATAACTTTATTTCCAATTTGAAATCCGAGTGGGCCTGGATACTCGGAAGCTCGCTATCACTACTTTTCGCAAACTCGCGCGCACCACTTATAGCGGCCAAACCCGGCGGCAACTCACGTGCTACGCGGATGCTGCGTTCAAAAGCCTGTTTGACTGACTGAGCAGTCATCGGTTGTCCATTTTCAAACCGAACATTGTCTCGAAGCGTGAACGATACTGCTGTTCCGCCTTCTGAAACTTCCCATTTTTCACACAGCAACGGAATCAGGTTGCCCTCGAGATCAGTCGCCAGCAGAGTCTCAAAAACATTTGCCAGGATCTCTTGCTCTTCGAGGAGCTCCATGTTTACCGGATCCACTTCTCCGAAGGGCGTTGCCATCGCAACAACTAATCTTCCGCCGTTGGGAATTTCCTTTTGCGGTTCACTCTCTTTGGCAACCGGGCCAAGAGTCGTTGCTTCCTCGAGGTACTGGTTGGCTAATTCGTACTCACCTCTCAGATTCGCCAGAGTTGCCGCGAGTGTCAGCATGTGCCGCAAACTCTCCGTGTCGTCGGCTGCTCGAGCGGCTTCAATTGCTTGATGGACCAGTCGGGTAGTTTCAATTACTTTTCGTGCTTGCCATGCCGTTTCAGTCGCGAAGATTAATCCGGCAACAGCTTTTTGTTTCTTTCCCTCTCGTTCAAAAACGCGTCCGGCTGTCTCGGCTTCTTTCAACGCCGCGTCGATGTCGCCTGCCATTCGATAAGCCTGGGCCAACAACATCCGAGCGTCGCCTTCCAACTGCGAGTCGCCTTCCCACTCCTCGTCCAAAAACTCCAGCACTGTCTTCGACGCGCGCGCCGATTCCTCCGGACTAAAAGCGTCGAGAGCGGCTTTTGCCATTCGCAAACCGTATTCGACAGTCTTGTCAGGCACATCGCCTTGCGAGTAGTGATGGACGAGTTGCGGGTAGACGCGTTCGAGCCTTCCACGATGTCGTTTTTCAATTTCTTCGGCGTACTTGCGATGTAACGAACGGCGCTTTCTTCGTGAAATTGCCCCGTACAAAACATCGCGAACTACACCACTTGAAAATGTCAGCCGATCACCTCGCGATTCACGTTCCTCTTCAAGCAATCCTTCTTCGACTAATCGATCAATAGCTTCTTCAACATCTTTATCGCCGGCGAGAGCTTCAAGATCGCGAAAATCGAAAGACTTCCCAACAACGGAAGCAAGTGAAAGAACTTCACGCAAATCCTCCGGTAATCTCTCGATGCGCTTTTCAACTGCCTGTTGAATCGTGGCCGGCAACTCTCCCGCTGATAGATCGGTTGTGGCACCGAGGCTCCACGCGCCGGTTTGATCTTTAGCAATGCCACCAGAATCAAGCAGCGAACGCACCAGTTCTTTGGTGAAGAACGGATTACCCTCGGTCCCTTCGTAAAGTTTTTCAACAAGGCTATCCGCCAACTTTGGTCCACCGATCAACGTTTCGAGAAACAGTCGATGTTCCGTAGGTGAGAATGGACCTAATGCGATCGCCGAGAAACGACGATCTCCGCGAAATGTATCTAGCATCCTGGTCAGGGGATGATTACGACTGTCAACTTCGCTCGAACGGTAAGTACCAACAATCAGGGTTGGCGTTGGGCCCAATCGGCGCACGATGTACTGCAGTGCTTCAATCGAAATTTCCGCAGCATGAAGATCTTCAAGGAACAGAATTAGCGGCTTGCCGGCTGCGAGCCGAGTGATGGTTCGCGCCAACAGCTCAAAGATCTGAGTTCTATTTTCCGGTCCCTGAAAACCGCTTAGTTGGGACAGTTTTGAATCACCCGTTGCGGCAGTACGAATCTCGGTGATCTCAGTAAGCATGGGAAATAACGAAACGAGATCAGGCGCCACGTCAGAGAGATCGATTCGATTGTGCGGCGAACTGACAGTGTCTTTGAGACGAAAATATTCCTGGATTGCTTCGCAAAATCCCTGGTAGGGAAACGCGCCGTCTTGCTCTATCGATCTTCCGTGAAGGACCAGCAGCTTTCTCGCCTTCGCCAGGTTTTCGATCTCATCCAGCAGTCGTGTCTTGCCGACTCCAGGCTCTCCTGAGACGACTACGAACTGGCATTCACCACTGATTGCAGCGTTGAGCCGTTTCTGTAATTCTCCCTGTTCTTTCTCTCGACCGATGAACGGCGACAATGCTACGCGAGGCATCATCATCGTCTTCGTCATCACAACTGACTTACCAAGATCGCTCTGATGTAAACGCGTCTGTGAACGACGCAGAGAGTCCGCTACTTCGCTGGCGCGCTGCGGCCTCTTACTTGGCTCTTTCGCGATGCACGATAAGACCACTGATTCAAGATCTTCACTGATGTCCGCGCCCATCGCTCTTGGTGACTGGGGAATTTCATGAACGATGCGGTAAAGGATCGATTGCAGTTCACCAGAGAACGGTGGTTCACCAGTCAAACATTCGTAGAGGACAGTGCCGAGCGAATAAATATCGGTCCGATGATCGATAGCACCAGCAGCAACTTGTTCGGGACTCATGTACGACAGCGTGCCGGCGATTGTCCCGGTTTTGGTGATTCGACTTTCCGCAACGCCACGGGCTAGACCAAAGTCCATGATGCGAACACGAAGTCGTGATCCATCTTCGCGTACGACCATAATGTTTTCGGGTTTGATATCACGATGCGTAACACCACGTGAATGACTGTATTCAAGCGCTTCGGCAACCTGAACCCCAATATCGATCGCCTCGCCAAGGGTGAGTGTTCCCTCGCGTTGAAACCAGCGAAGATTGATCCCTTCGACGACAGGCATAACGAAAAATAGGGAGCCTTCGTGTTTACCAAAATCGAAGATGGGAACCACAGACGGATGATCCATCTGGGCTACGAGTTGGGCTTCTCGCTGAAAGCGTTGTTCGGTGTCCGGATTTAGGAGCGTGGGAGGAATCAGCTTGATTGCGACATCGCGATTGAGGAGTGGATCACTTGCGCGATAGACAACCCCCATCCCACCACGACCTAACTCTGATTTGATGTCATAGCGGTTAGAAAGCGTTTGACCGATCATGTTTACCTATGAATGCGAAGGAATTTTAAGAGCGAAAGTCTGGGTACTTCCGAGAGCGGAATAAACGCCTCGCAAGAGACTGGTATTGCCAAAGTAAAGCGGAAAACAATTGCGGGTAATGATAGGTCACGAAACAGCGAATGTATAGCGGGTGCATGTAAGCTTCGCGAAGATCTCGCAGCGCGGCGACATCTTCATTAGTGGAGAAGCCGATGGCTGTGTTCGTGGTTTTATCCAAGGTCGTACCAATTCCGTAGGGGCGTCCCTCCGTGGGCGCCCCAAAATCAATGCCATTTCAAAACGAGGGGCGTCCCTCCGTGGGCGCCCTAAAATCAATGCCATTTCAAAACGAGGGGCGTCTCTCCGGGGGCGCCCCAAAATCAATGCCATTTCAAAACGAGGGGCGCCCACGGAGGGACGCCCCGACAAACTATGAGCGACTCGATAAAGAGATAGAATCACTGAAGGTAAAAACAGATGACAACTATGCCGACCACAAGTCGATCTTCCGACTATCTGCTGCTGCAATCGCTTGCCGGTAATTTCTGGATGTGGCGCGCTGAGAATTTGCCGATTTCCTATGATGACATTCCACGCATGGAACGTCCCGCCGGTTGGATTCCTGACTGGTCCTCAAATGCAATCTCCGCAAGACGACAAAAGCTTGTGGAGTTTGAATCGCAACTGCGCGACATCGAGCCATCTTCATGGTCTATCGCACAACAAGTCGACTACCGACTTATCAAATCTGCGTTGGCGCGCGTGAGGTGGGAATTGGATATCACTCGTAGTCATGAAGTGAATCCCGACTTTTACGTTCATCAAACACTCGGCGCGATTTTTCTACTTTTGTTGCGACCCGCGCCCTTCGATGGACAGCGCTGTTCCGAGATCATAGCTCGGCTGCAAAGTATTCCTGCCACGGTCGAAGACGCAAAACGCAACCTGGAACAGAGTGCGATTAGACCGTTCGCAATTGCCGCCATTCAAAAGCTCCGAAATGTGAATGACTACCTCAACAAGTTTGTAGTCGAACTTACTCCGCATTTTGATCAGACAAAAACCAGCGAGCTTGAACAGAGCAAGAACCACGCTGTACAGGCGCTCGAATCATTTCGAGATTGGCTGGAGAGTCGTTTGCCAGAGATGAGCGAAGAAACCGCAATAGGTCGTGAGGCTTACTGTTTCTTTCTCAAGAACGTCGCCTTAATGCCGCCGAGTCCGGAACAACTACTCGACTCGGCAAAACAAGAGTGGGAGCGCTCCATCAGCTTTGAGACCTTTGAAGTAGTTAAGAATGCACGCGCTCCTCAACTGCCTGTATTTGAAAGTCAGGCGGCCCAGATCAAACGAGAGGCCGAACTCGAAAACGACGTCAGAACCTTTCTTGAAAAGCATGACATTCTGAGTGTGCCGAGTTGGGTTAAGCACTATCGCAACTTGCCCCTCCCTGCCTACCTGGCGCCCCTTTCATTCATGGGCGTCACTGATGATCTGACGTCTGCAAATAGACTCGATGAAGATGGAATTAGTTATATCAAGGTGCCATCGCCTGCCCTCGACTACTTCTCTTTATCTATCGCACGAGATCCGCGGCCGTTGATAGTTCACGAAGGTGTGCCAGGTCACTACCTGCAGCTTGTGCTTTCGTGGGCCCACGAAAATCCGATTCGTCGCCAGTACTATGATTCGGGTGCAAACGAAGGAATCGGGTTTTATGCGGAAGAGCTGATGATGCAGTTTGGCCTTTTCGACGACAGTCCAAAAACACGCGAGGTAATGTATTCGTTTCTGCGACTGCGCGCGGTGCGAGTTGAAGTGGACGTGAAACTGGCGCTCGGAATTTTTAGTATCGATCAGGCGAGAGATTATTTGATGGAGGTTGCTGACCTTGATGAAGCAACGGCAGTGCAGGAAGCGACATTTTTTGCGTCAGCTCCGGGCCAAGCCATCACATACCAGATCGGGAAGTTACAGATCGTGAAATTTCTAGCGGACGCAAAAAGAGTTTTAGGAGAGGCTTTCCGGCTCAGAGATTTCCATGATTATGTTTGGAAGAATGGAAATGTACCTATTGCATTGTTGAGGTGGGAGTATCTCAGACTTGGTGATGAGATAGAGTTGCTGTCAAAAGAGTAATTATTTGAAAGGCAGCGGGGACAGCGTCCCTTCCTAACCTGAAATCTAAATCTAAGTTTGCAAAGATGAGCGGATGTGAGTGGACCGTAAAACTATTTTCAGGTTGTGAAGGGCACGCTGTCCCCGCTGTTCACAACAACAGAGCGGGAACCGTTAACTTACTTACGCCGCAACGGGCACACGTCTTTCACACGGGACTGCCTGGTAAGTCTCCCCTCGCGAGCTTATCTCGAATACAGAGTCGAGCCGCGTGATTTCAAAAATCCTACTTAACGGCTGATTCACATTCATTAGTTTGAAGCGAGTACCGTTTGCAATTGCCTGTGCACGCAAATCCAGCAACACTCCGAGACCGTGCGCATCAACCGTTGTTACTTGCGCCAAATCGAGTATGACCGCACTACTCTGCAACTGGAGACCTACAGCATTTCGCAGCAATTCCGTTTCCCCGTTCACGATGCGTCCCTGCAAACTCAGAACGGCGACTGTCTCCAAATTTTTGGCGTTTATCTTCAACATGACTTTTCCCCTTATAAAGCGATGACTTGTGTTCGTCCTACCCCTCGTTCGTAGTCAGTAGTAAAGACTACTTAGGTTTCACATTTGTTAACGACTGGGTTCCATTTTTCTTAACGGGGTCGATGTATTTTCTTTTCCCCGTAGAGAGAACACCGCCGAATCAGGATTTGAGCAAAACTTTTTTTGCCCGGCACCTTGAGTCTATAGTTTTGCAAAAAACGGGAAAATTCCACGCACGGGAGTGCAGATCGTTCAAGGCCCACCTTTGATAAGTTTTTCGGAGTGAAGGCCCGTTTTCAGGTCAAACCAGGGAGAGGACTGTCGATTAATGCCACGTCTCGTTCGTCGGAAATCAATTCCTCAGTTGCATCAATTCTTAGCCAGGCCAGGGCGCCCATACCCAACATACAAGCAACTGGAATTAATGCAAGATCGTAACTTCCAAACCACGTAACAAAATATCCAAACGACACCGAAAACAGAAACGCACCGACCTGGCACATTGTGTTGAAGATTCCCATGATCCCGCCGACGTACTTCTTACCGACGTCTAACGCAACGGTTATGATCACGGTCTGCTGAAAAGTCATTCCGGCGTAAACCAATCCAAGAAGCAGTAGCGTCGCAAATTTATTTGTAGTCATGATCGTGGCAACGGTACAGACGGTCGCAACGGAAAGCCCGATTAGACCGATGCTTCGCCGTCCCCACTTCAGGCCCATGCGTTTCACCAAGGCGTCGCTAACAAAGCCGCCACACAGATTTCCAGCTGCGCCGAGTAGTCCGGGTGCCGTTGAAAGCAAAAGATCACCTTCGGTGAATCCACGTCCCTTAACCAGAAAAGTATGTAACCAGGAAATAAAAAAGTAGAGAGCAAAGACGTATCCGAAACCAACGACAAGCATGGCGCGCAGGTTTCCACTGCGCAAAATGAGAGACCATGGCATCTTGTGATTGTTAGCGAAGGAAGCCGTGCCAATTTCTTCGATCTCCGATGTGGTGACGCCATCTTTTTCGGCGGGTGTATCTCGATACCAGCGATACCACGCCACACACCAGACGACACCGATCACACCGAGCAGATAGAACGAAGTTCGCCAACCATAGTGAAGTTGAATCGGCACAATGATCAGAGGCGCGAGTGCACCGCCGGCTTGCATGAACATCAGCACACAACCCATTGCTCGCGCTCGTTCGGTAACGGGGAACCATCGTGACAAACTGACGCCAATGTTTGGTATCGCTCCTGCTTCGCCAATCCCAAAACAAAAGCGGGTCAGCAACAACAAAAAATAGTTTGAAGTTAATCCAGTAAGCGCGGTGAATGCCGACCACCACAGAACTACTCGAGTTAGAACTTTTCTTGCGCCGATGCGATCGCCCATACGGCCGGTAGGGATCTCGAATATTCCGTAGGAGAGAGTGAAGACACCAACAACCCAGCCCCAGCCTGTCGGACTGATGTGAAGCGCATCCTGCATGCGTGGACCAGCGACAGAGATAGCAACGCGATCAAGATAAGTAATCGCGCCGAGTAGACATAGGAAGCCAAGTACTCGGTGGCGGTATTTCATGGGGGAGTTCGAAAATTACTTAATCACTGACTGAAATGTATTTTCGCCAATAAGTCCTGAAAGCGCGGATCAGACCTAAGTGGATCCAGTGCCGGCTCAACCTTGAGAAAGGCAAGACTCGACTCGTGGTTTACGAAGGCTTCGTTGAGTTCCGCGAATGCCTTATCGTTATCACCGAGCTCAATATAGGCCTTAGCCCTGAGCATTTTTCTTTCCTTCAACGGCGAGTCTTCTGCCACAACCAGCTTCAAAAATTCTTGCCAACCGCCTTTTGCAAAGCTGTCTTTTACCAACGTGGCGTTTTCCGGTTGCCCACGCACCTCAAAGTACCTGGCCAACTCTTCTATCGCTGCTCCGTAGTCTTTCTTCACTCGATAAACTTCGACGAGGGTTCTTCGCGCTCTGGCAAATCCTGGATCGAGCTGGAGTGTCTTCAGGTGTTGGGCGATGGATTCATCATATTTTCGCGAATCGTAAAGAAGGCGGCCGTAATCCCAGTTGATAGGTAACGACGCTGGTTCGATTTCCAACGCGCGACGAAATTCGCCAGCCGATTCCTCAAACCTGCCGGAACAGTTCAGGAGTTCGCCGTACCACTGATGGGCCGTCGCATAACCGGGATTCAATTCGATCGCTCGCTTGTATTCTCGTTCCGCAGCAGGCAAATCATAATCAAACTGAAGCAATGCCAATCCAAGCGTCGTATGCGGTTCGGCCAGTGTCTCATCAAGCGACAAAGCTTTAAGCGCAAAGCCCCGTGCCTTCGGAACAGATTCTGTAGGCGGAGCAAAACCGAAGCTGGCCATGAGGAGATACGAATCAGCCAGACCTGTATAGGCCTGGGCATAGTTCGCATCGAGTGCGATGGCTTGATTGAAACTGTCGATGGCCTGCTTGAGATCTTTCTCTTCCCGCTTCGCCCAGTAGAAACGTCCCTGCAGATAAAGACGATAAGCTTCCGGATTTGTTGTATAGATCTTAGTGAGCTTTTCTGTGTCAACACCCGACAGTTTTGCTCTCAGTTTGCTCGACACATCCCGCGCAATCTCACTTTGGAGCGTGACCAGATCTGTTTGCTTGCGGTTGTACTGTTCACTCCAGATCACATTCTCGGTTTGCGCGTCGATTAGTTCCAAACTCAAAGTTAACTGTTCACCACGCTGGGTCATTCTACCGTTTAGGATCGCCTGTACATTTAGTTCGCTGCCGATCGTTTGCGCGTTTGTTGGCTTGCCTTTGTAACGAAACACAGATGACCGCGCTTTTACGTTGAGATTAGGAAGCTGCGACAAACTACTGATCAGCGTATCGGTCATACCGTCGGAAAGATATTCATTGTTAGCATCACCACTGTCGTTTACGAATGGCATGACCGCGATCGATTGAATTGGGACTTGTTTCTTTTTTGAAAAATACAAGTAAGCACAAACAGCAATCGCTGCTGCTACAACGAGCACAGCCACGACAACCAGCGGCGTTCGGTTTTTAGGTTTGGAAAGTTCCCGAGTCTGCTTTCGAGTGTCGGGCGACGGCAATACTGTAGTCGGCCCTGTTGTGCGACGAATATCGTTACCCGTGTTTGCCGGAGGCAGCGTGGTCGGGGTTTCCAGGCCACTTACGGGAACGGAGCCCAGTCTAATAGTACCCAGCTCTGCGCTAGTCACAAGGGTGTCAGCACCTAGAGGTGTCCCATCAGTTCGACAAAAAGTTAGTGAGTCGTCTGTCTCGACTCGGTTACATTGCGGGCATCGTTTCACTATTGTTTCATCTCTTTTGGGGATTCCTACTGCGGTAGACCAATACGCTTGATCAACTCTATAAACCGCGGATCGTCGCGCAACGAATCCATCCATGGATCCACCTTTAATCGCGCCAGAAACCAATCATGCGCTTGATACGCTTTTTCCAGTTGAGCAAACGCCGCCTCTTTGTCGCCCAACGCCGCATACGTTACCGCTCGCCAGTAATTTGATACATACTCGGTTTTCTCCGCTTCACTCCACTTCTTCATTACATCCTCAGCTTCACGTCTCCGAGCTGCTAATGCATAGGCATGGCTCAGCGGCGCGTACAGCGGATGATTGGTCGACAGAGTTTTTTCTGTGAGTGCGATTGCTTCGGAGTACATTCCATTGCAGCTGTACGCGTGAGAGAGCCAATTCTGAGCTGTTACTAGTGTTGGTTCGAGTTCGTATATTTTCTTGGCTTGTTCGAGAGCTTTGTCGTATTG
>Ga0070671_100004461_pt1 | contig 11082 bp, 7 predicted proteins | sample KBSS73metaG_FD_65341 | JGI IMG/M metagenome (GOLD analysis project Ga0070671, IMG submission 65341) | Switchgrass rhizosphere microbial communities from Kellogg Biological Station, Michigan, USA - KBS S7-3 metaG | ecosystem: Host-associated > Plants > Roots > Rhizosphere > Soil ... | reverse complement strand
GTGCTAAGCTGACCTTGAAGTTTTTCTTCGAGGCTTACTGTCTTCAACCAACTGGCAACACGTTCTGGAATATTCAGGAATGCAAATACTACTCCCATCAACGCACCGCCGGCAACTAGTCCTGTTGCAAACAGACTGCCTCTCTCCAAATCTTCTTCACCTTCTTTCAAAACCTCACCCTTTCTCTTTTTAATAGTATCCACCAGTCCTCTAATCGCGCCGCCAATAAAAATGGGAAGAGTAGTGGATATGGGAAGATAAACCCCGATAGCGAAGCTTAATGCCTTTACACCACATAGTTCTACAACAAATGCCAGAAATGCACCAACTAAAACGAAATTCCAATCAAGGTCACCGGATAAAATTCCTTTAATCAGCGTAGCCATTAATGTCCCCTGTGGCGCCGGAAACACTGTACCAATTGCATGCTGAATTCCGTGAGCCCTTAAATCTGCATTTGGAAGATCAAGCGTTTTCACAGTCAAACCTATTGCAATGGAGGAAACTATTGCTCCGAGGAATAGCGAGAGCTGCTGGTATTTCGGCGTCGCGCCCACTAGAAAACCGGTTTTTAGATCTTGCGATGTTGCACCAGCATTCGCAGCGGCAATGCATACCATTCCTCCGACTACCAATGCCATCGGCTCGTAAAATTTACCGCTCCAACCTACAGCAATAAATAGGAGACAGGTGCTCATCACGGTGGCGATGGTCATTCCTGATATTGGATTGTTTGTAGTTCCAATCAATCCTACAATGCGCGACGACACCGTGACGAAGAATGCGCCGAATACGACGATTAAGAATCCAATGAATAGCCGGTTGAGAATTCCGTTACCTGGAATGAAAGGAATCAATGCAATCAAAATAATCAAAGCAATGCTTCCGAAGAGTACCACCTTAATACTAAGGTCCCGTTCGGTCCGCAAGCGGGTATCGCCTCCCGTGCGTTGTTTTACAGAGGAGATACTTTCTTTAAAGGAAGATATGATTGTTGGAATGGTCTTGATTAGCGTAATAAATCCACCCATCGCTACCGCACCGGCACCTATCTGCCTGATATATGCGCGATAAATAGCTGATGCAGGATCCGCAAATGTTTTAGTTACCGGATCCCATCCACCTGATCCTCCGGCTACGTTAATATCTTTTAAATAACCCAATTTCACTTGTTGCAAAGCAACTTTGATCGGATCGATTAAGGAAGCGAGAAGAGGATTTAATACCAACCAACTTAGCACCGATCCGGCCACCAATACACCTGCGATCCGGGGACCGATGATATATCCTACGCCCATATATTCCGGAGTGATATCAGCGCTTACTTGCGCGGAAGGAAAATATCTGTTTAAACTGGCACTTTTCACCGTATCGAACACCGGGGTTTCTGCAATTACTTTAAACATCTTCTGAAGCAACGCATATACAAATGCGAAACCTAATCCCTGGAATGCGGTTTTCGCAAACTCGCCGCCGCGCTCACCTGCTTTTAAAACCGAAGCACATGCGGTTCCTTCAGGATACGGGAGTGTTTCATGTTCCTTCACAATTAGCGACCGGCGCAGTGGAATCATCATTAATGTTCCTAACATTCCACCGAAAATGGCGAGAACAAATATTACTCCATAGTCGAAGTAATTGGCCGAGTCAGCATTTGATAAAAAAAGAAATCCCGGCAAGGTGAACACAACTCCCGCTGCTATACTCTCACTTGCCGATCCCGTAGTTTGAATGATGTTGTTTTCAAGAATCGTGGTCTTGAATAATTTTCTGCCAATTGTTATCGCGAGCACTGCAATGGGAATGGATGCACTTACCGTTAATCCTGCTTTGAGCGCCAGGTACACGGTTGCGGCTCCGAACAAAATCCCAAACACACTTCCCATTGCAAGAGCCTTGAACGTAAATTCTTTCATGCTCGTTTCAGGAGAAACGAATGGTTGGAATTTTTTTTCAGCCATAGCAGTTGGTTTGAATTATTAAGGAAGATAATAAAAATAAAAAAGGGTGATGCAAAATCATCACCCTAATTCGATTTCAAACAGAGGCATCATTAACTGCCAATTGCTAGTTCCTCTTTCTTTTGATGCATCATCTTTTGCAGGCTCTTTGTTAGCAGGAACAGGATGAGAGATGCGGCACCTGCCATGAATACAAATAGCATAAAGAATCCGTACAATGTATGCATCTCATATCCTAAGAAGTATGTCGTCTTCCCCGACTCGGGGTACAGCGCACTTAATACACCAGCCAGCTTATTGGCCGCAGCATTTGCAAGAAACCATACTGCCATAAGTAAGGATGCGAATTTCAATGGAGCTAATTTATTTACAAGTGCCAGGCCTATTGGTGACAAACACAATTCCCCACAAGTATGGAGTGCGTACATTCCCGTAAGCCAAATCATGCTCACCTTTATTCCGGGACCTACATCCTTCACGCCGAAAGCGATCCATAGATATCCAAGCGCAAGAAGAAACAAACCTATCGCCATCTTGGTAGGAGAAGAAGGTTCTTTTTTCCCGAGTTTTAACCACAACCATGCGAAGAAAGGAGCAAATGAAACAACGAATATTGAGTTGAGAGATTGGAACCAGCTTGCCGGAACCTCATCTAATATCAGGCTAGATTGTGCTTGCGTAAGCAAGTAAATATTTCCATAGATAATTCCGCCCGCAAACAGAAACAATAAGAAATGAACAGCCATTAAAAGGTCTCTTGAATTAGCGCTTAGGTTTTTAATGGCTCGACGCCAGAGGCTAACAATGTATATCAATAAGACGGCGGAAATAATATATATCAAATACAAGGGTATTTTCCATCCAACTTGGCGCTGCGTTTGTTCATCCGCAAAAAAAGTGAGCGATGCTCCCGCTTGTTCAAAAGCACTCCAAAAAAAGACTACGAAGAAAGAAACGATAAAAATTACTCCTATCCTTTGCTTTTCAATACCACTAAGTTTCTTATCAGCGAATATGACAAATGCGATAAGGACAACTGCAGCTCCCAACAAATAGGTAAGAAAGCTGAACACTTTAGCGTCTATAAACAAAATGCCGATCATTAAACCAGTAAACAAAGCGAGGCCGATACCAACGAATAAAGGATTGGATGCAGCCTTTGGTGAATTCGCAGGTACTTGGCCCAGCGGCTTTCCTTCTGAAGTAACCACATACTTTGCCTGATATAGTTTCTGCACCAGTACACTGATCAACATTCCAATCCCTGCAACAAGAAATGCCCATTTAAAATCTGCCGGATTCCCTGTATCACCAACGAGGCCGCACACAAAAGGTCCAAGAGCTCCGCCCACGTTTATCCCCATGTAAAAAATGGTATACGCTGCATCAATACGTCTGTCACCTTTCGGATATAACTGTCCAACAAGAGAAGAAATATTCGGTTTAAAAAATCCATTTCCTGCTATCATGAATCCTAATCCCGAAAAGAAAAGGATGGATGACAGTTGTTCAGAAGTTTGATACAATGAGCCGCAAAAGAATAGAATGAATTCACCCATGGCCATTATCAGACCACCAACAATAATTGACCGTTTATTGCCCCAATACCTGTCGGCAATATATCCTCCAATCAATGGTGTGAGATAAACCAGCCCAGTATAACTACCATAAAGATTCGATGCAAATACTTTATCAAACAGGAGCGCCTTTGTCATGAACAGCACGAGAATAGCTCTCATGCCATAATAATTGTAACGCTCCCACATTTCGGTGGCAAAAAGAATGTAGAGGCCTTTCGGATGCCCTTTTTCGGGAAACGGAGTTTGAGGGGCGGGTTGAATCATATGTTTTCAGTTGTTATGCAATCGTAGAAACAAGTGGGAAAAATACAGCTTTTTGCTATTGCCATATAAATTTGATTTTGTAGAATGGGTTAAAATTCGAACTTAGCAATCCCAATCCTATAAATTATCACATGAATATTCTACTCCTTGGGTCTGGTGGCAGAGAGCATGCATTGGCGTGGAAACTAAAGCAAAGCAAAAAATGCGAGGCCCTATTCATTGCGCCGGGCAATGCAGGTACCGCTTCCTGTGGTACCAATGTCAATCTAAACATTACGGATTTCGAAGCGGTGGCAAACTTTTGTCGTGATAATTCAATTGGATTGCTGGTTGTTGGTCCCGAAGAGCCGCTCGTTAAAGGCATCGCCGATATATTCCAAAATACCGAGGTTAAGGTGATCGGACCTTCGCAAGTGGGTGCACAGTTGGAAGGGAGCAAAGCATTTGCAAAACATTTTATGCAGCGGCATAAAATTCCCACCGCAGCTTACCAGGAATTTGATGAATCTACTTATAAGGAGGGTGTAGTATATCTGCAACAACATCCAACGCCTATTGTGTTGAAGGCCGACGGACTTGCGGCTGGCAAAGGCGTAGTGATTTGCCAACACGCTGGCGAAGCAATAGCCGAATTTGAACTGATGATTCAGCAGTCGAAATTTGGCGAGGCCAGCAAAAAAGTGGTAGTGGAAGAATTTTTGACGGGAATCGAATTGAGTGTATTTGTGCTTACTGATGGAAAAGATTATCTATTACTTCCTGAAGCCAAGGATTATAAAAAAATTGGAGAAGGCGATAAAGGCCTCAACACAGGTGGCATGGGCGCCATTAGCCCGGTTCCATTTGCTGACAAGCGATTCATGAAAAAAGTGGAGGACCGGATTATTAAACCAACCGTGAAAGGATTACAGGAAGAGAATATCGATTATAAAGGATTTATCTTTTTCGGATTGATCAAGGTAGGAAATGATCCATTCGTGATTGAATACAATTGCAGGTTAGGTGACCCTGAAACAGAAGTGGTGATCCCGCGACTTAAAAATGATTTGGTAGATCTTTTTACTGCCACTGCTGATGGTAAAATATCGTCGGTGCAAATTGAATCTGATGACAAGGCTGCATGTACGATTATGGCAGTGAGCGGTGGATATCCGGGAAATTATGAAAAGGGAAAGCCAATTTCAGGTCTCGACATTTCAATAAAGAACAGTTTCATTTTTCATTCCGGAACCAAGCAGGAAGATGGAAACATTGTGAGTAATGGGGGCCGCGTGTTTTGTGTGACTTCCTTAGCGGAAAACCTGGAAGAAGCCATCAATCAATCCAAGGATGTGATTGGTCATACTGATTTTGAAGGCATGTATTACCGGCACGATATCGGATTTGAATTTATTCCACCCGCGAGCGCAAACCTGTCGGGTGAAGCTGCGCACGCAGAGTAGTCATTCGCCTTTAACCCATGTTATTTTTTTCCCCCTTCGATTAAGGTGCATTATTCGCGGTTATTCGTGTTCTTCACCTGCCTGCCGGCAGGCAGGTTAGCGTTCATTCGCGATTGACTTTCGCGTTTCCTTTATTCGCGTAAATTCGCGTTGATGCATTATAGCGATTACCTGCAGATCGATAAAATCCTGGACGCTCAATTTCCCGAGAGTGTAAAGAAGGGATCTGCTGCACACGATGAAATGCTGTTCATCATCATTCACCAGACATACGAACTATGGTTTAAACAATTACTGCACGAATGCAATTCCATTATCGATATCATGCAGAAGCCAACGGTGAATGATAATTCACCCGAATTGCAAACTGTTGTTCATCGTCTGAATCGAATGGCAACAATTTTACGCGTGCTAGTTCATCAGATCGATATCATGGAAACGATGACGCCCATGGATTTCCTGGACTTCAGGGATATGCTTAGACCTGCGTCAGGGTTTCAAAGTGTTCAATTTAAAGTATTAGAAGCTGGTCTGGGCTTGAGATATGAGAGACGACATGGGCAAGAACATTATGTATCGCAGTTGCGCCCGGCGGAAGTTGAGTTGGTGAAAAAAGGTGAATCGGGCCATTCGCTTCTGGCCCTCGTTAATGAGTGGTTGGAAAGAATGCCTTTTTTTGATGAAGCTGAAAATTGGAATGAATTTGTGCTTTCTACACCGCTTAAAGATCTGCATCCATTTTGGGCTGAGTATCGCGAAAGATATCGGCAAAGCCTAAGCGAAGCAGAGAAAAATAATCTCGAAGTTTTCGATCGCATCTTTTTAGGAGCTGTTTCCAATGAAAGCGAATCGGGCAGTCAAGATAAACGATCACTTTCTGCTGCTGCTTCGCGGTCAGCATTATTTATTATGCTGTATCGCGGTTATCCTTTGTTACAACTACCCTTTCAAGTGCTGAACAATTTGTTGGAGATCGACGAACAACTAAGTACCTGGAGATACCGGCATATGAGCATGGTGCAAAGAATGATTGGAACCAGGATTGGAACAGGAGGAAGCAGTGGGAGAGATTATTTGCGGGCAGCTCTCGAAAAGCACTACATTTTCCGCGACATTGCGCAGCTCACCAGTTTTCTGATAGAACGCAAACGCTTGCCACAATTAAGCGGTAATATGGAACGCAGATTGGGATTTCATAGCTAGCCTTCATTCGCTATTGAATTCGATCCCTGTATTCGAATTACAGTAAAGTAGAGGATCACTACTATAGTTGCAGCAGCCGTGAGTCCAAAGGTTGCTGCTGCGCCAAACCCGCTCCACACCAGACCTGCGGCCAGGCTGGCAAGGAAAGCACACACACTTTCACAAGAAGTGTAGAAACCAATAGCTGTGGCCGTATTTTTTTCATGCGCGAGATTGGTGATCCATGCTTTTGCAATTCCTTCAGTAGCGCCTGCATAAATTCCATACAAGAAAAACAACGCATATGCCATCCACCATTTGTTCGCTACGGCGAAGCCCGCATAAACAATTCCAAAAAGCACGAGACCGGAAATGAAAATTTTTCGAATGCCGATTTTGTCTGCAAGGATTCCCAAAGGAAATGCACTTGCAGCGTAAACGAGATTATAAAAAATATAGGCGCCTATCACGTGTGTGTCGCTACCTGTAATTTCTTTTGTTCTTAAAAGAAGGAAAACGTCAGAACTATTGAATAGCGCGAGAAGTAACAATCCAGTCACCAATTTGCGAAATTGAGGAGCGGATATTCGCCAATAAGAAAAATAGGAGAAGAATCCTCCACGGTCTTCGATTACTGGAACCCTTCGATTCTCCCTCACAAAAAACACGATTGCAACAGAAATTAATCCGGGAATAAAAGCGATATAAAACACGGTAGTATAGTCCGCCTTATAGAAGTGCAACAACAGAAGCGCTATGATTGGTCCGAGACAAGCACCAACAGTATCCCAGGCTCGATGGAAACCAAACACGCGAGCCTTCGTTTCACGCGTGGCCTCGTCCGATAACAGCGCATCGCGGGCAGCGGTGCGTATGCCCTTTCCAAGGCGGTCCAGGGTCCTTGCAAAAAATATCCATATTGGCCAGGTCATCACGGCCATCATTGGTTTTGAAACTGCGCTAAGAAAATATCCCGTTTTAATGAAAGGCAATCGAACTCCCCTGGCATCACTCCATTTTCCAAAATAACCCTTGCTGATACCGGCAGTGAAATTTGCGAGACCTTCCAAAAGGCCTATCCAGATTACTGAGAAGCCAATCTGCTTCAGGTACACAGGAACAACCGGGTAGAGCATTTCACTGGCAACGTCGGCAAACAAGCTGACCATCGACAACACCCAAACCGTTCGGGTAATGATCTTCATCTAAGTAAATGTAGTGAATCAAATACGATGCGCAGGGAGATATGCGTTGATGGGGCAGATGTAAGAAGGCAGAAGTCAGGAGTCAGAAGTCAGAAGTCATCGAACGTTAGCTGTCAACCGTCAGCTGTCATCTGTCAACTCTGAAATCAACTTCGTTCAATTCACCATTCGTTAACAGAATTCAGGCGCTGTTGAAAAATTAGTGATGGGCCAAGTTTTTGACTTAGATATTTCCGTTTATTTGCATCAAATTTGCAAGCAATTCAAAATCTAATACCGACTCATGGGATTATTCAATTGGTTTACGCAGGATATTGCGATTGACCTTGGAACAGCCAATACCCTCATCATACATAACGACGAAATTGTAGTGAATGAGCCGAGCATCGTAGCTCTAGATCGTAACAACCCCAAAAATGTAATTGCAGTTGGAAAGCGTGCATTGATGATGCACGAGAAGACGCATGAAAGCATCAGAACCGTTCGCCCTCTGAAAGACGGAGTAATTGCCGACTTTAACGCAGCAGAGTTAATGATAAGGGAGATGATCAAGATGATCTATCCCAAAAAGCCGTTGTTTCCCCCAAGTTGGAGAATGATGATTTGCATTCCCAGCAGTATTACGGAGGTTGAGAAGCGTGCGGTGCGTGATAGTGCGGAGCAGGCTGGCGCAAAGGAAGTTTACCTTCTTCATGAACCGATGGCAGCAGCCCTTGGTATTGGGATCGATGTTGAGGAGCCGGTCGGCAATATGATCATCGATATCGGTGGAGGAACTACGGGAATTACGGTGATTGCATTGGCGGGTATCGTATGTGACCAGAGTATAAGGATCGCTGGCGATGAATTTACTGCTGATATAATGGAGGCATTGAGAAGATATCATAGCTTATTAATTGGTGAGCGTACAGCCGAGCAAATCAAGATTAATATTGGCGCTGCCATGAAAGATTTGGAAACGCCACCGGATGATATTCCTGTAAATGGTCGCGACCTGGTTACAGGTATTCCAAAGCAGATTATGGTGAGTTACCAGGAAATTGCTGAAGCATTGGACAAGAGTATTTTCAAAATTGAGGAAGCCATATTGAAAGCGTTGGAGAGTACACCACCCGAACTGGCAGCAGATATCTACCGAAGAGGTTTGTATCTGACAGGCGGAGGTGCGCTACTCAGAGGGCTGGATAAACGCCTTAGCCAAAAAATAAAACTTCCGGTGCATGTGGCCGATGATCCTTTAAAGAGTGTGGTGAGAGGAACCGGACTTGCTTTGAAGAATTACGACAGGTATCCATTTGTGATGAGATAACAATTGAAAGGTTCAAGTGACAAGGCACAAGGCACAAGAGGCGCCGTGACCTTTGTACTCTGGGCCTCGTACTTCGATCTACCTTTTAATGCGCAATATTTTCCTTTTCATAAGGCGGTATTTGAACTTTCTTTTCTTTCTGTTTCTGCAGATTATTGCCCTTTCAATGTTGTTTCGATATAATAAATTTCATGAAGCAGCTTTCATGAACGTGGCAAAAGAAGTGACAGGCAGCGTGTATGATAAAGTGAGCAACACAGAATATTATTTTCACCTTAAGAAAACAAATGATTCTCTCGTCAGTGAAAATCTCCGCTTGAGAAATTTGCTCGCAAGTAATTTTGAAAATCCGGATACCAGCTCACGCGTTGTGAGGGATACCATTCCATTCGACACACTTGGTCATTACAGGAAATTTCTTTGGCGAGAAGCGAGGGTCTCCAATAATTCTACCAGCACACAAAGTAACTATATCACTATTCATCGGGGCGAAAATCAGGGGGTAAGAAAAGACATGGGAGTAGTGAGTGCAAACGGAGTTGTTGGCGTGGTGGTGAATACGAGTGCCAACTATGCAACAATAATGAGCTTGCTGCATAAATCCAGTCGCGTGGTTGGCGCATTAAAAAAAACCGGTGAGACAGGAACAGTGCTTTGGAATGGCGACAGCCCACTTTTCCTGACAATGATGAACATTCCAAAGAGCGCGAAAGTGGCGAGAGGAGATACTGTTATCACCAGCCAATATGCAACGCGATTCCCACCAACAGTGATTGGGACCGTTTACTCGATAGTAGACGAACAGAGTACTAATTTTTATACGCTAACAATAAAGCCTGCCACAAACTTTTTCAGTTTGAGAAATGTTTACGTGATTGAAAACTTACAGGCCGACGAACAAAAGAAACTCGAGGAAGCAACGAGGCAAAAAATTCAGTGAGTAATTTTTTAAAAAATATTATCCGCTTTGTTTTTTTTATTCTGCTGCAGGCATTGGTGCTGCACAGGATTCCATTTTTGCATAAATCTATCACGCCTTATCTCTACTACCTCTACATTATTTGGTTGCCATTCAGCATGCCAAGAGGATGGTTGACTTTTACCGGATTTATTTATGGCTTAACACTTGACTATTTTCTGAACACGCCGGGTCTTCATGCGGCCGCCTGTGTATTGATTGCATACGTTCGACCTTTCCTGGTCAATCTGTTAATTCCGCAGGAGGGAGCGGAACAAAGCTATGCCTCGCCTTCTGTAAGAAGTATGGGATGGGCCCCATATTTCACGCTGGTTTTAATACTTACCTTATTACATCACACCTACCTGGTGTTTTTGGAATGGATGCAAATTGGCTCGTTCCTATATTTTATTATGAAAGTGTTTGCTTCAACAGGAGTTAGTCTGTTGCTGGTGTTGTTAGCGGAAATGTTGTTTGTAAGAAAGGAAAGATTCAGGACGAACAAGGTATAGCGACGCTAATATCTTTTTCATTCAGAATCTAAATTTATATTTTTCTTTTAGCTGCACTAATCCTTTGAGGCTGATCGTTTATGATATTTGTAGTTTAAATCTTCGGGCGCCCTTACCTCTTCTGTAGCATATGCCGGTTTTCAATCAAAGCAGGAGCACTATTATCAGGCTGATCTTTATCGGACTGTTCTTCATCATTATATTACAGCTATTCAATCTTCAGGTGATTTCCAGTAAATACACCGAGCTCGCGAAAGAAAATGCCTTGTTCCCAAAACGGGTTTACCCAACGCGCGGAATTATTTTCGACAGGCAGGGCAAAGCTATTTTGGACAATACTATTTTGTACGACTTGATGGTTATCCCTGCAGAGGTGAAGAACATGGATACGCTCGAGTTCTGTAGCCTTCTGCAGATCGACACCACTGAATTCAAGGCAAGAATTCTTTCTTCCATAATTAAGAACACGAGGGTGCGACCATCAATTTTTGAGGACCTTCTGGATCCTGCACTCCACGCAAAGCTTGAGGAGAACCTTTGGAAATACAAAGGCTTTTATCTTCAAGACAGGCCCGTTCGAACCTATCCTTTCAACGCAGCAGCACATATCATGGGCTATATCGGCGAAGTGGATTCGGCAATTTTAAAACGATCTGGCTATTACTATCA
>Ga0070671_100004458_pt1 | contig 11082 bp, 11 predicted proteins | sample KBSS73metaG_FD_65341 | JGI IMG/M metagenome (GOLD analysis project Ga0070671, IMG submission 65341) | Switchgrass rhizosphere microbial communities from Kellogg Biological Station, Michigan, USA - KBS S7-3 metaG | ecosystem: Host-associated > Plants > Roots > Rhizosphere > Soil ... | reverse complement strand
ATAGTGTCTCGAAGGGCTGATAAAATATCCTCAGGAGGAGTAATCTCGTTGCCGCCGCACCAGATTGCCAATGACGCATGATTGCGCACCATTTTTATCTGATCCTCTGCCGAACGTAAAAACAGGGAGTGATCATCCGGATATTTTCTTCTCGTCCATTGATCATCCAGCTTTTGCGGGTCCTGCCAACGACCATTGCAATCACCAGATCCCCAAAGATCCTGAAAAACCAGTATGCCATATCTATCACAAGCATCATAAAACTCAGGACGCTCTATCATGGCGCCACCCCAAACCCGTATCAGGTTCAGGTTCATATCGCGGTGAAAACGAACTTCGGCATCATAACGCATATCTGAAAGACGCAGCATGGCATCCGAAATAATCCAGTTGCCACCTTTGATAAATATTTTCTGTCCATTAACCAAAACCTGCCTGCTTTTGGTTTGGACATTCCATTCAGTTTGAATCTGGCGAACACCAACTTTGGTAACCTGTTGATCAGATACTTTACCATTTACCAAAAAGCGCGTATGCAGATCGTATAAATTTTGCGGACCGTAACCACTTGGCCACCACAGTTTAGGGTTTTGCAAAACGAGATCATTAAGGCTGATCTCCTGGACGCTGTTAGGCTTCAGAGATACATTTTTCGATACTATTTTGCCGTCGATTTCATATTGGAAAACACCGGAGACTATGTTTGCTGTTGGATTTTTCAGTTCGGCCGATACTTTAATAATAGCAGGCTGCTGAGGCGCGTCCACCTGGCGCATTCCGGGGACTAAAGAGATCACATGTGTATCATTGATGCGGATTTTCCCCGTTTTCCGAATGATAACCTTATCCCATATACCTGTGTTTCTGTCGCGCATAGGTTGTATCCAATCCCACCCGGCGGTATATTGCAAACCAACATTACGGGCAATGGTGCCATCGCCGCCTTGTCCGCCATTGGGGTTACCCGGCACATCGGGAGGGTGTACCAGTACTGCCAGTCTGTTACTACTATTTTTACTCAGATATGAGGTAATATTGTAACCATAGCGGAGAAACATCCCCACCTGGGGTGCTTTGTTGAGCTTTTTTCCATTCAAGTAAATGTCGCAGCTGTAATTCACTCCCCTGAAGTCGAGATAGACCTGATCATCAGTACCGACTTGCTCTTTGAAATCATTCACAAACCAATAAGTGTAATAATCACGACCGGTTTTATAAATATCCTGGATTTGTTCATTATTCATCCCAAAGAAGGGGTCAGGAACTTTTTTATTGTTCAGTAAAGTCGTCAGAATTGTTCCGGGAACAGTTGCCGGCGTCCAGTTATTCAGATTAAAATCGCTTGACGAAATCTTAAAGCCATCAAACTTAACACTATCAACCGGTGCACATTTCCAACCGGTGTTTAATTCATCGCTGCTTTGTGCTTTTGCGTCAGGAAGATATAAAACGGAAATCAAAAAAATGAGTAGGAGCGGGTGTTTCATATTAATTACGGATAAGGCTGCAAGATAACAATTGGCACAGTTTTGGCTTACTTTTTTGCGAGCATTTTAAAATTTTGCTGAATTATTTACAACTACAACATATGAATAACCTTTTATCATTGCAATTACAAATGCCGAACGGCAATACCAACGACATAAAACTTATCGGTAAATACGATAACCTCAAAGATTACGGAATAGATAGTTCTATGATTTATTCTGTATGGTTTGAAGAGGACGAAACACCCGGCGGTTACTTTTCCTTTTCGCCCAAAAATCAAGCTTGGGAATATTATGGATATCTTTCTGCCAATGAGCAGATGCAGATCGCTGAATTCCTGGAAGATCAGGAACTTCAGGCAGCGTAGTTTCAATTTTTCCGTTTCTGATTTAATTTTTAATTTGGGTACACTCAATGCCCAAATTAGATGAAATCGAAGAAATTTATCAGGATCAATCCGCATCTCCCAGTCAAAAATCTATATAAGGGTGGCGGAAGGGGTTAATGGATAAAAAACACAGCCGCATAACCGAAGAGCTTTCCAGAACTTTAACATATCTTCGCACATGTTATTTGCTGTTAAACGGTTTATGAACTATAGTAGCTTTGTTCATTGTTTGCTGAACCTTATATAAGCGGGCAGCCATTTCAAAGCGTTCTTTATAAGTCCGCTTTAAGGCTCCTTTTAAAAGCTCTATTTGACAACCGGATCTCGATTCACCGTCTGGAAGACGAGTAAACTCTGCGCAATTTCCGGAAAAGTCGGCACTCTTTTTAGACCCCGCCCGTTCTCCAGGGAACATTTTAGATCAAATAGCTAAAAGTCTAATTATTTTTAGAGTAAAAATCGAACCAATTTTCAATGCATTGTAATCCTCTGATTGGCAGACTTTTATTGCATAAAAAAAGGAAACAACCATAACAGGCTGTTTCCTTCAGTACCCAGAGCCGGGGTCGAACCGGCACAACCGTGAAGTTATTGGTGTTTGAGACCAACGCGTCTACCGATTCCGCCATCTGGGCCTATTTTTCTTTGAACGGTGGATTAGTTCGTTCAAAAGCGGGATGCAAATGTATTTAAACTCTCCTTAATACGCAACAAATATTTTTGCCTGTAGTAAATATCTAAAATTTCATTCAGCCTGCTTTCCTTTGCCGTGTCATCCAGTTGATCGTAATCCTTTGTTAATGAGTGCAGTTTTTGGTTAATGTCGTCGTCCACGGCCAGAACCTCATTATTGATTTCCGCCCATTGTTCTGCATCGTCAATTTCCATCAGCCGCTCATTAATGTCCATCATTTCCATCAGAAAATCACCGGGTAGGGCCGGTTTTGCTCCATCAACCAACAATTCGCGCTGGCGCAAAATATATTCAAGTCGTTTGGCCGGATTACTTAATGTTTGCCAGGCTTTATTGTTGATAGTAGATAATTCCAGTATCTCCTGTTGTTTCTCATCCGTATCAGTGGCATAAAAATCCGGATGGTATTGTTTACTCAGTTCATAAAATTTCTTTTTCAAAGCAGCAACATCCGGTTGAAAAGATTCGGGTATCCCGTAGAAATCGAAGTAATTAATCATGCGGGCAAAGTTATACGTTTTACGTGATAGGTATTAGGTTTTACCGTCATCTTTATGCGTGTAATCTGATACATTTAACGTATAACCAAAAAATTGCATCTTTGTGCATGAGTTTATACGAAGAGATACGCCAAAAGCCCTTCTTTATACTAGGACCTTGTGTAATGGAAAACCAGGACCTGCTTTACACCGTTGCCGAAAAAGTTGCAGAAATAGGGCAGAAGTACCCAGTAACCGTGATCTTTAAATCCTCTTTCGACAAGGCGAACCGCACGTCTATCCATTCTTATCGCGGACCGGGTATCGAAAAAGGTATGAAAATGTTGCAAAATGTAAAGGAACGCTTCAATTTGCCGGTTACTACCGATATTCACGAACCATTCCAGGCTGCCATAGCAGCGGAAGTAGCTGATGTTTTACAAATACCTGCCTTTTTATGCCGTCAGACCGATTTATTAGTCGCCGCTGCAAAAACCGGGAAAGTTGTTAATGTGAAGAAGGCGCAGTTCCTTTCTGGACAGGATATGTTTTACCCGGCACAAAAAGTAATTGAAGCCGGAAATGAACAAGTGATACTAACCGAACGCGGCAATATGTATGGCTATAATAACCTGGCCGTTGATTTCAGGAATATTTATGATATGAAGAAATTCGGTCACCCGGTTTGCATGGATTGTACACATTCTGTTCAACGTCCGGGCGGTGCAGGTGGCAAAACAGGCGGCGACCGTACATTTGTTCCGATGATGGCATTAGCTGCTAAAGCTTTTGGTGCAGATGGTTATTTTATGGAAACGCATCCCGACCCGGACAATGCTTTAAGCGATGGGCCAAACATGGTAAAATTGCACCGGTTGGAAGAGGCGATAAAGCCACTGCTTGGTTAATAGGTTTTACGTATGACGTTTTGCGTTATACGTTTATAAAAACATAAAACGGACAACTTGAAAGACACCGCAAAAAGGGTATTTGATGTTGAAATTGAATCGCTAAAGGAAGTAGCCAATGCTATAGGCGACGAATTTACAGATACAGTTAACGCGATACTGGAATCAAAAGGCAAGCTGATTGTTGCTGGTGTGGGTAAATCGGGCTTAATAGGCCGTAAGATAGCCGCAACACTGGCAAGTACGGGTACCCCAAGTTTTTTTCTGCACCCGGGAGAAGCTTTTCATGGCGATCTGGGGATGGTGGAACACGACGATTTGGTCATATTAATTTCTTACTCAGGCGAAACTGATGAAGTGTTGAAGATTATTCCTTTTCTGAAATGGAACAACAATAAGATCATCAGTATTACCGGTAACCCAAACTCAACTATAGCCAAAAACAGCGACTATCACCTGAATGTGTGTATTACACGTGAAGCCTGTCCGTTAGAATTGGCTCCGACATCGTCAACAACGGTTACTTTGGTAATGGGGGATGCTTTGGCCATCGCGTTGATGGAAGCCAGGCAGTTTCAGCATGAAGATTTTGCGCGATTTCACCCCGGTGGTAGCTTAGGACGAAAATTATTGGTAAAAGTAAAGGATTTGATGCGGAAGGAGAACCTGCCGTTTATTGATAAAAATGCCTCGTTTACAGAAATGCTGCTTTGCATGTCAGAAGGTAAACTGGGTATGGTAATTGTGGGGACGGTCGACAGGGTAGAGGGTATTGTGACCGACGGAGACCTGCGCAGAGCTTTGTTGCGCAACACGGACACCAAACAACTACATATCGACGATATGATGACGATAAATCCCGTTATTGTTGAACCGGATGAATATATCCACCAGGCCGAGCAGTTGATGATTGAGCGGAAAATTGCTACTATACTGGTTGGTTCGGCACAGAACCGCACCGTGACAGGGGTGTATCAAATCTATAACGGGTAATTAAGCATGCCTACTTACATCGATCAAATGAACCGCGCGGTGGATATGCCCTCTATACCTAAAAGGATCATTTCGATCGTCCCGTCTCAAACAGAATTATTATTTGATCTTGGGCTTGGTGAGGAGATCATCGGCATTACAAAATTTTGCGTTCATCCGGCTGATAAGATTAAACGAAAGCCCAAAATAGGCGGAACTAAAGCGTTAAATATCAAATTAATAAAAGAATTAAAACCCGACCTGATCATTGGAAATAAAGAAGAAAATGAAAAAGGTCAAATAGAGGAATTAATGCAAAGTTTTCCGGTGTGGATGAGTGATATTGCTGATCTTGAAGGGGCGGTTGATATGATCAGCAAGGTTGGGGAACTGGTGGGCAGGGAGGAAAAAGCAACTCAATTAACCGTATCAATAATTTCTTCTTTCAATGATATGAAAATTAAATCGTCTTCCCTGAAAGCAGTATACTTGATATGGAGAAAGCCTTTTATTGTGGCTGGGAAGGGTACTTTTATTGATGATATGCTTAAAAGATGTGGTTTGACAAATACTTTTGAATTGGAAAGATACCCCGAAGTATTTCCGGCGCAGATAGTGGAAGCCAATCCGGATGTAGTGCTGCTTTCATCAGAGCCTTATCCGTTTAAAGAGAGGCACATTGCCGAATTTAGGGCCCTGGTACCTCATGCCAATATTCAACTGGTTGATGGCGAAGTTTTTTCGTGGTATGGAAGCAGGTTGCTACAAGCACCAGAATATTTTAAACAGTTGATTGCTAGTCTAAACCGATGAAAACTGAAAAAAATCGGTGTAATCATAAAAAATAATTTATCTTTGCCGACTCTTAAAAATCCTAACTGCGGAAGTGGCGTAATTGGTAGCCGCACCAGACTTAGGATCTGGCGCCGCGAGGCGTGGGGGTTCGAGTCCCTTCTTCCGCACCAGGTGGGAATGATTTGAACATCGTTCCCATTTTTTATTTTATATTGGTTTACAATACTTTAGGTTTTTGAGTATATTAAAAAAGATGTAAAAAATATCGATTTCTAAAGTAGTCACATGGGATTTGAACAACCTTTAAACTTATTTTAAGATTGCTCAAGGCCCTTATTTTAATTATTTTTCCAAACTCGCCTCACACAGGATTCGAACACCTTATTTCGTGCTTTAATGGTATTTAAAATCATTGTCCCAACCATTTTCCATGGTTTCTTTGATAATGATTTCCTAAATTTAATAATTCCAATTCTTCGCGCCCCAACTCTGAATTCTCAGTTCTAATATGCTTTACTTCCATAATCTTTAAATTTTAAAATTAGCCGGTATACTTCGTTTAATATTTTAATGACAATCGAATAGCGAACAGATAATCTAGTTCGATGTGGTTCGATATAAAGTTCTACTTGATGGATTAAAAATTGGCGAGAACTTTTACAGGTCATAATCTTATAAATCAAATCCATAAATCTGTAAATTAAAAAATGCTGCGCAGGGTACTTCCGCCTCTTAACCAGGGCGGCTTATAACTATGTCACCTTATAAAACGTAATACTTTTATATATTTGCACCAATGAAACGCACCGCGCTCATCTTATTAACGGCTATCTACATCGTATCCTGCATGGGTATGAGCGTGAACCGTTCGTATTGCTGCGGTAAGTTAATATCCGTAAGTTCTAGTTTTGGCGCGGGTGATAATTCAAATAGCACATCCGGGAAGAAGGATAAATGCTGTGGTCATGAAAAGCAAAGCTTTAAAGTTAAGGACAGCCATTTCACCGCTGCGTCTCTTTCTCTGGACCATCCGTTGCCTGCAATTATACCGTCGTTCACCAGTATAGCTAACGAACCTGTTGTTAGCACATTAAAGACTAAAATAGTTTACAAGGGCAATGCTCCACCCGGACATTCGGATATACCTGTCTATACCCTGAACTGCGCTTACCGGATCTGATCCGTATTTCTCTTAGCTGTACATTTTGTACCGGCTAATCTGTTATTCTCAATTCATCATCTTAATTTATAATTCACGCATCTGGCTTGCCTTATGCCATTTATCCATTCTTAATTTTTAAAAAAACATGAAAAAGTTCCTGCTGATGGCTGTTGCCATCGTTCTTTCTGCTACAACCGTTTTTGCGGCTAATCCGCGCAATGGTACAATGACCGCCGACACCGCTAAAAAAGCTAAGGCCGCTAAAGTGATCTACACCTGTCCGATGCACACGGATGTAGTGGCTTACAAACCTGGCAAATGCCCGAAACCGGGCTGCGGAATGACGCTGGTAAAAAAGAGCGATCTGAAAAAGAAATCAATGAAAATGTAATTCATTTAAGTCCGGTGAAATATCCGGGCTTAACAAAATCATTAAGATGATCAATCAACTTATTACTCTGTCGTTAAAAAACAGGTACATCGTTCTGCTGATCGCGCTGGGCTTATTTGCCTGGGGCGCTTACGCAGTCAATCAAAATCCTATTGACGCCATACCAGATCTGTCGGATAACCAGGTGATCGTATTTACCGAATGGCAGGGCCGCAGCCCGCAGATCATGGAAGACCAGGTGACCTATCCGCTGGTAAGCAACCTGCAGGGTATTCCTAAAGTTAAGGCCATCCGCGCTACATCCATGTTTGGGATGAGTTTTGTTTATATCGTCTTTGACGATAAAGCTGATGTCTACTGGGCCCGCAGCCGGGTGCTGGAGCGACTGAACTACGCGCAGCGCCTGTTGCCACAAGGTATTACACCCACACTCGGTCCGGATGGTACCGGGGTGGGGCATATTCTTTGGTACACACTCGATGCTAAAGGCATGGATCTTGGCGAACAACGCGCCTTGCAGGACTGGTATGTGAAGCTTGGCCTGCAGACTGTTCCTGGTGTTAGCGAGGTTGCCTCCTTCGGCGGCTTTGAAAAGCAATACCAGGTCAATATCGACCCCCATAAGCTCAACTATTACAACATTCCGCTTTCACAGGTGCTTAAGGCGATCAAAAGCAACAACAACGATGTGGGCGGACGCAAGTTTGAAATGAATGGCACGGGCTACATTGTGCGCGGGCTGGGCTATATCAAAACAATACAGGATGTTGAGAACATCCCGGTCGGCGTCATCAAAACTATACCGGTAGCAATAAAAGATATTGCCACCGTACAAATGGGCGGCGATGAACGGCTTGGTATTTTCGACCGTAATGGCGACGGCGAGGCTGTCGGCGGCATCGTGGTAATGCGTTATGGTGAGAATGCCGACCAGGTGATCCATTCGGTGAAGGCTAAGATGGCCGACATACAAAAAGGCTTGCCGGCAGGCGTCAGCTTCAATATCGCTTACGACCGCAGCGAACTGATCGAGAATGCTATCGCGTCGGTAAAACATACACTGATCGAGGAAATGATGGTAGTGTCGCTTATTGTAATCCTGTTTCTGTTCAGTTGGCGAAGTGCCCTGAGCATCATTGTCCAGATTCCTATTACCATTGCTGCCAGTTTTATCCTGCTCAATGCCTTTGGCATCAGCTCCAATATCATGTCCCTGACCGGTATTGCATTAGCCATCGGCGTGATCGTGGATAACGGCATCGTGATGGTCGAAAACGCGCATCGCAACCTATCCATCGCACAACAAAAAGAAAAGTCATGACTACAGCAGAACGCATAAAAATCATAGAAAACTCGTGTAAGCAGGTAGGCCGCGGTGTATTCTTCTCTACCGTTATTATTGTTGCTTCCTTCCTGCCGGTATTTCTCCTGTCCGGGCAGGAAGGCAAACTGTTCGGTCCGCTGGCATGGACAAAAACGTTTATACTTGGTATTGATGCTATACTGGCTGTTACGCTGGCGCCAGTGCTCATCTCATTTTTCCTGAAAGGGAAGCTACGTACCGACGATCATAACCCATTGAACCGGGGGCTGGAAAGAATTTACAGGCCTGTACTGGATTGGTGCATCAAATGGCGCAAGACCACTTTAGCCATTAATATCATTGCCCTGATCGTCAGCATACCGTTGCTGGTCTCATTGGGCAGCGAATTTATGCCGCCGCTGGATGAGGGCACGATATTATTCATGCCGGTTACCCAGCCCGATGTTTCCAATGCAGAAGCCAAGCAGCTTTTGCAGGTTCAGGACAAGATCATTAAAAGCGTTCCGGAAGTAGCTAATGTGCTGGGCAAAGCCGGACGGGCGAACACCGCTACAGACAATTCGCCGATCAGTATGACGGAAACGATCATCCTGTTAAAGCCAAAGGATCAATGGCGGCCGGGCATTAAAAAGGAAGACATTATAAATGAGCTGAACGCCAAGCTGCAAATTCCCGGCGTGGTGAACGGATGGACGCAGCCTATTATTAATCGCATCAATATGCTCTCCACGGGCATCCGCACGGATGTTGGCCTGAAAATATATGGACAGAACCTGGATACGATTAACTCGCTGGCAACGCAAATGAAACAAGCGCTGCAAGGCGTCAATGGTGTTAAAGATCTGTATGTTGACCCCATAACCGGCGGTAAATACCTCGACATCCGGGTTAATAAAGATGCCATCGGGCGCTACGGCCTGAGTGTGGACGATGTGAACGAAGTGGTGGAAAGTGCATTGGGCGGGATGAACCTGACCACCACGGTGGAAGGCAGGCAGCGCTTCAGCATCAACGCCCGGCTGGCGCAGAATTACCGCAATGACCTCGAAGCCATCAAACGAACATTGGTTCAAACCGAGAATTACGGTCCCATACCTTTATCATCCGTGGCGGATATCAAAATCAGCGACGGTCCGGCCATGATCCAATCGGAAAATGCTTTGTTGCGCGGCACAGTTTTATTCAATGTGCGCGACCGGGACCTGGGCAGTACGGTTAAAGAAGCGCAAGAAAAGCTCAACAACCTGGTCAAGGTTCTGCCGAAAGGCTATTACATCGAATGGAGCGGACAATATGAAAACCTGATCCGGGCTGAACGGACTTTGAAAATGATTCTGCCTATTGTGCTCGTTATCATCTTCGCCTGCCTGTATTTTGCATTTCATTCCATAAGAGAGGCTTTTTTCAGCCTGATCAGTATCCCGTTCGCATTGATCGGTGGTGCATATATGGTGTATTTTTTTGGTGTGCATTTATCGGTTGCCGTAGCGGTCGGGTTTATCGCTCTGTTTGGTATAGCGGTAGAAACCGGTATTGTGATGGTCATTTACCTGAATGATGCGATGCAGCAACTGGTGGCCCTGAAAGGAAACTCACGGGAAACTATTACCAGGGAAGACTTACGGGAATATGTGATGAATGGCGCAGTTAAGCGCCTGCGGCCAAAGCTGATGACGGTTTGCGTGGCCCTTTTCGGTTTAGTTCCTGTATTATGGGCTACCGGAACCGGTAGCGATGTGATGCGGCCGATTGTGTTGCCGATGATCGGTGGTGTATTGACATCGTCCACACATATTCTATTGGTAACGCCTTTGATCTTTTTAATGGTAAAAGAATATGAGCTTAAAAAGCATGGCAAGCTGGACATAATGGAGGTAAAGGAATAATGAAAACGAAATTAAAAATCATACTCACCATGCTCGTTTGCAGCGCGGGTGCCGTTAAAGCGCAGACTTTGCCTTTAGACAGCGTGCTGGCAAAAGTAGCTGCAAACCCATCGCTGAAGGCTTACGACGCAAAAGCTAAAGCACAGAATGCCTATGCAGAGGGCGCCAAAAGTCTCGATGCGCCAAAAGTCAGTGCCGGACAATACCAGGTGCCTTATGAGTTGAACCCGAGCGGTGGTTCGTTCATGATCCAGGGAGAGCAAATGTTTACCAACCCGGCAAAGCTGCGCGCGAAGGAAGATTACCTGAAGGGCCAATCCAAAGTTACCTCGGCTGATAAGGACTATTTGAAAAATCAACTATTCGCACAGGCCAAGCAATATTATTACGAACGCGTGGTACTGGAAAAAAAAATTGCCCTATTGCAGCAAACGCAAAGCTTGCTGGATTATATGCTAAAGGACGCCAATATCCGATTAACTTACAATAAGGAAAAGCTGCCGAATATCTATAAGGCAAAGGCGGAATTATATGAACTGGACAATACGCGTGAAGAACTACGAGATGCGATCAATCAGCGGAATATCCTGCTTAA
>Ga0070671_100004457_pt1 | contig 11082 bp, 8 predicted proteins | sample KBSS73metaG_FD_65341 | JGI IMG/M metagenome (GOLD analysis project Ga0070671, IMG submission 65341) | Switchgrass rhizosphere microbial communities from Kellogg Biological Station, Michigan, USA - KBS S7-3 metaG | ecosystem: Host-associated > Plants > Roots > Rhizosphere > Soil ... | reverse complement strand
CCGCGCTGATCGACGGCCCGGTAGTACTGGATGGCGACCGGACGGCCCTTCTTCCACGAATCGAGGACCGCCTGCTTCTCGGCTTCGGCCTTGGCGTCCGCTTCCGCTTTCGCGGCGGCTTCGGCGTCGGCGTCGGTCTTCGCCTTCGGGTCGGCGGTGGCGGCGGTGTTGGCCGCGGTCGTGGTGGCGGCAGGCTTGGCGGAATCGGCTGCCATCGAAGCGGCGGCCGGGTGTGCGATCGCCAGCAGGGCGCTGAGGCCGGCGGCGACGGGCACGCTGCGAGTCATGATGTCCCCCTTGGGTTGTGTGCGCGCGAACGGACGTGATGAGGCCCGGCGGGCTACGTGAGCGGCACGGCCAGAACGGTTTCGAACGAGACGGTGACCTTCGGGTCGGTGGTCAGCATGCCGAGCATCGCGGTCGGCGGCTTGATGCCGTAGTCGGTCATCAGCAGCGGCAGCGATCCCGTGACCACCAACAGCCCGCCCTTGCGGGAGGTCTTGAGGTCGAGCGCCACCTCGCGGTCGACGCCGGCGATGCGCAGCACGCCGATCGCCTTGACCGCGCCGGCCGTGGCGCTCTCGAGCCGCGTCAGGCGGAACGTGATCTCCGGGAACTGCTCGACCTTCAGCGCCTTGTGCATGTTCTTGTCGAGGCCGGCCTTCGGCGACGACAGCGACGCGGCGGGAATGGCGATCTCGAAGCCGGCGAGCGCGCCGGGCTTGACCACCTCGTCCCAGAACGCATCGGCGGGGATGGTCGAGCCGATCGCGACGCGGGTCACGCGGACGGTCGTCGTCGACGCGGTGTATTCGTGGATGTTCGACGTGCCGGCGATCGTCACGCGGGCCGTGTCGATGCCGAGCGGCGGCCGGGCCTGGGCGGCGGGCCCCGCGGTCATGGCGGCGGCGGACAGGAGGATGGCGATCGACGCGGGCCGGAGCAGCGGAGTGAGCGACATGAAACACCTCTTGGGGAAGCGAACGTCCGTGACGGACGTACGGCGAAAGGGCAACTCTCGTGCCCGTGACGGCCGGGCTGGTTTTGCGGCTTGTTGCGCGGTCTGCGCGAAAATCCTCACGGCCGGCCGCTGGGTTTTCCCGGCGGGCGGGGATTAGTCCGCAGGGCCCCACCGCGCCACTCCGCCATCGCACGCCATCGCGCTGGAGGGAAGCCGACCGCGGGACTGGCATCGTCCGTGCGTCACCGGACGAGGCGAGAACGCCGATGAAGACGCTGTGGCCGTTCGGCCTGCGCGCTGACTACGAGCGCGACGTCGCGCGCCTCGTCCGGCCGGTCGATGACATCGCCGCGGGGCGTGTGGGCGAGCGCGACCTGGTGAAGCTGCCGGAGCCGGTGCAGCGCTACCTGCGGGTCAGCGGCGTGGTCGGTCGGCCGCACGTGCACACCGTCGCCGCCAGGATGCACGGCCGCATCCGCAGCGGACCCGAGGCCCGATGGATGCCGATCGTCGCGGAGCAGCACAACGTGCTGGCGCCGGCGGCACGCCTCTTCTATTTCAAGGCCACCATGGCCGGCATCCCGGTCCAGGGCTATCACCGCTACGTCGACGGGGCGGCGTCCATGCTGGTGCGCCTCGCGGGCGTGATCCCGGTGGCTGGCGCGTCCGGCGTCGAGATGACCCGGTCGGAGACGGTGACCCTGTTCAACGACATGTGCGTGCTGGCCCCGGCCACGCTCCTGTCGCGGGCGATCGTCTGGGAGCCGGTGGACGCGCGCCACGCGCGGGCGCGCTTCACGAACGCCGGCCACTCGATCGCGGCCGGGCTGTGGTTCGACGCCAAGGGCGAGCTGGTGGATTTCCGCTCGGACGACCGATACCGGGCCGCGGCCGGGGGCCGCCTCGAACAGACGCCCTGGTCCACGCCGCTCGGCGCCGCTCGCCTCTTCGGGCCGGTCCGGCTCGCTTCGACCGGCGAAGGCCGCTGGCACCCGCCGCCGGGGGAGTATGCCTACATCGAGCTGACCATCGACGACGTGCGGTACAACGGGCCGGGCTGAACCGCGGCCCAGGTCCGGCCGGGCGTCGTAAACGCAACTGCTGGTTGCGTTAGTATTGAGAGCGCCGGGTCGCCTTGTGTCTGCCGCCGTCCTCCCCGCTCCCCGTCTTCGTGCCACTCGACCCGCCCGGGTGCGGGCCGGAGGCCGCAGCGCCCGCATCGTCGCGCGGGTGCTCGAGAGCACGCTCGAGGTCCTTGGCCGGACCGGCTATGTCGGCCTTCGCGTCGAGGACGTCGCGAGCCGGGCCGGCGTCAACAAGACCACGATCTACCGGCGCTGGCCGGGCCGGGCCGAGCTGGTCGTCGCGGCGCTGACGCAGCTCGCCGCGCCGCCGCAGGCGGCGGAGACCGGGCGGCTCGAGCCCGATCTGCACGCCCTGTTCATGAGCGCGACCACCCTGCGCGCCACCCCCGCCGGCCGCGGCATCGTCAGCGCCCTGATCGCCGAAGGCGGCGATCCCGAGGTCGACCGCGTCTGCGGCGCGTTGCGGGAGATGCACCGCACCCCGGCCCGGCGGCTGCTCGAGCTCGCGTGGAAGCGCGGAGAGCTGCCGCGCCGGACGGATCTCGACCTGCTGCTCGACGTCCTCACCGGCGCGATTTACGGGCGCCTCCGCGAATGTCCGCATCCGCTCGATCCCGACTGGGTCCGGCGCGTCATCCGTCTCGTGCTTTCAGGTGTGGGCGCACCGAGGAGCCCGTGGTGAAAGTGCCACTGCATTCGACGAACGATGCATCCCTTCTCCACCCCAGCGCGCAAGCGTGCGCGCCGGGGGCCCCGGGCCTGGCGGCGTTGCTCCTCCGTCGAATATTCCCGATATTCTCCGTCGTCGCGCCTTGCCAGCCGGGCGCCTCGTCCGTCTCGGTGCGACGCGGCACTTCCACCACGGGCTCCCAGCCGCCACCGGAACGTGTCACGTCCATGAAGAGGTTCCTGCTCGCTCTGTTCATCGCCGCCGCCGCCGCGCCGGCCGCCGGCTGCCGCGACCAGAATGCGGCGGCGGCCACGCCGGTGACGCCGCCGACCGTGTCGGTGATCACCGTCGCCCCTGAACGCGTCGCCATCACCGGCGAATGGATCGCCACCCTCGACGGCATGGTCAACGCGCAGATCCGGCCGCAGGTGACCGGCTACCTGACGCGCCGCGCCTACCGGGAAGGCGCCTTCGTGCGCAAGGGCGAGCTGCTGTTCGAGATCGATCGCCGGCCCCTCGAGGCGGCCCTGAGCCAGGCCAGGGCGCGGCTCGCCGAGGCGCGCGCCCAGCTCGCCAAGAGCGAGCGCGATCTCGCCCGCGATCGGCCGCTCGCCGAGCAGCGCGCCATCGCGCAGAGTCAGCTGGACAACGATCTCAGCGCTCGCGACACGGCCGAGGCGTCGCAGGCGTCGGCCGCGGCCGCCGTCGAGACCGCCGAGCTGAACCTCCGCTTCACGCGGGTCACGTCGCTGATCGACGGCATCGCCGCCATCGCCAGCGCGCAGATCGGCGATCTCGTCAGCCCGACGACGCTGCTCACGACCGTCTCGCAGGTGGACCCGATCAAGGCCTACTTCCCGATCAGCGAGCGCGAGTACCTCCGCATCGCCGGCGCCATTCACTCCCCCGCCGCGCTCTCCCGGCTGTGGCAGGGTGAAGCCGGCCTGTCGCTGGTCCTCGCCGACGGCAGCACCTATCCGCGCCGCGGCACCGTCGTCGCCGTCGATCGCGACGTCGACCCGAAGATGGGCACCATCCGCCTCAGCGCGACGTTCCCCAACCCCGGGAACGTGCTGCGGCCCGGCCAGTTCGGGCGCGTGCGGGCGCAGATCGGCGTCGAGGAGCAGGCGCTGCTGGTGCCGCAGCGGGCGGTGACGGAGCTGCAGAACGGCCACCAGATCCGCATCGTCAAGGCCGACAGCACCGTCGAGATCCGCGCCGCCGAGATGGGCCGCCGCATCGGCTCGCGGTGGATCGTGACGTCGGGGCTGCAGGCGGGCGACCGCGTGATCGTCGACGCGCCGGCGCTGCGATCCGGCACCAGAGTCGTGGCGCGCGCCGCCGCTCCCGAGCCGGTGGCCGCCGAGCGGCCGGCCGCCTCCGAGGCGCCCTGATGTCCCGCTTCTTCATCCGCCGCCCCATCGTCGCGATCGTCATCGCCATCGTCACCGTCCTCGGCGGCGTGGTGGCGCTGGCCGGGCTGCCGATCGCGCTGTTCCCGCAGATCGTGCCGCCGCAGATCGACGTGACGGCGCAGTACCCGGGCGCCGACGCGCAGACCATCGAGGCGTCGGTGGCCACCCCGCTCGAGCAGCAGATGAACGGCGTCGACGACATGCTCTACATGACGTCGACCAACTCGAGCGACGGCACCATGACGCTGTCGGTGCTGTTCGACATCGACACGGTGCCGAACCTCGATCAGGTCAACGTCCAGAACCGCATGGCGCAGGCGCAGCCGAACCTGCCGCCCGAGGTCGCGCAGTTCGGGCTGTCGATGCGCAAGCGCACCGGGCTGCCGATGCTGATCGTCTCGCTCTCCTCGCCGCGCAAGACGCACAACTCGCTGTTCCTGGCCAACTACGCCAACATCAACATCCTCGACGCGATCTACCGCGTCCCCGGCGTCGGCGAGGCGCGGATCTTCGGCGCCGGCGACTACGCGATGCGGATCTGGGTCAACCCGGAGGCCCTGGCCCGCCTCGGCCTGACCGTGCCCGATCTGCGCGCGGCGATCCAGCAGCAGAGCACGGTCAACCCGTCGGGCCAGGTCGGCGCCAACCCGGCCCCGGCCGGCCAGGAGATGACCTACACCGTCCGCGCGCAGGGCCGCCTCGAGACCGAGGAGGAGTTCGGCGCGATCGCCATTCGCTCGAATCCGGACGGATCGGTGATCCGGCTCCGCGACGTCGCGCGGGTCGAGCTGGGCGCGCTCAACTATCAGCAGATCGGCCGCGCCAACGGCCAGCCGGGCTGCTCCATCGCCGTGTTCCAGGCGCCCGGCTCGAACGCGCTCGACGTCGCCAACGGCGTCCGCGCGCAGATGGACGCGCTGCGCGAGCGCTTTCCCGAAGACCTCGAGTTCGGCTACACGCTCGACACGACCCGCGCCGTGTCGGAGGGCATCCGCGAGATCCTCATCACGTTGGCCGAGGCCATGGTGCTGGTCGTGCTCGTGGTCTACCTGTTCCTGCAGAACTGGCGCGCCACGCTGATCCCGGTCATCGCCGTGCCGGTCTCGCTGATCGGCACCTTCATCGTGTTCCCGGCGCTCGGCTTCTCGCTCAACACGCTGACGCTGTTCGGCCTCGTCCTCGCCATCGGCCTCGTCGTCGACGACGCGATCGTCGTCGTCGAGGCGGTCGAGCACCACATCGAGAACGGCCTGGCGCCGCGCGACGCGACGATCAAGGCGATGGACGAAGTGTCCGGGCCGGTCGTCAGCATCGCGCTCATCCTGGCCGCCGTCTTCATCCCGGTGGCGTTCATGGGCGGGATCCAGGGCAGCCTGAACAAGCAGTTCGCGCTGACGATCGCCATCGCGATGCTGATCTCGGCCTTCAACGCGCTGACGCTGTCGCCGGCGCTGGCGGCGATGTGGCTGCGGCCGCGCACCCACACGCGCTGGGGCGGCAGCTTCTTCGGCTGGTTCAATCGCAGCTTCGACCGTGCCGCCAACGGCTACATCGCCGCCAGCCGCGGGCTGATCCGCAAGGCCGCGCTCGGCCTCGCGATCCTGGCCGGCTTCGCCATCCTCGCCGGCGGGCTCGGCCGGATCCTGCCGACCAGCTTCGTGCCCGAGGAGGACTACGGCTACTTCATGCTGAACGTGCAGCTGCCGGCGGCCGCGTCGCTGCAGCGCACCGACGACGTCGCCCGCAAGGTCGAGGCCATCCTCGACAAGACGCCGGAGATCTCGGACTACAGCACCATCGTCGGCTTCAGCGTGCTGACGCGGGTCACCGCGCCGAACAACGGGTTCTTCTTCGTCGGCCTCAAGCCGTGGCACGAGCGCGAGCGCGGCGCGCGCCAGGTGGTCAACGCGCTGAACGCGCGGTTCCGCGCCGAGATCCCGGAAGGCGTCGCGCTGGCCAACATGCCGCCGGCCATTCCCGGCCTCGGCTCGCAGGGCGGTTTCAGCTTCTGGCTCCAGGATCGCTCCGGCGGCTCGGTCGAGAACCTCGACGCCGCGCTGCAGCGATTCCTCGCCGCGGCGCGCAAGCGGCCCGAGTTCGCCAACGTGAACTCGCCGTTCAGCGCCTCGGTGCCGCAGGTGTTCGTCGACGTCGATCGCGACAAGGTGCTGAAGGAAGGGATCGCGCTGCCCGACGTCTACCAGACGCTGCAGACGTTCCTCGGCGGCCTCTACGTGAACCAGTTCAACCGCTTCGGCCGGCAGTGGCGGGTGTTCCTCCAGGCCGAGGGCCAGGAGCGGATGAGCCCCGACAGCATCAGCCGGTTCTACGTCCGCAACAACGACGGCCAGATGGTGCCGATGTCGTCGCTGCAGCGGACGCGCCCCACTTTCGGGCCGCAATACACCAACCGCTTCAACGTCTACCGCGCGGCGCAGATCACCGGCACCGCGGCGGCCGGCTACAGCTCCGGCCAGGCCCTCGACGCGCTCGAGGACGTGGCGCGGACGACGCTGCCGCGCGACATCAGCTACGACTGGGCCGACCTCTCGTTCCAGGAGCGCCGCGCGTCGGGCCACGCGCTGCAGCTGTTCGCGCTGTCGGTCGTGTTCGTGTTCCTGATCCTGGCGGCGCTCTACGAGAGCTGGACGCTGCCGTTCTCCGTGCTGCTGTCGGTGCCCGTCGCCGTCGTCGGGGCCTTCGTCGGTTTGCTGCTGCGCCAGTTCGACTTCGACGTCTACGCCCAGGTCGGGATCGTGATGCTGATCGGCCTGGCGGCGAAGAACGCGATCCTGATCGTCGAGTTCGCCAAGGCGCGGCGCGAGGCCGGCGCCGACACCGTGACGGCGGCGCTCGAGGGCGCCCGGGTGCGCCTGCGGCCCATCCTGATGACGTCGTTCGCCTTCATCTTCGGCTGTCTCCCGCTGTGGATTGCGACCGGCGCCGGCGCGGCGTCGCGCCGCATCCTCGGGACGGTGGTGATCAGCGGCATGCTGGCCGCGACCCTGCTCGCCATCTTCCTGATCCCGATGCTCTACGTCCAGGTCGAGCGCCTGGCCGGGTTCCGGGTCCGCGGCGGCGCACCGCTCGCGCCGGCGCCCGATCCCAGCGAGCCATGAGCCGACACCCCCGAGCCGCCCGCACGCGATCCGGCCGCGCACTCGCCGTCCTGGGCGCCGTCACCGCGCTCTGCTCCGGGTGCCTGGTCGGCCCCGACTACCAGCGTCCGGCGCTGACGCCGCCGGCGGCGATTCGCGGCGCGGAGAACGCGCCGGCCGGCCCGCCGCTGGCCGATGCCGCGTGGACCGACGTGTTCCAGGACGACGAGCTGCGGGCGCTGATCCGGACCGCCCTGACCGGCAACACCGACGTCCGCGTCGCGGCCTCCCGCGTGCTGCAGGCGCAGGCGGTCCTCGGCGTCACCCGCGCCGACGCCTACCCCACCGTCGACGGTACCGTGCAGGCCGGCGGCGCCCGCATCGCCGCCACCGACACGGCGGCGGCGCGCACCGTCGCCGCGCTCGGCGTCGGCGTGTCGGCCCGCTGGGAGATCGACTTCTGGGGCAAGTACCGGCGCGCCACCGAAGCGGCGCGGGCGCAGCTGCTGGCCAGCGAATGGGGCCGCCGCGCCGTCGCGTCGAGCGTCGTCAGCGGGGTCGCGCAGGCCTACTACGGGCTGCGCTCGCTCGATCTGCAGCTGGCCATCGCGCGCCGCACGCTCACCTCGCGCCAGGAGTCGCTGAAGCTGACGCAGGTGCGCGAACAGGGCGGCGTCACCTCGCTCGTCGACGTCCGCGAGGCCGAGCAGCTGGTCTTCGGTGCGGGCGCGACGATCGTCGAGCTCGAACGCCGCATCGCGCAGCAGGAGAACCTGATCTCGGTCCTCACGGGAGGCTTCCCGTCGCCGGTGACGCGCGGCCTCGAGCTCGTCGCCCAGCCGCTGCCGCCGGCGGTTCCCGCCGACCTCCCCTCCGCCCTGCTGGCGCGGCGGCCCGACATCCAGCAGGCCGAGCAGGCGTTGATCGCCGCCAACGCGGAGATCGGCGTGGCCCGCGCCGCCTACTTCCCCACCATCGCGCTCACCGGCAGCGGCGGCCTGCAGAGCACCGCGCTGCGGACGCTGATCAGCACCGGCGCGGGCGTCTGGACGGCGGCCGTCGGCGCCGCCCAGCCGATCGTCACCGCCGGCCGCACGAAGTCGCAGGTGGCGCTGGCGCGGGCGCGGGCCGAAGAAGCGGCGATCGTCTACGCCGACACGATTCGTCAGGCGTTCCGCGAAGCCTCCGATGCGCTGATCGGACACGCGAAGGCGCGCGAGCTGCGCGGGCAGGTGGCGCAGCTGACGACCGCGGCCCAGGACGCCCGGCGTCTCGCCGACATCCGGTATCGCGGCGGCGCCGCCAGCTACCTCGAGGTGCTCGACGCCGACACGCGGCTGTTCACCGCGGAACTGCGCCTGGCGGAGGCGCAGGAAGACGAGCTCGTCTCGTTCGTCGAGGTCTACCGGGCGCTCGGCGCCGGCTGGCAGCAGGACGGGCGGCCCGGCGACGCACCGCCGTCCACTCCCTGACGTCCGCTCACGGCTCGCCGGGCAGCCGCGTGATCGACGGTTCGACCTTGACGCGGATGTCGTCCCACGGTGCGCCGGCCCTGATGCTGGTGATGGCCACGGGCAACGGCTGATCCCCGGCCCCGCGCAGCGTGACCGGCAGCGGCTCCTGCACCGTGACCGGCAGCGAACGCTCCGGCGTCTCCCATCCGACGACCACGACCGGCTGCGGCCGGGCGTCCATGACCATCCCGGGTGAGCCCTGCGTCGCGCCGGCTCCCTGCGCCGACGCCGGCTGGCCCGAGAGCATGGCGCCGATGTAGAGCAGCGCCGCCGCGATGATCGTCAGCACGGCCTTGGTATAGCGATCCGTCGTCATGTGGCTGTCTCCTGGTTCCGTCAGCGATCCTGCTGCCGGACCTGCCGGGAGCGCAACCTCAGGGTGGGCCGGGATACCGCGTCAGCGGCTGCGCGTCGACTCGGGCCCGGATCGGATCCCACTCGGCGCCGGCCCGGATGGCGGTGATCCCCACCGGCAGCGGACGCTGCGCCGTCACGCCGAGCGATACGGCGAGCGGCTGGCCGTTCTGCTGGATCGCCACCGGCAAGGGCTGCTGCCGCGTCGCCTGCAGGGCGACCGGAAGCGTGGCATCCGTGCGCGTGCCGCCGGCCGCGTCCCTGACCGTGTTCACGAAGACCTGCCCGTCGCTGCGGACCGTGCCCCATCCCACCACGACCACCGCCTGCGGCCGGTTCGGCTCGATGAACATCCGCGACCCCGGCGTCAGGCTCTGCGCCGACGCCGGCTGGCCGGACAGCATCGCGGCGATGTAGAGGAGCGCCCCGGCGATGATCGTCAGCACGGCCTTCGTATAGCGATCGATTGTCATGTGCGTCTCCTCGGCCCGTCAGCGATCCTGAACCTGCCGCACCCGCTCGAAGCGCAGTCCGCGCGCGGCGTAGGCGTGCACGGTGAAGCTGGCCGCATGGCCGTCGCGATCGCGCGTGAACGTGATCGCGCCGACAAGCGAGCCCGCGAAAGTGTCCGGCCGGATCGGCTGCAGCGCAATCGACGCGCGGCCCGGCACGTCGGCGACCAGCGCGCCCTCGCGGACGCGCAGCGCATACGTGGTCGACAGCTCGTCGCTGCGATAGTCGCCGGCGAGGCCCGGCAGATCCGCCGCCGACGGCGTATAGGACGCCACGCGCTCGAGGACGGCCGGCGTGGGCCGCTCGCCGACGATGCGCAGCGTTCTGGCGCCGCCCGCCCCGGCCTCGAACTCCAGCGTGATCGTCGTCGTCGGGATGCGGAACCGGTTGGCGCCGATCGGCACGATCGCCCAGCCGCCATCGGCGCCCGCGCCCGGGCTGCCGTGGAGGGCCCCGTCACGCACGAAGATCCGCAGCAGCGTCTCGTCCGTCGGATCGCGATACAGGCCTTCGTCGGCGGCGAGATCCGCCGGTGACATCGGGACCGCCGCCGTCTCGGCGGCCGCCGCGTCCGGCGGCCCGGTGGCCACGCCCAGATAGAGGTCCGCGACGCCGCGGGCGAGCGCGATCGAGTCGATCTCGTCGAGATTGCACAGCACCGCGACCGCGAGATCGTCGTCCGGATAGCGCACGACGTAGGCGCTGGCGCCGGGATCGCCGCCGCCATGCCCGACGGTGCGGCGCCCGCCGGGCCGCTCCATCTGCAGGCCGAAGCCGTAGACCGTTACCTCGCCATCCGGCAGCGTCGGCGGCGTCTGCATCGACGCGACGACCGACGCATCGCCGACCGTCGGCGCGGCGAAGTTGCGCTCCCAGCGCAGCAGATCGCCGACGGTCGTGAACAGGCCGGCGTTGCCGACGACGCCGGCGGGCTGCCGCGCGACGCGCAGGACGCCGTCGGCCCCGCGCGTGTAGCCCGTCGCCAGCCCCGGCACGATCTCGGCCACGTCGTCGTGGACATGCGATTGCCGCATGCCGAGCGGACGGAAGATGCGAGCGTCGGCGAACGCGCGCAGCGGTTGCAGGCTGACGCGCTTCACGATCTCGGCCAGCAGCAGGTAGCCACCGTTGTTGTAGAAGTAGCGGCGGCCCGGCGCCTCGCTCAACCCGCGCTGCCCGGCCAGCAGGGCGAGCAGTTGATCCTGCACCGGGCGGCTGGTGTCGGGCGCCGCCAGCTCGATCAGCAGAAAGGCGTCGCGCAGGCCGCCGGTGTGCGTCAGCAGGTGGCGGATGGTCACACCAGACGGGCCCTTCCACTCGGGCAGATGGCGGCGCACGTCGTCGTCGAGGGACAGCCGGCCGTCCCGCGCCAGGAGCAGGATGCTCATGGCGGTGAACTGCTTGGTCACCGAGGCGACGTGGAAGACGGACTGCGGCGTGATCGGCACGCCGAGCTCGAGGCTCGCCTGTCC
>Ga0070671_100004452_pt1 | contig 11086 bp, 6 predicted proteins | sample KBSS73metaG_FD_65341 | JGI IMG/M metagenome (GOLD analysis project Ga0070671, IMG submission 65341) | Switchgrass rhizosphere microbial communities from Kellogg Biological Station, Michigan, USA - KBS S7-3 metaG | ecosystem: Host-associated > Plants > Roots > Rhizosphere > Soil ... | reverse complement strand
GGGCGCTCGGCGCGGCCGTCGGCGAAGACTTCGGTCTCATGCTGGACCTTGACCTTCACCTGGTTGTCCATGTCCTGGATGAAGTGGACGCGCGGCAATGGCGAGGTGCTGGTGCGGACGTTCGCCAGCACGGTGACCAGCAGGATCGATCCGCAGGCCCCGAAGAGCAGCAGCGACGTCAGCCAGAACGGCGGCTTGGGAAAGCAGCCGTTAATTTGGCGGCGAGAGCGTTTGTTTGTTTGTTCGGCCATCTCGATCTCGAATTTGCAAATGCCAATTTGCAATTTGCAATTTGGCGGAAACAGCTATTTGTCTTTATTTGCAAATTGCAAATCCGCAAATTGCAAATCCCGCCTAGCAGTGATCCTCCACCGTCTCGATGCTGGCCACGCGGGTGCTCTTCAGCAGGTCCACGGTGCCTTGTTCGTTGTAATTCGGGTCGCCGGCGTCGATGACGATGAAAAAGCGATCGTCAGTGGCCCGGCGGAACTTGGCCGACTTGAACAGCGGGTTGTACAGCATTGGCAGCTTGTTCAGCAGGAACATCGCAAACACGGCGGTGTAAGCGCTGAACAGAATCGTGCACTCAAAAATGACCGGGATGTTGGCCGGCAGCGACCAGAGCGGCTTGCCGCTGATGAAATACTGGTAGCCCTGGAAGTTCACCCAGTTGAACGGCCAGGGGAAGGTGATTGCCCAGGCATTGATCCAGGCGGTCATCACCAGGCCGAAGGTGCAGCCGGTCAGGCCCATTGTCAGGACGATCCAGGGGAGGATCGTCGGGCGGATGCCCATCGCATGGTCGATGCCGTGGATGGGGAAGGGGGAGTGGACATCCCAATACTTATAGCCGGCGTCACGAACCTTCTCGGCGGCTTCCAGGACACTGGTCACGTCGGTGTATTCGGCGCACAGGCCCACCACGCGCAGCGCCTCTGCGGGCGCGGCCGTGATGTTGGGCTTCTCGCGCTCGTGCAGCTCGTGAGAGGGGTACATTGTGGTCATGACGACTTACCTCTTAGCTCTCTCAGTTTCGCTCTCTGCGACCTACTCTGTGCCTTAAACCGAAACTCTGAATCCAAAACCCAAAATCCCAAAACCCAAAATCTTAGTGATGGCCGTTGTGATGCTCGTCCGGACGGTAATCCGCCCGGGCCTGGTCGGCCGTCTGCTTGTGCGGCTCGTCGTGGTGAGCGTGGGCTTCTTTCGTCACCGACTTCACTTCCGCGATCGCCACGATCGGCATGAACCGGCAGAACAGCAGGAAAAGCGTGAAGAACAAGCCAAAGCTACCGGCGAACATGGCCACATCGACATAGGTCGGCCAATAGAGCGCCCAACTGCTCGGCAGGAACGTGCGATTCAGCGATTGCACGATGATGACAAAGCGTTCCCACCACATGCCGATGTTGGCGATGTTGGCGATCACGAACAACGCCCACATGTTCAGGCGGATTTTACGGAACCACAGCAACTGCGGGATGATCACGTTACACCAGATCAGCGCCCAGAAGCTGAACGCGTACGGGCCGTTCCAGCAGCGGAAAAGGAATTCGGATTGTTCGTAGTGGTTGCCGCCGTACCATGCCATGAACACTTCGACGCCATAGGCGTAGGCGACGATCCAGCCGGTCGCCAGCATCACCTTGGCACAGTTATCGATGTGGCGGATGGTGATGATGTCTTTGAGCCCGAACCATTCGCGGGCCGGGATCGACAGCACCAGCACCATCGCGAAGCCGCCGAAGATAGCGCCAGCGACGAAGTAGGGGGGGAAGAACGTCGTGTGCCAGCCGGGCACCTGCGACGTGGCGAAGTCGAACGACACGATTGAGTGCACCGAAAGCACCAGCGGCGTGCAGAGGGCGGCCAGCAGCAGGTACGCCTTCTCGAAGCGGTGCCAGTGGCGGCAGCTGCCCGTCCAGCCGAGGCTGACGATGCTGTAGCCGATCTGCGACAGCTTGGTGGTTGCCCGGTCACGCAGGGTGGCGAAATCGGGCACCATGCCCGTCAGCCAGAACAGCAGCGACGTGCTGGCGTAGGTCGAAACCGCGAACACGTCCCACCACAGCGGCGAACGGGTCTGCGGCCACATGGCCATCTGGTTGGGGATTGGGAACAGCCAGTAAGCCAGCCACACGCGGCCGATGTGCAGTGCGGGGTAAAGACCTGCACACACGACGGCGAAAATCGTCATCGCTTCGGCGAAACGGTTGATGCCCGTACGCCAGTTCTGGCGGAACAGATACAGAATGGCAGAAATCAGCGTTCCGGCGTGGCCGATACCGACCCAGAACACGAAGTTGATAATGTCGAACGCCCAATCGACGCTGTTGTTGTTACCCCACACACCGACGCCGGTGCTCAGCAGGTAAGCAACGCACGTGATGTACACGCCCAGCATGATCACCGACGCGGTGAACCCGATGTACCAGCCGATGGGGGCCGGGCGGAGGTTCACGTTGGTGACGGCATCGGTGATGGTCGAGAAGTTGTGGGTGCCCACGACCAGCGGCGAGCGCATGCCGGGGGGTTCGGTCGCGACCGTGTTGTCGATCTCGCGGTAAACCAGCGATTGAGGGTTGCTGAAGATGGTCGCCATTGAATTACCTTAAGCTTCGGTCGTTGCAGGGTTGCGGATCTTGGCCAGGTGGTGCGTGCGGGGGCGGTTATTCAGCTCCTGCAGCACCTGGTACGAACGCTCCGTCTGCTGTTGCTTGTAGACCAGCGAGTTCTTGTCGTTCAGGTTGCCGAACACGATCGCTTCGGCCGGGCACGCCTGCTGGCAGGCGGTGACGACATCGAAATCGTCGACCGTCGGCTCGGCACGCTTGCCATCGAGCCACTCGATACGACGGTGGTTTTCGACGGCCTTGATGCGCTGCACGCAGTAGGTGCACTTTTCCATCACGCCACGCATACGAACGGTGACGTCGGGGTTGTAGACCAGTGCGTGGATCTTATCGACGCTTTCTTCCTGCTGCGTGTCCGGGATGCCCAGCCACGGCTTGCGCCAATCGCCGGGGATGCGGCTGTGATAATCGAGGAAGTTGAAGCGGCGAACCTTGTACGGGCAGTTGTTGGCGCAGTACCGCGTGCCGATGCAGCGGTTGTACACCATGGTGTTCAAGCCTTCGCTGTCGTGCACGGTGGCGGCGACAGGGCAGACCTGTTCACACGGCGCGTTTTCGCAGTGCACGCACATCATCGGCTGAAGCGTGATTTCCGGGTTCGGATCGTCGATCGGGCCTTTGAAGTAGCGATCGATGCGCAGCCAGTGCATGGAGCGCGTCATGATTACTTCATCGCGGCCGACGATCGGGATGTTGTTTTCGGCCTGACAGGCAACCACGCAGGCGTTGCAGCCGACGCAGGTCGTCATGTCGATCGCCATGCCCCAGGCGTGCGGGGCGGCGAATTCATCCGGCGTGCCCGGCTGAACCGGCTTGTTCTGGTACGGCCCGGGGAACAACTGCAGCGGCAGCAGCTTCTCGGAATTTTCGTGCGGGGCCTCCGCATCTTTGATGAATTTGGCCAGCGTCGTCTCGTGGACGATCATGCCCGGCTCAAATTTCTCGCCAACACGCTTTTCGCGGATCTCGAACCCGGTCGGCTCGATGATGTGATGCTCGGCGGTGTCGGCGACCGTGGCGGTGTCGCCGGTGTTGGTCACCGTCGCGCCGTAGGCGGCCCAGAGATTCTTGCTGGTGCGGAGCTTATAGGTGTCGTAGCCCGGGCCAGTGGAATCGCCGCCCGAACCGCCGCCGATGCTGCCGAACCGATCGGTCAGCAGGACCGAACCGGCGATCTTACGGGCATAGCCCAGCGGCAGGGTGATGACACCCTTCGGCTGACCTGGCACGACGAACGCGGGGATCCGCAACGACTTGCCGTCGAGCTTGATTTCAAGCACGTCTTGTTCGTGGTCGCGCTGCTTCACGCCGAGCGCCTGGGCGTCGGCGTAGCTGATCCAGGCGACGTTGTCCCAGGTGACCTTGGTGATCAGCTCGGGCAGTTCCTGTAGCCAGCCGTTGTTAGCAAAGCGGCCATCGTAGGTTTTGCTGTCGGGGACGAAGCGCAGCTCGTAGCCGCTGACTTCGCCTTCGAAGGGGACGGGGGCCTGGCTGGCGCCGGTGAGTTTCACTGTCTGCGGCTTACCGGGCGAGAAACCGTCGTGTAGAATCTTCTGGAAGCTGGCCGCCGATGCGACGAACGACTCGTTCAGGCGCTTCGACCAGGTGCGATAGAGCAGATCCTGGCAATTGGCGCCGGTTTCGCCGCTGAGGATCAGCAGCAGTTCGCTCGGCGTCTTGCCGCCGAACAGCGGCTCGATCATCGGCTGCTGGATGCCGACGCTGCCGTCCCAGAATTCGGCGTCGCCCCAGCTTTCGAGGTAGTGAGCGCGGTTGACGTGCCACAGGCTGGCATACGACGTCTCGTTGTCGTACAGCGAGAGGTGGATGCTGGTCTTGGCTTTGCTGATCGCGGCATCGAAGCCCAGGTCGGCCGGGGCGTCGTAAACCGGGTTGCCACCGAGGATAATGAGCGTTTCGACCTGACCGGCCGTGAGGCGCGAGGTCAGATCTTTGATGGCTTCGAGGTGGGTGGGGCGGTCGGCTTCGGGGATGACCGAGAGCGTGTTGTTGAGCGCGCCGATCTTATCGTTGATGGCGGCGACGACCGCGAGCACTTCCGGCCGAAGGTGCTGCCCGCCGACGACGACGGCCTTGCCGTTATTCGCCTTCAGGTCGGCCCAGATCTTGGTGACGTAATCGATCTGATCCTGCTTCAGCCCGGCTTGGGCGCTGCCAAGTCCGGCGTTGAACGCAAGTTGCAGCACCATCTGCTCGATGACGCGGTTGCTGGCGGGGAAGCGCTCATCGCATACCGTGCCGGCCGTGGTGAAGCGGCTTTCGATCGCGTACAGGCGATTCATCTTCCGCTCTTCGGAGTCAACGGTCTTGCGGCCTTTAGCCCAGTCGTTGGCGTGCTTGAGAGCGTTGGGATGCTGGCCGAACAGGTCGGCGTCGAAGCTGACGATGACGTTGGCTTTGCTCAGGTCGTAATACCACCGGCCGGCTTGGCCGAAGGCTAACTTGCTGGCTTCGCGCTCGTTATCGCGGCTGATGGGCTCGTATTCATAGACCTTGGCGCCCGGATACGCTTTTTGGAACGCCGCCAGGCTGTCACGGAAGGTCGGCCCGAGCGTCGATTCGGTCAGAATCGCGATGCCGTCGCCTTTGCCTTTGTTGCTCGCGGCGAACTCGGCCGCGAAAGCGTTAAAGGTATTCCAGGTAACGGGTTGGCGAACGCCGTTGCTGGCCCGTTGCAGCGGGGTGCGGCTGCGCTCGGGGTCGTACATTTCCAGGATGCTCGCCTGGGCGAACACGCTGCTGGAGCCCATCTTCCCGCCGAACGTGGCCGAGAGGGGGTGGAGGGGGTTGCCTTCGATCTTGATCGGGCGACCGTCGTAAGTCGTTACCAGCAAAGGCTGGCCGATGCCGCCGAGCTCGAACACGCTGGCGTACTGTTCCGGCACGCCGGGGATCCGGCCCATCGGGCGGCTGTTCTGGTCGACGACGTTTTCCTTCGGCCAGCGGCGGCAACCCGTCAGGGTGATGCCTGCCAGCGCCATCGAGGCGCCGGCGAGCTTCAGGAACTTACGGCGCGACGTGTTCAGCATCGCACCCGGATCGTAATTCTGGAATTCCTGGCCAATCTGCGCCTGCATCGCCGGCGTTTCGGCCAGCTGGCTGAGCGACTGCCAGTAATCTTTCGGAGTTGGGCGCTTGTCGTTCATGGATGCAACTATTAGCGGTGGCAGGTCGAACAGCTGGTCATGTACTGGTGATCACGAATCCCGTACTTGGTCAGCAGGTACTTGCCCAGCATCGGCTGGGTGATCTGATCGGTGTTGTATTGGGCCTGCAGGTCTTTGAAGATCTGGAAGCTTTCCGAGCCCGGCTGCGAGAGCGACAGGTCTTCGACTTTCCAGCCGAGATTCGTCACCTGGTCACGCGGCCGCAGCACGTTTTCGGGGTTGCGGTGGCAGCTCAGGCACCAGCTCATGGAGAGGTTCTTCGCCTGGTGCACGCCTTCTTCGCCCATGTGATCGATTCGGCCGTGGCATTCGACGCAGCTGACACCCTTAGTCACGTGGGCGGAGTGGTTGAAGAATGAGAAATCGGGCAGATCGTGAACCGTCACCCACTTCACCGGCTGGCCGCTGTCCCAAGCCTGGTGCAGCGGGGCGAGCTTGGGCGAATCCTTACGGACATTCGTGTGGCAGTTCATGCACGTCTGCACAGGCGGAATCGCGGCGAAGCTGGCCTGGTCGACGGTGTTGTGACAGTAGCGACAGTCGAGCCCGAGCTGCCCCACGTGCAGTGCATGGCTATACGGAATCGGCTGGACCGGCTGATAGCCGACGTCCGTCGTCTCCGGCGACATACCCAGGGGAACGACCGCTTGAACGTAGATACCGCCGAACACCACCAGCAAGATGATGAGCGGAAGAAGCAGGTTCGCTGTCTTCGGAAAGACGAATTTATTGGTGAGCTGATCAGCCATAGCAAACCGAGCCGTGTGGCTTAAGACGATCCGAGATCGAACGTTTCGGGCCGGAGCCAACCGACCATCGCCGCTTACAAATAACCAGAGGGTCGATGATCCGCAATCGCGCGGGGAAAACAATCTGCCGGCACTTCAATGCGACATCACGCCACATAAATTTGAGCGTCCGAGAATGACGTCGATCGTAGGCGTGTCTTGTGTATGTGGGTGGTCGATATGAGAGGAAAAACGGACTGATTTTTCAGGGCGGACTCGGCGCTGTGAACGCGATCGCCGACGGAGGCGAGCATCTCATGAAGCGGGCAGTTCACGTCAGAGATATCGGGCGTTGGCGTAACGAATTTTTTTGGTCGCATGGCGGCGCGAAGAAGCTCGACTTGCGCGACGAAAAGCGTGATCAGGGTAGTTGAGATTTAGTCGCACTGAAATCATTTCACACGGGGACGGAGTTCGCCTTCCGTAGGGCATGCTATTGCGTGCCGCGAGCGTTCGATCAACCTCAACGGCACGCAACAGAGCGTTACGCAAGAAGAATTCGATTTAGCCACAGAGAACACCGACAACACAGAGAAAGGACGAAGAAGAGAACCGTTCGAGCGGCGTCCGAATCTCTGTGCCCTCTGTGGTCTCTGTGGCTAATCGATCTTCAGACGAACGCAGGCTATACCGCGTTCGCGGTCGAGGAATCCGCCTGCGCATTTTAATAGAAGATTTTCGCATTTACGCAACTGCCGGCGTTTACAGTCTCTCCGCGGAGGAAAACCTGCGGGCCATGTCATTTGATCGGCCCGTCTGGCTGACCTTGAATCATTGAGAATCCAACCCACGGAGCCCCATGCGCGCCGATCGTCGTGCCGTCGTTCTTGCCAGTCTTTCTATCCTTACCCTGTGCGGTTTGGCCCGGGCGGCCGATCCGAAGCCGCTGGTTGATCTTTCGGCCGGCGATGCCGCGTCGAAGTTCAAGCCCACTTCTGGCGATGTTACCCTGGCCGCCAGTGATGATGCGTCGAAGCCGGGTGTCGTTGTGACGTTTCAGCCAGGCAAAGAAGGATATCCTGGCATCGACCTGATTCAGGACGGCAATCTTGACCTGTCGCAGTACGGCCACATCGAAGTGAAGGTCACCAACACCGGCAAGACGCCGATGCTGGTTGCCCTTCGCGTCGATGGCGATGCGAACTGGCAGGACAATCCGTGGAATACTGAGCAAACCTACGTCAACCCCGGCAAGAGCGGCACGATCACACTGATCTTCGGCTACTCCTATGGCCATAAGCCGGCGTACGCGCTCAAAGCGAATGCGATTAAGGCGATCAAGCTGTTCACGGGGAAGGTGAAGGCTGAATCGTCATTCCGCCTCGACTCGCTGGTCGCCGCCGGGCAACCCGGCGAAGTGCCGGCGGTTGATCCGGCCACCATCCGCATCAAGCCGAAGGACGGGCAAGCGCTCGATCCGAAAGTGCTCGTCACCGCCGCCACCGGCAGCACGGCGAATGTCGAGGGCGACACCGTGACGGCCAACTTTCCCGCCAATGCGAACGACCGTTTCATCGTCATCAAGCCGCCGCAGGGGAAGTGGGATTTCCGCGACGGCACGCAGGTGCGGGTGAAGATCAAGAACACCGGCTCGGCCGCGATCACCCCGCGGGCGAAGGTCGAGAGCAACGGCGCGTCGACGGACCCGGGCACCGTCGACGCGCTCGCTCCCGGCGCCGAGGCCGAGATCGTCGTTCCATTCGCTGCGAGCAAGCCGGTCGAAATCGAGGCCAATACCGGCACGAAGAAAGCCCCGCCGTCCGTGAAGGGCACGGGGACGACCTTCTCCAGCAACGCGGTGTCGGCCGTCACCCTGGGGCTTGAGAAGGACGCTTCGGCGGCTTCATTTACGGTCGAATCGATTCTCGTCGAATCGCCCGTCGCCGAGCTGCCCGACTGGCTCGGCCAGCGCCCGCCGGTCGAAGGGGAGTGGACGAAGACCTTTGACGAAGAATTCGACGGCTCCACGGTCGACACCTCCAAGTGGAACAACACCGGCCCGAATTTCTGGGACAAGCAAAGCCACTGGAGCAAGGACAACGTCATCGTCGCCGACGGCGTGGCCAAGCTCCGCTACGAGAAGAAGACCGGCACCCAGAATGATGATCCGAACGGCAAAAAGACCGATTGGCAGTCCGGCTACCTCGATACCTACGGCAAGTGGACGCAGAAGTACGGCTACTTCGAAGCCCGCATGAAGCTGCCGAAAGCCCCCGGACTTTGGCCGGCGTTCTGGATGATGCCCGAACGCGGCGAAGCGGCCGGCGAACAGTGGAAACGCGCCAGCACCAATAACGGCGGCATGGAATTCGACATCATGGAGTTCCTCTCCGGTTGGGGCATCCACCGCTACAACATCGCCATGCACTGGGACGGATACGAAAAGGACCACAAGTCCACCGGCAACGAGCACATCTACGTGCAGACCGACAAGGACGGTTTCATCACCAGCGGCCTGCTGTGGGAACCGGGCAAAGTCACCTACTACGCCAATGGCAAAGAGGTGCTGACCTGGAGCGACCCGCGCATCAGCACCGTCCAGGCCGACCTGATGTTCACCCTGCCCATGGGCGGGTGGGACAACGCGCCACTCGACGTGAAGCAGTTGCCCGATGATTTCGTGATCGATTATGTGCGCTGCTGGCAGCGGTCGGATCTGGCGAGCAAGTGAACGTTTTCACTTGGGTGCCAAGGGTGAGTACTCTCACCCTTGCGATTCGACAGCAAGGGTGAGAGTACTCACCCTTGGCACCCAGATGCATTTCTGCTCTTCAACCGGCCGGCGGCTGTAATTGCCAATTCGCGAACGTGTACTCCATGAACTCGATCGCGTTGCCGTCCGGGTCACTTGCCCAGGCTTGAAGCGAGTAATCCATGCCCTGGTGGACGTCGCCGATCTTCACGCCGTGATCGAGCAGCTGTTGGCGGAATTCCTTCAAGCCGGTGATTTCGAAGCAGAGGTGGTTCATCTGGTTTCCACCCCGAAGCGGATCGAGCGGGCCGCCCCATTGTTTTTGTTTCAGGACGCGGTCGAAGATTTCGATGAACGTGCTGTCGCCGCAGGCGAGGTAGTAGCCGAAGGTCTGCTGGTCGGCGTTGGTGAAGACGAACTGGACTTTGAGGTTCAGTTTTTCGGTATAGAAGACTTTGAGCGCTTCAAGCTGGTCAGTGACGAGGCAAAGGTGGGCGAGCTTGCGGATCATTTGGGTTTCCTCTCCAGCCGATTTTGTCGCGGATTGCACGGCCTAAGTCGAGCGGGGGCCAATTCTTCGGCCGGAAATTGGGTTTGTTTTTTCAGAACATGTCGGAGCGGCAATTCTGGTCCCTCTCCCTCGGGGAGAGGTTAGGTGAGGGGATGGAGCGTCGAAACGCTGACTTCGCCCGTCCGCTCGTCGTCCATCCGGATTCACGAAGAGCGCGAAGACGGGAAGAGCGGAAGAAGAAGTACATTTTGATTTGGTCTTCTTTCATTCTTCCCCTCTTCGTGGTCTTCGCGAATCTGAACCTGTCGATCGGGATTGCACTCTGACAGCGTGGACCGACGCTCGGCCCTCACCCTAACCCTCTCCCGGGGTACCGGGAGAGGGAACCGGAATCCTACCGCCGCCATTTCGCCGTGTCGGCCAAGAAATCCGCCGGGGAATCCGGTACCTTTCCCGTCCCGATGAAGATCGTCCACATCATCACGCGCCTGATCGTCGGCGGGGCGCAGGAGAACACCCTGCTCAGCTGCGAAGGCCAACACGCCCTCGGCCACGACGTCACGCTCATCACCGGTCCGGCGGTTGGGCCGGAAGGGTCGCTCGTGCCGCGGGCGCAGAGCTTCGGCTACAAGGTCGAGATTTTCGACGACATGCTCCGCGCGATCGGGCCGAAGGATATCGGCGTCTATCGCCAGATGGTTCGCCGGCTGAAGGAACTGAAGCCCGATGTCGTCCACACGCATTCCAGCAAGGGCGGCATCCTCGGGCGGTGGGCCGCGAAGAAGGCGGGCGTCCCCCGCATCATCCACACCATCCACGGCCTCGCATTCACCGCGTCGACGCGCAAAAGCGTGAACAGCGCCTACAAATTCCTCGAGCGCCGCGCCGCCCCGATCACGGACAAAATCGTTTGCGTCGCCACGGACATGGCGACGCAGTCATTGGCCGCAAACATTGGCCGGCCGGAGCAATACGTCACGGTGTACAGCGGGATGGACACGAAACCGTTCCTGAACCCGCCCGTGCCGCGCGACGAGGTCCGCCGCAGCCTCGGCATCGAACCACAGCACGTGGTCGTCGGCACGATCGCCCGGCTGTTCCACATGAAAGGGCACGACGACTTGCTGGCCCTCGCGCCAGCGCTGTGCGCCAACTTCCCCAACCTCCGTTTCATGTGGGTGGGCGACGGCCTGCTTCGACCGGACTTCGAAAAGCAGATCGCGGCGCTGAACCTTCAAGATCGCTTCATCCTCACCGGCCTCGTCCCGCCGACG
>Ga0070671_100004448_pt1 | contig 11093 bp, 9 predicted proteins | sample KBSS73metaG_FD_65341 | JGI IMG/M metagenome (GOLD analysis project Ga0070671, IMG submission 65341) | Switchgrass rhizosphere microbial communities from Kellogg Biological Station, Michigan, USA - KBS S7-3 metaG | ecosystem: Host-associated > Plants > Roots > Rhizosphere > Soil ... | reverse complement strand
CAGGGCAAGTCGTATCGGCTTGTTGTCCAAAATCCCTCCATCCACGTGAAGGGAGTCCTTCTCCAAACCCGGGCTAACCGGTCGGAACTTTTCGCGCTCAATCTTGACTGGTTCAAATGCGACGGGGAAGGACGCGCTGGTTCGAGCCGCGATGGCAATCAGTTCCTGTTTGTCCGGATGAAAGTCATTGCAAGCACGCTCACCAATATTTCGCTGACGGGGATTCTCGTCGCGATAACGAAAATGGAACACCCGTTGGTGAGAACGGGCCTTGACATGCTGGCCGTGAAGATCAAAGGGCTTTAGATCTCCTTCCAGGCTCGTCGCGGTCATGAACAGGTCAAGATAGAGTTGATGAGGCTGCCGGTCGATGCCGCCGCCCGCGATGCCTCGCAACGCCTCCTTAATTAGTTGAAGGAACTGATCGCCATTCAGCAATGACCTGGGATCTTTCTTATCGGAAGGAGTTAGAAGCGTATCAAAACCCGCCTTATCCAGCCAAAGCTTCATCAGCGGATCGAGGTCCCGGCTGCCGTTAATTAGAGCCGTGGCGAGGAAGGCCGCGCTTAAGCCACCGGCGGACGTCCCGGAGATGATATCAACCATGACCGGTCCAATTTGCTCGCGTAACTTTTGATAAACGCCGTCACCTGCCACTAGGCGAAAAAACTCGACGGCGACTCCGCTTTCATAAACCGCGAGCGAGACGCCGCCGAAAAAGGCCATGGCGATGCGGGTTTCACACACCTCCGCGATGACGCTTGCCGGGGTATCCTGCGATGCCACGTTCTTGCTATCCTTGTTGCCCTCGACAGCGTCAAACCGATTTTTGGGCACTGAAGTGCGTTTTCGGGGCGTTCCTCACCCTCGTGTGATGGCGGCGTTGGAGATCGGTGGCGCCCACCGCCAATCGAGGGCCCCCCGATCCCAGCGTCATCCAGGCTTATCCAAGCCGGATCGGTATCTTCTCTGGACCTTCGCTCTCCTCGCCCTCATTCCCGAGAGTGTGGAAGGCTACTTCATGAACGTCGCGCCGGCCTTTGTCGGCGTTCTTTTCCTGATCGTGCCGCTCTTGAACAACAAAGGCGGGCGCGCGCCGGCGTGCCGAACCGCAGCGGTATGTTTAAATGCTGATGCGTGGCACAGCATGAGACAGAACTCGAGGCCTCGCGGATAAGGCCGATGGATCCGATTCCAACCTTGTTGGCCTGTTCTGCACTTCGGTCCTCTCGAGCCATTCGTCGGCTACACCTTCCACCTCGAAAGAGCCATTCTCCATCGCGGCCAAGATATAGGCTTCGCGAGTTGGGCCAATTTCGCCCACGACAACATATGTGTTCTGGTCGACTGCCGTCGCTTGATTCCGCGGTAGACGAAGACTGCCAAGCGCTCCTGCAGTTATTAAATCAGGGGTATGCTGTTTCCGTTCGTTTCTTACTTTCCGAGATCTAGAAATTAAACGTAAGCTGAACGTAGCCGAAATCGGCATCGTCGCTGGCCCCGGTGGCATTGAGATAATCGCCGGCAAAGAAGTGACTGTAACCGGCCCAAATATTCAGGAACTTCACCGGCTGATAAGTCACGAGCAGGTCGATTTCGGAACCGGCATAACTACTTGCAGCACGCGCGGCGGGAGTAAGCGGGCGCACCCTGGTGGTCCCGTTAGCCCGATACCAGGAGTCGTTCGTGTCGGCCAGCCAGTAGCTATAAAAGGCCGTCTCCAGGCTCAATTGTTTGAATGGTTGGACCTTGAAACGCACATCCGGACTGCTCAGGTTCTCCCAAGCAAAGAGATCCATCACACCATACTTGTTGTGATTGGACGGAAAGAGATTTTGAAAAGTTCCGATGTCGCCGTCCGTCGGGTCGCCGTCCCCCGTGGCATAGTTGTACTCAAGGTAAAGCCGCGGTTTCCACGGGCAGTTCTGAAAGGTATAACCGCCCCCCGCGTGCAGCGCACAAGCCAACAGATCCAGATTGCTTACCTGCCCGGCCTGAAAAGCAAACTCGCCGTCATACTCCCAACCGTGGAGCTTTTTCGGATCGCTTTTCACCCGCGTACCCAAAGTGACAAAGTCAGTGCTCGTCCCGGGAATCGAAAGCGTCGTTCCCGGATAAGTGACTGCCGTAAGCGTCGTCGGAAGGGGGACTGTGTTATCCTCGTGCAGATACAGAGCATAGAAATCCAGCGTCATAGGCTGGATCGCCGTGGTGCTCGCGTATGCGCCGGTAAAGACCGAGTTGCGATGGGTTTCGGCACCGTTGAACAGGTCCGACTGATCGAAGGAATCGCGGAAGATGTAGACCGGCGTGGATGCGAACAGGTCGATCGAAAACTTCGGCTGCTCGTAGTGGAACTTGCCAGCGTCAAAGGTTTTGCTGAAATTGGTCCATTCGGCCGGTCCAATGAGCCGCTCATCTCCATATTGAAGGACCTGCCGACCGGCGGTGAAATTCAGGTCTTTGCGGCCAACCTGGACATAGGCCTGGCGCAAATCAAAATTGTCGTCGCCCTCGGCGCCGAGCACCCCGGGAATGTTCGGTCGATCGGAAAACCATTCATGCGCATCCTGCCCCTGGGCGTAGAATTTCAGCCAATCAACCGGCTTGAAGGCGAGGCCGACGCGGAAGCGGTTCAGGACAAAAATGTCATCGTTCAGCGCGGTGACATCTTCGTTGAAATCAAAGGTGTTTTCGCGCGCCTCGAACCGGATGCGTTCCTGGATGTCGATGCAGATTGTTCCGTCTGCGAAACAAAGCGGGTTGGCGTCCGGTTTCTTCTCCGGGACTACCGTCTTGGGCGAAGAGACGTCGGCTACCCCGGCCGAGATTGTGCCGCCGAAGGTGAGGAGAAGCGCGGCCAAGAGCGCATTTGCTACTCCGCGAATGGCGCGCTGCGTTCTTGACGCGGCGAGAAAGTGAGACGGCAAGTTACGAGGAACGCGCAGCGTCCTCCCGGCGGATATTTTAACAGAACTCATCTTTTTCTGAATATTGATTTTTAGAATAGGACAATAAGTTGGACTTATAGAAGCAAATTTTGTAATTATTTTGTCACCGTTCGTCAAGGGTTTAGGCTGCCCTGTCGCAGCAGGAATGCTGCTAAAGCGCTCTTTCAATGCACAACTCGTTCGAGATTATCCAGTAACGATATTTCTCGCAGGTGGCCGAGGGTGACAATCTTCCGCCGCGCGGATAGGCGCCTCGGCGGTCGCAGGCCGCGATGTCCCAACAAATGCGCGATCTGAAAGGGGACTTCGCGCCCTCCTTCTGCAAGGTCGGGCAAAAGCACACGTTGCTCACACCCGCCGGGCTTCTTTTTTAAGAAATTCCCGGGCGATATCCTGCGCTAGGTCGACAAATCATTGCAGGAAATCAGCCGCGAATCAGGCGAACTTCACGGCTCCCCGGGGTCGGTGTCGTTCCGCGCCTCGACCTCGCGCTGACGCCGAGATTGCTCGGGCCTTTCGTCGAGAACGTCCAATTTGCGTTACGAACATCTTTGCGACGATCAATCCACAGTCGTGGTTGCGGGAGGCCACACATGGGCAACGCCGCATGATCAATCTTTCGGAGTTGCACAGCCCTCTCCTCCAACTCCCTGACAATTACGAGATGCGCCGAATGAGATGTTTGGCGACCACCGCATTCGTCCCCGCACGGTGGCGAAGATCAATTCGAACGAGACGCTCCTTCGTTCTCTCGGCCCATTGCAGGCGGTCGCGCTCATGCCGAGATTCTCGCTCTGCGAGGCCGCAGGTCTGGGTCTCAAAGCGATTCGCCTCGAGGGCAGCGACCTTGATTTGAAAATAGGCCGCTAGTCGACTCTGGAAAAAAGTGCCGTCGCGGCCTTCATCAAACTGGCCGAGTCGGTTGTCCCGAAGCTGCTCGAAACAGCGTGAGGGTGCCAGGCTAACTTCTAGGAGGAAGTCCCGGCCTTCTGAGCCTTCCGTTCGATGAGCTCGCCCAGGCTACGCAAACTCGCGAAATGCTCTGCCACCAGTTCTTCGTCTTCAACGCGGATGCCGCAGTCACTTTCCATGAAAGCGACCAGCCGAATAAGACCGAGGGAGTCGATTTGGAGCGGCTCATCCGGATCTGCGACCGGGGGAAGGGGCGCCCGGCTTTCATTGATATAATCCTTGAGTTTCTGTGGTATTTCCATGTGTAGTTATCTGGTCCAATTATTTGGCGTTGGCAATTCCCTCCCTTGAGGAAGCAGCCGCGCTGAGCCAGTCCTCAGTTGTCCCAACCGGAGAATCCGGTTCCCAGAGCGGGGCGCGCTCCGGATGATAGCGGGACCCGATCGGTATCGAATAGTCGTCGGGATGGTCGTAGTCTCGTTCCCGCTTGAGAAGTTTTCGGAAGGTCAAGATTGCGTTTGAAGGTTGGTGCTCCGTTTCGTAGATGCGGCCCGCGAACGCATCCGTGAGCTGATCGCGATAACGATCATGAACAAAAAAGCCGAAGGCAAACGGCTGTTCCCAGAACATGTCGACCATGTCTTCCAGATTGTCGGTCCCTTTCTCGATGAAGCGCTGGTAAGCATCAAAGGGATTCGCCTCGTCCTGTCGCTCGCCCTTGAGGTAAGAGAGCACATGCGGGAGGGCGAATTCCGCTTCGCGCAGGGTAGCCGAGATGCCAAAGGAGAAGATCGGGTCGATGAATCGATGCGCATCGCCGATGCAAATAAACCCTTTTCCGCAGAAGCCGCGCACTTGGTAGGAGTAATTGGGAATCACGTGCACCTTTTCGACATACTCAATGTTCTGCACGCGTCGCGCGAGCTCGGGATTGATCGTAGGCATATAGGCGCGGAAAAACTCATCGGGCGTTTGCTTGTGGGCCACGAATTCCGCGGTCGGCACCACGAGACCCACACTTACGACCTCCTTATCTACCGGGATGAACCATGCCCAGTGATACTTCTTCAGGTAAAAAATGAGCGTGTTATCTTTCGCCATCTCGCCGGAGGCGTCGCTGTCGCGGATTCCGCCTTTGATGTGTGCGAAGAAGGCTATCTGCTTGTCATAGCTGCCGACATATTTCGGCCCGGTCACTTTCTGGTTCGCAAGAAAAGTGGCCATGCCGGAGCAATCGACTACCAGCTTCGCCTCGATATTTTCCTCCTCGCCGTCTGGCGGGCGAATCGTGATTCCGCAAACGGCGCCGTCCTCTGTTCGCAAGGCTTTGACGGCGGTTCCCCGAACCATCTTCGCGCCCCGCTTCTTCGCTTCGTCAAGCATCAGAGTGTCGAATTCGCTGCGCCGGACCTGCCAGGTCGAGGCCGGGTGGATCTGCCAGTTTTCATCCCGCCGCGCCACTGGAATGAACCAGCTGCTCGTGCCGAAGACTCGCACACCGTGTTTTACCGGAAATTCCGCCTGCACCATGGCGTCTCCCATCCCCAAGCGGCGGAGGAGCGCCCCCGCTTCGCCGGTCATCGATTCGCCAATGTGGAAGCGAGGAAATTCCTCCTGTTCGACAATGACAGGTATAATTCCCTCTTTGAGCAGAAACATGGCCATGGCCGCGCCGCCGGGGCCACCTCCTATAATCACGACATCAGTTTTCATTAATTAAGCGAGTTCTACGAGTCTTTCCGCTCGTTGCCCGGTGTTCATTCCGGGAGCACTTTACGAACCACTGACCAAGTTGATGAGCATGCTAATTCCTAAGCGCAAATCTACCCGATTACAGGTAATACACTCCGTCTAGTGGTTGGCTGATAGTGTAATCTTAAGATCGATTTGTAAAGAGAATTCGACCGCCCCATCGAGGGGAATCGCTGGGACGGCGAGTTTGGCGGTGGATTGATATCAGGATAAAAGTCCATATCTCCGTCGTCCTCGATGCCGCAGTGCTCCCAGCCGCGCGGCCCGGAATCCAGGGAGAGATCTGGCCTGGCGTAAAGGGCGCAGCCGGCCCTGCAAATCCGAGTGCGAATCGAAAATGGTGCGCGATACAGGGTTCGAACCTGTGACCCCTACCGTGTCAAGGTAGTGCTCTACCACTGAGCTAACCGCGCCCGGAGCCGAAGTGATAAGTGAATAGCGATAAATGATCCGTCAAGAGAGGAGCGTAGAAAGATTGCGACCGCGCGCGGCGCGATTCCCGCGATCTCCCAACTGCGCGATCGGCAGCGTCAGGCCGCGAGTTTGCTGGCCTCTTTGTGCCCGAGGATGCGGACTGTCTGCTTGAGCTGATCGACTTTGAGCGGCTTCTTCAGGACCGTGATTGGGCCTTTCGCCAAAATTCGATCCAGCATCTTGCTGTCCGGATACCCGGTGATCACGACAATCGGCAATTCCGGGTCGATTTCTTTCGCTGCGTCGTAGACATCATCGGCCGGCCCGTCCGGCAACTTGAGGTCGAGGAAGAGCAAATCGAAGCGCTGCTTCTCGAGCGCAGCAATGGCCTCTTTCACGGTCCCGACGACGACGCGGCTGAACCCAATCTTCTTTAGAAAAACCTTGAAAAGGTTTTGTAGACTCTCGTCATCGTCCACGACCAACACCGTCGGCTGGCCGGCGCGATCTTCTTTCAGGACATCCTTGTCGAGAGAATCTTTTTTGATCCTCCACCGCCCGCCGATCTGAATGGCCGGAAGCTGACCACGCTGAACCAGATAATAGACAGTCGGCAGCGGAATTCGGAGGTATTTCGCAGTCTCCTTGACTGTCAATAAATTGTGCATGGCTGGAGGTCACCAATTTTTCGCGGCCGTGGCAACACTTAATCCGAAAAAGGGAGCATTATAAATTTAATAAAAGGTGTCAACCCCCTAATTTTTCATCCCGAGCAAATCATCGCAGCCAATTTTTGGTGGCAGCGGCGAAAGCAAATTGCTCTCTGGAAAAAGGCATCCCGTCGCGCTGGCGGCGACGAAATCTTGATGCCGGACCGGCGTGCCCTGGTCGAGATCGTTGCTGGACAACGAGTGACCCGGGGTTCACTATTCGCAACTTTATGAGCGCATTGTTTTTTAAGCGGTTTTTGCAAAAGCCGTTTCAAATCGCCTCCATCATCCCCAGCTCCAAGGCGCTCGTGGAGCGAGTGGCGAGCAAAATGGATTTCAGCCAGCCCCGCACGATCGCCGAGTATGGACCGGGGGAAGGAGTTCACTCGCGCGAGCTGGCGGCGCGCATGTGCGCCAATTCTCAGCTTTTTCTTTTCGAACTCGATCCCGCTTTCTCTCGCGATCTCGAGCGCCAGTTCGCCGATGATCCGCGCGTTCACGTCATTAATCGCGACGCGGCCAGTCTGGCGGAAGAGTTTCGTCGCCGCAGCATCGGGCAATGTGATTACATTCTTTCCGGCATTCCCTTCAGCATCCTCGAGATCAAGAAAAAGCGCGCACTTCTCCAGGATACGTACGACGCGCTCCGGGGCGGCGGCGCTTTCATCATTTACCAGGTGACCAACGAGCTGCGGCAGCACGCTACCTTTTTCGATCGCGCCGAATCAGAGTACTGTCTGCAAAATATTCCGCCCATGTTCGTCACCGTTTTTCAGAAAGCGCAAACCCGCAACGGCCGTGCCCGCGTCGCGCCGGCCACCGCCAGAATTTCCGTCCAAGGCACGGCATGAGCGTCCGCAAGACTCGCATGGAGCGGGATTCCATGGGCGAGATGTCCGTCCCGGAATCGGCCCTCTACGGCGCCTCGACCCAGCGCGCGGTCCTGAATTTTCCGGTGAGCGGCTGGCGTTTTTCGCGGCCCTTCATTCGCGCCCTCGGTTTATTGAAATGGGCCGCCGCTCAGGCCAATCACGACCTTGGGCTGCTCGACGCGGAACGCAGCGCACTCATCGTGCAGGCGGCGGAGGAAGTGGCCGAGGGCAAGCTCGACGAACATTTTCCGCTCGATATTTTCCAGACGGGTTCGGGCACGAGCACAAACACGAACGCGAACGAAGTCATCTCCAATCGTTGCTCCCAGCTGGCCGGCAAACCGATCGGCGCGCGCGAGCCGGTTCACCCTAACGATCACGTCAACATGGGGCAGTCGAGCAACGATGTCATCCCCTCCGCGATCCACATCAGCGCGGCCGAGCAGCTCCAGCATTGTCTCATTCCCGCGCTCGACAAGCTCGAAATGGCGCTCGCCGCCAAAGCGACCGAATTCCACGAGGTGATCAAAATCGGCCGCACTCATCTGATGGACGCCACGCCGGTGCGACTTGGTCAGGAATTTGGCGGTTACGCGCAACAGGTTCGTTTGGGAAAACGTCGCGCGGAACAGGCCGTCGCCGCCTTGCAGGAACTGGCACTGGGCGGCACCGCGGTCGGCACCGGCCTCAACCGCCATCTCGAATTTCCCGCGAAAGTGATGCGTCATCTGGAGCAGCGAACCGGCATTGCGTTTCGCGAAGCGCAGGATCACTTCGAGGCGCAGGGCGCCAAAGATGCCGTCGTGGAAGCGAGCGGTCAGCTCAAAACCATCGCCGTCAGTCTTTTCAAAATCGCCAACGACATTCGCTGGCTGAGCAGCGGGCCGCGTTGCGGGATTGGTGAAATTCAACTGCCCGCCACCCAACCGGGCAGCTCGATCATGCCTGGCAAAGTGAACCCGGTGATTTGCGAATCCGTCATGATGGTTTGCACGCAGGTCATCGGAGCCGACGGCACCATCACCTGGGCAGGCGCGAACGGTAATCTCGATCTCAACGTCATGATGCCGGTGCTGGCGCACAACATTTTGGAGAGCATCCGGATTCTCGGGAACGTGGCCGATATTTTCGCCGATAAATGCGTCAGCGGCATCGTGGCTAACAAAGCGCGCTGCCAGGAACTGGTCGAACTGTCGATGGCGATGGTGACGAGTCTGGCGCCGAAAATCGGTTACGATCGCGCGGCCGAAATTGCGAAGGAAAGTGCGAAGACCGGCAAGACTGTCCGGCAAATCTGCCTCGAGAAGAAAGTATTGCCGGAAGCCGAACTAAACGCCGCGCTCGATCCCATCGCCATGACAGAACCGGGCGGAGAAGGTTCCGGCGGCGGTTAATCTTCCAAGCGCGCCTGCCTAACGACGCGCTGGCGCAACTCAGGAATCGCAAATTTTTTCCATGGTCGCCAACGTCAACAGCCCCAACTTTTCTGGCGGCGCGAACATCGCGATCAAGTGCCCCTATCACACCTACGAACAGACGATCGCCTTCTACCGTGACACGCTTGGCCTGCCGGTCATCGAAGAGGAAGCCGAGGGATGTATTTTCCAGTTCGGACCCATCCGGCTCTGGATCGACCGGGTGCCGAATCTCAGCCATCCCGACGTCTGGCTCGAGCTCGAAACGAACGACACCGAGAGCGCCGCCGCTTATCTCAAGAATCACGGTGTCGCGCGGCGGGATGAAGTCGAACAACTGCGCGAAGATTTTGACGGCTTTTGGATTTCGGATCCGGCTGGCATTATCCACCTCGTCGTTGGCAACGAAGAGTAGTCGTTAGGCCGTTCGGTTGCGGCCCCAATAAATTTGGCATCCCGAGCCGGCGCGGCGCGGCGATGGATCTCGCGCGAATACAATCCATGCCTACGCTTCCTCCGTTGGCCCAGATTCCAGCTGTGAGATTCCTCGCCGTCGACGCGGCTCGGGATGACAGGCCGGGCGCCATCGGCACGTCGATCCGTCAAGGAACAATCGACGCGGTTTCGAAAAACAGGTTCTCGAAAGTGGGCTGAAAAGTCCCGCCCCGGGTCGCGCCAATCGCAAAACGTGGACTGATTTCCAGTTGCGCCGCGCAGAAAATTTCGACATCCCGTCGGCCGCATTTTTCCAGTTCCGCGCGCACTGTTCCGGCCGCCAGCTCGGGCGAATTACAGTCCCGGCTAAGATGGCCGAGGACGACGCGGTTGATCTTGCCGGGCAGCAATTGCGCAATCACGGAGGCGGCGGCGGCGTTGGAGAGATGGCCGTGGCGCGATTGAATTCGTTGCTTCACCGGCCAGGGCCGATGCGGATCGTTCTGCAAAAGTTTTTCGTCGTGATTCGTCTCGATGACGAGCGTTTGCACCTGGCGCAGGCGCTCGATGGCGAGACGAGTGGCGTGCCCGAGGTCGGTGATGTAACCGAGTGCGCTCAGGCCGGCGTGGAAAGTGTAGCCGACTGGCTCGACCGCGTCGTGCGGCACCGGGAAGCTCTCGACCGTGATGTCGCAAATCGAAAAACTGGCGCCGGTCCGAAAAATTCGCCAGTTACGATGTTCGCCTAACGATTCGTAGCGGATCGCTTCCGCGGTCAGGGCGTTGCAAAAAATCGGGATGGCAAACTTGCGACAGAGCACTTCGAGCCCGCAGACGTGGTCGCCATGTTCGTGCGTGAGGAGGACGCCATCGAGTTCGTTAGGCTGAACTCCGCACTGGGCGAGGCGGAGAACAAGCTGGCGCGCGCTCAGCCCGCCATCAATCAGCAGCCGGCAATGATCGGTCGCGACAAGGGCGCTGTTCCCAGCGCTCCCGCTCCCGAGCATGGTGAGGCTAAACATGGCCGATTATTAACGAAGCGAAGCCATCGGCACAAACGGAAACCGGCCTGGCGGTGTGAACAATTTTCGACAGCGGCGGCGGTGTCGGATACTTTCCAATGTGATGGACGCGATCGATCTGGCCAGCCTCCGGCGCGAATACGAAACGCAGGGTTTGCACCGGGCTGATCTCCACCCTGATCCCATCGAGCAGTTCGCCACCTGGTTTTCGACGGCGGTCAATTCCGAACTGCCGGATGCGAACGCGATTGCTCTGGCCACCGCCACGCCAGATGGGAAACCTTCGGCACGGATTGTTCTCCTGAAGGGGTTCGATCAGCGCGGATTTGTTTTTTTCACCAACTACCAGAGTGGCAAAGGACGCGAACTGGCGGCCAATCCGCAGGCGGCTTTCGCCGTTTACTGGGTGCAACTGGAGCGACAAATTCGTGTGTCAGGCCGGGTGAAAAAAACTTCACGAGAAGAATCGACCGCCTATTTCGCGGGGCGTCCGCGGGGGAGCAAACTTGGCGCCTGGGTCTCGCACCAGAGCGAGGTGATCGATGCCCGGCGGATTCTGGATGCGCGCCTCGCGGAAATGACGGAGCGCTTCGCGGCGGACAACGACATC
>Ga0070671_100004447_pt1 | contig 11093 bp, 10 predicted proteins | sample KBSS73metaG_FD_65341 | JGI IMG/M metagenome (GOLD analysis project Ga0070671, IMG submission 65341) | Switchgrass rhizosphere microbial communities from Kellogg Biological Station, Michigan, USA - KBS S7-3 metaG | ecosystem: Host-associated > Plants > Roots > Rhizosphere > Soil ... | reverse complement strand
GCTCCTCGAGACGGCGCAGCGCCGCTCCGCTGATTTCGAGCGCGCCCTCCACGATGGTCTTCGCCGCACCAGGCCGCACGAGCCCGCTCTCGGCGCGCCCGCCGAGCAGCAGGCCCAGGGCATCCACGAGCATCGACTTGCCGGCGCCGGTCTCCCCGGTGAGCACGTTCAGGCCCTCGCCGAGGGCAAGCGTCACATCATCGATGGTGGCGAGATCCCGGACGCGGAGCTCGGTGATCACCGCTCCACCTCGCGCTCGGAGAGATCGCCCCAGCGGAGCTTCTCCCGCAGCAACGCGAAGAACTGCTGGTGCTCGAAGCGCACGAGGCAGACGGCATTCGTGGACCGCTGCACCTCGACCCGCGCGTTGACGGCGAGCGTGAACCCCGTCTGGCCGTCGAACGACACCAGCAGGTCCTCTGCCCAGCCCTCGATGGGTGCGATCACGATGGAGCTGTCGGGCCCCGCCACCACCGGCCGCACGGCGAGCGTGTGCGCGCAGATGGGCGTGACGCAGATGGCCTCGATGCTCGGCATGACGATCGGGCCGCCCGCGCTCATGGAGTAGGCTGTGGAGCCCGTTGGGGTGGCGACGCAGATGCCGTCGGCACTGAACGGCCCGACCTCCTCGCCATCGATCGAGACGTTGACCCGCACCACGCGCGCGACGCCACCCTTGTGGATGACCACGTCGTTCAGCGCACGCTGGCTGCACACGACGGTGCCGTCCTCGGCGACGATGCGGGCCGTGAGGGAGAGACGGCGCTGCAGCGTGTACTCGCGCCGGGCGAGCGCCTCGAGACCGCGGGCCATGTCGCCGCGCTGCACGGCCGTGAGGAATCCGACCCGGCCGAGGTTGACCCCCAGGATGGGCACCTCGGTGCCGTTCAGCATGCGGGCTCCGCGCAACAGCGTGCCGTCCCCGCCGAACGTGATGAGCGCATCGAGCGGCTGCTCAGCCAGCGACGGCACCGGACGATGCCAGAACGGGTCCAGCCGCGGCTCCGAGGCCAGCTCGAAGCCGAGAGCGGGCGCGTGGCCGTCCAGCTCGCGCAGGACGGCCGCCAGGTCCGCGTAGCGCGGGTTCCCGACGACCCCGACGATCATCTGGTCTCGAAACTCTCCTCGCGCACCAGCGCCGCGATGCGACGCGCGATGCCGTCGGCCGTGAGGCCGAACGTCGCGAGCTGATCGGGACGGGGCGCCTGCTCGACGAGCCGGTCAGGTACGCCAAGCGCGATGACCCGTACCTCGGGCCGCAGGGTCTGCATGGTCTCGGCGAGGTAGGCGCCGAACCCGTTCACCACCGTCCCTTCCTCCACGGTGACCACGGTGCGATGCTCGCGCGCGATGGCCTCGAGCATCGTGGTGTCGATGGGCTTGAGGAAGCGGCAGTTCACCACGCTGCACTCGATGCCGTCCCGCGCGAGCTGCACCGCGGCCTCCTCGGCCGGCTGCACCATCGTGCCCACGGCAAGGATCGCGATGTCACGACCGGGACGGCGCAGGTCCCACGTGCCGTACGGCACCGGCGGCACCTCGGCCACCGGCCGCGGCTCGGCGGGCACCTTGTCACGCGGGTAGCGGGTGCAGAAGGGCCCGTCGTGAGCCAGCGCGCACTTGAGCAGTCCGATGAGCTCGTCGGCATCCCTGGGCGCGGTCACCGTCATCTCCGGCACGGCGAGCATGTACGCGATGTCGTACAGACCCATGTGGGTCTGGCCATCCTCGCCGACCAGGCCCGCGCGATCCATGCAGAACGTCACCGGCAGGCGCTGCACGGCGATGTCGTGGATGATGTTGTCGTAGGCACGCTGCAGAAACGTGCTGTAGATCGCCACGATGGGCCGGATGCCCTGCGTGGCGAGCCCGCCCGCGAAGGTCACCGCGTGGCCCTCGGCGATGCCCACGTCGAAGAACCGCGCCGGCCACTGCTTCTGGAAGATGCTCGTGCCGGTGCCCGACGGCATCGCGGCGGTGATGGCGACGAGGTTGCGGTGCTCGCCCGCCAGCGCCGTGATGGCATCGCCGAACACCTGCGTCCACGCCGGCGGGCCGCTGGCCTTCTTGCGGAACTCGCCCGTGACCGGATCGTACGCCGCGAGCCCGTGCCACTTCTCCTGGTTCTGCTCGGCGAACTCGAAGCCCTTCCCCTTCTGCGTGAGCACGTGCACCACGCGCGGCCCCTTCATCGCGCGCACGAAGGCAAGCGTGTGGGTGAGCTTCTCGAGGTCGTGCCCATCGATGGGCCCGAAGTACCGGAAGCCCAGCTCCTCGAAGAGCATTCCCGGCGACCAGAGATTCTTGACGCTCTCCTCGAGGTTCTTCGCGAAGTCCACCACGCCGTGCCCGAAGACGCCGCCTAGCGCGAGCGTCATCTGCTTGACCACCTCGCGCAGCCTGTTGGTGCGCGGGTCGGCCACGATGGCGCCGAGCGTCTTGCTGATGGCACCCACGTTGGGCGAGATGGACATGCCGTTGTCGTTGACCACGAGGATGATGTCGCGGTCCGAGTGCCCGGCGTTGTTCATCCCCTCGTACGACAGGCCACTGGTCATGGCACCATCGCCGACGACGGCGAGCACCTTGTAGTCGTCGCCCTGCAGGTCGCGCGCGGTGGCCATGCCGAGCGCCGCCGACATCGCGGTGGCCGCATGCCCCGCCCCGAACTGGTCGTGCTCGCTCTCGCTGCGCTTGAGGAAGCCCGAGATGCCCTGCTTCTGGCGCAGCGTCTCGAAGCCGGCGTTGCGGCCGGTGAGCAGCTTCCACGCGTACGCCTGATGGCCGACGTCCCAGAGGATCTTGTCGCGCGGCGAGTCGAATTCGTAGAGCAGGGCGATGGCGAGCTCCACCACGCCAAGGCTCGCGCCGATGTGTCCGCCGGTGAGCGAGCACGCCTCGATGAGCCGCGCGCGCACCTCCGCGGCCAGCTGGGGCAGCTGGTCGGGGGCGAGCCGCTTGATGTCCGCGGGACCGTGGATCGTGGCGAGCAGCGTCATGCCTCAGGAACTCCTGTCCACAATATAGTGCGCGAGGGCAGCGAGCGACGGTGATGGAACCCCGGCCGCGTCGAGATGCTCCACGGCACGGCGCGCCAGCCGCTGCGCCTCGGAACGCGCGCCCTCGACACCCAGCACACGAACGTAGGTCGACTTCTGCAGCGCCGCGTCGCGACCGGCCGTCTTGCCGAGCTGCGCGCTCGTGCCGGTGACGTCCAGCACGTCGTCGGCGATCTGGAACGCGAGCCCGATGTCGGCGCCGTACGACTCCAGGGCCTCGACCACCGGCGGCTCGGCCCCGGCGGCGAGTCCGCCAAGCACGCAGGACGCCCGGATGAGCGCGCCCGTCTTGCCGCGATGGATGGCGATGAGCTCGGGCAGGTCGAGTCGCCGCTGCTCGGCCTCGAGGTCGAGCCACTGCCCGCCGACCATGCCCTCGATGCCTCCGGCCACGAACAGTACCTCCGCCATCCGGCCGAGCAACGGCGACGCGAGTCCCAGCTCGCCGGCCGCCTCGGCCAGCGCCTGCGCCGCCACCGGCACCAGCAGGAAGCCCACGCGCGTCGCGGTGAGCACGTCGTAGGCGCGGTGCGTGGTGGGACGGCCGCGGCGAAGATCGTCGTCGTCCATGCACGGCAGGTCGTCGTGCACCAGCGAGTAGGTGTGCACGGTCTCGACCGCCGTCGCGACGCCCGCGATGGCCTCGCCAGCGCCACCGCCGGCGCGGAAGGCCGAGATGACGAGCGCCGGGCGCACCCGCTTGCCGGGCGTGCGCAGCGCGTATGCGAAGGCCCCGCCGTCCCGGCCGGGGTGTTCGCGCTCGAGCCGCTCCGCGAGCAGCTCGAGCCGCCGATCGGCCATGCCGCGCGCCTCGCCGAGCAGCTCCTCCGCGGTCACGCGGGTGACCTCAGAGGTCGACATCCTGCATGCGCAGTGTGCCGTCGGCATCCTGGAGCACCGCCTGCACGGCGTGCTCCGCGTCCGCCAGCCGGGCGCGGGCGCGACGCAGCCGTGCGACTCCCTCCTCGAACAGCTTGAGCGCCACGTCGAGGTCGGTGCCGTCGGCCTCGAGACGACGCACGATGTCCTCGAGCGCCTTCAGCTCCTCGCCGAGCGTCGGTTCCTTGCCGGTGCTCATGCCCCCTCCTCGACGCGCGCGGGCACCACGCCGTCAGCCAGTCGCAGGTCGAACCGGAGCCCGGGCGAAAAGGCCGCACGGCCCTTCAGCAGCGCACCACCGCTCGCCTGCGGGATCGCGAATCCGCGTTCGAGCACGCGGAGCGGGCTCAGGGCGTCGAGCTGCGCGGCCACGCGCTCCAACGTGAAGCGCTGCGCGGCCATCACCTCCTGCATGGCGCCCTCGATGCGGTCGCCGGTGCGCTCGAGACGCTCGCGCAGCACGCGCGTGTGCCGCGTCAGCCCGCCCGCGAGTCGCATCGCGACCGCATCCATCGCGGCCGCCACCTCCAGGTGGTCGGGCAGCGCCAGCTCGGCCGCATTGGACGGCGTGGCCGCACGCACGTCGGCGATGAGGTCCGCCAGGGAGACGTCCGTCTCGTGGCCGACCGCGGCGATCGTGGGCACCCGCACCGCCGCGAGGGCTCGGCAGACGCGCTCGTCATTGAACACCGCGAGGTCGTCCCGCGACCCGCCACCACGGCCGACGATGCAGCAGTCGCAGTCCAGCTCGTTGACGAGCTGCAACGCGTGCACCAGCTCGGCGGCGGCCTCCGCGCCCTGGACCCGAGTCGGCACGAGGAGGAGCCGAATGGCGGGCCACCGCTCGCGGGCCACCCGGGCCATGTCGTGCAGGGCGGCGCCGTGCGGGCTGGTCACCAGCGCGATGGTCGCGGGATACGGCGGCAGGGGGCGTTTGCGGGCCACGTCGAACAGGCCGTCGGCCGCGAGTGCGCGCTTCACCCGCTCGAGCTCCTGCTGCTGCAGCCCGAGCCGGCTGGAGAGCAGCAGCCTCTGCACGGCGAAGCTGAACTCGCCCTTCGCCTCGTAGAACGACGGCTTGCCGTAGGCGAACACTTCCGCGCCTTCGGCCGGCCGCTCGGGCACCCGCTGCGCGTGCGCCTTCCACATGGTGCAGCGGACCTTCGCGCTCTCGTCACGCAGGTCGAAGTACCAGTGCCCGCTCTGCTGGTAGACCTTGAGGCCCGACACCTCGCCCCGCACCCACATGGGCGCGAATCCCTGCTCCACCACGGCCTTCGCGGCCACGTTCAGCTCCCCGACGGACCACACGTCGTCCGGCAGCCCGCCCGCACCCGGCTCGGGCCCGAAGGGCAGCGACAGCGTCACGCCTGCGCCTGCTGCATGGCCTGGAGGGTGTTCCGCATCAGCATCGCGATCGTCATCGGGCCCACACCACCCGGCACCGGCGTGATGGCCGACGCGAGCTCGGCGACCTCGCCGAACTTCACGTCGCCGGTCAGGCGGTAGCCCTTCGGCACCGTCGCGTCATCGACGCGATTGATGCCGACGTCGATCACCACGGCCCCCGGTCGCACGAAGTCCTTCGTCACGAACTCGGCGCGGCCGATGGCGGCGACCAGGATGTCCGCCGTGCGGCAGACGCCGGGCAGGTCCTTCGTCTTGGAATGGCAGACGGTGACGGTGGCGTCGCCGCCCGCGCCCTGCTGGATGAGCAGGTTGGCCATCGGCTTGCCGACGATGGTGCTGCGACCGACGATGACCGCGTGCGCGCCCTTCGTCTCGATGCCGTTGCGCACGAGCATCTGCTGCACGCCGTAGGGCGTGCACGGCCGCAGCGCGGTCGGATCGCCGATGACCAGCTTGCCGACGTTCACGGGGTGGAAGCCGTCGACATCCTTCATCGGAGCGACGCTGTTGAGCACCTTCTCGCTGTCGATGTGCTTCGGAAGCGGCAGCTGCACGAGGATGCCGTGGATGGCGGGATCGGCGTTGAGCTGCGCCACGATGTCCAGCACCTCGGCCTCGGAGATCGTCGCGTCCTTCTTGATCTTCACCGAGTGCATGCCGGCCTCGAGGCACGCCTTCTCCTTGCTGCCGACGTAGGCCTTGCTGGCGGGATCCTCCCCCACCAGCACGACGGCGAGGCCCGGACGGCGTCCCGCGGCCGCCAGCTTCGCCACCTCGGTCGCGACCTCGGCCCGGATCGTCTTCCCCAGGGCCACTCCGTCGATGATCCGTGCACTCATCTTGCAATCCCCACGGCGCGTGTTTCGCGGATGACGACCACCCTGATCTGTCCCGGATACTGCAGCTCGTCCTCGATGCGGCGCGCGATGGTCTCGCTCAGCTCGGTCGCCGCCGCGTCATCCACCTGCTCCGGCGTCACGATGACGCGCACCTCGCGCCCCGCCTGGATGACGTTGCTCTTCTCGACGCCCTTGAAGCCGTTGGCGATCTCCTCCAGCCGCGTCAGGCGCTTCACGTAGGCCTCGTACGCCTCGCGGCGGGCCCCCGGGCGGCTGCCGCTGATGGCGTCGGCCGCCTGCACCAGCACCGACTCGGTGGTCTCGTGCGCCACGTCGTCGTGGTGCGCGTGGATGATGGCCACGACCACCGGGTTCTCGCCGTACTTGCGCGCCACCTCGATGCCCAGCTCGACGTGTGTACCCTCGTTCTCGTGCGTCAGCACCTTGCCCACGTCGTGCAGCAGGCCGCCGCGCTTGGCGAGCGCCACGTCGAGGTGCAGCTCCGCCGCCATCATGCCGGCCAGCCAGGACACCTCCTTCGAGTGCTCGAGGATGTTCTGCCCGTAGGACGTGCGATACTTCATCCGGCCGATGAGACGGATGAGCTCCGGGTGGAGCCCGGGCACGCCGGTCTCGTAGGCCGCCTGCTCGCCGGCTTCCACGAGCTGCGCCTCGAGCTCGCGGCGCACCTTGGCGGCCACCTCCTCGATGCGCCCCGGATGGATGCGCCCGTCGCTGATCAGCACCTCCAGCGCACGCCGGGCCACTTCGCGGCGGATCGGGTCGAAGCAGGAGATGACCACGGTATCGGGCGTATCGTCGATGATGACGTCGACGCCGGTGACCTGCTCGAAGGCGCGGATGTTCCGGCCCTCGCGCCCGATGATGCGGCCCTTCATCTCGTCGCTTGGCAAAGTGACGGCCGAGACGGTGGTCTCGGCCGTGTGCTCGGCGGCGATGCGCTGCACCGCCATGCTGACGATGCGGCGCGCCTCGCGGTCGGCGGTGCGGCGGGCCTGCTCCTTGATGTCGCGGGCGAGCGCCGCGGCCTGGCTGCGGGCGAGGTCCTCCACCTTCTGCAGCAACTCGCGGCGCGCGTCCTCCGCCGACAGCCCTGCGACGCGCTCGAGGGCGGCCTGCTGCTCCTCGGCGAACCGCTTCGCCTGGAGCTCCGCGTCGCCGAGCCGGCGCTCGCGATCCTCCGCCTGCTGGTTGCGCCGGCCGAGCTCCTTCTGCTGGCCATCGAGGTCCTCGACCCGCCGCTCCAGCCCACGCGCGCGATCCTCGAAGCGCCGTTCCAGCTGGAGCAGCTCGTCGCGTCGGACCTGCAGCTCCTTTTCGCCGGCCTCACGCTGCGCCACGGCTTCGACGCGCGCGTCGAGCTGCGCCTGCGCGCGGATCGCCTCGGCCTGGCGCACCGCCTCGGCGCGCACGCGCTCGGCCTCCGCCTGGGCGCTCGCCAGGATTCCCTGGCCTGCCTTCCGCTGGTTGCGAGAGTAGAGAAACAGGGCGCCGGCGGCGACGATCAAGCCCGCCACGATGCCCTCGAGAAGGGGCAGCAGCAGCGACTGCGACATGAAGGACCTATGAGTTCCGGAGGGTCGCCGGGGCGCCTCCGGTGGGATCAGTCAGCGACTGGCGTCATGGTGCCGCGTCCACCGCGCTTCGCGGGTGGGAGCAGCGGGACGATCTCGTCGGCCAGCGCCTGCATCCGCGCAGCGAGTTCCCGGTCGCCGCGTCGGGCCTGGAACAGCTCATCGGTGATCGCCAACGCCGCGAGGATGGCCGCCTTGTGGGGCGGCACCGTGGGCAGCGACTCGCGGACACGCGCCAGCGCCGCGTCCACGTAGGCCGCCACGTCGCGGGTATACTCTGCGGGCAACTCCGAACGGACGGCGTATTCCTCCCCGCCGATCGTCACCCGGACCGCCTGGGGTCCCGTCATACCGTCTCCTCGAGTCCGCGCTCCAGGAACGCGAGGCGGCTCGACAGCGCGGTCACCCGTTCCTTCACCGCCTCGAGCCGCTCGCGAAGGACCGCGTTCTCCTGTTCCAGCTCCGCGACGCGCGAGCGCGCCGTGTTGAGGTCGGGACCGACCACCGGGCCGCTCCGCGACTTGATCTCCTGCAGCTCCGCCTCGGCGCGGTGACAGCGACGCCGCCACCCCGTGAGCTCGTCGGTGGCGCTCCGCACCAGCGCCTCGAGCTCGGCGATGACCTGCACATCGGGTCGCTCGTAGCTCATGTCACGCCCCCCGTCGAGCCAGTCCGAGTTCCGCCGCCAACGCCTGCAGCACACGCTGCTCCACGGCGTCCACTTCCTCGTCGCGCAGCGTACGATCCGGCGCGCGACAGGTCAGTCGGAAGGTCACGCTGCGGCGTCCCTCGCCCAGCGAGGGGCCGCGGTACTCCGAGGTCACGCGCACCGACTCCAGCAGGTCGCCCGCTGCCGCCCGGATCACGGCCTCGATCCGCTCGGCCGCCACCCCGTCCTCCGCCAGTAGCGACAAGTCACGCGTGGCCGCCGGCGTGCCTGGCAGCGGACGCACCACGAGCGGCGCCGGCTCCGCCAGCGCGACGTCGAGTTCCACACCGAAGAGAGGAGCGGCCCAGGGTGGTGCGTCGGCTCGCAACGGGCCGGCCCAGCCGACGGACCGGCCGTCCGCGTCACGGGCCTCGAACGCATCCCCCTGAACGTGCCACCGCGTCCCGGGAAACGCCAGAGCGGCAACGGCTTCCGCCAATCCCTTCGCGTCCCATCGATCCAGGTCCGGCGCCTCCGGATTGGTCCAATGGAACGGCTCGCGGCGGCCCGTGATCACGGCCGCAACGCGGGTGCGCTCCAGCGGCCGCTGACCGGCCTCGCGGAGCCGGAACACCGTCCCGGTCTCGAACAGCCGCACGTCGCGCACCTGGTTGTTCCAGTTGCGCTCCACGTGCGCCACGAGACCGGGCAGCAGGCGCTCACGCAGGAACGCGCCGGTGTCGGCGAGGGGGTTGAGCAGCCCGACGCTTGTTTCGCTCGCCGCGGGACCGAATGGCAGGCTCACCACTTCGCACAGTCCTTCGGCGATCAGCCCCTCGGTGAGCCGCCGGAGCACCGGAACCGCGGGGTCGTCGCGGAGGGCGCCCACGCGGAACGGCCGCAACTCGTCGGGCAGCCTGTCGTAGCCGTGGACGCGAGCCACCTCCTCGATCAGGTCGATCTCGCCGGTGATGTCGGGCCGCCACCCGGGTACGTCCACGGCGAGCCGACCATCCTCGGGCTTGGCCACCACGGTGGCGCCGATGGCCACCAACGCGCGCTCCACGTCGTGCAGGGAGAGCGGCAGGCCCAGCACACGCTCCACCCGCGCGAGCCGCAGGAAGATGCGCGGCGGATGCGCCACCTCGGGGTGCACGTCCACCGGTGCGTCCACGACGCGACCGCCAGCCGTCGCGATGACGAGCTCGATGCAGCGGCGCATCGCCTCGGCGCCGTTCCAGCGATCCACGCCGCGCTCGAAGCGGTAGCTGGCTTCGCTGCCGAGACCGAGCGCACGGCGGGTACGCCGGACGCGCGACGGGGTGAACCACGCGCATTCGAGCACGAGGTCCGTGGTGCGCTCGCCCACCTCGGTGTCCCGTCCGCCCATGACACCCGCGACACCCACGGGGCCTTTCGCGTCGGCGATCACCGTCATGAAGTCCTCGAGCGTGCGCTCCACGCCATCGAGCGTCACGAGCTTCTCGCCGGGCGTGGCGAGCCGCGCCACCAGTTCCGGGCCCGCGAGCGTCGCGAGGTCGTACGCATGCATCGGCTGGCCGAGCTCGAACATGACGTAGTTGGTGGCGTCCACCACGTTGCTGATGCTGCGGACCCCCACGCCCTCGAGTCGCTGGCGCAGCCACTGGGGGGAGGGGCCGACCGTCACGCCGGCGATCACGGCGGCGTGGAAGCGCGCGCAGCCGTCCATATCGTCGATCGCGATGCGGACGCCGCCGGTGCTCGCGCTGCGCGCGCCGGCGGGGCGCTGGAACGGCGGCACGTCCACCGTCTCGGCACCCGGGATCGTCGGCAGCCGATAGGCAGTGCCCAGCGAGGAGGCGAGCTCGCGTGCGACACCCTTGTGCCCGAGCAGGTCGGGGCGGTTGGGCGTGACGTCGACGATCAGCCGGTCGTCGGTGAGCGGCACGGCGTCGACGAGTCTCGTGCCCGGCGCCGCATCCAGGTTGCCGAGGTCCCAGAGACCGTCCGCGTCGCTGCCCACCTCGAGCTCGCGCGCCGAGCAGAGCATGCCCTGCGACAGCTCGCCGCGCAGCTTCCGCTGCTCGATGCGAAGCCCGCCGGGCAGCGTGGCCCCGATGGGCGCGAACGGGTACTTGCGACCCGCGGTCACGTTCGGCGCGCCGCAGACGACGTTGTGCCGCGTGTCGCCGCCGTCGAAGACGGTGCACACGCGCAGCCGGTCCGCGTTGGGATGCGGACGAACCTCCTCCACGAGCGCCACGACGATGTCGCCCAGGGCGACGTGCAGCGGCTCGATCGCGTCGACCGCGGCGCCGAGGGACGCGAGCCGATTGCTCACGTCGTGCGCCTCGAGCGGCTGGCGCAGGAACGCCTCGAGCCAGCGCCGGGAGACGTTCATGGCTCAGGCGCCTCCGTTCGCGAACTGGCCGAGGAACCGCATGTCGCCTTCGTAGAGCAGGCGGATGTCGGTGACGCCATAGCGCTGCATGGCGATGCGCGCCGGGCCCATGCCGAAGGCCCAGCCGGTATACCGCTCGGGATCGATGCCGCCGGACTGCAGCACGTTGGGGTGCACCATGCCGCAGCCCAGGATCTCCATCCAGCCGGTGCCCTTGCAGGCACCGCAGCCCGCGCCCTTGCAGAGCTGGCAGCCCACGTCCATCTCCGCCGAGGGCTC
>Ga0070671_100004446_pt1 | contig 11094 bp, 8 predicted proteins | sample KBSS73metaG_FD_65341 | JGI IMG/M metagenome (GOLD analysis project Ga0070671, IMG submission 65341) | Switchgrass rhizosphere microbial communities from Kellogg Biological Station, Michigan, USA - KBS S7-3 metaG | ecosystem: Host-associated > Plants > Roots > Rhizosphere > Soil ... | reverse complement strand
CCCGGTTTTCCGCCACATTTCCTGCTTCCCTCACCTGATTTCGGGGAGTAGAGCGCGCTTCGCGATCAGGAGGCGTGCATGAAGGGCGACCCAAAGGTACTCGAACTTCTGAATGAAGCGCTCAAGAATGAGCTGACCGCGACCAACCAGTACTGGCTCCACTATCGCCTGCTCGACAATTGGGGCGTCCACAAGCTCGCGCAATTCGAGCGATCCGAATCGATCGACGAGATGAAGCATGCGGATCGGCTTGCTGAGCGAATCCTCTTTCTCGACGGCCTGCCGAACTTCCAAGCCTTGGGCCGCCTCCATATCGGCGAGAACGTCGAGGAGATCCTCAAGGCTGATCTCGAGCTTGAGATCGAAGCGCTCGGTCAGCTGAAAGGCGCCATCGCGCATTGCGAGAAGGTCCACGATTATGTCAGCCGCGACCTCTTCTCCGAGATCCTCGAAAATGAGGAAGAGCATGTCGACACGCTTGAGCAGCAGTTCGAGATGATCGCGCGCATGGGTCTGCAGAACTACATCCAGCTTCAGTCGAAGGCAGCTGAAGACTAAAGCTCGCCGCAGAGCGGCAAATGGCGACCATTCCATCAACCAATGCGTCGGGGCGCATTATCACGCTCGACGTGATCCGCGGCATTGCCGTGATGGGCATCTTCGCCGTCAACGTCATCGGTATGTCGATGATCGACGCCGCCTACCTCAATCCGACCGCGCCGAAGGGTTGGGATCTAACCGACGTCAGCATCTGGCTCGTCAATTATGTGCTGATCGACGGCAAGATGCGCAGCCTTTTCTCGATGCTGTTCGGCGCTTCGATGCTCCTCGTGATCGAACGAGCCGAAGCGGCGGGCGAGCGCGGCTGGAGCGTTCATTTCCGGCGAATGGGCGTGCTCGCCTTATTCGGCCTCTTCCACTTCTACGTGATCTGGTTCGGCGACATTTTGTTCGTCTACGCGATCACCGGCATGGCGGCATTCTTCTTCCGCAACGCCCGCTCCCAATTCCTGGTGTTCGTCGCGGCCGTGCTATTCGCCTGGAATGCCGTCGGCAACATCGGCGGAGCCGTCGATCTCCACGCCAAGGCCGTGGCTGCACAGTCGCTCCACGCAACAGTCGAGCAGCGCGAGACCTGGCAAGACGCGACCGACGGGTGGGCGACGGAAACGGACCAGTTCGCGCGCGAGCAGGTTCAGCATTACGACTCACCCTTCATGTCGCGGGTAGCCGACATCGATCTTCCCGGGCCCTATTACGCGGTGCAACGGACCCTGCCCGAGACGCTGGCGCTGATGCTAATCGGGATGGTGCTGTTCAGAAGCGGATTCCTGACAGGCGAATGGGATGATCGCTCATATCGGAACATCGCTTGGTGGGGGATTGGGACCGGAGGTGCCGCGTGCCTCATCTTTGGTATCATCCAATGGGCTTCAGGCTTCTATGCCCCGCTGATACTTCTGCTGTTCATCGGAGTCGGTCCACCATTCCATCTGGTGATGGCCATCGGCTATGCCGCGCTGATCATCCTTCTGTCGCGAAATCCCGGCCCGTTCCGCGCCCGCGTGGCGGCCGTCGGCCGGGCGGCTTTCACCAATTATCTCGGCAGCAGCATTCTTGGCGCTTCGATCTTCTACGGCAGCGGGCTGGCGCTCTACGGCACCCTCGATCGCGCGCACGTGACATTATTCGTGCCGCTCTTCTGGGCGATCATGCTGCTCTGGTCCAAACCCTGGCTTGACCGGTTCCGCTACGGTCCATTCGAATGGGGATGGCGCACCCTCGCTCGGGGCAAGCTCCAGCCGATGAGAAAATTACCGCAGCACGGAGCGGCTACAGCCGAGGCCTAAATGCGGCCGAAGTTCTGGTTGCTGACCTTGCGGCCGAAAGCGCCGCCGGAAGCTCGTGTCAGCAGTGGGTTCGTAGCCTTGTCGAACAGGTCGACCGTCCGATTGAACAGCCGGCGGAGCTCGACAACCTCAGGAACCAGCTCATCGGGAAACCGGCGCGTTTCAACACAAAGGCGTGCAGTGCTCTCGATCAGCTCTGCAATGTCGGCGAGCGAACCTGCGCCGAATTGACGAGCCTCGCCCTTGATCGTGTGCGCTGGAACCACGAGCGCTGCCGTATTTTCCTCGTGCATGGCCTCTTCGATCTGGTCGACCGACTTCGCCCCGTCCTCGCGGAAATAGCTCAGGATGCGAATGAAGCCGGCGCCCAGCTCTTGCCGGCTCCGCTCGAAATGCACCCAATCGACGATCTCGAAGTCGTCGTCGCTCATTTGCTTCCCCGTGGCCACTTGAGCTTCGGGTTACCGCCAAAAGAGTAAAATTACGCTTAGCGTCCCTTTTCGTATGGATTTTTCGGCGCCCGGAACGTCAGGCGCATCGGCACCGGCCCAAGCTTGAGGTCGCGCCGCATCGAATTGAGCAGATAGCGGCGATAGGTGTCCGGCAATTGATCAACGCGCGTTCCGAACACAACGAAGCTCGGCGGCCTCGTCTTCACCTGAGTGATGTAGCGCAACTTGATCCGCCTACCGCCCGGAGCCGGCGGCGGATTGGCGTCGACCGCGGATTCGAACCAGCGATTGAGCTCGCCAGTCGAGATGCGCCGCGACCAGGATTCGCGAAGCTCGAAAGCCACCTTCAGCACATCGTCCACGGCCTTGCCCGTCTTGGCCGAGATGGCGAGCACGGGGACGCTCTTCAGCTGCGATAGCCCCTCTTCAAGCGCCGCCTTCACCCCATTGAACAATGACGACGCATGCTCTGCAACGTCCCACTTGTTGAGCGCGATCAGGAGCGCCCTGCCCTCCTCGACCACCTGATCGGCGATACGCAGGTCCTGCGCTTCGAGGCCGCGCGTCGCGTCGAGCAGGAGCACGACAACTTCGGCGCGATCGATAGAGCGTCGCGTGTCCGCAGCGGACAGCCGCTCAAGCTTGTCGTCGACCTTCGAACGCTTTCGGAGCCCGGCCGTATCGACCAATTGCACCGGACGGTCCTGCCACTCCCAGTCGAGGGTGATGGAATCGCGCGTGATTCCCGCCTCTGGCCCGGTGATCATGCGCTCTTCGCCGATCATCCGGTTCACCAGCGTCGATTTGCCCGCGTTCGGCCTTCCGACGATTGCTAGCTTCAGCGGCGCATGGTCCGCATCATGCTCCAGCTCATGTTCCTCGGCATCCGTCTCAAAGTGCTCGTGCTCGACATGGGGCCGAAGCATTTCGAACAAGTCCACCACGCCTTCGCCATGCTCGGCACTGATGGCGATCGGCTCGCCGAGGCCTAGGGCGTAGGCTTCGAGCCTGCCGGTCTCCCCGGCGCGCCCCTCCGCCTTGTTTGCAGCGACGACGACGGGCGTTTTCCCGGTCCGAAGCCAGCGGCCGATCTCTTCGTCGAGCGGCGTTAGCCCCTCGCGGCCATCGATCAGGAAAAGCGCAACGTCGGCATCGCGCACAGCCGCCTCGGTCTGCTGGCGCATCCGGCCAGGCAAGGTCTGGGGATCTTCATCCTCATATCCGGCCGTATCGATCACTCGAAATTCGAGTCCGACCAACTTCGCTGCGCCCTCGCGCCGATCGCGAGTGACCCCCGGGCGATCGTCCACCAGCGCGAGCTTCTTGCCGACCAGGCGGTTGAAGAGCGTCGACTTTCCCACATTGGGACGTCCGACGATCGCTACGGTGGGGAGGCGAGGCATCCCAGGCGGTTAGCGGATGAATCCGCTTCTGCGAAGGACCGTGGTACAACTCCGATTCGTGTGCGCAACGGAACGAGTCAGCGGCGAGCGTATTGAATCGCCCGTTCCAAAGCTCGGGAGCTTGTAAGAATGCCGTCGCGACCCGCATGGAGGGGGCAGATCAGACTCGCCTTGGTCTCGATCCCCGTCGAAATCTATCCGGCCACCAAGAGCGGTGCCCAGATCCAATTTCACCAGGTCCACGAGCCCACGGGCAAGAGGATCAAATATGAGAAAGTCGTGCCGGGCGTAGGACCCGTGGACCCTGACGATATCGTCAAGGGCTATGAGGTATCCAAAGGCCACTACGTCCTCCTCGATCCCGAAGAGATCGAAGCCGTGAAGCTCGAGAGCCGCAAGACGCTCGACCTGGTCCAGTTCGTCGACGAGGACGACATCGAGGCGATGTATTTCGAGAAGCCGTACTACGTGGTTCCGGCGGATGATCTCGCCGAGGAAGCCTATGTCGTGCTTCGCGACGCACTGAAGGACGCGAAGAAGATCGGCGTCGGCCAAATGGCGATGCGCGGCCAGGAATATGTGGTGGCGATCAAGCCGGCTGGACGCGGAATCCTGATGGAGACGCTTCGCTACGCCGACGAAGTGCACAAGTCCTCGGGCTTCTTCCGCGAGATCGGCGACACCAAGCCGGATCCCGATCTGCTCGACATGGCTTCGATGCTGATCGAGCGGAAGGCGGGCGAGTTCAATCCCAGCGAATTCCACAATCGCTATGTCGATGCGCTGAAGGAACTCATCGCCGAGAAACAGAAGAGCAAGGGCGAGAAGGTCATCCAGGACCCAGACTCCGACAAGGGCCCGCCCAAGGGCTCCAACGTCATCGACCTGATGGCAGCGCTCAAGAAGAGCCTCGGCGACGACAAGCGCAAGAAGGACGGCCTCGACGAGCCCAAGGCCAAGAAGGGAGCGGCCAAAAAGGCTCCCGCAAAGCGTACGGCCGCCAAGAAGGAAGAGCCGGCACGTAAGAGGGCCTAACCTGTGGCGAAGCGCGCCGGCCTCGATATCGAGACCTACAACCGCAAGCGCGACTTTACGAAGACGAAGGAGCCCAAGGGCCGCAAGCTCAAGGGCAAGGGCGATAGCTTCGTCGTCCAAAAGCATGACGCGTCGCGGCTGCACTACGACTTCCGCCTTGAGCTGGACGGCGTCCTGAAGAGCTGGGCAGTGCCCAAGGGCCCGAGCCTCGATCCGGACGAGAAGCGGCTCGCGATGCGCACCGAGGATCACCCGCTCGACTATGGCGACTTCGAGGGCACCATCCCCGCTGGCGAATATGGCGGCGGAACAGTGATGCTGTGGGACCAGGGGCGCTGGATTCCGCACCCTGACAAGGACCCGCGAAAGACGCTCGAGGAAGGCCATCTCCACTTCACGCTCGAGGGCGAGCGGATGAAGGGAGAATGGGTGATGTTCCGCCTGAACCCGCGCCGCGGCGAAAAGGGCGAGCCGTGGATGCTGAAGAAGGTCACCGACGACTACGCCAATCCGGAAAACGGCGACGAGCTTGTCGACGAGTTCACGACCAGCGTCTCGACTGACCGCACCATGGCCGAGATTGCCTCAGGCAGCGACGTGTGGCGGTCGAACCGCGGAGGCCAGAAGGGTGGGCGAGCGCGGAAGAAGGCGAGCGAAACGCCGCCGCCATTCGAGCAGCCTCAGCTCGCAACCTTGGTGGACGATGTGCCACGGGGCGATAATTGGCTCTTCGAGTATAAATATGATGGCTACCGTCTGCTGATCGCCACCGGCGCCGGAGCAGCCACGGCCTGGACGCGCAACGGCAAAGACTGGAGCGACAAGTTCCGGGCGCTGGTCAAAGCTGCTGCCAAACTGCCCCCGGGCTGCCTGATCGACGGAGAGGCAGTCGCGCTCGACGAATCCGGCAAGCCGGACTTCCAACTGCTGCAATCGACGCTGAAGGACCAGCGCGGCGCCAACCTCGCCTTCTACGCCTTCGACCTGCTCTTCGATCGCGGCGAGGATATCCGTCGCTTGCCGAACATCGAGCGAAAGGACCGGCTGAAGTCGCTGCTCGCAGGCGTTTACGCACCGATCCTGTTCGGCGATCATGTCATCGGACAGGGCGAGCATCTCTTTCGCGAGATCTGCAAAGCCGGCGGCGAAGGCTTGATCGCCAAGCGCTCCGACGCGCCCTATCGCGGCGAACGGTCGAAGGGCTGGCTCAAAGTAAAGTGTATCCAGCGGCAGGAATTTGTAATCATCGGCTGGTCCGAGAGCGATAAGCGGCGCGGGTTCCGTTCACTGCTGCTCGGCACGCACGACGGGCGCAAGCTGACCTATGCGGGCAAGGTCGGAACCGGCTTTAGTGGCGCGCTGATCGACGAACTTATGGAAAAGATGGCGCCGCTCGCCACGGACAAGGCCGCTGTGGAAGTGCCTCGCGCCGAGCGCAAGGGCGCCCACTGGATCAAGCCGAAACTCGTGGCCGAAATCAATTTCGCGGAGTTTACCTCGGATGGCATTCTCCGGCATCCAAGCTTCATCGCGCTCCGTGAAGACAAGCCCGCAACACAGGTTGCGCGCGAAGTGCCGAAGCATCTCGAGGACCCGAGCATGACGTCGAAGCCGAAAGCCTCTTCACGGGGCAAGGCGAAGGTGAAGTCGGCCGAGGACTTCGGGATCGAGATCTCCAGTCCCGATAGAGTGATCTATCCCGAGCTTGGGCTAACCAAGAAAGACCTCGCCGACTATTACGCGACCGTCGAGCCGCTGATCATGAACGACTGCGCCGACCGGCCCATGACATTGATCCGCTGCCCTGGCGGCCGCACCGGCGAATGCTTTTTCCAGAAGCACGACAAGGGCACGTTCGGGTCGCACGTGAAGCAGATTCCCATCGAGGAGAAAGACGGTAAGTTCGAGGACTATCTCTATTTCGACGATGTTCGTGGGCTGCTCGCTTGCGTGCAAATGGGAACGATGGAGTTCCACGGCTGGGGGAGCAAGGTCGACAAGGTCGAATGTCCCGACCGGCTGGTGTTCGATCTCGACCCGGACGAGGGCCTCGACTTTGCTAGGGTAAAGGAAGCGGCGGTCCAGGTTCGCGATCTCGTCGCGCAGCTCGGGTTGAAGAGCTTCCCGCTGCTGACCGGCGGAAAGGGCATTCACGTCGTCATCCCGCTCGACGCGACCGCCGAATGGCCGGAAGTGAAAAGCTTCGCCGACCGCTTCTCTCGGGCGGTTTCGGAGGCACACCCGGATCGCTTCACGGCCAATATCCGCAAAGCGCAGCGTACGGGTCGAATCTTTATCGACTGGCTGCGCAACCAGCGCGGCGCGACCGCGGTGATGCCCTATTCAGCCCGTGCCCGCGAAGGGGCTCCCGTGGCGGCTCCGATCACATGGGACGAGCTCGTCGATTTTGACAGCGGCCACGCCTTCTCGATCCGCGACGCGGATGAATTGCTGAAGCGCGCCAAGTCCAAGGCACTTGCGGCCTGGGGAAAAGCGAAGCAATCGCTGCCGGATGCATAGCCGCACACGCGCAGCATTCCTTCCACTCCTCTTCATTCTCGCTGCCGCTGCGCCCGCGGACCTCAAACAGTGGCAGAAGCAGGCCGAGCGGGTAACGATCACCCGCGACGACTGGGGCATCGCGCACGTGCGTGGAAAGAGCGACGCCGACGCGGTGTTCGGAATGATCTACGCCCAGGCCGAGGACGATTTCCCGCGTATCGAGGCGAATTATCTGACCGCTCTTGGCCGGACTGCCGAGGCCGAAGGCGAGAAAGCGATCTGGCAGGATCTTCGCGCGCGGCTTTACGTCAGCGATGCCGAATTGAAGGCGCACTACAGGGCCAGCCCCGACTGGTTGAAGAAGCTGATGGATGGCTGGGCGGCGGGCCTGAACTATTATCTCGCGACCCATCCGCAGGTGCACCCGCGTGTCCTGACGCGTTTCGAACCGTGGATGGCGCTGAGCTTCACCGAAGGAAGCATCGGCGGCGACATCGAGCGCATCGACCTCGGCGACCTCGAGAAATTCTACACGCGCAAGCGGACCATTGCGTCGGCCGAAAAGGACGGAGACCCGACAGGCTCGAATGGAATCGCCATCGCGCCGCCGATCACGAAGGACGGCAACGCCCTCCTGCTCATCAACCCGCACACGAGCTTCTTCTTCCGCTCGGAATTGCAGGTGACGAGTAGCGAGGGCTTGAACGCCTATGGCGCCGCGACCTGGGGCCAACTGTTCATCTATCAGGGCTTCAACGACCATGCGGGGTGGATGCACACCTCAAGCGGCGTCGACGTGGTCGACGAGTTTGCAGAGAAGGTCGAACGGAAGGGGAAAGGCTTCTGTTATCGGTACGGTGGGGACTGCCGGCCCGTCATGCTACGCCCGGTGACGGTCCGCTACCGCACAGCGGACGGGACGCTGACTTCGCGCGAGTTCCAGACTTTCCGTACGCACCACGGGCCAATCGTTCGTGAGGCCGACGGCCGCTGGATCGCCTTCGCCATGATGGACCAGCCCGTGACAGCGCTGGAGCAGAGCTTCCTCCGCACCAAGACTGTCAGTCTCGCCGACTTCCTGAAGATCGCTGAGCTCAAATCGAACAGTTCGAACAACACAATATTTGCGGATGATGAGGGCGAGATTGCCTATCTCCACCCACAGTTCGTTCCGAGGCGGAACGACAAGTTCGATTATGAAAAGCCCGTGGATGGCAGCGATCCGGCCACTGACTGGGGCCCGCTCCACGCGCTGAACGAGCTTCCCAGCGTCCTCAATCCAGCGGTCGGCTGGGTGCAGAACACGAATGCCTGGCCCTATCGCGCGGCAGGGCCCAACAGTCCCGATCCGAAATCCTTCCCCAGATATATGGACGTGTTCGGGGAGAACTCGCGCGGACTGCATGCGCAGCAGCTTCTCAACGGGTCCAAGGGCTGGACCCTCGACAAGCTACAGGCAGCGGCGTTCGACAGCTTCCAGCCCGGGTTCGCCGACCTGATCCCGCCGCTGATCAAGGCTTATGACGCGCTGCCCAAGGAGGACCCGCGCCGCGAGCGGCTGAGCGGTCCGATTAACCTGTTTCGAGGCTGGGATTATCGGTGGAGCGCGGGATCCCCCGCTCAATCCTTGGCCATGTTCTACGGTGGCGAGCTTCGAAAAGCGCTCAACCCGCCCAAAGGCGAGGAGAGTAACAAGATCTACATGCGGATGGCCAAGGACACGACCCCCGCGCAAAAGCTGCAGGCGCTCTCGGACGCGGCCTCAGCGATCAAGCGGGACTTTGGCTGGACGCAAGTACCGTGGGGCGAGATCAACCGCTTTCAGCGCATTTCGCCGGCGATCGACCATCCGTTCAGCGACGCAGCACCCAGTGCGCCGATCCCTTTCGCCTGGGGCGTCTATGGTTCACTCGCTTCGTCGAGCGCCAGCCCGAAGCCCGGCACGCGCAAATGGTACGGCACGAGCGGCAACAGCTTCGTGGCCGTCGTCGAATTCGGCAAGCGGGTACGCGCTCGCGCGGTCACTGCCGGCGGCGAAAGCGGCGATCCGGCGTCAAAGCATTTCAACGACGAGGCCGAGCGCTACGCCAGCGGCAATTTGCGCGACGTTTATTTCTACCCCGATCAGCTGAAGGGTCACACCGAACGGCTATATCAACCCGGCGAGTGATCATTTGATGGCGGCAAGCTCCACGCCGCGGCTTTCGAGCGCGAGCAGGGCGCTGATGCCGCTGATGACGCAGGCCGCAGCGACATAGATCGCTACCGGCGTCGCCGAGCCGTATTGTTTGTACAGCCACAGCGCGATGATTGGCGCGAGCGAGCCCGCGACGATGGACGTCAGCTGGTAGGCGATCGACACGCCCGAATAGCGGATGCGCGTCGGGAACAGCTCGGTGATGAATGCTGCCTGCGGGCCGTACATCGCGCCGTGCAGGACAAGGCCGACGACGAGCGCCAGGATGATCGAGACATTGTCGCCGCTTCCAAGCAGCCCGAACATGACGAAGCTCCATATTGCGAGCCCGAACGCCCCGAGGGCGTAGACCGGACGACGCCCGATCCTGTCCGACAGGAGAGCGAGCAGCGGAATCGCGAAGAATTGCACCGCAGCACCGATCAGCAGTGCATTGAGCGCAAGGCTGCGGCTCTCCTTCGAGACGTCGACGAGGTACGTCAGCGAAAAGACGGTGAGGATGTAATAGGAAATGTTCTCGCCCAACCGAAGGCCCGCTCCTAGCACCAGCGCCTTCGGGCGCTCGCGCAGGACTTCCATCGCGGGCACCTTGGAAGGGACCTCGGCTGCCTCGATCTCCGCCTCGAACATCGGGCTCTCGGCAACCTTGTCGCGAATGTACCAGCCGACGATCACCAGGAGCGCGGACAGGATGAACGGTACGCGCCAGCCCCAGTCTAGGAATTCCGCTTCCGTCTGCGCCGCAGCCATGATGGCGAGTACGGCGGCGGCGAGCAAATTGCCCGCCGGCACGCCCGCCTGGGGCCAGCTCGCCCAGAAGCCGCGCCGCGCTGCATCGCCGTGCTCGGCGGCCATGAGCACTGCGCCGCCCCACTCGCCGCCCACTGCGAAGCCTTGCACCAACCGCAGGATGATCAGCCCAATCGGCGCCCAGACCCCGATCTGACCGTAGGTTGGGAGCAGGCCGATGAGGATCGTCGCGACGCCCATCAGGACGAGGCTCAGCATCAACAGGCGCTTGCGCCCGATGCGGTCGCCGAAATGGCCGAAGACGATTCCGCCGACGGGCCGAGCAACGAAGCCGAGCGCATAAGTCGCGAACGCCAGTAACGTCCCCGTGAGCGGGTCGAATTTGGGGAAGAACAGCTTGTTGAAGACGAGCGCGGCGGCCGAGCCGTAGAGGAAGAAATCGTACCACTCGATGGTGGTACCGATGAGGCTCGCCATCACCACGCGCCGAAGCGGCGTTGTCCCCTCAGCCATGCGCTCCCCTTACTCCCGACGGATCAGTCGTTGGCGAACCTGTCAGTCGACCTGACCAGCCCGTCGAGAATGCCCGGCTCGTTGAACAAATGCCCGCCGTCGGGGATGATGTTCAGCTCGACTTCCGGCCACGCCTTCTTGAGCGCCCAGGCCGCGCGCGGTGGGGTGCAGGTGTCGTGGCGGCCCTGGACGATCACGCCGGGAATGCCGCGCAGCTTTTCGACGCCCTTGAGCAGCTGACCTTCCTCGAACCATCCCTGGTTGGCCATGTAATGGTTTTCGATCCGTGCAACCGCGACCGCCACGTCCGGGCTCGTGAAATGCTCGACCGTCTCCGGGCTCGGCAGAAGCGTGACGATGTCGCCTTCCCACTTGCTCCATGCCTTGGCGGC
>Ga0070671_100004444_pt1 | contig 11096 bp, 8 predicted proteins | sample KBSS73metaG_FD_65341 | JGI IMG/M metagenome (GOLD analysis project Ga0070671, IMG submission 65341) | Switchgrass rhizosphere microbial communities from Kellogg Biological Station, Michigan, USA - KBS S7-3 metaG | ecosystem: Host-associated > Plants > Roots > Rhizosphere > Soil ... | reverse complement strand
TCTGCTCGACGTCGTCGGTGCGACGGTCGTAGCGGCCCTCGCGATGCAACCGCGCCATGGTGGCGATGTGCTGTTTCACGTGGTCGGGCAGGCCAAGCGGTGCGAGCACCACACGCTCCCACTCGTCGAGGGGCACGTCTTCGGCGGCGATCGGCCGGTTCAGTGCCCGGCTGTATTGCTCGGCGAGGCCGTTCATGTCGAGCACTTCCGGGCCGGTGAGCTCACAGACCTGGCCGATCCGTCCGCCGGGGTCGACAAGCAGTGCCGCCACCACGCGGGCGACGTCGTCAGCGGAGATCGGCGAGGTGCGCCCGGGGCCGAACGGCAACGGCAGCACACCACGCTCGCGCACGGACTGCTTCGCCAGCAGGGTGAACAACGGATTGTCGAGGAAAGTCGTTGGCCTGACATGGATTACGGGTAGGCCCGACCAGTTCAGCACATGCTCCGCGAGCCAGTGCAGGCGGTGCTGTTTGGATTCGCTGGTGCTGGTCAGCGTCATCTGCGACACCGTCATCTGAGACATGTTGACGATGACGTCGAGCCCTGCGCGTTCCAACGCGACCGCGCAGACCTCGGTGGTGGCGCGCAGATAGTCCGGCGAAACGCTCATGTTGAAGAACATCCGGCGCACACCGTCCATCGCGTCGACGACGTCGCCGGCACGGGTCAGATCGCCGAGGATCACCTCGGCACCCATCGCCCGCAGTTGGCCGGCGCGCTCGTCGTCGCGGCGCACCATGGCACGGACCTGTGCACCGCCGTCGAGCAGCGTCTCCACGACACGGCGGCTGATGCTGCCGCTACCGCCCCCTGCGCCCGTGATCAGGTACACGGCTATTCGGCGCGAGTCCACACGGAGGTGGCGATGAGGTCGCCGCGGTCCAACCCGCCCACCCGGTGCTCGTGCACCGTGAGGTACTCCTCGTTGGTCACCATGTCGAGGAAGGCGCCTGGCGTCGGGTATTCGACGACGATGATGGCGTCCCACCAAGGCTTTTCGCCCTCGCCGACGACGACGCCCGGCGATTCGCCCGCATACCGGACGGTTCCGCCGACACGTTCCAGATGCGGGGTGACTTCTTGGATGTACCGGATATACCTCTGCCTGCCGCCGTCGGCCTTGAACTGCAACAGGTTGATCATCACGACGGGTTCGTCGGCCGGCCGGGCGGCGAGCGCCGCGACCTGCTCCGGCGTCGGCTCCAGCGATGCACTCATCCGACGCAGCCGCTCACGTTGATGCGTCGACCCGCCGTCGGTGTGACGGGCAGCGTCAGAGTTGCGGCGGACACGACCACCGCCGCGAACAGCCAGACAACGCGCACGGTGACCTCCTGCGGCTAGTAAGGCCTTATCCTGCCTGTGGCGCTGTCGGAGCACGCGCCGTTTGACGATTCGAGCCGGAAATCACGGCGAAAACTTGCGTGGGCGTATATATTTTGCTCCCTGGGCAAGCATCACTCGCCTGCTCGCATCAGGCGGCGCCGGCCATTCGGCGCGCCGATATTCGACAGCTCGCCGTTTCGTCTGACTTCCGGCGTTGCCACTTGACTTTCTCAGCTCTCGCACATCTTGAAAAGTTCTTGCGCGAAACGCATTTGGTTAGGTGGCGATCTTGATCGCTCCTAGCGTAGATTTGCCGTCGGTAATCGCAACGTCTCGACCCGTTTCGACGCAGTTCGGTGGGAAACACCGAATTCCGGCATCACCGATCGGTGCGTTGCGTTTGCTATGTAGAAGCGGTGCGCGGCCAGGCGGGGGCAGGCGCTGCACATCCGTTCTGTCCCGGCTTCAACCTTGGGGGTTAACGCTGTGCGCGCTGGCTTCGAGCCATCCGGTGCTGTTGTGCGACGGAATCGCCTGTGGATCCGGTGCTTCGCGGCGGCGGGGTGCGCATTGTTAGCTGTCTTCATGACCGGTAACGCGCCTGCCAACGCGGTGGTGTCCTGGCATCCGAAAGCGGCGCCGTTGTCCACGCCATGGACGCAGCTGGTCGGGCCGGAAAACGCGCTGCCCGACTACCCGCGGCCACAGATGACTCGAACCAATTGGCTGAACCTCAACGGCGTATGGGACTACCTCGGTCGCTCCGGGGGCGCCATGCTCACCGCGCCTCCTGCGCCGCACGATTACGGCGAGCGGATCTTGGTCCCGTATCCCCCGGAATCGGCGCTGTCCGGCATCCAGCGCCACGACGAACAGATGTGGTATCGCAAGATCTTCAAGCTGCCGAGTTCCTGGCTGGGCCGACACGTCCTGCTGCACTTCGGGGCCGTCGACCAGATCGCCACCGTATGGGTCAACAACCAGGAGGTGGCCCACCACGAAGGCGGGTTCACCGAGTTCAGCGTGGACATCACGAAAGCGCTGCGGTGGCCGGGGCCGCAGGAGATCACGGTACGAGTCGACGACCGCAACGAAACCAACCCGTTCCCAGTCGGCAAGCAGCGCAACAACCCGAGCGGACTCTTCTACACCGGGTCATCGGGCATCTGGCAGACGGTGTGGATCGAGCCCGTACGCGCCACGCATGTCGAGAAGCTGGACATCACCACCGATCTGACGAGTCTGACCGTCACGCCAAGGGTTGCGGCGACGCGGAACGAGCGCACGATAGTGATGGTCTCCGCGCCGGGCCGCGGTGTGGTGTCGATCAGGTCGGGCAAAGCGGGTGAGCCGATTCGCCTTTCGATACCGAACGCACGGTTGTGGAGTCCCGACGATCCATACCTCTACGACATCAAGGTCGCCCTGCGCAGCGCGTCCGGCAAGGTGATCGACGAGGTTTCGAGCTACGCCGGGTTACGCACCATCGGCACCGTCCGCGATGCGAAGGGTAAACCCCGAATTGCGCTGAACGGGAAGGTCACCTTCCTGCATGGCCCCTTGGACCAGGGCTATTGGCCCGACGGGCTCTACACCGCGCCCACCGACGCCGCATTGAAGTTCGACCTCGAGCAGATCAAGAAACTGGGCATGAACTTCGTCCGCAAGCACGGCAAGGTGGAGCCGGCGCGCTGGTACTACTGGGCCGACAAGCTCGGGCTGATGGTGTGGCAGGACATGCCGTCGCTGTACGTGTCGCTCGACATCCCGACCGGGCCACTTCCTGATCCCCCTCCGCTGGCCAAGGCGAATTTCGAGCGCGAACTGTTCGCGATGGTCGATCAGCTGCGCAGCGTGACGTCGATCGTCGGCTGGGTGCCGTTCAACGAAGGCTGGGCCGAATACGACACCGCACGGATCACCAACGCGGTGAAAGCGGCGGACCCGACCCGAATGGTCAACGCCAACAGCGGGGCCAACTGCTGCAAATCACGCCCCGACAGCCATGCCGGAGACATCTGGGACGACCACACCTATGTCGGCCCCGGCCGACCGGTGCTGCCCGATCCGCTCGACCCCCGGGTGACGGTGGACGGCGAATACGGTGGACTGGGACTGGTGCTCGATCAGAATCGGTGGCCAGGACGACCCGAGTCCTACGAAATGACCGACAGCCAGGAGCATCTGACACAGCGGTACATCAAGGTCAGCCAGGATCTCGAAGAGTTCGTCCGCGGGGCCAACCTGTCGGGCGCGATCTACACGCAGACCACCGACGTCGAAAACGAGGTCAACGGATTTCTGAGCTATGACCGGCGGGTGGTCAAGATGGATATCGGGGCGGTGGCGGATCGGAACCGCGCGGTCATCGCGGCGGGGACGGAGTCGGCGGACCGTCGGTGATCAACACACGTCTGCTGACGAACTCGCGATCATCGCCACGGATTGGATCGGTGAACGCAAGGCTATGCGCCAGAAGTTGTAACGGCCGGGAGAAGTCGTCGGGCGGGACATCTACGACAGCCGGATACAGCGGATCGTTGATGATCGGCATCCCGAGCGAGGCCATGTGCAGTCGCAGCTGATGCGTGCGACCGGTTCGCGGAGTCAACCGGTACAGGCCATCGCCAAGGTGCTCGATGAGTGTCTCGGCGTTCGCTTCGCCCGGCTCTTCGACCGCTTGTAACTGTCCGCGCCGCTTGATGATTCGGTTGCGTACGGTGATCGGGAACTCGAATTTCGGGTCGGGAGTCGCCCGCGCCAGATATGACTTCCGCACCTCGGCGCGCGAAAACAAGGACTGATAGCGGCCCCGTATCTCGCGACGCGTCGTGAACAGCAACACACCCGCCGTCAACCGGTCCAGCCGATGGGCCGGGCTCAGTTCCGGTAGGTCGAGTTCGCGGCGCAGCCGCACCACCGCAGTCTGCGCGACATGCCGGCCGCGCGGCATCGTCGCCAGGAAATGCGGCTTGTCGACCACGACGATGTCGTCGTCGCGATACAGCACTGGGATGTCGAACGGCACCGGCACCTCGTCGCGCAGCTCGCGATAGAAGAAGACGTGCGAGCCAGCACGCAACGTCGTCGTCGCATCGACCGCGGTGCCGTCAGGCAGAACTACTTCTCCCGCAAGCACTTTCGTTGCAGCCGCGTCGCCCCACCTGGACCGGAACTCATCGACCACCAGTCCCCCGCGCAACCGCACCCGCGCCGGGCCAAGGCCATCGCGGGGGCTGGGGGCACCCCCGCTTGCGGGGGACGGCGCCGGCCTCAATTGAGCGGAACCGGCTCGAGGATCTCTGCGCGCGCTTCCGGCGCGGCGGCCCGCAGCGCATCGGCCGACTCGTCGTCGGGCTGCTGTTGTGACCGGACCTCCGCATCGACCCGCGCGCAATACGTATCCACCTCGCGGTCGATGTCCTCGGCACTCCAACCCAGCACCGGCGCAACGACTTCCGCGACCTCACGCGCGCACTCAACCCCGCGGTGCGGGTATTCGATCGAGATTCGCATCCGGCGCGCGAGGATGTCCTCCAGATGCAGTGCACCCTCGGCCGCCGCGGCGTACCACGCCTCCACCTTGAGATACACCGGCGCCTCGGTGATCGGCGTCAGCAGCTCCGGCCTGCCCTTGGCCAGGGCGAGCACCTCGCCGATCAGTGACCCGTACCGGTCCAGTAGGTGCCGCACCCGATACGGGTGCAGGCCGTAATGTGAACCGACGCTTTCGGTTTGGTTCACCAGCGCGAAGTAGCCGTCGGCGCCCATCAGCGGCACCTTCTCGGTGATCGACGGCGCTACGCGGGCGGGAATGAACTCCGCTGCGGCGTCGATCGCGTCCTCGCCCATCACCCGGTAGGTGGTGTACTTGCCACCGGCGATGGCCACCAAGCCGGGAGCGGGGACGGCGACCGCATGCTCACGCGAGAGCTTGGACGTCTCTTCACTCTCCCCCGCCAGCAACGGCCGCAGCCCGGCATAGACGCCGTCGATGTCGTCATGCGTCAACGGCGTTGCCAGCACGGTGTTCACGTGTCCGAGGATGTAGTCGATGTCGGCCTTGGTGGCCGCGGGGTGGGCCAGGTCGAGGTTCCAGTCGGTGTCGGTGGTGCCGATGATCCAGTGCGTGCCCCAGGGGATGACGAACAGCACCGACTTCTCGGTGCGCAGGATGATCGCGACCTCGCTGACAATGCGGTCGCGTGGCACCACCACGTGCACGCCCTTCGAGGCACGGACCCGAAATCGGCCGCGCTGCTTGGACAGTGCCTGGATCTCGTCGGTCCACACGCCGGTGGCGTTGACCACGACATGACCCCGCACCTCGGTCGCGTGACCGTTCTCGGAGTCGCGCACACGCACGCCGATCACCCGGTCGCCCTCGCGCAGCAGCGCCACCACCTGCGTGGAGGTACGAACGACCGCGCCGTAGTGAGCCGCCGTGCGTGCGACCGTCATGGTGTGACGCGCGTCGTCGACAACGGTGTCGTAGTAGCGGATACCGCCGATCAGCGAGCTGCGCTTGAGCCCCGGGGTCAGTCGCAGCGCGCCCGCACGGGTCAAATGCTTTTGCGCCGGAACGGATTTCGAGCCGCCCAGCTGGTCGTACAGAAAGATGCCCGCGGCGATGTAGGGCCGCTCCCACCATCGATGGGTCAGCGGGAACAGAAACGGCAGCGGTTTGACCAAGTGCGGAGCCAGCGTTCTGAGTGACAGCTCGCGTTCGTGCAGCGCTTCGCGTACCAAGCCGAACTCCAGCTGTTCGAGGTATCGCAGTCCGCCGTGGAACATCTTCGAACTGCGACTCGACGTGCCGGAGGCGAAATCGCGAGCTTCGACGAGCGCGACCTTCAGCCCGCGGGTTGCCGCGTCCAGCGCGGCCCCGGCCCCGACGACACCGCCGCCGATCACGACGACGTCGAATTGCTCGCTGCCGAGTCGCTGCCAGGCCTGTTTCCTCTGCTCCGGACCCAGCAAGGTCTCGCCGTCGGCCGAGATCGGGGCGCTCACGTCGAATGGATCCTTGTTACTCGTCGGTACGGTTTCCATTCACAGGTTACTGGCGATCAGTCCAGATCGTCGTGCGCCATCAACCGTCGCGCCGCCTCCACAATCGACCCGGACAGCGAGGGATACACCGAGAGCGTCTGCGCCAGGTCGGTGACCGTGAGGTTGTTCTGCACCGACAGCGCGATCGGCAGGATCAGCTCAGAGGCGATCGGTGCGACCACAACGCCGCCGATCACCACGCCCGTCGCCGGCCGACAGAAGATCTTCACAAAACCAAGCCGGAGCAGCGACATCTTGGCTCTGGCGTTGGTGTTCAGCGGCAGCATCAGCGTGCGCGCGGCCACCGTGCCGTCGTCAATCCGGGACTGCGGCACGCCGACGGCGGCGATCTCCGGCCTGGTGAACACCGCAGCCGCCACCGTCCGCAGCCGGATCGGGCTGACCGCCTCGCCCAGCGCGTGATACATCGCGATGCGGCCCTGCATGGCGGCCACCGACGCCAGTGGCAGCAGTCCGGTGCAGTCGCCGGCCGCATAGATGCCCGCCGCGGAGGTCCGCGAGACGCGGTCGACGGTCAAATAGTTGCCCGGCCCCAGTTCGATGCCGACGTTCTCCAGGCCCAGCCGTGAGGTGTTGGGCACCGAACCGACCGTCATCAATGCATGGCTGCCTTCGACGGTTCGCCCGTCGGCCATCGTGACGAGCACCCCGTCTTCTGTCCGGGTCACCGATTCGGCCCTCGCGTTCTTCACGAGCTTGACGCCGCGTTCGGCGAACGCCTCTTCCAGCACCGCGGCCGCATCGGAGTCCTCGTGCGGCAGGATCTGGTCGCGGCTGGCCACCACCGTCACGGGGACGCCGAGTTCGGTGTAGGCGTTACAGAACTCGGCGCCGGTGACGCCGGAGCCGACGATGATGAGGTGCTTGGGCAGCTCGTGGAGGTCGTAGAGCTGGCGCCAGTTCAGAATTCGTTCGCCGTCGGGCACCGCGTTGGGCAGCACGCGCGGGCTGGCGCCGGTGGCGATCAGCACGACGTCGGCCTTCAGCGTCGCGACCCTGCCGTCGACGGTGGTGACCTTCACCCGGTGCTGAGCCAAGCCCGAGGAGTCGTCGACCAGTTCGCCGTGGCCCTGCACCACGTTGACGCCGGCACGCAGCAGCTGATGGCCGATATCGGTCGACTGCGACTTGGCCAGGGTCTTCACGCGGTTGTGGATCTGGTCCAGCGAGATCTTGGCGTCCTCGATCGCGATGTCGAAGCCCAGCGGTGACGCGCGGCGCAGTTCGGTGCGTACTCCGGTCGATGCGATCAACGTCTTCGAGGGCACGCAGTCCCAGAGCACGCAGGCGCCGCCGATGCCGTCGGAATCCACGACGGTGACCTCAGCCACCTCTCGCCCTCTGGCGGCCGCGACGAGCGCCGCCTCATAGCCGGCGGGCCCGCCGCCGATGATCACGATGCGGGTAGCCACGGCCTAAACCTAGCCAAGCGTGCCGTTGATCGCGCAGCCAGTGAGCGAACCTCTAGGCTTTCCCCCGTGCCGCTATACGCCGCGTACGGATCGAACATGCATCCGGAGCAGATGCTGGAGCGCGCTCCCCATTCCCCGATGGCGGGAACCGGGTGGCTGCACGGCTGGCGGTTGACGTTCGGCGGCGAGGACATCGGTTGGGACGGCGCACTGGCCACCGTCGTGCAGGACCCGGATTCGAAGGTCTTCGTCGTGCTCTACGACATGACTCGAGAAGACGAGGAGAACCTGGACCGCTGGGAAGGCTCAGAACTCGGCATCCACAAGAAGATCCGATGTCGCGTCGAGCGCACGTCGTCCGACACCACTACCGATCCGGTGCTCGCATGGCTGTATGTCGTCGACGCGTGGGAGGGCGGCATACCGTCGGCGCGCTACCTCGGCGTGATGGCCGACGCCGCCGAAATAGCCGGTGCGCCAGCGGAATACGTTCACGATCTGCGCACCCGCCCGGCGCGCAACATCGGCCCCGGCACCACGTAACTTCCCTCGTCGAAACTGCGCACAGATCGCGAAAATTCGTAGAATCGCGATCTCCCCGCAGTTTCGGCGAGAAGGGAGGCTAGAACTGGGCGGCCTGGTCGATGATGTTGACCAACACGCGAACACCGACCGCCAGCGACCGCTCATCCAAGTCGAACGTTGGCTGGTGCAGGTCGAGCTGCGGGCCGCGGCCCGACCACACGCCGAGGCGCGCCATCGCGCCGGGCACTTCCTCGAGATACCAGGAGAAGTCCTCGCCGCCGCCGGACTGACGGGTGTCGCACAGCACGTCGGGGCCGATCGCCTCAATCGCATGCATCAGGATGCGTGTCGAGATCTCTTCGTTGACCACCGGCGGCACACCCCGGCGGTACAGCAGGCTGTACTCGATGCCCAGCGGCTGCATCAGCGACGAAACAATCTCGCGCACAATCGATTCCAGCGAATCCCAAGTGTCGCGGCTGGCCGTGCGGATGGTGCCCGCCAGCGTGCCGGTCTGCGGGATCGCGTTGGCGGCCACCCCCGCATTCACCGCGCCCCACACCATCACCGTGCTGTTCCGCGGGTCGATGCGGCGCGACAAGATTCCGGGCACCCCGGTGATCAGCGTGCCGAGCCCGTACACCAAGTCGCCGGTCAGGTGCGGGCGCGACGTGTGCCCGCCGTGTGACTGCAGCGTCACCTCGAGCTGATCGGCGGCCGACGTGATCGGCCCCGGCCGCAACGCGACCTTGCCGACGGCCAGCCGCGGGTCGCAATGCAGCGCGAAGATGCGTGACACCCCGGTCAGCGCCCCGGCCGCGATCGCGTCGATCGCGCCGCCTGGCATCAGCTCCTCGGCGGCCTGGAAGATCAGTCGCACGCCGACCGGCAGTTCGGGCACCGAGGCCAGCGCCAGCGCAGCGCCGAGCAGCACCGCGGTGTGCGCGTCGTGGCCGCAGGCGTGCGCGACGTTGGGCACCACCGACGCATACGGCGCACCGGTGCGCTCGGCCATCGGCAGCGCGTCCATATCGGCCCGCAGTGCGATCCGCGGCCCGTGCTCCGGCCCGAAGTCGCAGGTCAACCCCGTCCCACCGGGCAACACCTTCGGGTTGAGACCCGCATCGGCCAGATGCGAGGCGACAAACTGCGTGGTGGCGAACTCCTGTCGTCCCAGCTCCGGATGCGCGTGGATGTGCCTGCGCCAGGCGACCAGGTGGTCGTAGTGGGCATCCAGCCACAGTTCGGTGGCGTCGACGAGACTCACGACGCCCGCCTCGCCTGCAGTGCCAGCACCCGCTCCCGCTCAGCCGGTGTTTCGGCCAGGCTGACGACGGTGCGGGCGAGCATGATCGCGCCCTCGATCACGGCCTTGTCGGCACTGGGCCCGGCCGCGGCCGCGGTGAATGCGGGCTGGTGAATCGACGCGCCACCTGCCTCGACGCCGACGATCGGGTGGATGCCCGGCATCACCTGCGTGACGTTGCCCATGTCGGTGCTGCCCAGCGGCAACGCGGCTTCGAGATCGATGGCCACCGGCTTGCGGCCCAGCCGCACCATTTCGTCGCGGAACACCGATGACAGCCACGGGTCGGGTGCCAGCTCCGCATACGCGGGCGCGGTCTCGGTCACAGTGTGCGTGCACCCGGTGCCGACGGATCCCGCCGCGAAGCAGCCGGCCATCTTGTCCTCGAGCTCATGCAGCGACTCGGAGTTCACGGCGCGCATGGTGTAGCGCAGCTCGGCTCGCGCGGGAATTACGTTGGTGGCCTGCCCACCGTCGGTGACGATGCCGTGCACCATTTGACCCGGGACCAGATGCTGTCGCAGGAGACCGATGGCCACCTGCGCGACGGTGACCGCGTCAGCGGCGTTGACGCCGAGATACGGCGCGACGGCGGCATGCGACTCCTTGCCGCTGTACCGCACCGTCACCTCCGACAGCGCCAACGAGCGAGCGGCAGCGATGTCGATGGGACCGGGATGCAGCATCACCGTCGCCGCGATGTCGTCGAATGTTCCTGCCTTGAGCAGCAACGCTTTTCCGCCGCCGGCCTCTTCGGCGGGCGTGCCGATCAGCGCCACGGTCAGGCCCAGCTCGTCGGCCACCTCCGCCAATGCCAGCGCCGTGCCGACCGCCGAGGCGGCGATGATGTTGTGGCCGCAGGCATGTCCGATGCCCGGCAGCGCGTCGTACTCGGCGCAGATGCCGACGACCAGCGGACCGCTGCCGTAGTCGGCGCGGAACGCGGTGTCCAGGCCGCCTGCCGATGCGGTGATCTGAAACCCACGCTCGGCCACCAATGCCTGGGTCTTGGCGCAGCTGCGGTGTTCGGCGAAGGCGAGTTCGGGCTCGGCGTGAATCGAGTGCGACAGCTCCACCAGATCACCGCTGCGTCGGTTGACTGCGTCTTCGACGCTTATCGACGCGGTGGCGGTGGGCATCTCAGCAGTATCTCACTGTCCCGACGACTAGCTGGCCGACGGCTAAGCTCGCAAACCGTGACAAGCCCGGCAGCGGTGGCGCGGGAAGCGGCGAGCGCCATCCGCGAGCGCACCGGCGTCGACGCGCACGACGTCGCCGTCATCCTCGGTTCGGGCTGGGCGCCCGCCGTGGCGCAGCTGGGCGATCCGGTGGCAGTGGTGCCGATGGCCGAGCTGCCGGGGTTCGTCGCGCCGACGGCCGAGGGTCATCGCGGCGAGGTGTTGTCGCTGCATGTCGGCCCGCACCGGGTCGTGGTGTTCGTCGGCCGCATT
>Ga0070671_100004440_pt1 | contig 11105 bp, 3 predicted proteins | sample KBSS73metaG_FD_65341 | JGI IMG/M metagenome (GOLD analysis project Ga0070671, IMG submission 65341) | Switchgrass rhizosphere microbial communities from Kellogg Biological Station, Michigan, USA - KBS S7-3 metaG | ecosystem: Host-associated > Plants > Roots > Rhizosphere > Soil ... | reverse complement strand
CGACGGGGAATTCGCGCGCCGGCCGGATGTCCACGCCGGTGAGATCGCGAATCGTGTTGTCGTACTCGGCATTGCTGAGACGACGGGGCAGGACCGGTCCGGGATCGCCCGCCTGCTTGCGCGCCTCGCGCATGGCCAGCGCCTCGATCCAGTCGATCACGCGCGCGCGCAGCTCCGCCGACGGCTGCGGCATTCTCGCCGGCGGCATCTCACCGGCGCGGAGGCGCTCGCTCATCAGTCGCCAGTGGCCGAAGTCGCCGATCACCGCCGCAACCGTCGAGTAGGGGCGCATGTCGAACTGCGCGGCCGGGGCGTTGGTGCCGTGGCACCCGAGGCAGTACGTCGTGAGGAACGGGCGGATGGTGTCCTGAAACTGACCGTCGAGCACGGCATCCGGTGGGTCGGCCGATTCGAGCGGCACGACCGGCAGCAGCAGCCCGACGATCAGGCAGAGCGCGGCGAACCTGGGACCGGCGACGCTCACCTGCGTTCCTTCCATTGTCGAAGCAGTTCGAGCGCGGCGGCGTGGTTCGGGTTGCGCTGCAGCAGGCGTTCCAGAGCGGCGATGCCTTCCTTGGAACGATCGGCGCTCAGATGAATTCTGGCCAGCGTGACATACGCCGCCTCGTACTCCGGCCGCTGCTGCAGCAGCTGTTCCAGCAGCGTCACCGCCGCATCCCCTTGCCCGCGCGTGGCGAGGACCAGCGCGAGGTTGTTGGCCGCCTCCCCGTAGTCGCCGCGGTGCGCGAGCGCCTCCCGGAACCGCCGTTCCGCCTCGGCGAGATCGCCGGCGCGGCCGGCGAGCAACCCCAGATTGTTGAGCGCTTCGGGGAAATCGGGCTGCAGCGCCAGCGCCTTCTCGTAGAGCGCGCGAGCTTCCTGATCGCGTCCGCTGAGCAGAAGCGCATACCCGAGGTTGTTCAACGCGTCCGGGTAATCGGCGTTCGCCGCCAGCGCGGCCCGGAACCGGCCGATCGCGGCGTCGAGATCGCCACCCTGCGCGAGCAGTGCCCCGAGATCGTTGTGCGCCTCCGCGAGATCGGGCTTGAGGACGAGCGCCTGCTCGAACGCACCACGGGCCTTGGCGGTCTCGCCGCTTCTGGCCAGCAGCGTGCCGAGCCGGTACAACGTGGATGCACCCGGGTTCGCCCGCGCCGCCCGCTCGAAGGCGATCACGGCGGCCGCCTCGAGTCCGTTGTCGAGCAGCTCACTGCCGTACGGAAGGTAATTGCGGAGGGGCAGTCCGGCGTAGAACGTGCCAGGAAAGGGCAGGGCGCGAGCGAGCCGCGCGGCCGGAGCCACGTCGATCGCGCTCGCATCCGCCACGATGTCGTCGACGTCGACGCGGCCGCGATAGACCTTCACGACGCCGCCGCTCGCATCGACGAGCAGGCCGGTGGGCAGACGCAGGTCCTGCCGGTTCATGAACAGGTGCCGGTTGAGAATCGCGTAGCCGAGGCTCACCGGATCCGGCCGATCGGGATCGACAGGAATGGCGATCGATCTGACACCGGCGCGGGTCAACGTCTGCGCACCCCGCTCGAGCGTCTCGCGCGCCGCGCGCGCCGCGTCCACCTTGGGCGACCACAACAGCACGATGGCCGGCCCCGCCACGTCCGGCGCCGGAAACGGCTCGTACATCCAGGTCGTCGATGGCGCCGATGCGGGCGCCGACGCTGACGGCGGGACGCTGGTCGCCGTCGATCGCGGCTTGAGAGGCTCGGTCTCGATGCCGCGCCCCTCGACGATCCGAACGCGGGCGTTCAACGGCACGTCGGTGAACACCTGGGTGTCGCCCGAAGGCCAGCTGACCGTGAGCGTGGCGTGACCGTCGCTCGCGCCGAGGCCGATCACCAGCTCCTTCGAATGCTGCGACAGGAATCCGGACCCGCACTGCAGGACGCGCGTCTTGTGGACACGATCGGTCTCGATCGTCACGCGGGCGCCGATCGCGTCGCGGTTGCTCCGGGTCCCGACCAGGCGCAGAGCGATCGACGCCGCCTTCGTCTCGAAGTCGTTGCGGAAGACGCGAAGCTGCGGCGACTGCCGCGCCGCCATCACGGCGAGATCCGGATCGCCGTCGCCGTCGATATCGAGCACGGCGAACGACCGGCCATCCTGGTCGAGGTCGAGGCCGATCGCGCCGGAGACCTCGTCGTAGCCGCCATGGCCGTCGTTGCGGAGGAGCACGTTGCGCTGGTGGCTGGCGATCGAGCCGTGAATCAGCAGCTGATTGATCGCACGCCAGGCGTCGTCGTACGGCGTGCCGGGTACCCGCGTCAACGGCGACCGGGCCACCACCTGCCGCCAGAAGAAGCCCTCGAGATCTCCGGGCGTCGTGCGCGTCAACATGCCGTTGACGACGTAGAGATCGTCCCAGCCATCGCTGTCGAAGTCGAGCGCGTCCGACGACCACGCCCAGCGCCCCATCTCGGCGCGGGCGTCGAGCGTCCGGTCCTCGAACCGTCCGTTCCCGAGATTGCGAAACAGCGAATTGCCCCGGACGTGGCGGCGAAGGGCCGCGCGCACGTCGGGCGGCGCGTCGCGCATGAACGACGGCGCGGAGGTGATGCGCTGGCCGGGCGCGCTCCACATGTTGCCGGTATAGATGTCCAGCAGGCCGTCGTTGTCGTAGTCGAGGAACGTCGCGCTCATCCCGGCGCCGTGATCGAGCAGCCCCGCCGATGCGGCGACGTCCTCGAACTTCACCGTGCCGTTCCGGCGACCCAGGTTCCGATAGAGGTTCTTGGTGCCGAAGTCGTTCGCGACCAGCAGGTCGGGCCAGCCGTCGCCGTCGTAGTCGGCCCAGGCGGCCGCGAAATGATAGTGATCGTTGCCGGCGTCGAGGCCCGCGTCGGCCGTGGCGTCGATGAACCGGCCGTGGCCGTCATTGCGAAAGAGCACGCTCGGGGGACCGTTGCGCGCGTCGTGGTACGGGGCCGGCGTGCCTGCCTTGTCCTCGCCGGCGCCGAAGAGATAGGAGTACACGCACACGTACAGGTCCAGAAAGCCGTCCCGGTCGTAGTCGGCCATCGCGATCGACGTCAGCACGCCTTGAAACGGCTGCGCGAGCCGGAAGGCGTCCGGCGCGGGCGTGAAGTGCGCCTTGCCGTCGTTGACGAAGAGCAGCAGGCCGGTCGACGCCGCGACCACGAGATCCTGATCGCCGTCGTTGTCGACGTCGGCGAAGAGCGATTGCGCCGTGTCGTCGAGGACGGCAACGCCGGCGTCGGACGTGATGTCCTCGAAGGTGGAGTCGCCGCGATTGCGGTACAAACGATTGGGCAGTCCGGCCGGCTGCGCGACGTACAGATCGTCGAGTCCGTCTCCGTCGGCGTCGCCCACCGAGACGCCGTGGTGACCGTTCGAGTCACGCGTGAGCACCGAGTCGAGCGTGGCCATCCACGAGTCGAGATCGATCGAGAGCTGCCGCCCGAACGAATCGGTGCGCCCGAGCGCCGCCTCGGTGATCTCGGTGAAGGCCGGCCGCCGCGCCCGGCTGACCAGATGCGACGCGGCCGTCCAGCGAACGACCTGCCAACCCGAGGCGCGCCGCCGCCATTCCATCTCCCACACGCCGACGTGCTCGACCCGGTACGCCTTGGTCCCGCCGCCGACGAGGTCATACCGCACGGTGGTGCGGAGGCTGGACGGCGGCTCCGCCGAGCCCTCCGCTTCGATTGAGGTGAGGAGGAGCTCCGCGACGGTGACGGCGCGAAACTCGCCAATCAGCCGCTGCAGGTCGGCGCCAAACGTCCGAGCGTCGAGCGTCGCCTCGCGCGGCAGGTCCGTCGCCCGCTTCACCTCGAGCGGCGATTGGCCGTCCGCGGCGGCGCCGATCGGCAACAGCCGCGCGCCGCGGAAATCGGCATCGAGCAGGCGTGTGACGGCGCCGGCTGCCTGAGGCCCGCCCTGGCGGAGCGCATCAGACAGCTCGCGCAGCCGCGTCTCGAGCTCCTTGGCCTGCCGCTCCAGCGGGAACCCATCGCTTCCCGGCTCCAGCTGTTTCAGGAACGGCGCCAGCGTGTCTGAGACCGCGAGCTCGGGCCGGAAATCGGCGCGCTGCTCGACCTGCGCCGTGCCGGCCACGACGGCGAGCACCGACAGGGCGCCTGTCAGGAGAAGCCGCGCGGCTCCGGGGCGGTGCCTGGGATTCATCGCGGGCGAGGAGGCTGCGGGATGGCCGCTCGATCGGACAGCGTCAGCACGTGCAGGCGGTCGCTCGGAAGTTGCGTCCATTCCCAGCGCCGCCCGCCCGGCATGCGGATGTCCACGTTCACGGGGCCGGCGTAATCGCCGAGACCGAAGTACGTCCGCAGGTCGTTCTGCGAGAGGAAGCTCCCGCCGGATCGGACCTCGCGCATCTGCTTCATGCCGCCGGCGCTGATGGTGACCCGAGCGCCGATGGCGAAGCGGTTTCCGGCCGGCGCCGCGGCGCGCACGGCGATCCAGTGACGCTGCGTCCGCTGCTGGTTGTCGAGCAACGTCGGCGATCCGTCCATGTTGTTGACGATGATATCGAGGTCGCCGTCGTTGTCGAGATCTCCGACCGCGAGCCCGCGGCCGACGGCCGCGAGCTGCAGGCCCGGGCCGGCCCGCTCCGACACGTCGCGGAACCGCCGGCCGGCATTGAGGAACAGCTGGTTCTTCTGCCGGTAGGTCTCGCCGAGCTGTGGAAATCTGTCGACGTCCGAAAAGATGTGGCCGTTGGCGAAGAACAGATCGAGCCGGCCGTCGAGATCGGCGTCGAGGAATGCCGCGCCCCAGCCCATCCGCACGAACGTCGGAGCGGCAAGGCCCGCCGCGCTGGCGTCTTCGAAGAGCCGGCCGTCGATGTTGCGATACAGCGAGTAGCGATCGTGTGCGAACGCCGTCAGCACCAGATCGACCCGCAGGTCGCCATCGTAGTCGCCGGCGTCGGCGCCCATGCCCGCCTGCGCGCGCCCGTCGCCGTTCACCGCCACCCCGGCCTCGAGGCCGACGCTTTCGAAGCGGCCGTTCCCGAGGTTGTGATACAGGAAGTTGGGGTTCGAATCGTTGGCGACGAACAGGTCGACGAACCCGTCGTCGTCGTAATCGGTGGCCACGACGCCGTAGCCGTAGGCGCGCGATCGATCGGAGAGGCCATGCCGGTCGGTCGCCTCCACGAAGCGCCCGCCGCCGACGTTTTCGAAGAACAGGTCGGCCTCGCCGGGAAGTCCCGCCGGTCCGACCATGATACGGGGCCCGCCGCGCCACGTGAGGGTCCGCTGCGCTCGCGCCACGGCGTCCCATGTCGTCTCGACGTAGCGCGCGACGTACAAATCCAGATCGCCGTCGGCGTCGGCATCGAAAAACGTACAGCCCGTGCTCCAGCCGCCGGCGGCGACGCCCGCCGCGGCGGTCACGTTCGCGAACGTCCCGTCACCGCGGTTGCGAAATAGCGCGTTGGTTCCCCAGTTGGTCACGTAGAGATCGAGCCGCCCGTCGCCATCGACATCGCCGACGCACGCGCCGCTGCCCCACGCGGCCAGATCCACGCCCGCCTGCCTGGACACGTCCTGGAAGGTCCATCCTCCGAGGTTCCGATAGAGCGCGTTGCGATGCGGGACGCGCTCGCGCGCCGCGGTGAGCTCCGCCCCTGTCACCAGGTAGACGTCGAGCAGCCCATCACCGTCGTAGTCGAACAGCGCGACGCCGCCGCAGGACGACTCGAGGATGTGATCCTTGGTGGCGCCCCCGCAATACATCCGCCACGGCAGCTGCGCACCGACGGCGAACGTCACCGGTACCGGCGCGCCGTCGTCAGGCATCGACACGTTTGCCGGCGCGGGTCCCATCGCCGAGGCGTGGCCGCCTGACGCGGGCTCTTTCGGTTTCGTCCGGCTGAAGCTGCCCTCGAACGGAAGACCGCGAGCGGCGTCGGCCTCGAGCTGCTGGCGCGCCTTGTCGAGAAGCCCGAGAGCGGAACGGATCGCGGGCGCGACGCGACCGGTGTCTCCGGATGCGGGCGAGGCCAGCGCTCGTGCCGCCCCGCGCAGCTCGGTCCGCAGCGACGGATCCAGGATCGTTGTCGCGGCGCTCAGCGTCTCGAGATTGCGGCTGGCCGCCTGAAGCGCGCGTCGAACCTGTTCCGCCGTGGTATCAGGGCGCGTCGCGTCCTGCAGGTGGCTGCGCGCGTCCCGCTGCGCTTGCAGCAGCCGCGCCCGCTCCTGCGTGTTCGCGGGAGCCTGCTGCGCGGCGGTTGTCGGGATGAACGCGCCGATTGCCGCGAGGGATGCGGCGATGGCCAGCACGAATGCGCGAGCGTGGATCCAGCCCTTCTTGATGTCCATGATCGCCGCAGCGCGACGATTTTACTCGTCGCGCTGCGGTCGTGGGAACCGCTTTAGAACGTCACCCGGGTGACGAGCTGCAGCGTGCGCGGCGCGGCGACGCCGCTGATGGTTCCGAACCCGTTCCGCTGCACCAGGTTCCCCGACGCATCGTACGGAAGGTTGGTGATCGTGCGGTCTGTCAGGCTCCTGAAGTTCACGGTGCTGTTGACGGTGGTGTACTGCACCGTGTTCAGCGCGTTGAAGATGTCGAGCCGGATCTCGAACTTCGAGCCGTGCGCGATCCCGAGATTCTTCGCGATGGAGAGATCGACGTTGTTGATCGGTGGCTCGCGCGCGAAGAACCGCGGCGTCTCGTCACCCTTGCTGCCCGGCTGCGGCGGCGCGAAGCACTCCGGGTGGGCGAACTGCTTGTACGGGTCGCCGCTCCATCCTTTGCCGGGATCGCACGTGAGGGCGATGCGCGCGTTCGGGTTGCCGTCGGTGCCGGTCAGGTTCCTGGCGCCGATGCCCGGAATCGAGAAGTTCACCGTGTAGGGGCGGCCGCTCGTCCAGCGGTAGATGCCGGAGACCTGCCAATCGTTCACCAGGAGACCCAGCCCTCGGCTCGACGTCGCGACTGGAGTCTGGTAGATCGCGTTCACCGTGAAGTTGTGCGTGCGGTCGTAATCCACCAGCGAGTAGTCGATGCGCTTTGTCTCCTCCTTGCTGAGATTCGGCACACCCGCGGCCGCGTCGGTGCTGTTGATCCCCTGCGCCTTGCTCCAGACCCAGAAGCCGGACAGCATCAGGCCGCGGTCGAACCTGCGGGTCACCGAGGTCTGCAGCGCCTTGTAGTCGCCGTAGCCGCTGTAGTCCCACATCCGGATGTTGCCGTAGCCGGGGTACGGCCGCAGCAGATCGTTCGGCAGCGCCGAGTTTCCTGGAACCGCGCTCGGGAGGAGCGTGGGGTCCTGATTCTGCGGCAGGAACGTCGCCCCAAAGGGCACGGCGTTGATCTGCACCTGACGCATGAGATCGGTGGACCTCGAACCGACGTAGGCGACGTCGAGGATCATCTCTTCGACCAGCTTGTGCTGCACACCGATGTTCCACTGGTCGACGCGTGGCGGCCTGAAGCCGTAGGCAATGGGATTCAGCGACAGCGTCGTATACGGATCGCTGCCGACGCTGCTCAAGTCCTGCAGCCGCCCCCAGTCCACTCGCGAGTTCAACACGCCGGGCGCGTTGGCGACCATGTCGAAGACCGTGTTCCCCTGCGGCCGGTCGTAGAAGATGCCATACCCGCCGCGAAGGATGGTCCGCCCCTCGCCGCTCAGGTCGTAGACGGCGCCGAGGCGCGGTGACACGCGGAACGCCGCACCGGACTGGAGCTCGTCGGAGATCCCCTGGCCGGCCTGGTAAGCGCCGTTGAAGCGATTCGATCCGGGCGTCAGCCGCCCGATGAAGCGCTCTTCAACTGTATTCGCCAGCGTCGGCGTGACGCCCTGCGTGACGAGCGTCGGATCCATCCCGCGACGCTGGCAGCCAGCGCCCGGCGCCCCGCCGACACACACCGGCGTATAGAGTTTCGCCGCCGCGCTCTTGTCGAACTTGTCGGGCAGGAAGTTCGAGGCCTGCAGCGACGTGTCCCACTGCGGCGTCACGTCGTAGAACCGCACACCGTAATCGAGCGTGAACCGGCTCGTGGGCCTCCAGTTGTCCTGCGCGTACCACTCGATGTTCTTGTAGCGCCATTCGGGCAGCGCGTACTTCGAGGCCTGCTGGTAGGAATTGAAGACGCCCGTCGCGGCGTTCGCGTAGCTGAGACCGGTATCGAACGGGTTGCTCGAGTTGTCGGTGAAATCGATCTGGCTGTTGAAGCTCGCGAAAACGCTTTGCGGCTTGAAGCTGTGCTGGAAGTAGAAGCCGACCTTCGAGGAATGGGCGCCCCACACCTTCGTCAGGTTGGCGATGACGTCGTGGGTGACGTTCTTGTTGTAGAACGGCCCGCGATCGGTCTGATACTGGCCGGCATTGCCGGTGCGCCCGCCACGGAAGACGAACCACGGGGCTTGGTCGCCCTGGACCGCGTTCGGATACAAGAGCGGCATCGACGTGAAGCCGCCGGCGGTACGAAACAGATCTTCCTTCTGCAGATCGAAGCTCAGTGAGTTGTAGGCGCGGCCCCAACTGAGCTCGAGGGACGTGCTGTTGTTCAGGACGCCGGTCGTGGAGAGCATGTAGTTCGAGCCCGGTTGACTGTTGAGCACCGGCGTCGGGAGCTGCGCGCTGCCGGCGCCCGCCCACGTCGTTCCGTACGCCTGCAGGTTGTCATCCTTGGTCTTCATGTAGCGGCCGGTGATCCGCCAGTTGTCGGTCGCCTGGAAGTCCATCCGCAGCAGGTCTTCACGGCGTGGCCGGTTGTCGGGCACCTGGCTCGTGTAGTTCAGGCCGCTGCCGCCCGAGAAATTCGAGGCGGGGAAGATGCTGAGCGCGTTGATGCCTGGCTGATAGAGCCGGTTCGCCGGAATGCGGCCCAGGACGCCGCCGTCCTGGAAACAGCCGCGCGTGTCGGAGGCGCCGCAGGGCAGCCCGGTGGTGTAGTCCCTGACATACGGGAACGGGTTGCCGCTGCTGTCCACGCTCTGGGAGAAGTCGCCTTTCCGCTCGAGCGCCGTCGGCACCCGCGTGTTCACCACGCCAAGCCCCGCCGGATCCTGGCGGCGCTGGAACTCCTGGCTCCAGAAGAAGAACAGCTTCCTCTTGTCGGGGTTGAACCCGCCGATCGAGACCGGTCCTCCCACCGTGTAGCCGCGATCGTTGCGCGACGTCTGCGGCTTCGGGATCTCCGGCGTCTCCCGCTTGTTCAAGTAGGAGTTCGCGTTCCAGTCGGAGCGCCGTCCGTACCAGTAGCCGGAGCCGTGGAAATTCTGCGTGCCGCTCTTGGTGACCACCTGCACCTGGCCGCCGGCGGCGCGCCCGTACTCGGCCTGGTAGGCATTCGTCAGGATCTTGAACTCGGAGACGGCGTCGATGTTCGTCGTCGCCATGTTGTGGCCGTTGTCGCCGGTGTCGATGTTCGAGACACCGTCGATGGTGATGTTGTTCGAGTTGGGCCGCTGTCCGTTCACGGTGAAGTCGCTGACCTGAAGCAGCTCCGCACCGCCGCGCTGCTGCGACACCACCCCGGGCACCAGCGTGGCGAAGTTGAAGAGCGCGCGGCCGTTGTTCGCGATGTTCTTCAACGTTTCGTTCTCGAGCGTGAACGAGCGCTCGCCGCTGGTGGTCTGCAGCTCGGTCACGCGGCTCGTCACGCGGATTTCTTCGGTCAGCCCGCCGAGTGCCAGCGCCAACGTTCCTGTCGACAGCTTGTCGTTGGCGTTGACGACGAGGTTCGTCCGCTCCAGTGTCCTGAAGCCCTGCAAGGTGGCCTGGAGCGTGTAGGTATCGGGCCTGACGATGGGAAACACGAAGCGGCCGCCGGTATCGGTGACCGCGGTCATCGTGTTCCCCTGCGTGCGGCTCGTCATCGTCACGGTCACGCCGGGCAGGACTCCACCCTGGGAGTCCTCGACGAGGCCCGACACGGAGGCACTTGTCGTTTGCGCGTTGGAAAGCGCCGGATAGACGGCCAGCAGGAGAGCAACCAGCACAAGCCGCCATCCGCACCCGTAAGGCACCACGAACCGCATAGCTCCTCCTTTGCCCGCACGTGGACTGGAACCGGTTCCACCGATCGCCGAGCTGGAACCGGTTCCAGAAGACGGCTGCCTTGTACCATCGCCGCCATACGTTGTCAATTGAATTGACCGGCCGGCAGCCGGCTGGCTGGGGCAGCCTTTTCAGGCCTTGAGGGCGGGTCGCGGGGCGGCCGTGCTTTCGCGGACGACGAGCGTCATCGAGTACAGGACGGTGCGCTCTTCCGCGGCGCCGATCGCGGTGAACAAACGGCGGCAGGCATCGCGTCCCATCTCACGCATCGGCTGCACCATCGTGGTGAGTCCCGGCCACGACCGTGCCCCTTCCGGAATGCCGTCGAACGCCGCCACCGACAGATCGCCCGGGACGTGGACGCCCTGCTGCTGCGCCGCCCGGATGAAGCCGATGGCCAGGGCGTCGCTGCCGAGCACCACGGCGGTGGGACGCGTCGGCTGGCGCAGGAACGTCTCCGCATAGGCGGCCCCCTCTTCGGCGTCGTAGCTGTCACAGAAGCAGACATCCTGCTTGCGTATCCGGATGCCGTGCTTCCCGAGCTCATCGCGCAGCCCTTGCAGGCGATGGCGCGATTCGACCGAAGCGCTCGGGCCGCCGGCAAACGCCACCCTCGTGTGGCCGAGCTCCGCGAGGTGCGCGCCCAGCGTCCGCCCGGCGGCGATGTTGTCGGCGCGCAGCACCGCGACCTCGCCGAGCGTCTCGTCGGGGGCCACCGCGACGAGGGGCAGCTGCGCGTCCAGCGCGGCGTTCACGAGCGCCTTGTCCCGGCGATGGCACTTCGCGATGATCAGCCCATCGACCCGTCGCTCGTCGATCCACTCGAACGCGATCGCCGGGTCGTAGGTGTCTCTCAACTCGAGGCTCAGGAGCATCAGGCTGATGTCGCGCGACTGCAGCTCTTCCTCCATCCCGGTGAGCAGCTGCGTGAACCACGGATCCTGAATGGAATCCACCACGACACCAATGCAGCCTTTGAGGCCAAGGCTCAGATTTCGCGCCGTTCGTGAGGGTTTGTAGCCGAGCGACTCGATGACCTGCGACAGATGGGCCTTCATCGGCGGGCTGACGGAGTCGTCGTTCAAGTAGCGCGACACG
>Ga0070671_100004439_pt1 | contig 11106 bp, 8 predicted proteins | sample KBSS73metaG_FD_65341 | JGI IMG/M metagenome (GOLD analysis project Ga0070671, IMG submission 65341) | Switchgrass rhizosphere microbial communities from Kellogg Biological Station, Michigan, USA - KBS S7-3 metaG | ecosystem: Host-associated > Plants > Roots > Rhizosphere > Soil ... | reverse complement strand
CGCGTCAACCTGGCGCGCGCGCTGGTCATGGACCCGAAGATCCTGCTGATGGACGAGCCGTTCGCCTCGCTCGACGCGCAGACCCGCGAGGCGATGCAGGAGGAGCTGCTGCGGATCTGGGTGAAGGCCAAGAAGACCGTGCTGTTCGTGACCCATCAGATCGACGAAGCGATCTACCTGTCCGACCGTGTCGCGGTGTTCTCCGGCCGGCCGGGACGCGTCAAGGAAATCATCCCGGTGGCGATCGAGCGGCCGCGCCGGCTGACGCTGAAACGCGAGGCGCGTTTCCATGCGATCGAGGACCGCATCTGGAGCCTGATCGAGGAGGACGTGCGGGCGGATCGCAACCGCCGCGCGGTTGACCGCAGCGATCCCAATTCCTAACCCATTGGGGCGGACAGCTCGATCCAACCGGGCACCCGCTTCAGGGAGGAGAACGCCATGCGAATTGGCCTGTTTCGCAGCACCATCGCTTGCCTCGCGCTTGCGCTGGGGGCGACATCGCCCGCCGCGGCAGCCGAGCTGATCCCGTTCAAGATCGGCATCTCGGCGCCGGTCGTGACCATCTTCCCGGTCTGGATGGGAGAGGCCGGCGGCTTCTACGAGAAGGAAGGGATCAAGACCGAGGTCATCAACATGGAAGGCGGCACCCGCGGCCTGCAGGTGCTGCTGTCAGGCGAAATCCAGGGCATGCATGTCGGCCTCGCGCCGGCGGTGCTCGCCAACAAGCAGGGCGCCGACCTGCGGCTGGTGACCTCCACCTGCAACACCATCCCGATCACCATGTTCACCAAGGCCGGGGTCGGCATGGGCGACCTCAAGGGCAAGACCTTCGGCATCAGCACCTTCGGGTCGGAGACCGACATCGCCATCGGCATCCTGCTCAAGAAGCTCGGCCTCACCCGCCAGGACGTCACCGTCTCCCAGATCGGCGGCAGCTCGCAGCGGCTGGCCGCGCTGATGGCCGGGCGCATTGATGTCGCCCCGCTGATCGAGCCGGGGATCACGGTGGCCAAGGAGCGCGGCTTCAGCCCATTGATCGATCTTGCCGCCGCTAACACGCCGTGGATCTTCGACTCCGTCGTCGTGACCAGCGCCACGCTCAAGCAGAACCGCGCCACCCTCACGCGCTTCGTCAAGGCCTACATCGCGGGCGCCTACCTCGCGCTCGCCGACGAGAAGAAGGCGAAGGAAGTGATCGCGCAGAAGTTCAAGACCAGCGATCCGAAAGTCATCGAGGCGACCTACGCCGATTTCAAGCGCCTGATGCCGCGCGACGCGGCGCCCTCGGTCGAGGGTGCCAGGAGCGTGCTCGAACAGCTCGAGGCGATCGGGACCGACATCGGCAGTCGCAACGTGAACGACTATCTCGATCTCAGCATCATCGACCAGCTCAAGCAGGAGGGCTATTTCGCGCAGCTGGAGAAGGCGTATCCGGTGAAATGACCAAGCGACCGGCGAGACCCATTCCGCTGTCATCGCCCGCGCAGGCGGGCGATCCAGTAGTCGCTGAACCGTGTGTGATGCACGTCCCTGCCGATTGCTGCAGTGGTGGTTACTGGATGCCCGCCTTCGCGGGCATGACGAGACCGCAACCGTGAACGCCATCGACCTCGAAGTCATCTATCAGTCCACACTGCAGATCGCGCGCGAGCTGACGCTCAACATGCTGCGCACGGGCTATTCGACCATCATCAAGGAAAGCCAGGACTTCACCTTCGCCATCTTCGACGGCGCCGGCCGCATGGTCGCACAGGGCATTCCGCAGCCGCTCCATATCGGGCCGCTGGCGGCGCAGGTGAACGAGATCCGGCGGCGGTTCCGCGATGCGACCGAGCCGGGCGACGCCTTCATTGTCAATCATCCCTACCAGGCGTGCCAGAACCACGCGACCGATGTCACCGTGATCTCGCCGATGTTCGCCGCCGAGCGGCTGGTCGGCTTCATCGGCAATATCGCCCACAAGCCCGACCTCGGCGGCAAGGTCCCCGGCACCAACAGCGGCGACGCCACCGATCTGTTCCAGGAGGGCCTGCTGATCCCGCCGCTCAAGATCCTGCGCCGCGGCGAGATCAACACCGACGTGGAGGCGCTCATCTGCGCCAACACCCGCACGCCGGAGGTGACCTGGGGCGACATCAAGGCGCAGGTCAACACCAACACCTATGGGCTGAGCAAATTCGCGGAGCTGTTCGGCAAGTACGGCGTCGATACCGTGCTCGCCTGCTGGCGGCGCTGGATGGACATCTGCGAAGCCGAGCTGCGCAAGGAAATCGCCAAGGTGCCCGACGGCCTCTACGGCCCGGAGACCGACCATCTCGACGACGACGGCGTCGAGCTGGCAAAGCCACATCGCATCTCGGCGTCGCTCCGGGTCGAGGGCGACACGCTGCACTTCATCCTCGACAGCGACGCGCAGGCGCGCGGACCTATCAACCTGCGGCCCTGCGTCTCGCGCAACTTCATCGAATGCCTGGTGAAGATGATCTTCATTCCGGGCCTGCCGGTGAACGACGGCCTGTCGCGGCCGGTGCGCGTTTCCTATCCACCGGAAGGCTCGCTGCTCAACCCGCGCTTTCCCGCACCGGTGAACATGTATGTGCGCCCGAGCCAGGTCACGACCTCGGTCATCATGCGCGTGCTCGCGCAGGCCGTGCCCGGACGAGTGCCGGCGCCGGGCAGCGCCGCCGGCGGCTCGCTGTCGAGTGCGGGCCGCCACCCAAAATCAGGACGCTGGTATTCACAGTATGAGATCCTCAACGGCGGCACCGGCGCCCGGCCCGACGGTGACGGCGTGAGCGCCATGGACGAGCTGGTCGTCAACGTGATGAACACGCCGGTGGAAGCGATCGAGAGCGAGTTTCCGGTGCGGGTCGAGCGCTATGAGCTGGCGGGCGACTCGGGCGGTCCCGGGACTTTTCGCGGCGGCCTCGGCGTGCGCCGGCAATGGCGCATCCTGGCCGACGAAACCAGCGTCAATCTGCGCATGGACCGGTTCAAGTTCTCCTCCCTCGGTGTCTTCGGCGCCAAGCCCGCGCGCGCTTCCAAGGCAGTCTTGAACCCCGGCGGTGCCGAGGAACGCGCATTGACCTCGAAAGTGGCTGGCGTGCGCCTCCAGCGCGGCGATCTCCTCTCGGTGGAGTTCGCCGGCGGTGGCGGGTGGGGCGATCCCCATCAGCGCGAGGTCGGCCGAGTGCGCGAGGACGTGGCGCGCGGCTATGTCTCGCGCGCCTCCGCACGCGACGATTACGGGGTCGCGCTCGACGCCGATCTCGCCGTCGACGATGCCGCGACCGCGCGGCTGCGAGGCGAGAAGACCGCGCGATGAAATTGCGTGTCGGCATCGATGTCGGCGGGACCTTTACCGATGTCACCGCGTTCGACGAAGATCAGGGTGAGCTCGTCGCCGTGCGCAAATATGTCTCCAACCCGGCGCAGCCGGCCGCCGTGATGGAGACCATCACCGCGGATCTCGCGCGCGACTTCGGCCCCGATGCGGTGAAATTGATCCTGCATGGCTCGACCGCCGCGCTCAACACGCTGCTCGAAGGCAAGGGCGTACGCACGGGACTGCTCACGACGCGCGGCTTCCGCGACGTGTACGAGATCGGGCGGCAGTGGCGCGGCGAGGATGTGTTCAACATCTTCGCGCCGGCGCCGAAGATGCTGCTGCCGCGCGACCGCATCTTCGAGATCGGCGAGCGCATCGGGTCCCAGGGCGAGGTCGTCGAACCGCTGCTGGCGGAGGACGTCGCCGCCGCCGCGCGCAAGCTCGTGGCCGATGGGGTCGAGGCGGTGGCAGTGTGCTTCCTGTTCGCCTACGCCAACCCCGCCCACGAGCAGGCGGCGGCTCAGATCATTCGCACGATCGCGCCGGACCTCTACGTATCGCTGTCGCACGAGGTCAATCCGGAATGGCGCGAATACGAGCGCACGGCCTCGACCGTGGCCAACGCCTATATCGGTCCGCCGGTCTCGCGCTACCTGCGGACGCTGGAAGAGCTGTCGCGCCGACGCTTTCCGCGCTCCCGCGCGTTGATGATGAAATCCGACGGCGGCGCGGCGAGCGCCCGCATGCTGGCGCGCACGCCGATCCAGACCGTGATGTCGGGGCCGGTGGCCGGCGTCATCGGCGGCCGCCACCTCGGCGACGTCAAGGGCATCGACAATCTCATCACCTTCGATACCGGCGGGACCAGCTCCGACATGGCGGTGCTGCCGGGCCGGCCGCTGTTCAAGTCGGAGGTGACGGTGGCGCGGCATCCGCTGCGCACGCACACCGTCGACATCGAAACCATCGGCGCCGGCGGCGGCAGCATCGCGTCGGTGCAACTGGGCCACGTCCTCAAGGTCGGCCCGCAAAGCGCGGGCGCCCTTCCCGGCCCAGCGTGCTACGACCGCGGCGGCAGCGAGCCGACGCTGACCGACGCGCTCGTCCTCCTCGGCCATCTCAATCCTACCGCAATGCTCGCGGGCGCGATGCCGATTGCGAGCGCGAAAGCGCACGAGGCAGTGACCAGCCGCGTGGCGAGCCCGCTCGGGATCACTCCGATCGAGGCGGCGTGGGGGATCCTGCGCGTGCTCGTCACCAATGTGATGGTGGCGGTGCGCACCATCACGGTGGAGCGCGGCTACGATCCGCGCGAGTTCACCCTGGTGCCGTTCGGCGGCATGGGCCCGACCATCGCCGGACTGATCGCCGCCGAGCTCGGCATCAGCCGCATTCTCATTCCGCGCGACCCCGGCACCTTCAGCGCCCACGGCATGCTGGTGACCGACGTGCACCAGCAGCGCAGCCTGACCCGCATCACGCCGGTGGACGGGACGACCGCCGCCGACCTCGACGCGATCTTTGCCGCGATGGAAGCGGACGCGTTGCAGGACCTGGTGCAAGAGCAAATCCCGCGCGAGCATCTGCAGACGGTGCGGCACGCAGGCATGCGTTACCGCGGCCAGTCCTACGAAGTGGCGGTGCTTGTACCGAGCCTGCAGGGGCCGTACGACCTGGACGAGCTGGTGAAGCGCTTCCACGATGCGCATCAACGCCGTTACGGCCACATGGCGCAGGCGGAAGCGGTGGAGATTGTCAATTTCCAGGTCACGGCGATCGGCCGCATCCCGAAACCCGAGACCAAGAGGTTCGATCCTGGTGCGGGGCCGCGGCCGCAGACGCCGTTCGAGACCAGGCAGGCCTATTTCAATGCCACCGACGCCTGCGACGTCCCGGTCTGGCGCCGTGGCGACTTGGCTCCGGGCGCGCGGATCGAAGGGCCGGCGGTCATCGAGGAGCAGACGTCAACCATCGTGCTCTATCCGGGCCAGCACGCTGGTGTCGACGACTACTTGAACATCGAGGTCCAGGTGCAATCCTGACGACGTCGCCGGCCGGTCTTGGCGAGCCTAACCCGGATGCGCGCGGGGACGGCAACGGGCGGGAGTGATAGCCTGAGCCAGATCGCCAGCATGGTGGTTGCAAGACGACGTTGTCACCGGAGGCGTGCGTCATGACGTGGAGCGCCGCTGTTGCCGCCGCCCTGGGGGCACTCGCCACGATCCCACCAGTCACGCCGGCGGCGGCCCAGTTCTACAAGGGCAAGACGCTCACTTTGATCGTCAACTATGGGGTCGGCGGCAACATCGACACCGAGGCGAGGATCCTGGCGCGCCACCTGCCGAAACATATCGCGGGCGCCCCGACCATCATCATCCAGAACACGCCGGGCGCGGGCGGCCTGCACGCCATGAACTTGCTGGGTCTCAACATCAAGTCACGCGCCGACGGGTTGACCGCCGGCTTCTTCACCATCAGCCCGACCGCGCCGCTGATCGACGACCCCGCCTTCAAGATCAAGATGTGGGAGGACTACCTGCCGATCGGCGGGGCGACCGGATGGACCGTCGCCTATGCGCGCAGGGATACGCCGCCCGGGCTGCAGCAGCCGGCCGACATCGCCAAGGCGACGAAGGTGTTTTTCGGCGGCTACAGCCGCGGCGCTTCGCACGACACCAGGATCCGACTCGCGCTCGAGGTGATGAACCTCCCGTACCAGGCCGTCACCGGCTTCCCCTCCGCCGGCGACATCAACAAGGCGTTCCAGCAGAACGAGATCAACATGACCTCGAGCTCGCTGCCGGCGTATCAGAGCCAAGTGGTGCCCAACATGATCAATACCGGGATCGGCATGCCGCTATGGCACTACGCGGTGATCGGACCGGACGGCAAGCCCGGCGGCAACCCGGCGCTGATGAAGCAGGGCATTCCGGTCTACACCGAGGTCTACCGGCAGGCCTTCGGCGCCATGCCGTCGGGCGAGAAATTCGAGGCGCTCCTGCTCATGAACGACATCGCCACCAAGCTCCAGCGCGGGTTCTTCCTGCCCAAGGGCGCGCCGGACGAGGCCGCCGCCGACCTGCGCCGGGCCTACCAGGCGCTCGCGAGCGACGCCGACTTCGTTGCCGACTACGAGCGCATCACCAAGGAGAAACCGGATTTCGTCGGCGCCGAGGACGTGCAGCTCGTCTTCGACAAGATGCGCGCGGTCCGCCCGGAGATTCGCCAGGTGCTCAAGCTGTCGATCGGCGGATGAGACGCTGACATCGGCACATGCTGCGGCTTCGCCGCTTGCACCGGCCCCAGACGCTCGACATCTATGCCTGACATGGGCAGCTCCGCCGCAGGTTCCGCTTTCGAGGCACCATATCGACCTGTAGGGTTGCCCGTCGGTGTCTCGGCCGCGAACGGATCACGATGGGCACGATCGTCGTTCTCGATTTGATAGGTGGAGTGGCGTTGCTGCTGTGGGGCCTGCACATGGTCCAGAGCGGCATCCTGCGCGCGTTCGGCTCGGAACTGCGGCATCTGCTGTCGACGGCGCTCGGCAACCGTTTCACGGCCTTCGCGGCCGGACTGGGGCTCACCGCGGTGCTTCAGAGCAGCACCGCGACCGGGCTGATGACCGCCTCGTTTGCGGGCGAGGGCTTGGTCGCCCTGGTGCCCGCGCTGGCGATCATGCTCGGGGCGAATGTCGGAACGACCCTCATCGTCCAGGTGCTATCGTTCAACGTCGCCGCTGTCGCACCGGTGCTCTTCATCATCGGACTGGTCGGATTCCGCATCGGCGCGCGGAGCTGGATCAAGGACCTCGGACGGGTATCGATCGGGCTCGGCCTGATGCTGCTCGCGCTGCACATCCTGCTCGACACGCTGGCGCCGGCCGAGAACGCACCGGAGATACGTCTCCTGCTCAACGCCATCACCGGCGATCCGGTGCTATGCATCGTGCTCGCGGCCGCTCTGACCTGGGCCGCGCATTCGAGCGTCGCCATCGTGCTCCTGATCATGTCGCTCGCTTATTCGCAATTCATCACGCCCGCCGCCGCGCTCGCCCTCGTGCTCGGCGCCAATCTCGGCAGTGCGATCAATCCGGTGATCGAGGGCGGAAGCCGCGGCGATATGGCGAGCTACCGGCTGCCGGTGGGAAACCTGCTCAACCGGCTGGTCGGCGTTGTTCTGGTCGCACCGTTCCTGCCCGCCCTGGCGGGGGCCTTGCTCGCATTTCAGCCCCACGTGGCGAAAATGACGGCGGAATTCCATGTCGCCTTCAACGTCGCGCTGGCGCTCGCTTTCATCGGGCTGCTCGACCCGCTCGCCTGGCTGTTGGAGAAGATATTTCCGGACCGCAAGAAGAGCGCCGATCCCGCGGCGCCGCGCTATCTCGATGAGAGCGCGCTTGAGACACCCTCGCTCGCGCTGGCCGACGCGGGGCGCGAGACGCTGCGCATGGGCGATATCGTCGAGGTAATGCTGCGGCAAGTGATGACGGCGCTGATGACCAACGATCGCGCGCTGGCGAGCGAGGTCTCGCGCATGGACAACACCGTCGACAAACTCGACGAGGCGATCAAGCTTTACGTGATCAAATTGACTCGCGGCAGCCTCGACGAGCAGGAAGGCGCCCGCGCGATGGAGATCGTCTCGTTCGCGATCAATCTCGAGCACATCGGCGACATCATCGACAAGAACCTGTGCGAGCTCGCGGTCAAGAAGATCAAGCGCAAGCTGCAATTCTCAGCACAGGGCGCGGAGGAGCTCAGGGCCTTCCACAAGCGGATCGTCGAGAGCCTGTGCATCGCGCTCAGCGTCTTCATGTCGCGCAATGTGAGCGAGGCGCGCAAGCTGATCGCCGAGAAGACCGAGCTGCGCAACGCCGAGCTCGCGGCGGCGGAGCGGCACTTCGAACGATTGCGCGAAGGCCAGCCGGAGACGCAGGAGACGACCTCGCTCCACCTCGACGTGCTGCGCGACCTCAAGCGCATCCACTCGCACATCTGCTCGGTCGCCTATCCGGTGCTGGAGGCGGCGGGCGAGATCGCCGCGGTGGACGTCGGCGCAAGCGATCCCATCACGCTCGCCGCACCCGGCGCCAAGCCGGCGGTGCAGTAGACGTCCGCAGACTCCGTCTCGGCTGTCCTCCGTTGCCGTTCACTGGAGCGCTCCCCATAACCGTAAATTATGTGTCAAAAGGACATAAATTTTGCATCAATTTACTCTTCACAAATACGTCATGAGGCTTACGCTGCAACCAGCCAGCGCGGTCCGCAGCTTCTGCCTACCGTCGTCTGGCCTAGGGAGGCTCAACGATGAACAACCTGCTCACTGTCTCGGCGATCGCACTCGGTCTGGCGTTGGCGACCACTTGCGCCAACGCCCAAACTGCCCCCAAAGCCAAGGCGGCCGCCAAGGCGCCGAACCACGAAGCGATGATGAAGCCCTGCCGGGCCAGCACGAAGGACATGTACACGGGCGACCAGCGCGTGTTCACTTACGGCTATTGCGTTTCCAAGCTTCCCCATGCAGGGAGTCAGGTTGCGGGGAGATAGCGCGCCCCCTCTTCAAGGCGTGACGGCGCTGGACCACACGCCGGTCCAGCGCGCGTCGTGCGGAGACGTATTCGCGAGGCCGCACCAGGCGGCGCCGTTGTCGGCGACCGCGGCCGGGTAGGGCTCAGGAATATTTATGCAAAATTTATAGTGGCGGTCGGAAAAAATACGCTCACGCCGCGCGCCGAACGAGGCTCAGCCCGCACCGAGCCCGCCCTTGGCCTCGATGAACCGGGCGATCTCGCCCACCCCTTCGCCCGCCCGCAGATTGGTAAAGACGAACGGTCGCGTGCCGCGCATGCGCCTGGCGTCGCGATCCATGACCTCGAGCGAGGCCCCGACATGGGGCGCGAGGTCGATCTTGTTGATCACCAGGAGGTCGGAGCGGGTGATGCCGGGACCGCCCTTGGACGGGATCTTGTCGCCGGCGGCGACGTCAATGACGTAGAGCGTGAGATCGGCGAGCTCGGGCGAGAATGTCGCCGCCAGGTTGTCGCCGCCGGACTCGATGAGCACGAGGTCGAGCGCCGGGAATTTTTTCTGCATCTCCGCGACGGCGGCCAGATTGATCGACGCGTCCTCGCGGATGGCGGTGTGCGGGCAGCCGCCGGTCTCGACACCGGCAATCCGCTCGGGCGCGAGCGCACCGGAGCGCACGAGATATTCGGCGTCCCACTTGGTGTAGATGTCGTTGGTGATCGCCGCAATCTCGTAGCGCCCGCGCAGCGTCTTGCACAACGCGTCCATCAGCGCGGTCTTGCCCGAGCCGACCGGCCCGCCGACGCCGACGCGCAGCGGCCCGTGGGAACTGGTCATCATTCATACCCCTCTTGAGATGTCATCATCCGCGCCAGCGGACGATCCAGTAAGCATCGCTGCTGCAGAGTCACGTCGCGTCCTGCGTTCACGGGATACCCGCATTCGCGGGCATGACAGCCGAGTTAAGACCTGAACAGCCGTGTGTATTGGGTTTCGTGGCGCATGCTGGCGAGATCGGCGCGGAACGCCGCGCCTCCGACCTGATCGAGCGACGTGACGAGCGCGCGCGCGGCGGTCGCCGTCGCGACCGGCTCGAGCGCCGCAAGAACGCGCTGCCCGTCAGTCTGGCCGAGCGGCACCAGCCGCAAGCCGGTCGAAATCAGGTTTGCCGTCATGGCGTGAAGGTAGGCGTGCAGCGCGGGCGCGAGCGCAATGCCATGCCCTGCGCTCGCGGCCCCGACCGCGATCGGCAATGCAACGGCTCCGTCCCAGACCGCCGTCAGCCGATCGAGCGACGGCGTCGGCCATGCCGCGCGGGTGGTATCCAGGAAGGCGCGGCCCTGCGCGGTCGTCTCCAGATGCCGCTCCTTCGACGGCGAAAACGCCGCAGCCAGTTCCGCCACGGCCCGCAGCGCCGCATCGTCGTTCGAGATCGCCGCGCGGTGCGCGTGAACGAAGAACACCGCGTCGCAGAACCCACCGCCCTCGCCGATCACCACCGCGAGCCACCCCCGCAGCGCGTCCGCATCGGTAATGTCGCCGGCTTCCACCGCCCACTCGATGCCGCTCGAATAGGAGAATGCGCCGATCGGATACGACGGCGACAGCCACGCCAGCAGCCGATACAGAGCGGCCGCGTTCACGTCGCCGGTGGCAGGCGCCTCATCCTTCGCGCCACGCCGTGCGCGGCCCCTCAGGAGGAGGGGACCTCTTGCGACGGCCACCTCCACCTCATGGTGACGGGCTGGGCGAAGGCCGGCGCCCCGGACCGGAGCACGGCCGTGCCGGCTTCGCTTCGCGCGGCGCAGTCGCTTAGTGGCCATGGCCGTGATCATGGTCGTGGTGATCGGCATGCCCATACGCGCCATGCTCGGGGTCGAACGGCGCCTCGAGCGCGCTCACGCGTGCGCCCAGGCCGCGCAGCATGTCTTCGAGCACATGGTCGCGCCGGATGCGCAGCCGGTCGCCCATCACCTGCATGTCGGCATGCCGATTGCCGATGTGCCACGCGAGCCGCGCCAAGTCGTGCGCGGATGCAGCGGTGATTTCGAGCAGTGCCTCGGGCTTGCCGGCAACGCCCACGATGGCGCCGTCCTCGAGCACGAGGCCGTCGCCGTCGCGCAGCGCGGCCGCGTGCGGCAGATCGAGCAGGAACGCGATGCCGCCCTCGCCGGTCAATGTCACGCGGCGGCGATGGCGGTCATCGGCGTCGAGCACGACGCGGTCGATGGCGCTCGCCGCGTCCCA
>Ga0070671_100004435_pt1 | contig 11107 bp, 10 predicted proteins | sample KBSS73metaG_FD_65341 | JGI IMG/M metagenome (GOLD analysis project Ga0070671, IMG submission 65341) | Switchgrass rhizosphere microbial communities from Kellogg Biological Station, Michigan, USA - KBS S7-3 metaG | ecosystem: Host-associated > Plants > Roots > Rhizosphere > Soil ... | reverse complement strand
TTTTTATAAGCTTCATTATCAAACAAATCTGGAGAATGCCCCATAAAAATGTACACATTGCGGGCCTTCACATGTTCGTTGCTCCAGATCACCGGGTGGTCGCCCATTTTTACAGCTGATGGCGGGACATAGGAGTTTTCATCCACACTGGCTATCACGTGCACATTTGGTCGGGGACTTTTGTCATAAGTGTAAAATTCCTCTGTTTTTATTCGGAACGACGGTGGCACGCCTTTCATTACCGGGTGCCGCTGGTCCTCCACGTTCACCTTTCCTTGCACGAAGGTGGCGATGTAGTTTTTCCAGCGTATGCCACCCATAAAGCCGGAGAACCATTGCCATATCGGGTAACCGTCAAACTCGCCTAAAAGTGTAGCATGATGAAATCCGATCCACCCTCCCCGGCCTTCTTCAATATATTTTTCAAAAGCTTTAACGGCATCGGGCTTCCAGGCATAGGGCGCATAATCCAGTTGGATAAACAGTTGATAATGGCTCAGGAACTCGTCGTTTATTTTATCGGTATTCTGTATATAATCGATGTTAAAATTGCTGTCGGCCGCCAGTTTATCCAGCCATATCTTCGCCGCTTTGGAGTATTCTACATGGTGACCGCCATTTTCGTAAAGCGCTATAACCCTGAAACGTGGCGTTTTCTGTTGAGCGAACAATAAGGAAAAAGCACAAAGCAGGATAACGAGCGCTAATAAATTCTTTCTCATCAGGTTGGATTTGATCCAAATATAGAATACTTGGTGAATGCTGCTGGCAAATCCCGTCAAAAACAATAATTTTATCAGCTAACATGCCCTCATCGCCCGCCATAAAAAAGATACGCCCTTTGCAATTGGTTGCAGTTATCTTTTTTACTGTTTCCGGAGGGCCATACGGTCTCGAGCCGCTTTTGTCGTATGCCGGTCAGCATGGCGCTTTGTTGCTATTAATGCTAACACCGATGCTGTGGGATGTTCCTGCTATTTTCACCGTGCTCGAACTAAACAGCATGATGCCTATTGAAGGCGGATATTATCGCTGGGTAAAACATGCTTTGGGTACACGCTGGGGTTTTTATGAAGGTTGGTGGACCTGGCTCTATACCTTCGTCGATCTGGCGATTTACCCTGTACTGTTTGTGCAGTATGCATCCTTTTTTTACCCCGAACTTGTAGCGTATAAGATACCGGTGTGCTTGTGCATTATCTGGGCATCTGCCGGGCTAAATGTTTTAGGGATTGTACCTGTAGGCAGGGTATCGCTTTTATTAGGAGTAGCTGTATTGACACCATTTTTAGTGCTGGTTATATCCTTTTTTTATCATCATACCGGAGGTTTAAATATCCCGTCGCCGTCATTAAACGGTATTACCTATCCTTCAATGGGTATGGCATTGTACACAGTGATGTGGAATTGCCTTGGATGGGACAACGTGACCACCTATGCCGAAGAAGTAGAGAAACCTGTACGATCATATCTCATTTCTGTTTTTACTGCATTTGTGCTGGTGTTGGTCGTATATTTCTTCACTATTCTGGTCGCACAGCAATCGCACATCGATTTTAATACTTTATCCGATCGGGGTTTCCCTGCATTGGGGGTATTGATTAGCGGAAAATGGCTCGGCATTGTAATTGCTGCCGGGGGCATGGCCAGTACGCTCGGAATTTATTCGGCAGTACTACTGTCTGTATCCCGTGTGCCAAAAGTTATGGCAGATGATGGCCTGCTACCCGGATGGTTAAATAAACTGCATTCAAAGTTCGGCACGCCGTATATATCTATCATCGTTTGCACTTTAGTGGTAAGCTTTATGGTGCTCTGGACTTTTGCCGATCTGCTTATTATTGATGTGACGGTGTATGGTGCAGGATTATTTTTAGAATATATCTCGCTTATCCGCCTTCGTTTGACCGAACCCGATACACTCCGCCCTTTCAAAATACCGCTCAATGCCGCTGGCCTTTGCCTGATGGCATTATTGCCGCTGGTTGTATATGCAGTGGCTCTGTCCGGCGCTTTGGTGTCAACAGGAAAAGGTATCATCCCCGCCGTTTTTGCAGTTTGCGCCCTGCTTACTGCCGAGTTGGTTTGGTGGATTATTAAATGGACGAAATTGCAACCCACCTAAGAGACGCGATGCATCGCATCTCTGCAAAAAGGCAAATGCATTAAAACCTAACCCGTTGTTCCATAGTTATATTTATATTAGTATAAACACTTTGGCTATGAGATCGATATGGAAGGGTTCTATAGGTTTCGGACTGGTAAATATTCCCATTAAACTCTATTCGGCGGTGCAATCCAGCTCACTCGACCTGGATATGCTCGACAGCCGCGATCATGCACGCATACGTTATCAGCGGGTAAATGAGCATACGCATAAAGAAGTTCCTTACGATAAGATCGTAAAAGGCTATAAACTGAATGATGATTATGTCATCCTGGAAGACCGTGATTTTGAAGATGCCGCACCCGAAAAGAGCAAAGTCATCGAAATAGAAAGCTTTGTAAACATTGCAGAAGTAAATCCCATGTTTTATGAAACTTCCTATTACACTGAGCCGGATACTAAAAACAGTAAAGCGTACGCATTATTAGTAGAGGCATTGAAAAAATCAGGCAAAGCCGGTCTGGCGCGTTTTGTTTTGCGTAGTACCGAAAGCTTATGCATTGTTCATCCAGTTGAGCATGTGCTGGTAGTAACCCGCATACGTTTTGCGCAGGAGATACGCAGTACCGAAGAGTTGAAAATTGATGATGATGTAAGCGTCGGTAAAAAAGAATTAGATGTAGGTATAGCCCTGATAAAGCAGTACGAGGAAAAGTTTGATGTGTCGAAATTTAAAGATGATTACCACCAGGAATTGCTGAGAATAATCGAGGCCAAGGCGAAAGGTAAACGCCCTACCATCAAGAAGCTAAAGCCGCATAAAACTACTAATGACGACCTGTACGATCAACTGATGCAGAGCCTGAACACACGAAAGGGGGCATAAATGGGTCTGGCGGAATATGTCAAAAAACGGGTCTTTACCAAAACTACCGAGCCAAAGGGCGGTAAAAGTACAGGTAAGCAATTAGCCTTTGTTGTTCAGCGACACCATGCTTCACGCCTGCATTATGATTTCCGGCTCGAACTGGATGGCGTACTCAAAAGCTGGGCGGTACCCAAAGGCCCGTCAATGAATCCCGGCGATAAACGACTAGCCATGATGGTAGAAGACCATCCTTTTGATTACCGGAAATTTGAAGGGATAATTCCACAGGGTAATTATGGTGCCGGTGTGGTGATGATTTGGGACGAGGGCACCTACACCTCATTGGCTGAAAAACGGGCAGATGATGTTAAAACTTTGCGCGCCGGGCTAAAATCCGGCAACCTCAAATTCAGGCTGAATGGGAAGAAGCTGAAGGGCGAGTTTGCGTTGGTAAAGCTCCATAGTGCTGAGGATAATTCCTGGCTGCTGATCAAGCACAATGATGAATTTGCGGTGCATAAAGCATACAACAGTGAAGACCAGGTGCCCATTGAAATAAAAAAGATGCTGAATAATAAAAGCGGTAAAGCCACCTCATTGCCCGGCATCAAAAAACACAAGACTGAAAAAAGTACTGATCCCGGTGAGGAAAACACAAATGAGACGAGCGGCGAACGGGCTTATACCCCAATGATGGCCAAACTGGAAGCTAAAGTTTTTGATGATCCGGATTGGATCTATGAAAAAAAGCTGGATGGTTACCGGGCTATCGGTTATACAGGTAAAAAGGCAAAACTTATTTCAAGAAATAATATCGATTTCAGTAAGGATTATAAGGCAGTTATTGATGAGCTGAAAGTAATTGAACAGGATGCCATTTTAGATGGCGAACTGGTGATTGAAGACAAAGAAGGCAAAAGCCGGTTTCAGCATATCCAGAACTATAAAAATGATACCGAAGAGCAAACATTGAAATACTATGTGTTTGATCTTTTAAAGCTTGGCGGGCATGATTTGCGGGGTATGGAACTTAGCAAACGTAAAGAGTTACTTAAAACCCTGGTCACCTCTTTAAAAAGCAAAAGGATCATTTACAATGATCATGTAGCGGGCAAAGGAACTGAACTCTTTGCGAAAGCAAAGAAAGAAGAATGGGAAGGGATTATTGGCAAGGATGTGCATAGTTATTACACTAGTGGTAAACGGACAGACAGGTGGCAGAAATTTAAATTGCAGAACTCGCAGGAGGCTATTATTTGCGGGTATACGGCACCAACCGGCTCAAGAAAACATTTCGGGGCACTGGTGCTTGGTATTAATGATGGGAAGAAGATCAGGTACATTGGCAATTGCGGAACGGGGTTTAATGAGGCGTCAATCCGTGAGCTTTATCAAAAAATGCAACTCCTGGAAACCGATCAGAAACCTTTTGATGAGAAAGTGCACCAGCGCACCAAAATCACCTGGATAAAGCCGAAATTAGTGTGTGAAGTTTGGTACGCCGAATGGACAGCCGACGAACATTTAAGGCAGCCGGTTTTTAAAGGACTGCGAATGGATAAAAACAAAGAAAACATCGTAATGGAGACACCAGACAAACAAGTGGCTGATGAAGAGGTATTCACCTTTGGCCACGACCAGGTTAAAGGAACGCATCTGAGCAAGGTTTTCTGGAAGGATGAGGGTATTACTAAAGGCGAGCTGATCCATTACTATAAGGATATGGCTGAATACATTGTTCCTTACCTGAAGGATAAGCCCATATCCATGCGCAGACAGCCTAATGGCATAGCTGACGAGGGCTTTTTTCAGAAGGATGTGGACACCAGTCATCTGCCATCATTTATAAAAACGGAGCCGCTTTATTCCGAGAGCAACGACAAGAATATCAATTATATCATCGGCAAGGATGCAGCAACCTTATTGTACATGGTGAATTTGGGTTGCATCGAGATCAACCCCTGGCTTAGCTCATACAAAAAACCTGAGAACCCAGATTTTGTGGTGATCGATATAGACCCCCATGATGTGCCCTTTACCGAGGCGGTTGAAATAGCCCTAAAAACAAAGGAAGTGTTCGACCGGATGAACCTGGAGGTGTTTATCAAAACATCGGGCTCAAAGGGACTGCATATTTACTGTTACCTCGGTGCTAAATATGATTACGATTTTACCAAAATGTTTGCGGAGTACACAGCGAACATTATTCACGATGAATTGCCGGATATAACCAGTGTAGAACGCAATCCAGCAAAGCGGAAAAACAAAACCTATATCGATTTTTTGCAAAACCGCCGCGGGCAAACCATTGCTTGTCCATATTCCGTCAGGCCAAAACCGGGAGCAACTGTCTCGGCGCCGCTGCATTGGGATGAAGTAAACAATGACCTTAAGCTATCCAATTTCACGATTCATAATATGCGCGAACGTGTTAAAAAAATCGATGATCCCTGGAAAGACTTGATGAAAAACAAAGCTGATCTTAAAAAGGCACTAGAGTTGTTAAAATCATAATAGCCAAAGGGCATTTTATTTCTAATTAATAATTTTTCTAAAAATTAAAACCTAAAACACGAGTTGCCTGTAGTTTTAATAACAAACAATTAAAAATCTACATTATGGCAACAAAAACTGCAACACGTCAATCAGGCGGAGCAACTGATGTGACAGAATCAGCACTAAATGAATTATTTGTTGATGAATTAAAAGATATTTACTGGGCTGAGAAACATTTAACAAGCGCATTACCTAAAATGGCAAAAGCGGCAACCAGTAACGAGTTACGTTCTGCAATTGAAAACCACTTGCGGGAAACTGAAAACCATGTGAGTCGCCTGGAACAGGTGTTCGAGGTAATTGGGGAAAAGGCAGTTGCAAAAAAATGCGAGGCAATGGCCGGGTTAATTAAGGAAGGCGAAGAAATTATTACAGAAACCGAAAAAGGAAGTATTACCCGCGATGCCGGCATTATTTCAGCGGCCCAAAAAGTAGAACATTATGAAATTGCTACGTATGGCACATTGAGGTCACTGGCAGGTGTTTTAGGTCATGATGAAGCTATTGAATTGCTTCAGGCTACTTTAAGCGAGGAAAAAAATGCTGACCAAACACTTACACAAGTTGCTGAGAGCAGCGTTAACCAGGCTGCAAAAAACGAAAAGAAATAAAAATCGGACATCATTTATTTAGAGGCTGCCTTCGGCGGCCTTTTTTATGAATAATAAATTATAATTTAGGATAGATATTAAGTCAATGGAGACCTATCCCAAAGTATACCTGTACAGGCGCATAGTTAAGGCCAAGCTGTTTATCGACGATAATTACGCCGATGCTATCGATCTCGGCGATATAGCTGATGAGGCTTTCTTTTCCAAATTCCATTTCATTCGCCTTTTTAAAAAAACTTATGGCAAAACACCGCATCGGTATCTAACTTATGTACGGATAGAAAAGTCGAAACTACTTTTGAAAGATAAGGCATCTGTCTCTGAGGCATGTTACGCGGTAGGTTTTGATAGCATCAGCTCATTTACCGGTTTATTTAAACGCATGGTCGGACAAACGCCTTCAATATATCAGCAGCAATGCCTGAACAAAAATCAGGAGATGAAAGCAATACCGCTAAAATATATTCCGAATTGCTTTGCTGAGATGAACGGCTGGATTAAAAAGAGCAATTTTCAAGAAGTCTGAGCCATTCTTATCATAGATATTTGGTCAACTCAATAACTAAAATTATGATTACCAGATTAAATCACGTGAGCATTTTTGTGCTCGATCAGGACAGCGCCTACGATTTTTATGTCAATAAATTAGGTTTTAAAGTACATACCGATGCACCCATAGGACCGGGTGCCCGTTGGCTCACAGTTAATCCACCAGAGCAGCCAGAACTGGAGATAGCTTTAATGGCCATAAGCGAGGGAATGATGTTCACCAGAGAGTCAGCTGAATCGATGCGCAAACTCGTAGCCGGAGGTACATTCGGTTTTGGCGTATTTGAATGTAATGACCTGCTGGCAACTTATGAAGAATTAAAAGCTAAAGGCGTGGAGTTTAAAAAAGCGCCGACACAGGAGTTTTACGGGTTCGAAGCTCTGTTTAAGGATGATTCGGGCAACTGGTTCTCGCTTGGGCAAAAAGCTAAATAAAAGCCGCGTAAAACGGCATTTCTGACTTTCTGAAATTTACAGGGCCGTTGGTCTTCGCAGGAATCCTAAAATTATGGCGATGACGGCTAAAACCAGTAATACATGTATCAGCCCGGAGACAGAGTATACGAATACGCCCAATGCCCATCCTATGATGAGTATAACGGCGATGATATACAATAATGAATTCATAGTTGATAGTTTTAGTTAGATAATGTTTTTCATTAATATAAGTCGCCAATGACCGAAAATGTTTGATAAAACAACAAAGCTGCCCCATGCATTTGGCATGAGACAGCTTTTTAATAAACTGATATTTAATTAAAACCGGTGTTTTTATGCTGTTACCTCAAGCTTGCCAGCAAGTTCTTTTGCAAACTCTTCGAATTTAATTTTACCTGAGATTACACCACCTGTTGAATCAAAATCCTTCCATAAAATTCCATTTCGTATAGCATTGCCCATTTCAGTAAAGTTGCGGGCTATTTCAGCAGGCATACCACTTTGCAGCATTCCTTCATAGGCCTGCTCGTCGGTAAATTCAACCCACTTCAAATCAGGCTTACCAATTGCTGCACCCAAAACTCTAACAGTCTCATCTAAATTACGTTCGTCACTCACGGCATAACGTACACTTTTTCCGGTGAACGAATTTTGCAATTCTTCTGCCACAATATGGGCAATATCCTTCGGGTGGGTCATCACCAGGCGGGTTTGTGCACTATAGTTTGATCCCAAGAAGCCCTGGTTGATCATCGGAATATTGTTATAGAAATTGGTGTAGAAGAAACCGGCGCGGATGTGTTTAATTGCGACATTTTCCAATGCATTTAATGCAATTTCTGCATCATGTACACCCGAAATCGGCCCTGTTCCGCCATCAATATCAGCACCGATACTGCTCAGGTTTACAATACGTTTAACACCTGCTTTTTTAATTGCTTCTGCATAGTTTTTACCTGAGTCGCTAACATATTTGCGGTAATTCCCCGCAGCCAAATTTGGTGGAATCATGGTATACACTACATCTGCACCTGAGAATGTTTGCGCCAGGAAATCTACATCGGCGATTGAACCTATGGCTGCTTTGGCACCTAAATCTGCTATTTCATTTACTTTATCAGGATTTGAGCTGATGATGGTCACCTCGTGGCCGTTTGCGATCAGTTGTTGGGCGAGGGGTTTGCTGATGTTCCCTAATGAGCCTGTTACTATAATTTTCATGTTATTTTTTAATTTGATTTTGTTGGGAACAAAGTTAATTTTGTACTTACTTTTTTACAAGTACTTACCCTAAAGTATGTATCATGACACTGGTAAAGGAAAGCTCAACCATACAGGAGAATAAAAAATTTGCGCTTAGCGAATGCCCTGTGACTTATGTGATGGAAAAGATAGGGGGTTACTGGAAACCGATTATTTTGTATCACCTGCTAACAGGCGATAAACGTTACAGCGAGCTGCGCAAGGCGATTCCGGCCATCACCGAAAAAATGCTGATCCAGAACCTGAAACAGTTGGAAGCTGACAACCTGGTGATCAGGGAGTCAAAGCCTGTAGTGCCGCCCTATGTTACTTACAGCCTGACCTCTGCTGGTAAAAAATTGCATGGGGTACTGTTTGCAATGGCTAACTGGGCTATAGAAGACGGCGGATTGCAGGAAACTTATGCAGATAAACGCATGGAAAGCTTCCCGCAGCAAAGCTGATTTTAGAGTGTTACAGTCTCACCCACTTTTTACGCACCTCCAGTTGTTGCGCGGTCGGCGAATCGATGCTTTCAATCTTGTATTTGATCTGCGTCTTTTTAAGTAAAGTAACAGGCAGAGTTACGGGCAAGCCATCCCTTAATACAGAGACGCTGATCTTATCTCCGGGGTTTTTACCATCCAGGGCGGTGCTCATATCGGTTATCTTATTACCATCAATAGCGGTTATTTCATCGCCCGCATTAATGCCGTCTATCCAGGCTGCTGAATTTCGGATGACGTTGGTGACCATGATCTTGTTGTTGGTTGAGGCTGTAATAACACCCAATGAAGGATCATTATTCCCGGCGAGCTCATCGTTTAATTGATAACCGGCATAACCAAGGTACTTGCCATAGTCAATGTCGTCCAAACCATTGATGTATTTTTTATAAAACTCATCCAGGTTTTTGCCGCTGAATTTTTCCAGCGCAGCTTTAAATTCCATATCGGTGTAGCCGCGTTTGTGAGTTTTATAATAAGTATCATACATATATTTCATCACATCATCCAGGCAATATTTACCTTGCGTATCATTGATGATCTCCAGGTCGAACATCAGCGCTATGATAGAGCCTTTGTTATAGTAAGAGATATTGGTGTTAAGCGAGTTCTCGTTCGGGCGATAGTATTTAACCCATGCATCATAACTGGCCTCAGAAAGAGTTTGAATCTTATTGCCTTGCTGATTTTCTACGTAGTTAATATCCGCAGCCAACGCAGCCAGGTAAGTTTCGGGCGGATAGATGTTGCTACGATGCACGATAATATCCTGGTAATAGGCCGTAAACCCTTCGGCTATCCACAGGTCAGTTGTGTAATTCTCATTGTCATAATCAAAGGGGCCAAGCGCAATTGGTCTCAGGCGTTTTACGTTCCACAAATGAAAATGCTCATGAGCCACTAAACTTAAAAACCCCCGGTAACCCGCTTCAGTAGTATAATTATCGCGCGACATACCCAATACGGTCGAGCTTAAATGCTCCAGTCCGCCGCCACCCTTTGAGGTATTGTGGACGATGAACACATAACGCTTATTAGGATTTTCGCCAAAGATTGCAGCCTCCTGCTCAATGATCTTTGGTATGTCTTTTTTCAGCTTTTCTTTATCGTAATTGCCGCCACCGCACATCGCCACTTCGTATTTTACGCCTGCCACATCGAAACCAAATACATCCTGGGTGCCTACTTCTATAGGCGAATCAAACAGAATATCGTAATCAGGTGAATGCAAGGTGAAAGGGTCATTATTAACCATATCCAGACTGGTTGAAACGGTTGTCCAACCTTTATAAGGAATGATATGAATAGTTGAGGGGTGGTGTAGCATCCCGTCAGGATACATGAAAACTCCCGATGTTGACAAAAACGCATGTGAAGCATCAATCAGACTTGTACGGACCGAAAGCTCAAATGCATAAAGTTTATATATTACTTTAACAGCAGATGCATTTGCAGTTTGTATCTGCCAGATATTTTTGCGAATTTTTTTTGCATCAAGCGGTTTACCATCCGATTCGGCGCTGAACGATTCGACATTTTTAGAAAACTCCCGTATAAGGTATGAACCCGGTGTCCATACCGGCATTTTCAGGTCGAGTGAATTTTGTTTCAGACCCGAGATATTCATTTCTATTTCGGCATAATGTGCCTGGGCTTGGGGAAATATAACTGTATAGGATATCTGGATATTATCGGCGGCTTTGCTGGTAGAATTGTTCATGACGAGCAATATTAAAGAAAAAAGGGCTGTTAAATGTGATAATTTCATGGCGGCAATTTATAAAAAAAGCGGTTAATGGATGTCAATATTGCCATTAAGATGTTGATAAACAGTGGGGATTTTTGATAAAATAAAAAATGAAACACATTCTTTTTTATTCTTATAAAAGTTATTTTTGAAGTGGATGTCAAATTATAAAACCTGTTTGCTGATAGACGACAATTACATTGATAATTTTGTCACACGCAAAATATTAGAAAGCGGCGACTTTGCCGAGAAGGTGATCGTAAGCCAATCGGCTACTGATGCTATTGATTCCTTGCGGTCGGGGGAAATACAGCCCGATGTGATATTTTTGGATATCCGCATGCCGATGATGGGTGGCTTTGAGTTTTTGCAGGAGTACGATAAGCTGGAAATTCAAAACAAGCAGGGCATAAAAATATTTATGTTGTCGTCCTCACTTGATCCTACTGATTTGAAAAAATCAACCAACAATAAATACATTAC
>Ga0070671_100004433_pt1 | contig 11110 bp, 8 predicted proteins | sample KBSS73metaG_FD_65341 | JGI IMG/M metagenome (GOLD analysis project Ga0070671, IMG submission 65341) | Switchgrass rhizosphere microbial communities from Kellogg Biological Station, Michigan, USA - KBS S7-3 metaG | ecosystem: Host-associated > Plants > Roots > Rhizosphere > Soil ... | reverse complement strand
ACGGCGCCAACCCGCACCCGGGGCACGTGATCGCGGTGGTCGATCTGGTGGCGCGGAAAATGACCGGCACCATCGACGTGTCGCCCGCCATCGCGCCGCACGGCCTGCGGGTGGACGACAAAGGCATCCTCTACGCGGTGTGCGACCTGAGTCGAAAGCTCCTCGTCATCGATCCGAAGTCGAAGACGGTGAAAGCGTCGATCGACACCGAAGGCACCGGGCACTGGCTGGCCGTGCTGCCCGACGGCAGCAAGGCATACACCGCCAACAAGCAGGACCGGCTCTTCCTGAGCGTGATCGATCTGAAGGCGCGGAAGATGGTGGACAAGATCGAGATGCCCAACGGCACCCAGGGCATCGGCATGTCGCTCGACGGGTCGCGCGTGGTGGCGGCCGACTACGGCGAGCCGAACATCCGTGTCATCGACACGAAGACGGACAAAGTGATCGACGTCGTCAAGCTCGATAAAGTCACCGGCGGCGGCCCCTTCCGCCTGCAGTACTCGCCCGACGGCACGCGCCTGCTCACGACGACCATCGGCGTGAACCTGTTGAATGTGTTCGACGCGGCGAACCTGCACGGCCGGCAGCTCGTGGTGCCGGTGGGACGCGACCCGTTCGGCGTGGCGTTCACCAAGGACGGCAAGACCGCGCTCGTATCGAACCACGGCGACGGCACCATCTCGGTTGTGGACGTGGCCTCGGGCACGGTGAAATCCAGCTTTACCGCCGGCACGGGGATCGAAACACTCGCGTTCTACTGACGCCTCAGGGCCCTGAGTCCTCCTCGGCGTTCCGCAGCCAGTCCTCGCGCGGCGGGCTGTAGACATCGAGCTGAAACGTGTCGTCGAGCGCCTCGGCCTGGTGGCGGGCGTTGGCCGGGATGTGCAGCACTTCGCCTTCGCGGACGATGATCTCCTCGTCCTCGACCCGGAACTTGAGCGCTCCCTGCAGCACGTAGGTCATCTGCTCGCTGGCATGCGCATGCATGGGCACGAGCGCCCCCTGCTTCAAGTAGGTCTGGGCCAGCATCTGATGCACGCCCGCGACGATCTTCTGAGACATCAATTCGGTGATCTTTTCAAGCGCAATCTCGTCCCAGCGGTGCAGGCGGGCAGGCATAGAAAGGGTCTCCGGATAGTGCCATAATTCCTCAAGCCATGAAGGCTTCGACCCTCGCCAACGGCGCGGCGACCCGCGCCTCTGGAGCGAAGTCGCCTGCCACCGGGCACGCCGGCCTCTCCCCCGACGATCTGCTGAAGGCGTATCGAATGATGCTCCTGTCGCGCAAGATCGACGACAAGGAGGTCCAGCTCAGGAACGGCGGCAAGATCTTCTTTCAGATCAGCGGCGCCGGGCACGAGGCGGTGCTCGTGGCGGCCGGGCTGCAGCTGCGACCGGGCTACGACTGGTTTTTTCCCTACTATCGCGACCGCGCGCTCTGCCTGGCGCTCGGTGTCACGCCGCGCGACATGTTTCTGGCCGCCGCCGGCGCCGCCGAGGATCCGGCCAACGGCGGACGGCAGATGCCGTCGCACTGGAGCAGCCGCCCGCTCAACATTCCCTCGCAGAGCAGCTGCGTCGGCACGCACTGCCTGCACGGCGTCGGCTGCGCCGAGGCGGGGCTGATCTACAGCCGCGTCGCCGCGATCGAGTCGCGCGAAACGCGCTACCACGAGGACCAGGTCACCTACGTCTCGATCGGCGAGGGCGGCACCAGCGAGGGCGAGTTCTGGGAGTCGCTGAACACCGCGTGCAACGCCAAGGCGCCGGTGCTGTTCCTGATCGAAGACAACGGCTACGCGATCTCGGTGCCGGTGGAGACGCAGACGCCAGGAGGCGACATCTCGCGCATCGTGAGCGGCTTTCCCGGCCTGCAGGTCCATCGCTGCGACGGCACCGACTACGTGGCGTCGTACCGGACGCTCGAGGAAGCGATCGGCCACATCCGCGCCGGCAAGGGCCCGGCGCTGGTCCACGCCACGGTCACGCGCCCGTACTCGCATTCGCACTCCGACGACGAGAGGCTCTACAAGCCGCCGGCTGAACGCGAGGCCGAGGCGCGCCGCGATCCGCTGGTCCGCCTGCGCGCGCTGCTGCTCGAACAGGGCATCGCCACGGAAGACGAGCTCGCGGACATGCTCGCGGGCATCGAGCGTGAAGTGAACGAGGCGGCGGACTCGGCGCTCGAAGCACCGAAACCCGACCCCGCCACCGCGTCGCGGTTCGTGTACTCGCCCGACGTCGACCCGGCGTCCTCGCGTTTCGCGGCCGACCCGCGCACCGACGCCACGCCGGGCACGATGCTCGCGTCCATCAATCAGACGCTCAAGGACGAGATGGGGCGCGACGCCCGCATCATCGTGTTCGGCCAGGACGTAGCCGACGCCAGCCGTCGCGATGCGCTGGCGGTCGTCGACGGCAAGGGCGGCGTGTTCGGGGTCACCCACGGCCTGCAGAAGCTGTACGGCGAGGACCGCGTGTTCAACTCACCGCTTGCCGAAGCCAACATCATCGGGCGCGCGGTCGGCATGGCGCTGCGCGGCCTGAAGCCGGTGGTCGAGATCCAGTTCTTCGACTACATCTGGCCGGGCTTCATGCAGATCCGCGACGAGCTGTCGATGATGCGCTACCGGTCGAACAACCACTGGTCGTGCCCGGTGGTGATTCGCGTGCCGATCGGCGGCTACCTGAAAGGCGGCGCGCCGTACCACAGCCAGAGCGCGGTGGCGATCTTCGCGCACTGCCCCGGCCTCCGCGTCGTCTACCCGTCGAACGCCCAGGACGCGGCGGGGCTGCTCCGCACCGCCATCCGCTGCGATGACCCGGTGCTCTTCTGCGAGCACAAGCACCTGTACCGGCAGACGTACAACAAGCGCCCCTATCCCGGAGCCGACTACACGCTGCCGTTCGGCAAGGCCGCGGTGGTGCGCGACGGCACCGACGTGGTGGTCTTCACCTGGGGCGCGCTCGTGCAGCGGTCGCTTTTCGCGGCACAGCAGGCGCAGGATCACGACGGGGTCAGCGTCGCGGTGATCGATCTCCGCACCATTGCGCCGCTGGACTGGGAGACGATTGCCGCCTACACGCAGCGCACCAGCCGCGTGGTGGTGGCGCACGAAGACCAGCTGACCTGCGGCTTCGGCGCCGAGATCGTGGCGCGGATTTCGGACGAGCTCTTCGACTACCTCGACGCGCCGGTCAAGCGCGTGGCCGCGCTCGACACCCCGGTGGCGTACGCGCCCGTGCTCGAAGAGGCGATCCTGCCGGGATCGGCCGATGTACTCGCCGCCATCCGGTCCGTCGCCAAGTACTAGGTCTGGGTTCATCCTTTTTCTGGTCGCCGCCGCGGCGGTGTTCGTGCGTACTCAGACGCTCGTCGATCCGCCCTCGGGCGAGTCGTTCGACGCCTCACACTACGCCGTCACGCTGGACCTCGACGTGACGGACGGGACCATCACGGGGAAGGCGCGCATCGAGCTGACGATGCGCGCCGCAGCGGCGGTGCTCGTCCTCGACATCGGCGCCCTGGCGGTTGATTCGGTGCGAAGCGGCGGTGCGTCGACACCTTTCCAGCAGAGTGCGCGGCGGTTGATCGTCACCCTGCCGGCGCCGGCGTCCGCGGGCGAACGGCTGCGCCTCGACGTCACCTACCACGGCACTCCGCGCACCGGTCTCACGCTGCTCGCCGGCGGCGGCCAGGCCTATACGACATTTTCGACCAGCCAGTGGATGCCGGTGGTGGATGCGCCGGCGGATCGCGCGACGCTCGATCTCGAAGTGTCGATGCCCGCGGGGTGGCGCGCCGCCGGCAGCGGGCGCGAAGTGGAACGGCGCACGCGCGATGGCAGGACGACCTATCGCTGGCGCAACGAACGCGAGACGTCAAGCTTTCTCTACGGGTTCGTCGCCGGCGCGTTCGCCGAGGCCACCGGCCGACGCGGCAATGTCTTACTCCGTTACCTCGGCTCGCCCTTCTCGGCGGACGAGCTCCAGCGGATCTTCCGTGACACCCCGGACATGCTCGCCTTCTTCGAGGAACGCGCCGGCGTGCCGTATCCGGCCGACAGCTACTCGCAGGCGCTCGTGGCGACGAGCGGCGGGCAGGAGCTGGCCGGGCTGTCGCACATGTCCGAGGCCTACGGACGCTCGGTGCTCGCCGATGCCACCGCGACCTCGCTCATCGCCCACGAGCTCGCACACCAGTGGTGGGGGAATCTCCTCACCAACCACGACTGGACGCATTTCTGGCTGAACGAAGGGTTCGCCACGTTCATGGCGGCTGCCTACAAAGAGAGCGCGCGCGGGCGCCACGCCTACCTGGCCGACGTCGAGGGCTGGCGAACGAGAGTCGAGCGGCTCCGCGCGTCCGGAACCGACAGGCCGCTGGTCTTTCCGGAGTGGAACCGTCCCACGGCCGACGACCGGGCCGTGGTGTACCAGAAGGGCGCGCTGGTACTGCACGAGCTGCGAGCGCTGCTGGGCGACGAACCGTTCTGGACGGCCGTCCGCGCCTACACCCGCGAATTTGCCGGCCGCGACGTGACGTCGCCCGACCTGCAGCGCGCATTCGAAGCATCGAGCGGGCGCGATCTCCGCGCGTTCTTCGACCAGTGGGTGAACCTGCGATGAGGGCTAGCGAGGCTCCGCTTCGGAACAAGCATGCAAGCTCCGCCTCGCTAGCGCAGTGTTCAATTGCCCGCCCTCCGGGCGGGCGGCTAGGGGTGCTGGTGGCGCTGACGGTGGCGATCGCCATCATGGCCGGCGCGCGCAGCCAGGCGCTGCGGGTCGACATGCTGCGCTCGATCGGCGGCCTGCCGCCGTACATTGCCGGCGGCTTCAGCGAAGCGGTCGGCTTTCAGCAGGGGCCCGACGGCACCTATTACGTCTTCGACCGGCGCGCGCACGCGGTCTTCGCGGTGAACGAAGCGCGCACCGCCGTGCGCACGCTGGTGGACATCGGCCAGGAAGAGGGGCGGCTCATCCAGCCGAAAGGATTCGACGTTGCGCCGGACGGACGCCTCGTCGTCGCCGACGCCCCGCGCAACCGTCACCGCATCCAGGTGTTCGACGCCGGGGGGGCGCGGCAGGCGGGGTTCTATCTGCCCGGGCAGCCGGCGGCCCAGATCGTCGTGGACAACCTGATGCTCAACGGCACCGGCGGGGTGCACTGGGCAGGCACCCGGCTGCTCCTCAGCCATCCGGAAAGCGGCGTGCTCGTCACCGCCTACTCGCCGGCCGGGTACCCGACGCTGACCTTCGGCCGGCTGCGGTCGACCGGATTCGAGTCGGACCGCGAGCTGCACCTCGCGCACAACGCCGGGCTGCCGCTGGCCGATCCCGCGGGCGGCTTCTACTTCGTGTTCCTCACCGGACGGCCGATCTTCCGCAAGTACGACGCCGACGGCATGCTCGTCTTCGAGCGCCACATCGAGGGCGCGGAGATCGACGCGCTGCTGGATAGCCAACCGACCGTGTGGCCGCGGCGACGGGTGGACGATCGTGAGGTGCCGTTCGTGGCGCCGGTGATTCGCGCCGCCGCGGTGAGTCCGAAGGGCGAGCTGTGGATCTCGATGGCCGTGCCGTACACCTACGTCTACGACCGTCAGGGCGACAAGACCCGCACGATCCAGTTCTACGGCGCGGGCCTGGTGGGCCCGACGAGCCTGGCGTTCAGCCGCAGCGGGACGGTGCTCGTCACGCCCGGCTGCTACGAGTTCCCCGCCAGCTGATCGCCCTCAATGCTCCAGGCCGAGTCGCTCAGCAAGACGTTCGGGCCGCGGATGGCCGTGGACCATGTGTCGTTCGACGTCCGGGCGGGCGAGATCTTCGCGCTCGTGGGACCGAACGGGGCCGGCAAGACGACCACGCTACGCATGCTCGCGGGCCTCATCCGCCCCTCATCGGGCGCGGTCCGGTTCCATGGAAGCGTCGGCTTTCTCACCGAAGCACCCGGTCTCTGGGATCGCCTGACCGTGCGGCAGAACCTGAAGGTTCACGCACGGCTCCATGGGCTGCCACGGCCCGATCGCGCGGTGGACGCGGCGATGGAGCTCTTCGGCGTGGCCGATCGCGCCGCCGATCCCGCCGCCGTGCTCTCGAAAGGGCTTCGGCAGCGGGTGGCGCTGGCGCGCACTCTCCTGCACGATCCGGGCGCCGTGCTGCTCGACGAGCCGACGTCGGGGCTCGATCCGGAGAGCGCCCGCGACGTGCGGGATCTGATCGTGCGGCTGCGCGACGAGCGGCGCGCGGTGCTCATCTCGACGCACAACCTCGACGAAGTCGATCGCCTGGCCGACCGCGTCGCGCTGCTGAACACGCGACTGGTCGCGCTCGACACGCCGCAGTCGCTGCGGGCGCGGGCATTTGGCGCGCGGGTTCGCGTGCGGCTGACCGGGCCGGCCGAGGCTCATGCACACACCCTGGGCGCCGCGGGGCTCACGGACATCCGCGCCGATGGCCACACGCTCTCGATCGGTATCGATGGCGGCGCGAGCCGCACTCCGGAGATTGTCCGCCGCCTCGTCGATGCCGGCGCTGGCATCGAGGCGGTGGAGCCAGAGGAGCCGTCGCTCGAGCAGGTCTACCTGCGGCTGTTGAACGGGCCGCCTGAAGGCGGCCCCTACGTAAGAGGCGAGTCGTGAGCTGGTCGCGTGTCACGGCGCTGCTCGGCAAGGAGCTGACCGACCTGCGTGGCCGGCCGGGCATCTTCTTTCCGGGCCTCTTCACCGGCGGCGTCGCGATCCTGCTGCCAGTGTTCGTGGCGATTCTGGTGCCGGCCTTCACCGGCGAGCGGCTGGCGGATTCGGCGGACCTGCGGCTCGCCGTCGAGTTCTACCGCCAGCAGCCGGGGGCGCGCGCCCTGGCGCCCGAGGCCGCCATCCAGGCGTCGCTGTTCCAGCAGTTCCTGGTGCTGCTGGTGCTCTCGCCGGTGGCCGCGGCGATGTCGATCGCGGCCTACAGCGTCATCGGCGAAAAGCAGGCGCGAACGCTGGAGCCGCTGCTCGCCACGCCGCTCACCACCTTCGAGCTGCTGCTCGCCAAGACGCTCGGCGCCTTCCTGCCGGCGCTGGCCCTGTCGTTCGTCTGCTTCGCGGTGGATCTGGCCGTGGCGGGGCTCTTCGCCGAGCCGGGGGTGGCGTGGGCGCTGGTGGCGCCGCGGCCGCTCGGCGTGCTGTTCCTGATGGGCCCGATGGCGTCGCTGACGGCGCTGTCGCTCGCGGTGTGCGTGTCGGCGCGCGTCAACGACGCCCGGAGCGCGCAGCAGCTCGCGGCCCTGGTGGTCTTGCCGATCACGGCGCTTCTCATCGCGCAGATCGCGGGCGGCTTCGTGGTCACCATCCCGATCATCCTGCTCATCACGGGCGGGCTGGCGCTCGTAAACGTGGCGCTGCTGCGCCTGGGCGTGTCGCTCTTCGACCGGGAGACAATCCTGACGCGATGGAAGTGACGCTCAACGAGTTCGACCGCCTGACGCACGTGGCGGTGAAGCACGCGCGCGACGCCTTCGTGAGCGCCGGCGTACTCGCCCGGCAGTGGGCGTCGCACGGGTTCACGGCCGCGCCCGACTTCAATGCGGCCTGCCGCGAACACGACACCTTCCTCAACATCCTCGCTGCCCACGGCGCCGAGCTGACCTTCCTGCCGGCCGACGCCGGCACGACCATCGATTCGATCTACGCGAGAGACGCCTCGCTCGTCACCCCGCGGGGCGTCGTCCTGGGCGCGATGGGCAAGCCGGCGCGCCACGGCGAGCCGGCGGCGCAGGGGCGCGTGTTCGCCGCGGCCGCCCGCCACTGGACCACGATCGTGGGCACGATCGAACCGCCCGGGCGCATCGAGGGGGGCGACGTCGTCTGGTTCGACGACCGGACGGTCGCCGTCGGCCGCGGCTATCGCACCAACACGGAGGGCATCCGCCAGTTCGCCTCGCTGCTCGGACCGGAGGTCGAGGTGATCGAAGTGCCGCTCCCGCACTGGAAGGGGCCCGGCGACGTGATGCACCTGATGTCGCTCATCAGCCCCGTCGATCGCGACCTTGCCGTCGTATACTCGCGGCTCCTTCCCGTGCCCTTCCACGAACAGCTCACCGCCCGCGGCATCGCACTCGTCGACACACCCGACGAAGAGTTCGACTCGATGGGCACCAACGTGCTGGCGATTGCGCCGCGGCAGTGCGTGATGCTCGAGGGCAACCCGCTTACGCGCGCCGCGCTCGAACGTGCCGGGGCGACGGTGGTGGAATACAGCGGCACCGAGATCAGCGTGAAGGGCGCCGGCGGCCCTACCTGTCTGACACGACCCCTCGTGCGAGCACGCTGAGTGCCGCTTCTGCGGATTCTCGGCGTCTGGTTTGGAGTCGCGATCGTCATCGGCGGCACCATCGGCGCCGGCATCCTGCGGACGCCGGGGCTGGTGATGGCCCATGTCGGGTCGCCGGCGCTGGCCATCATGGTGTGGGTACTCGCGGGTCTGTTCGCCACGGCCGCCGCCGCGTCCCTCGCCGAGCTCGCCGCGGCGATACCGAAGTCGGGCGGATTCTACGTGTTCGCGCGGCGGGCGCTCGGCGACGACTTCGGCTTCGTCGCCGGATCGGCCGACTGGTTCGCCAACTGCGCCGCCGTCGCCTTCGTGGCGGTGGTGGCGGCCGAGTACATCGGCATCATGTCGCCTGGACTCGCGACGCACCAGGCACTGGTTGCATCGGCATCGATCGTCGCCATCGCGTTGCTTCTGCTCCTCGGCACGCGCGCCAGCGGCCGGCTGCAGGAAGCCATGAGCCTGGTCAAGACGCTCGCCTTTGCCGTCCTCGTCGTGGCGCTCTTTGCGGCCGGCTCCTCTGCGGCGGCCACCCCTCTGCCTCGCGCCGGACTCCATCCGGTAACCCTCGTCTCAGTGGCGCTGGCGCTGCAGTTCGCCATCGGCGCCTACGACGGCTGGCAGAGCGGCAGCTACTTCGCTGGTGAAGACGTCGACCCGGGCCGCAACCTGCCGCGCGCCTTCATCGGCGGCACCGCAGTCGTCATGGCGGTGTATGTGCTGCTCAACGCGGCCGTCCAGCACGTGCTGCCGGCCGACCGCATCGCGGCATCGACGCTCCCGATTGCCGAAGCGGCGTCAGAGGTATTCGGCGCCCGTGGAGCGACGGCGGTGACGCTCATCGCGATCTGGTCGCCGTTGTCGATCATGAGCGCCACCCTGTTGTGCCTGCCGCGCATCCTGCACGCGATGGGCAGCGACGGCGTGTTGCCCGCGGTGCTGGGACAGGCCGATCGGCTGGGCACGCCGGTTCCCGGCCTCGTGTATTCGACCGCCGCGGCGCTGGCGCTCGTGCAGGTGGGCGGATTCGAATCGGTGGCCACGGTGGCCTCCGTGTTCATGTTCACCGGCTACCTGAGCTCGCTGATATCACTGCTGGTGCTGCGACAGCGCGAGCCTGACCTGCCTCGGCCGTTCCGGGTGTGGGGCGCGCCCTGGACCGTGCTCGTGGTGATCGCGGGGTATCTCGCCATCTTTGCCGGCGTCGTGGCCGGGGCGCCGCGGGACGCGGCGATCGGCGTCGGCGTGCTCGTCGCGGGCTATGCTTTGTACCGCATCGCCCGCCATCGATGATCATCCGTTCCGTAGCCGTGCTCGGCGCCGGCGTCATGGGCTCCCAGATCGCCGCGCATTTCGCCAACGCCGGCGTGCCTTCGCTTCTTCTCGACGTCACCGCCGACGCCGCAGCGCAGGGGCTCAAGCGCGCCCGCGGGCTGAAACCAGACCCGTTCTTCCTGCCTGACGGCTGGAAGCTCGTCACCACCGCCTCCTTCGACGACGGCATGCCCCGGCTCGCCGACGCCGACTGGATCCTCGAGTGCGTGGTCGAGCAGCTCGACGCCAAGCGCGTACTTCTGGAGCGTGTGGCCCAGGTGCGACGGGCGGGCAGCGTCGTCAGCTCGAACACCTCCGGCATCCCGATCGGCGTGCTGGCCGAGGGGCACAGCGACGACTTCCGCCGCCACTGGCTGGGGACGCACTTCTTCAACCCGCCCCGCTATCTGCGCCTGCTCGAGCTGATTCCCACGCCCGACACCGATCCCGCCGTGCTCGACGGCATCGCCGCCTTTGCCGACCTGCATCTCGGCAAGGGCGTGGTGATAGCGAAGGATTCGCCCAATTTCATCGGCAACCACCTGGCGCTCTTCGACGTCGTGCGCGCGCTCGCGCTCGTGGCCGCGGGTACCTATTCGATTGAAGAGATCGACGCGATCACCGGGCCGCCGATCGGCCGCCCCAAGAGCGCCACGTTCCGCACGCTCGATCTCGCCGGCATCGACATCCTCGCCCACGTGGTCCGCAACCTTGCCGAGCGGCTGACCGACCCGGCCGCGCGCGCGACGTTCGTGCTGCCGCCGTTCGTGGAACAGATGCTCGCCCGCGGATGGACCGGTGAGAAGGCCGGGCAGGGGTTCTACAAGCGCGTGAAGGGCGCGGACGGCGAGTCGCAGATCCTGGTCATCGATCCGGCGACGCTCGAGTACCACCCGCAGGCCAGGCCGAAGCTGGGGGCGCTCGCGGCCGCCGAGTCGGTGACCGATACGGGCGAGCGCATCGCGAAGCTGTTCAAAGGCACCGACCGCGTCGGCGACTTTCTGCGGCAGACACTGGGGCCGACGCTCGACTACACGAAGGCGGTGACGCCGTCGATTGCGTACTCGCCGGACGACGTGGACCGCGTGATGCGCTGGGGCTTCGGCTGGGAGCTGGGGCCGTTCGAGATCATGCAGGCGATCGGCGAGTCGCTGGCGGCGGGCCAGGGGGCGGCGGGGCTGAAGCCCCGCCCTGCGCTGACGCTGCTGCAGAGCGCACGAGACCGTTCGGCGATCGTCAAATCGAACCCGGGCGCCAGCCTCGTGGATCTCGGCGACGGCGTGCTGTGCGTGGAGTTCCACTCGAAGATGAACGCCATCGGCGCCGACACCGTGCAGATGCTGCAGGCCGGCGTGCGCGAGGCGGCCAGGAACTTCACGGCGCTCGTCGTCGGCAACGAGGGGCTGCACTTCTCCGCCGGCGCCAACCTGATGCTGGTGCTGATCGAAGCGCAGGACGAGAACTGGGACGAGCTGGA
>Ga0070671_100004432_pt1 | contig 11111 bp, 14 predicted proteins | sample KBSS73metaG_FD_65341 | JGI IMG/M metagenome (GOLD analysis project Ga0070671, IMG submission 65341) | Switchgrass rhizosphere microbial communities from Kellogg Biological Station, Michigan, USA - KBS S7-3 metaG | ecosystem: Host-associated > Plants > Roots > Rhizosphere > Soil ... | reverse complement strand
GCTCGGTACGCCAGTTGAGCTGGAAATCATTTTCGAGGTTGGGGAGACGTAGAAGTCGAATGTAGAAATTGGAATGGGGCGAGTAAGAATGAGGGTTACCCTCCGATGCTTGCAGGTCTCCCACATGGCGTTGGTGGTTTTTGCGATGCTCCCATCATTTCAATTGCTCGCCCAAGGAAAGGAACGTCCCATGGAACATCCGACTTCTTATCGCACGATACAGGTAGATGGGCTTTCCATCTTTTACAGAGAGGCCGGCCCGAAAGGCGCGCCGACGCTTCTCCTGCTGCACGGACTTCCTTCTTCATCGCGGATGTTCGAGCCTCTCTTCGCCCGGCTTTCCGATCGCTATCACCTTGTCGCGCCTGATTACCCGGGCTTTGGACACAGCGATTGGCCGGATCCGAAAAAGTTCGCCTACACGTTCGATCACTATGCCGAGATCATAAGTCATTTCACCGAAGCGCTCGGACTCTCGCGTTTTACTCTTTACATGCAGGATTACGGCGGCCCCGTTGGTTTTCGCATGGCGTTGGCCCATCCGGATCGTATCGAGGCTCTCATTGTCCAGGACGCTGTGGCGCACAACGACGGCTTGGGGACGAATTGGAAAACCCGGCGGGCCTTTTGGGCCGATCGCGCTGCCAACGAAAGCGCGCTGCGCACAAATCTCCTGTCGCTCGCGACGACGCGGACACGCCATGTCGGGAACGATCCCAACGTGGAACGCTATGACCCGGATCTCTGGACGGATGAATTTGCCTTTCTCAGCCAGTCCGGCCAGCTCGACATTCAAAGCGACCTCTTCTACGACTACCGCACAAACGTCGATGCCTATCCCAAGTGGCAGGCTTGGATGCGCGAGAAGCAGCCTCGCTTGCTGGTGATCTGGGGAAAGTATGATCTCTCGTTCGATCTCGGCGAACCGGACCGCTACCGCAAGGACGTGCCGAAGGCCGAAGTGCACGTCCTCGATGCGGGCCATTTCGCGCTCGATACCGCCGCGGACCAGATTGCGCAGCTCGTCCGGGACTTCATGAAGTAGTGGCGGCGATTGCACGCGCTGCTTAGGGATTGACGATCGCGGCCCGGCTTAGAGACTATGTTCAAGGGTGCGAGGGTTACGAGAAGGCTTCGCTTTGTCATCGGTTTCACGCTTGTCTTTGGGCCGCTCGCGCTCGCTGAGCAACGCGGCGTCCTCGACGATCCGGCTGGTTACGTCAACCTACTTGCCGAGAAGAGGGTGGACGCTCCGATCGTCGCGACGGTCGAGTGGAACAAGAATGCGCATCCGATTAACTGGGTTTATTCGAGACGCGGCGCGACCACCCATAGTCCTTTTCCAAAATTCGCCAGATCGGCGCGACTGCCTTTCTAAGCACCAATAACTGCGTCGTTAGGCGCTGAGCGCGGCCATTTGCCCGTCCGTCAGCTTCAGCTTCCGGGCGCCTTCATTCTCTTCGAGATGCGCGACCGACGATGTGCCGGGGATTGGCAGCATCACAGGCGAATGGGCTAGGAGCCAGGCGATCGCGATTTGGTAAACGCTCGCTTTCTGCTCTTGCGCGACCTTATCCAACGCAGAGTCTTTCAGTGATCGGTTGCCACCCACTGGTGCCCACGGCATGAAACCGAGTCTTTCCTTCTCGCAATACCGCAGCACGTTCTCCCACTTTCGATCCGCAAGATTGTAACGGTTTTGCACCGTCGCGATCGGCACGATTTGGCGCGCCCGCGCGATCTCCTGCGTGTCTACCTCCGAGAGCCCGAGATACCGGATCTTTCCCGCGTCGCGCATCTCCTTGAGCGCGCCAAGCGAATCCTCCATCGGCACCTTCGGATCTACCCGGTGCAACTGGTAAAGCTCGATCCGCTCCAGCCGCAGCCGCTTCAAGCTGGCATCGACACATTTCTTCAGATACTCCGGGCGCCCGTCCGGCACCCACTGGTCGGGGCCCGGCCGCGTGTTTCCGCCCTTTGTCGCGATGACCAGGTCTTTCGGATAAGGATAAAGCGTTTCCGCGATCAGCAGTTCGCTTGTCTCTGGTCCGTAAGCATCGGCCGTGTCGATCAGGTTCACCCCAAGTTCGACCGTACGTCGGAGCACCTTTTTCGCCTCGTCACGGTCCTTCGGCCAACCCCAAATGCCGGGGCCGGTAAGCCGCATCCCGCCAAACCCGAGCCGATTCACCTCTAAATCGCCGCCGATTTTAAACGTGGAAGGATTCTCCGCCGTTGCCGTGGTTGCTCGCAAAATCGTCGAGCTACCAGCCAGTACCGCCGCTCCGCCACCGATCGTCAGACCCACAAACCTGCGCCGGCTCAAGCCGAGCCCGCTGCGGTTAGTTCTCTCATCGCTCATCACCTTCACCGTGATACCCAATGCCGCTCTTCGCAACCGTCAGCGTCGTACTATCCGACCCGCTTTGCAGCACTCAAACCAAGCTCTTGAATCTTGGTCAGCAAGCGGTCGCGGTTCTGGGCGGCAATCAACTGAGCGAAATCTTCCTTCGTATGGATTCATACGGATGGCGTCTCGCTCAGCCTCGCCGCGCTTGTCTAGGTGGTAGCTCTACGGTGAAGACCCCGTTCAAACGGGCGCCGTCGCACTTGACGGCGCAACGTGCGCTGCCGGACACTGGCGGCGATGTTGAGCCATCGCATCCGTCCGGTCGCACCTCCGCTGGCGCCGCACGTTGAACATCTCTGGATGGTGCGCGGTCGGCTACCGGGGCGGTTGCGCAATATGATCCTACCGGATGGGGCGATGGAGTTGATCGTTAACCTGGGTGATCCGCAGCGGCTTTGTTCGCCGGACGATCCGGAGCGACAGACCGTTTTTCGCTCAAGCTGGGTTTCGGGTGAACGGACGGAGCCGATCGTCATCGCTGAGGCTGGCTATGTCCATCTCATAGGTATCCGGTTGCGTGCGGGAGGTGCGTGGCCTTTCCTCGGAGTGCCGTTGCGCGAATTTTCCGACCAGGTAGTGGAGTTGGACACAATACTAGGTCGAGAGGCGGGCGAGCTGCGCGATCGGCTGGGGGAGGCGCCGAACGACGACGCGCAGCTCGATCTGGCGGAGACGTGGCTTTGGCAGCGAATGCGCTCACGCACTCCGCCGACGCGTGCGGTGAGTCATGCGCTGCGAATTATTCAACTGGGAGCGAACGCGGCGCGGATCGGCCGGATGGCGGACGAGATTGGGATCAGCCATAAACATTTGTTGCGCGAGTTTGAACGGTGCGTCGGATTGACGCCGAAGGTGTTCGCGCGGATCTGCGCTTTTCAAAGAGTGATTCACTCGGTAGGGCAAAGGGCCGGGGTGAACTGGGCGGACGCCGCGGCGAGATGCGGTTACTATGATCAAGCGCATCTCATCCGGGAGTTTCGCGCTTTCAGCGGACTCACTCCGGCGAATTATCTGTCGAAGCGCGGACCGTTCCTGAATTATCTCGAAGTCTGACCGAGGTCGGGCGAAGAAATGTCAAATTTCTACAATCAGGCGGGGCACGCCTCAGTTACGAATTGAATCATGAAGCTGATATACCTTGGTAACGTTCTGCTCCTCATCGGAGCCACACTGTGCACACCTCTCCATGCAGAAACACCGGTCGGATCGGAAACGACGTCATCCTTGAAGCCGATCGCGTTTCTCACCAAACATGAGTGGGACGCGAAGCTGCCGGACTCACCGGATGGGAAGAAGATGAAGATCCACGCGCAATTCACGTGGTCGCAAAACCGACAGGCCATTCGCATCAGCAACCAGTTCGTGGTCGATGGTAAAGCGAGACCGTACATTGACGGCCTCTACGCTTGGGATCCGCAGCAGCACATGATCGTGTTTTGGTATGTGGATGCTGGTGGAAGTCTTACTAAAGGCACTGTGAAGGTGGAAGGAGGACACCTGGTGCACGAGTTCGAGGAGATCGCGCCGGATGGAAAGTCATCCGCCTACGTCGCCAAGGTAACACCAAACGGCGAGCAGGGCTGGGGGAACGAGATCTTCGCGCGGCGCGGAACCGAACTCACGTCAATGGTCAAGGTGCGCTACGAGATAGCGGAGTCGCGCGACTGATGTCTACGTTTTGGAACGCTTTCGATTTTCCTCAAAACAGCGCAGGCAACCGATGCCTAAGTCGGGGGAATCTCCTCAAACTCGCCGCGCTCACGATTTTTCCGAACCCTGTCCCAGGGAAAGCATTTGCCGTTCATCGAAATGTAAACACCGGGAGGCAGCACCTGCACAAATGAGAGAGCGCTGCCCAGGTTGAAAAGGCCGTCGGAGCTGCCAAAGGCGTAAGGGATCATCGCGCCGGTCAGGACGACGGTTTTCCCAGAGACGGCCTGAGCGATTGCGGCCGCGGTTTCCGTCATCGTGTCGGTGCCGTGGGTGATGACGATCCGATTTTCATCGGACTGAAGACAATTCTGCACGATGAGGTCGCGATCGGCCTCGGTCATTTCGAGACTGTCGATCATCATTACGGTGCGGATCGTGGTCCGAACCCGCGATCTACCAAGCGTGAGCATCTCTGCGATGTGTGTGTCTTTGAAAAAGAGTTGGCCGGTACGTTCGTCATATTCCTTGTCGAAGGTGCCGCCGGTAACGAGGATTCGGATGGCCATTTGGTCAGAGGTCAGAAGTCGAAAGTCAGAGGCCAAGAATCAGAAGTCGAAAGTCAGCCAAGAGCCAAAGCTACTGTTGCGGCGGCCGTGTCGCAATCCTCGCCGAGGAGGACCGTTGTCGCGCAAATGTTAGAACTGATCGAAACGCGCCTCTTCGTCGAGGACCGACTCTGTTTTTTCGAAGATCGCGCGCGCTTCTTCCGGCGAATCGCCGACTGCCGTGAGGCCGAGGCGTCCCGCACTTCCGAGTGCGCTGAGCATGTGAAAGACGACGCCGGTCTGGCGGACCTGGCCGAAGTGCAACCCCCGGCGCACGACGATGTCGAAGAGATCGTCCGGCGTGAAGCCGCGATAGCGCGGTGATTCGACATGATCGCTCGCGACGAGAAATTTCTTGCGCCCGTTGGGCGTAGCGAAACTTGCACTTTCCGGGTCATAGGCGCCGCCGGTGAGGAATTGCAGAGTTAGGAAAGGATGAGTCGTGCCGCCTTTGCGCAGGTTAATCTCGATCGCGTAAGTCTCCCACGGTGCGGAATCGTTCTCGCGCGTGACCACGAAATCGAGTGCGAATCGGCCGACCACGCCCGCGTCGCGCAGGAGATCGCCAACCTTGGCGGCATCGCGCGTGATAGCGGCGGCATAGGCGGGATCTGCAGGAAAGGTGCAGCCGAGATAACTCTGCCCGCTGGGGCCGCCCAGCATTTGATCGTGCGTCGAGAGCAACTCCACTTTGCCGAGCGGTGTGACGCGCAATTGCACGCTCGGGCTGCGCACTTCGTTGGCGCCGACACCGACCCGCTCCTCCACGATACCGCCGCGCGCGCGGAATTTTTCCCAGTACTTCTCGAAGCTGGTGGCGGCGTCTTCGAAGCGCATCGCGCGGAGACGTTCCCTAATGGCGGTTTCGTTAGGCTGGCCGAGATCCACGAGGTAGACGAGCGCATTTCCTTCGCCGGAAACGCCTTCATTGAGTTTCACCACGGCCTGCGCGATTGACGGTCTTTGCTTGCACATTTGCATCAACGCCGAAACGACCTCATCCAAACTATTCAAGCCGTCGAAGCCGAGCGGGTGATTGATTCCCGCCTGCGCGAACAACTGCCGGCATCCGGTCTTGGTCCCGAAAGAGAGATGACACGGGTCAGCGCCATAGAGAGGAATGCCAAGACGGAGGGCAAGATTTCGTTCGAAGTAAGTCGTGTTGTAGCAGACGAGATGAGCGCGGTCTTTGTCCGCGATGCTCGCTTCGATCTGTTGCAACAGGCGCGGTCGCTCAAGGACCTTAAGGCTAAGCGGGCGCGGCGAATCATCATACGGCGCAAGCAAGGTAAGCCGGCGCAGCGCGTGACGCGGGATGATGCCCGGGAGCAGATCGAGGTAATACTCGATCACGCTGGGATGAATCGCCTGCGAAGTGAGGTAAATCATGCGCGCTCGCGGCTGGGTCAGGAGCAGGAGCAGGAAAAGGAAGCGTTCTTCGTAGGCCTGCACTTCCAAGCCGGTGAGGTCCATATCGATCGACATCGATGGCACGACAACGATCGTTTGTTCGTCCTGATTGAAAGACTCGATTGAGCGCCAGAGCGGTACGAGTTTCTTCTGGAGGGAATCAAACTGGGTGGCCGCATCCTCAGGGGAAAGTCCGGCGGGCAATCCAGCAAGTGCGGGATCAGTATTCATATATGAAGAGCCTACCGCACGTGACAAGCGGTCGCTGGTGGACAGAATTCCAAAGGGCGCAAATTGCACCGACGGTTGCGACTTTCGGCAATACTTGCCAGGAAATGGTAGGCCAAAACCCGAAACGGAAGCCCAAGGCGTGGCGTTGTAACTGTTCGCTGCGCGTTTAACGATGCCCGTCAGGCCGTCGATTCTCCTGGGCCGAAATGAAGCCCGGTGGAGGAATAGAAAGTGGAGCTCTATTGGAATAGCTGGCGTGACCGCCGCGTGCGTCTTTTTTCGGCGTCAAGTCCAGCAATTTGATCGTTAATTTCTTCTTGTTCGGTTTCTTAGGCATCCAGGTCGGTTCTTGAATCACGCAGATGAGGTCCGGGCGATTTGTCGCGGACTGAAGCGCAGAAGGCCACCCATTACAAGCCAGAATCGCCTCGATTTTGGAATTTGGGCACGAAACCTTCGCGGGATGGTCGCGAGAAAACTATGTGACCGAGAACCAGCACCCCGTTAGCCCGTTAGTTCGAGAACAAAATGACCGCTCCCAAGGGACCGCTGTCTGTTGACGTGTACCGACGTCCGCATTTGTATTTCCGGAGCCGGCTGCTGCGCGTGGAGAATGCGGTCGGTCTCGCCGGGGAATCATGCTGGACCGCGGTAGCCGATTTCGCTAGATGGACTGGCCATGGCAACCGCGACGAACGCGAACGATGCGTCCGGGGAGCGCGGTCGCCTGGCGGTCGTGCTGGCAACGGTTGCGATAAATGTGATCGCGGTCTCCCTCCTGCCGTTTGCTCCCTGGTCGGACCCGGCGCGCGGGCGCGGCTTTGAACTGCATCGACAATTTTCTGCTCATTGGCTTTGTATTCCTCCGACGGGATAGATTTCTTGCACGGTTCATACTCTTCGGCCTCGTTGCGGGAATTGTGGAGCTTGCGGCGGATGTGTGGCTGGTTGATGGCACGCGCACCCTCGATTACTCAGTCGGCGGCGGACCGATGATTTGGCGTTCGCCGATCTGGATGCCGATGGCCTGGGAAGTGTGGCCGTCCAATTTGGATATATCGGGCTGCGGCTCCGGGAGCGTTTTGGGTGGATCGGTCTGTTCCTGGTCGCGATCTTGGGCGCCATAAACATTCCGTTTTACGAGGAGATGGCCCGGAAGATCCATTGGTGGCAATACAGCGGCTGCCGCATGTTCTCTTTCACGCCGTGGTATATCGTCGTCGGCGAATTTGGGATCGCGCTGGCCTTGGCGCTGCTCGCCGGCAGCTTGCGCCGCGGATCGTGGCGCACCGCTGTCACCGCCGGCGTGGGAGCTGGATTGTCGATCTTCGTCTGCTACGCGGTCGCGCTTTTTCTGACCGACCGACTGGTCAGCTAACTCCCGGAATTGAGCCAATTACGGGTTCACTTAACTTTGAAGCCGAATGGCCGAGAGGGTGAGGGGGATCACTGTAGAGAATAAAAGGCAATTCAAAGTACGGCTGTTAAACAATGTCGTGCATGAGCGAGTTTTCGTTATTAAGCTCAGGTTCGATTCTTAGTTTCGTCGATCATGTAGGCGAGGCAATTCGCTCATTTATGAAAGCTAAAACTCTTAAGAAAAAGATCCGTCGACTCGAAACCCGGCTGCGAGAAGGTCCAAAGAAACTCGCCAAGTTGAAGCGGAAACTTGAAGCGCTGGTGAAGGCGAATGAAGCGGCAGAGAAAAGAAAAGCAGCTGCTCGAGCAGCCGCTGCGCGCCGGGCTGCGAAGCGCACCAAAGTGAAAAGAACACTCAATCTTTCACCAGAACGTCGTGCTCAACTTGCGGAAGCAATGAGGGCGCGATGGGCCGCCAAGCGAGCGGCGGCTTCGTCGAGACCCGAAGAGACGTTGGCGCGTCGTGACGCTCCACCGGGGCAGGTCGCGGAGGAGCCGGGCGGGACTGTCGTTTCATGGTCGGCGAGGGAATACTGGTAGCTGATCGAAGCGCGTCTCTTCGGCCAGAGTGGAGGTCGACGCTGGTCCTGGGGTCACTAGACAAAGCGGTCGCGCAGACCGAGGAGAACGCTAATCGATTTTTCATTCCAGATTTTTGTGTTTGGGCGGGGCAATTGATTTTCCGGTTGAAAGCAAATTCGTAGAATCGGCGACTCAAGGAGGGGTCATCTATGGAGGGAGCACTCCCGGCGGGGCGGCAAAATGATGAATATGTCGGATGCGATTCCTGTGTTCGGCTTCCATTTTTTCAAACTTCGCCTTCTGTTCCGGGGTAAGAAAGGCGGCGATCTTGGCGTTGGTCTCCGCGATACGATCCATTGCACGTCGAGTCGTCTCGCGATGAATCGTTTCCATATCGGCGCAGGTCTTTTCGATCAGGGGTCTTATCTTCGCCATCTGTTCATCAGTCAGATTTAAACCGGACCGCAGATGATCGAGCATGTGGCGGGACATTTGCTGCGAATCGGGCAGTCGCATAAATGACCGCCCGATCATCGGGGCGACCAGCGCGCCGGTGATGGCGCCGGCGAGAAAAATAAGCACAGCGTAGAGAACGATCCTGGTCGCGCGTGATCTATTCATAATCGTAACCCGCGACGATGGCCGAATCAGCCACCCGCGCCACCGGATCGAAGCGCTGGTTGAATGCCACTAGTTCATCACTTTTCAAGGCAGCGGTGAGCAGGGCGACCGCACAAGCCGCCAACGCGGCCCAACGCAGGCCACGCAGCAGTCCGGCGTTCACCGAGCGATGCCCGACGGCTTCGTGCCAATGCGCGAGCACCGCGGTCTCGAGACCGTAGGGCATATGGGCGATCGCACTAACAGGTGCGCGCCGCGCGAGGCGGAAGATAAGATCGAGCAGTCGGTCTGTGTTCATCGGATGAAGACCGGGATTGTCGTATCTATTTTGCCGAGCATCTTTTTCATTTTCGCTCGGGCGCGAAAAGCGCGAACTCTAATCGCGGCTCGGCTCCAGCCAGTCAGCAAGTGAATCTCCTGCACGGAGCGTTCTTCGAGATGGAGCAGCGTTACGAGCAAACGGTCCTCCGGCGAAAGCTGACCCAACAATTGATCCAAAAGTTCTTTCGCCACACGCTCGTCGTCTGGTGACGCGAAATCCGTCTCAGTACGCGCGAGTCGCTCGATGGCCGCGGACGTTTCCGGATCGAAATCGGACAGCCGCCATTCGGGGCGCCGCTTTTCCGCGCGCAATTCGTTAAGGCAGGTGTTGACGGCCACGCGAGAGATCCAATGCTGAAGCGGCACTTTTCCGGAATAGCTGTCCAAGTTTTGAAAAATCTTGATAAAAATCATTTGGGTCAAGTCTTCCTGACTCATCCGTCGCGGCAGATGCGAGGCCACCAAGCGCGCGACGAAGGGGTGAAAGTGGCGAAGGAGATCGCGTGCCGCCTCCTCGTCGCCTTTCGCAATCCGTCGCAGGCACGTCTGCTCATCGAAACTCTCATCTGGCATGGGCGATCGCGGAGCGGCTCCACATTACGTTTAAGACACGACGGGGAAGCCAATGTTACATCCAATTTGGGCACGCATGCATGTAATCCGCCACGGCGCCCGCTTTCTCGACCGAACCGCCGAACAAATCAGTGGAAATAAGTCTTCGCGCCGCCGAAGACGAAAGCAGTCTTGGCGGGATTATCGACCTCGGTCTGTAACCGATTGGCGTTTGTCGTGTCTCTGAGTTCGCAACAGTAATTCTGCTGCTTTGCATAACAATCAAAAGAAAGAAATGAAACCAATAAAACTTATTCCTATCATCGTTTGTGTCTCGGTCTTCGTGACTGTCGCACAATTCGCCGGCGCGCAGACACCCGACAATCCTTCATGCCATCACGGGCCACAAAACCTGACCATGATGCTGACGCGAACGCTCCAACTGACCGACGCGCAAAAGAGTCAGGTCGAACCGCTCGTAACTGCCGTCCGGCCACAGCTCGAGGCGATTCATCAAAAAGCGCGAGCCGAAGCGGATGTGGTCCTCAAACAACTCGACACGCAGATCCGACCGCTTCTCACACCCGACCAACAGAAGCGGCTTGATGCCATGGAGACGCTGCACGGGACCGGTGTGCATGGCAGCGAGTAACGCCGGATCAGGCGGTTAGTGATGAGGGCTGCGGCAGCGCCGCAGCCCTTTTCGTTGTCGCAATGTTTCATCCTCCCGGCGATCAAGTGGGCGGCTGCCGATCAAGAGAGCAAACGAGAACGTTTCGCCGCAAGCTTTCTCGGTTTGAATCAATCGCCGGGAGCCACTAGACATCGTCGGTGCGTGCGGGCTCTTCATCTCAAGGCAGGCGAACGATTTCGCTCCTCACCGCTACCTGCATCGTGGTAGCCAATATGGTCGGCACTGGTATCTTCACCAGCCTGGGCTTTCAAGTTGGGGATTTGCCCACCGGCTTTGCCATCATGGCGCTTTGGGCGATCGGCGGTGTTTGTGCGCTTTGCGGGGCACTTTCTTACGCTGAGCTGGGCGCGGCACTCCCGCGCTCCGGCGGTGAGTATCATTTCCTCCGTGAGGTTTATCATCCGGCGGTGGGATTTGTGGCGGGTTGGATTTCCGCAACGGTCGGTTTCGCTGCGCCGGTGGCGATCGCGGCGATCCCGTTCGGTACTTATGTCGCCGGCGTTGTCCCGGAGCTGAATTCCCTCTTTCTGTCGTTCTCTGTAATATGTATCACGACGCTGGCGTTGCTTTGGGATTTGCGGGTGGGAAGCGGGTTTCAGAATGCTTCGACCCTTTTGAAAGTAGGTCTGATCCTCCTGATCGTTGCCGCGGGGTTCTACGTCAAAGGAACCCA
>Ga0070671_100004428_pt1 | contig 11112 bp, 11 predicted proteins | sample KBSS73metaG_FD_65341 | JGI IMG/M metagenome (GOLD analysis project Ga0070671, IMG submission 65341) | Switchgrass rhizosphere microbial communities from Kellogg Biological Station, Michigan, USA - KBS S7-3 metaG | ecosystem: Host-associated > Plants > Roots > Rhizosphere > Soil ... | reverse complement strand
CGGTATGACCGGGGGTGTAGAGCACGTCGAGGCGCACGCCCTCGATGTCGATGTGGTCGCCCTCGGCGACACGCATGGAGACGACGTCGGCCTGGGTGTGCTCGCCCATCACCGTGATGCAATGGGTGCGGTCGCGGAGCGCGCCAAGGCCGGTGACGTGATCGGCGTGCAGGTGCGTGTCCACGGCCTTCACCAGCCGCAGATCAAGCTCGCGCACGAGCTGCAGGTAGCGCTCGACGCGTTCAAGGACCGGGTCGATGATGAGCGCCTCGCCGCCCCGCCGGCTGGCGAGGAGATAGGTGTAGGTGCCCGACGTGCTGTCGAAGAGCTGGCGAAAGATCATGCGCACCTCCTCCTGCGCCGCTCCGCCCGCAGTCCGGCGGCAGCGAATCCGGGACGAGCCTATGCGGTCGACGCCGCCGCGCAGCCTTCCGGCTTGAAGATCCGCTGGCTCGACGGCGGATACTTTTCAAGCTTCGCCTCCGGGCGGATCGGCCGGCGCACCAATTCGCCGCCACAATTCGGGCAGCGTCCCTTCAGTATGTCCTCGACGCAGTCGCTGCAGAACGTACACTCGAATGAGCAGATCATGGCGTCGCGCGAAGCGGGCGGCAAATCCCGGTCGCAGCATTCGCAACTCGGCCTGAGCGCAAGCATGGTCGCCTCCCGGTGCAATCGACGATGTTGCCGGCGAAGATTCGGTGGCCGCCGGTCGTGTAGAAATCAGTAGCGCCGCAACATGGCAGCCTAGGCGACGCACCACGCGCGGGCAAGCCGCGCGGCGCCGGCCTGGAACAAGGGCGATTTCTGCGCGGCGCAGAAAGATGCCCGCGTTCGTATTCAATATGCCGGCGTCGATTTCATGCTTCGGAGGTCAGGCGCGGTTCGGCCAAACAGGGGCAAACCGCCGCTTTCGTGCGCCAGCAGCCAGCGCTTGCGCTCGATCCCGCCGCCATAGCCGGTGAGCGAGGCGTCCGCTCCGATCACCCGATGGCAGGGGACCACAATCGCGATCGGGTTCGCGCCATTGGCGTGGCCGACGGCGCGCACCGCTTTCGGGTGGCCGATCTTCGCGGCTAGTGCGCCGTAGCTCATGGTCCGGCCGGCCGGAATCCGGCGCAGCGCCGACCAGACGGCACGTTGAAACGGGGTGCCGCCGGCAGCCGTAGGGAGAGAGTCGATGGCGTCAAGTTCGCCCGCGAAATAGGCGAGCAGCGAACGCGCCGCCGCCGACCGAGCCGAGACCTCCCGCAGTTGGATGGAGCTTCCGTTGTAACGGCGCAGAAGCTCCTGCAGGCGCGGGGTGCAGTCTTCCCAATCCGCCCCGCGCAGGCGGCCTTCGTCGTCGCTGACGATGCGCATCGGCCCCGTAGGGGTTTCGATGCGTTCCACCGAAAAGGTATCCGATGTCATAGGACGTTCATCCAGCTTGATCCGTTTATATTGTCCCGCCGACCAGGGTGGTCGACTGGCGCTTTTCGGACTCGTTCATCGATCGCCGACGATCGTGTCCGAAATCCGCTAGACGATGCCGGAGCGCGCGATCACATTGGCATCATGGACCTCGATCACGACGCCTGCTACCGCGCACTCGTTCACCGCGATGCCCGCTTTGACGGTCGCTTCTTCACCGGCGTCAAAACCACTGGCATCTATTGCCGCCCAGTGTGTCCGGCGCGGACGCCGCTATCTCGCAATGTGGTTTTCTTTCCCACAGCGGCCGCCGCACAGGAGGCCGGCTTTCGCCCGTGCCTGCGCTGCCGTCCCGAGACCGCGCCCGACATGGGCGCATGGCGCGGCACCTCGAACACTGTCTCGCGCGCGCTCAGCCTGATCGAACTCGGCGCGCTCGACGAAGATGACATGGACACCTTGGCCGGCCGCCTCGGTCTCGGTGAGCGGCAGCTTCGACGACTGTTCCGCCAGCACCTCGGCGCATCACCGGTGGCGGTGGCGCAGACGCGGCGCATCCTCCTCGCCAAGCAACTTATTCATGAGACCCGCCTGCCGATGGCCGAAGTTGCTTTCGCGTCGGGGTTCGGCAGCGTCCGCCGCTTCAACGAAACCTTCCTCGCGCTGTTCGGTCGCCCGCCGAGCGAGTTGCGGCGCGTCGGCGGTCCGGATTGCCCGGCCGGGCCGCAAGGTGAGATCGTTCTTCTGTTGCGTTATCACCCGCCCTACGACTGGGCGGCAATGCTCGAGTTCCTGCGCCGTCGCGCGATCGCGGGTATCGAATCCGTCTGCACTGATCGCTACGCCCGGACGGTCGAACTCGACGGCCCGCATGGTACCGTGACGGTCGAGCGCGGCGCCGGCAACGCGCTGCGGGCGACGGTGCGCTTTCCCAAGCTCTCCGCTCTTCCGGCGATCATTGCGCGGGTGCGCCGTGTGTTCGACCTTGCGGCCGATCCGGTGGCGATCGCGGAGCATCTGGCGAAGGATCCGGCGCTGGCGCCCTTGGTCGAGGCGCGGCCGGGGCTGCGCGTACCAGGTGCGTGGGACGGCTTCGAGCTTGCGATCCGGGCGGTGCTCGGCCAGCAGATCACGGTAACCGCCGCCGCGAGACTGGCGGGGCGCCTCGTCGCCGCGCACGGCCAGCGCCTTGCCAACACCGATGGGCACTTGACCCATGTGTTTCCGAGGCCCGCTGCGCTTGCGTCCGCAGACCTGACATCGCTGGGCATGCCGCGCAGCCGCGCGACGGCGCTCTCGGCCGTCGCTGCCGCGGCGGTCGCCGATCCGCATCTGTTCGACGCGAATTGCGGGCTCGAGGATGCTGTGAAACGGCTGCGGTCGATCCGCGGCGTCGGCGAGTGGACGGCGCAGTACATCGCCTTGCGTCAGCTGCGCGAGCCCGACGCGTTCCCTGCGGCCGACATTGGATTGTTGCGCGCCATCGCCGGCCGCGAAATGCGGCGGCCTTCGTCATCCGAATTGCTCGACCGCGCCAATGCGTGGCGGCCCTGGCGCGCCTACGCCGCCCAGCATCTGTGGGCTTCGGCCTGAGCACGTGGCGCGCAGGGCGCACGCTTCATCGTCGGGTGACGCTCATCATCGTCGGGTGACGCTCATCTCTGCAAGCGAGCGCATCGGGCGATCAACATTCATTTGACATAGATCATCCTGCGGGTCATCCCGCCGTCGACGACGAAATTCGCGCCAGTAACGAAGCCCGAACGCTCCTGGTCGAGCAACCACGAGACGATCTCGGCAATATCCCGCGGCGTGCCGACGCGGCCGGCAGGGTGCTGCGCATGATCCTTGCGGCGCAAGGCGCCTTCTTTCTTTGTTTCGATCCAGCCGGGACTGACGCAGTTGACGCGGATATCCGGACCGAGGCTGACCGCCAGCGCGTGAGTGAGCGCGACGATGCCGCCCTTCGAGGCCGAATAGGATTCGGTATCAGGCTCCGACATCAGCGCGCGGGTCGACGCGATGGTGACGATCGAGCCGCGTGCCTGGCGCAGCGCCTTCTCGGCCGCCCGCGCCAGCAAGAATGTCGCCGTCAGGTTGGTGTCGATGACACGATGCCATTCGGCGAGCGTCAGGCGGCGGAGCGGCTTGCGGATCATGACGCCGGCATTGGAGACCAGCGCGTCAAGCCGCCCGAAACGGTCGAGAACGGCAGCGACTGCGCGGGATGCGGTCTCTTCGACGCCGACATCGCCCTCGATGAGCGCGACTTGGCGGGTGCCGCGGGGAAAGGCGCGATGCATGCCGCTTGCAGGCAGATCGACCACGCCGACTCGCCAGCCGTTCTCGATGAGATGGTGGGCAATGGCGCGGCCAATCCCTTGCGCGCCTCCGGTCACCAAAGCGACGGGGTGCGCACGCGCCGGCATCAGGCACTAGCCGCGTTCGACGGGAAGATCGGGGCGCGAGCCCCATTCCGCCCAGGAGCCGTCGTACAGGCGCTTTGCTTGCTTGCCGATCGCGTCGAGCGCAAAGGTCAGGATCGCGGCAGTCACGCCGGAACCGCACGAGGTGATGATCGGCTTGTCGAGATCGACCCCGGCATCCTTGAATGCGCTTTCGATGCGGTCGCGCGCGGCGAGGCGCCCGTTCTCGAGCAAGCGCGTGTAAGGCACATTGAACGAGCCGGGCATGTGACCGGAGCGCAGTCCCGGCCGCGGTTCGGCGGCCTTGCCGCTGAAGCGCTCGGCGGAGCGGGCGTCGACGATCTGCGTGCTGTCATCGGTCAATGCCATGCGCACGTCGGCGAGCATCGCGACAGCGTCGACATTCATCTCGGCCTGGAATTTCTTCGCCGGCCGCGCCGCATCGCCCTTGTCCAACGGCCGGTTTTCCGCCTTCCACTTCGGCAAACCGCCGTCGAGAATGAAAACGTTCTTGGCGCCGAAGATTCGGAACGTCCACCACACCCGCGCGGCGGAGTAGAGCCCGGCGCTGTCGTAAACGACGATCGTGTCGGTCTCGCTGATGCCGAGCGCGCCCGCCGCTTCACCGAACTGGGCGGGGCCGGGCAGCATGTGCGGGAGTTCGGTCGAATGATCGCTGATCGCGTTGATGTCGAAGAACACGGCGCCGGGAATGTGGCCGTGCCGATAGTCGGCATGGGCGTCGCCCTGCTGCCCGGGCGGCACCGAAGATGCGTCCACGACGGCCAGGTTGCGGTCGCGCAGATGGTCGGCGAGCCACGCGGTTGACGTGAGCCAGCGGCTCGGAAGTTGCGGGGCAGGGGTGTCGTCGGTTCTCAGCATGCAGGTCTCTGCCTCAAGCATCAACGCCGATGCGGCCGCTATGTTCGCACGTACGGCACTGCGACCTGCGAGGTGCGCTCGAGCCAGGGCGGAACCGGAAGCTTCTTCTCGCGGAGAAATTCCGGATTGAACAGCTTCGACTGATAGCGGGTGCCGTAGTCGGCCAATATGGTGACGATGGTGTGTCCCGGGCCAAGCTCCTTGGCGAGCCGGACGGCGCCGGCGATGTTGACGCCGGAGGAACCGCCGAGGCAGAGGCCCTCGTGCTCGAGCAGATCGAAGATGAAGGGCACCGCCTCCTCGTCGGGTATCTGGTAGGCGACGTCGATCGGCGCCTCCTCGAGATTCTTGGTGATGCGGCCCTGACCGATGCCTTCGGTGATTGAGGAACCCTCGGACCTGAGCTTGCCGGTCGTGTAGTAGCTGTAGAGCGCGGCGCCCATTGGATCGGCAAGCGCGATGCGAACCGCGCGGTTGCGCTCCTTGAGCGCCATGGCGACGCCGGCGAGCGTGCCGCCGGTGCCGACGGCGCAGGAGAAGCCGTCGATCTTGCCGTCGGTCTGACGCCAGATTTCCGGCCCGGTCGTTTCTAAGTGGCTCTGCCGGTTGGCGACGTTGTCGAACTGGTTGGCCCAGATGGCGCCGTTGGGCTCGGTTTTTGCCAGCTGCTCGGCGAGGCGCCCGGAGACCTTCACATAGTTGTTCGGATTGGAGTAGGCGACCGCGGGCACTTCGACAAGGTCGGCGCCGCACAGCCGCAAGGTATCCTTCTTTTCCTGGCTCTGCGTGTCCGGGATGACGATCACGCTGCGAAAACCCATGGCGTTGCCGACAAGGGCGATGCCGATGCCTGTGTTACCCGCGGTTCCCTCGACAATGATGCCGCCCGGCCTGAGTTCGCCTCGCTTCACCGCGTCCTGGATGATGAACAACGCGGCGCGATCCTTGACCGACTGGCCCGGATTCATGAACTCGGCCTTGCCGAGAATGGTGCACCCGGTCGCCGCGGAGACACGTTCAAGCTTGATCAGCGGCGTGTTGCCGATAGCCTCGATAATTCCGTTGCAGAACTGCATTCGCAAATCCCCGGCGGGGCACCGACCCTAGATGACCAACCCCTTGGAAACAAGGCCGAATCAAATGCCGACAAAACGCGAAACATCGCCGAAACCATAGCTCGGCAATGCAGTCGAGTACTCGATTGCATTCACCGATTGTTGGCCGCAAGGGCGTTATGCGGGCGATGGCGGGGTCCAGCCTTCGCTTCCCTTCCTCGATGCTTCGGGTTGAGCGATGAATCTCGACGTCAACACGTTGTTCCTTGTCACCATCTACGTCGAAGCGATCCTCGGTCTGCTGCTGCTGTTCGCGTGGGTGCAGAATACAGCGATCACTGCGGTGGCGTGGTGGGGGTTCGCGCATCTTTTGCGCGCCGCCTCGGTGATGCTGTTCGGCCTGTACGGCTCGGCGCCCGACGTGATCTCCATCGACCTCGCCAACAGCCTGCTGTTCACCGCCTTCGCGGTGACCTGGACCGGCGCACGCGTGTTCGACCATCGCAAGCCGCTCCCGGTCCTGCTGTTCGGCGGCGCTGCGCTTTGGCTTGTCGCCTGCCGGCTGCCGGTGTTTGAAGAAGCCTGGAACCTGCGCGTGTTGCTGAGCTGCGGCATCATCGCCGCCTACACGTGGGCCACGGCTTACGAATTCTGGCGCGGACGCAGCGAGCCCCTGGTATCGCGCTGGCCGGCGATCTTCATGCTGTTCGCGCACGGCTCGCTTTATCTGTTGCGCACGCCGCTCGGCGCGATGCTGCCGTGGCTGCCGACGTCAAACCAGGTGTTCGAGAGCGTCTGGATGACCGTGCTCAGCTTCGAGGCGCTGCTGTTCACCATCGCGATCGCCTTCATCCTGCTGGCAATGGCGAAGGAGCGCACCGAGCATCGCCACAAGACCGCGGCGCTTATCGATCCGCTCACCGGCATCGCCAATCGCCGTGCCTTTCTGCAGGACGGCGAAGCGCAGCTCAAGCGCCAGGCGACCGAGCCGCGGCCGACCGCGGTGATGCTGCTCGACCTCGACAATTTCAAATCGATCAACGACCGCTTCGGTCATGCGATCGGCGATCGCGTGCTGGAGATTTTCGCCGAAGTGGCGGGCGGCTGCCTGCGGCGCATCGACCTGCTCGGCCGTCTCGGCGGCGAGGAATTCGCCGCGGTGCTGTTCGACACCACGCGCGAGCGGGCGCTGGCCGTGGGTGAAGAGATCCGCGCGCGTTTCGCCGCCGCGACACGCGAGGTCGAGGAGCGGCCGGTCATCGCCACGGTGAGCGTCGGCATCGTGATCAGCCACGACGCCGTGCTCGATCTCTCGACGCTGCTGGCGCAGGCCGACCACGCGCTCTATCGCGCCAAGGACAATGGCCGCAACCGGGTCGAGGTCGCCTCGATCGAGCTCATCCTCGACCGCGCCAGGCGCGGCGCCGCCGATCTCATTGCCGCCGCTGCCGGCGTGCAAACGCCAAGCAAGCCGGCCGCCAAGTCCGCGGCCTGACCGCCCGCCGCCTGCGCCCTGGTTTTCTGCGTTATTTCACCTCGGCAGGTGTCGGCGTCTCCGGACCGTCGCCGACAATGAGCAGGACCGCCTCCTCGTCCTTGGCGCCGTCGTAGTGGATGCCGCGCCCGTAGTGCACCACAAAGCTTCCAGCGGGCATCGGAACCGTGCTTTCCGGGTCGAATTTCGTGCCGGTGCCGACCCACCATGTTCCCTTCAGCACGGTGATGAAGCGGTCATGCGGGTGGAAGTGCGGCCGGCTGAAGTGATTGCCCGCGGCCCACTTGACCATGACGGCATAGAATCCTGGCTTGGTGGGATCGCCGGCCACCACCGCGGTCTCGACCCCGGCAAGCCCGCTGAACGGCGCCTTCCATTCGATCTGGTTGGGCAGCTTGTAGCTCAGCGCCGCGGGGTCGAGTTCGCCGGCACGCAGCGACCCGCTGGCCAGGCCCAAGACCGCGGCCGAGAGCGCGATTCCGGCGTATTGCTTCAAGCGCATTATCCTCTCCTCTCTTGCATCCCTTGTATCGATCTCTTCACGCAGGCGTATTCGTCGCCCTTCTAACAGAACGGTGACGCAGCCGCTCTTCTGTTTTCAGCAAAGGAGCTTACTTCCGGCCGCCTGGGCAGCTGAATAGTTTTGGCCAGACGAGCCGCTCCCGGTCAATCCGATCTTTCGCCTAGCTGCCACCAGCGAGTGGGAGCCATGCCCAGCGCGCTAATCTCGCCTGGGTTCCGCCGCGCCATTGAATTTGGTAGGGTCGACGCCGACAGGGTGGGAATTCGCCACGAGGAGACAGAGACCATGCTTGACGTCACCAAGCGACAAGGCACGGCGCCTTTCGATACCGCGCAGCTCGACCGACTGATGGACGAGGCCGGCATCGACGTGCTGCTCGCGAACTCAAAACCCAATGTTCAATACCTCCTCGGCGGCCACCGCTCCTTCTTTTTCGACACGATGGATGCCATCGGCGTGAGCCGTTACCTGCCGATCGTCGTCTATGCGAAGGGGGCGCCGGAAAAGGCCGGCTATTTCGGCCATCGCATGGAAGGCTATCAGACCGCGATCAAACCCTTCTGGGTCGGCGAGACCAACATCAAGAGTTCGGGCTCGGTCGATGTGATGGAAAGGGCCGTCGAATATCTGCGCCGGCTGGACAAGCCGAAGCGCATCGGCATCGAGCTTTCGTTCCTGCCGGTCGCCTCGGCGGACGTATTGCGCAAAGCCTTCCCCGACAGCGAAATCAAGGACGCGCTGTTCGTGCTCGAGCGGTTGCGCGCGCGCAAGACGCCGGAGGAGCTTGAGAAGCTGCGGCTTGCTTCAGACCTCGTCATCGACTCGATGCTCGCCGTCATCGCCAGCCACGGCGTCGGCTCGACCAAAGCGGAAATGGCCGAAGCGCTGCGCCGCGAGGAGACCGCGCGCGGGCTCACCTTCGATTATTGCCTGATCGCCGCCGGGTCGAGCCTCAACCGCGCTCCCTCGGAGCAGCGCTGGGAGAAGGGCGACGTCCTTTCGGTCGATTCAGGCGGCAACTATCAGGGCTATATCGGCGACCTCGCGCGCATGGGTGTTGCCGGCGAGCCCGATGCCGAGCTTGTGGATCTGTTAGGCGAGGTGGAAGCGGTCCAGCAGGCGGCGCGCAAGCCGATCCGCGCTGGCGCCAACGGCGCTGAGATCTATGCGGCGGCCGAGGCCCTGCTGCAGAAATCGAAACTGCACAATCACATCGACTTTCTCGCCCACGGCATGGGGCTCGTCAGCCACGAAGCGCCGCGCCTCACCAATGCCGGCCCGGTCCCGTACGACAACTACGATGCGAAGCGGCCGCTCGAAGCCGGCATGGTGATTTCGGTCGAAACCACGCTCCAGCATCCGCGCCGCGGCTTCATCAAGCTCGAGGACACGGTCGCGGTGACGGCGAACGGCTACGAGGTCTATGGCGATCGCGCCCGCGGCTGGAACCGCGCCGGCGGTGGGGCTTGATCCCTTCCGCCCGGACAGACGGCTGGTTCAGCAGACCTCAGGCGCGACGGCTTGTCAGCCGGCGCTGTGGATGTAGCGCCGTCGGCTGAGATCGTCGATGTCGCGTTTGAGCCTGCGCAGGTAGGCAAAATACGCGATGCCCGCGCCGGCCCATGATGCGCCGGCGACGCAGAAGATCACCGGATCGGCATCAGGCCAAAATTTTCTAATGAGCCCGCAGGTCAGTGCCCATGCGATCAATACGAGGATCGCTCGCGGCAACAGGTAAGCCATGATTCGCACTCCACCACACTTTGCAAGAAGATGCGCCAGCGTGGTTAATGATCGATGAAATCTCGCCGGCCGCGGTCGCGACGCTGCGGTAGCTGCTCTTCCAGTGCGGGGTACGGCACTGTGGCTGCGCATCGTCCGACGTCCTGCCCGCGCACCGGCACGGTCTCAGTAGGGACGGCGCGAAAGATAGTCGGCGAAGGTCAGTACAAACAGGAACACGACCCAGAGCAGCCCGCGGAGGCGACGAGCCGCACGAGCGCGCTCGCCCGCGCGAGGTTCATCAGGAAGGTCGCGAGCACAAGCAGCATGACGGCGGCGATCAACCAGGTTGAGCGCCGTGTTATAGAACCCGAGCGGCAGAAACGCCGACCAGCAGCTTGCGGCAAGAAGAACGAGCAGGATGGCCGAGCCGGGCGCGCGTGACTTCGACCCGCATGCAGGCTGCGTCCGCCCCCGAACGCAACCGCAGCAATTTGAGCGAATCCGTAACCGGCCACCGAGGATTTTTGTTCCCACGCGGCGCAACATCGTGTTCCAATGGAGGGAACCGCCGCCTGATCGACACGTTAGCCCGTTGCATTTCCGCGTCAGCACGGACTTTGAGGCGGCGGTCTTAAGCTTCCGAGGCGCTCGCTAGGCGGTTTTGTCGCGGCTGCGCTTCGGTCAGGGGCCGTGAGCGGGCGTCACGTAACAACGATCCATAGGTGAAGCATGGAAAAGACCAACCTCGGCGCAGAGAGCGCCAAGTCGAGCGCATCCGTCGTGGAGTCGCTCAGCCGGACCAAACAGGCGATCGGCAGCGCCGCCAACGAGGCCATGGATTCGGCCGGGTCGGACCTTGAAGCGCTTGTTCGGGATCTCAACAGCCTCAAGGATACGCTCGCAACCTTCCTCTCGAAAGCCGGCGGTGAAGCGATGCGATCGGCCCGCGATGTATCGTCCGGCCTCGCCGATCAGGGCGCCGACATCGCTGCTGCGGCTGCTGAAGGCGGCAAAAGCCTGACCGCAGAACTTGAGAGCATGGTCAGGCGCAATCCGATTTCCTGTATAGCCGCAGCATTCGTGGTTGGCATCATTCTCGGCGGGCGGGGGCGGCGATATTGAGATGCAGTTGTTATTCACCCTGCTCAAGGCGTTCGGCCTCGATATTCCCGCCCGCTTCGCCGAGCTGAAAGCGCGCATCGAACATCGCGTAGAGGACGCGACCGAACAGGCGCTGCACGTCGTGCGGGACATCGTCATCACCGTCGCGCTCATGTGCTGCGCGGCGATCACCGCCCTTGCGGCCATCGCAGTTGGACTGGTCGCACTGGCGCGGTGGGTTTCGGATCTCTATGGCCCGTTCGCCGGGCTCGCCGCCGTGGGCGGGCTTCTGCTCCTGGTAACCGTGATCCTCGTCGTTGTGGCCATGGCGCGGCCGGGGTCGGCGCAACGGGTCAAGTCTCCCGCCGAGGTCCTGCAGTCTGCCGCGAAGCGTTCGGCGGCCTATGCCGATGCCGCGCGGCAGTTGCCCGCCGCACAAGCAAGAACGGCTGGAGGACAAGCGTCGGCGTCGCAGGGCAGTTTTGGTCCTTC
>Ga0070671_100004427_pt1 | contig 11113 bp, 8 predicted proteins | sample KBSS73metaG_FD_65341 | JGI IMG/M metagenome (GOLD analysis project Ga0070671, IMG submission 65341) | Switchgrass rhizosphere microbial communities from Kellogg Biological Station, Michigan, USA - KBS S7-3 metaG | ecosystem: Host-associated > Plants > Roots > Rhizosphere > Soil ... | reverse complement strand
GCTGGCCTGCGACGTCGACAACCCGCTGCTCGGTCCGAGCGGTGCCGCCGCGGTCTACGGGCCGCAGAAGGGAGCGGGCCCGGCCGAGGTCGCACTCCTCGACGCGGGCCTGGCGAGGTTCTCCCGGCTCGTGGTCCGTGCGCGGGAGGCGGCACAGGTCGCGGGCCCGGCGCAGTGGGTCTTCGCGAGGGGCGTCCAGGAGTGGTCCGCCGCGACCGAAGAGGCGGCCGCGGCCGTGCCCGGCGCCGGGGCCGCGGGTGGCGTCGGGTTCGCCGCGCTGACGGTGCTCGGCGCCCGCCGTCGGCCCGGGATCGAGGTGGTGCTCAAGCTCGCCGGGTTCGCCGAGCACCTCGGCGGCTCGGATCTGGTCGTGACGGGCGAGGGCGCCCTCGACGCCCAGACCCTGCACGGGAAGGCCCCGGCCGGGGTCGCCGCCGCGGCGCGGGCCGGCGGGGTTCCCGCGGTGGCGGTCTGCGGCCGCTGCGACCTCGATCCCTCCGCCCTCGTGGCGGCCGGACTGCGCCGCGCGATCGCCCTCGCCGACCTCGACCCGGAGCGGTGCCTCACCGATCCCGGGCCGCTGCTGCGCCGCGTGGGCCGCGAGCTCCCGTCCCGTTTCACCGACCTGTAACCGGGGCGGGACCCGGCGGCAACACCCCACCACGACGGTGGTGCCCGTCCGTCCGGCACGCCGGTGAACGATCCGCAGCTCCCCTGCGGAGGAGGACCCCCTTCTGGTGGCGGGTGCGAGGGCCGTCCCCGCGTCGCCACGTGTGCCGGGAGGAGGGTCGATGGGGAGCACGTTCGATCCCGCGGACCGGCACATCCTCGCCGGGTTCTGGTACGCCGTGGCCCGGACGGCGGACCTCCTCGACGGGCCCGTCGCCGCCACGCTGCTCGATGCGCCGCTGGTCGTCTACCGGGCGGGGGCCGAGATCGTCGTCGCGGACGAGCTGTGCCCCCACCGCGGGGTCCCGCTGACCATGGGCGCCACCGACGGCGAGGCCCTGACCTGCGCGTACCACGGTCTGCGGTTCGGGGCGGGCGGACGCTGCGTGCGAGTCCCGGCCGATCCCGCGGCGCGCATCCCGGAGCGGATGCACCTGCGGACGTACCCCGTCGTCGAGCGGTACGGGCTGGTGTGGACGTCCTTGCGGGGGACCGAGCCGAGCATCCCGCCCATGCCGAACTGGGGTGCCGCGGGGTTCCAGTGCGTGACCCTGCCGCCCTTCGACCTCGCCGCGTTCGCGGGCAGGCAGGTGGAGGGGTTCCTCGACGTCGGGCACTTCGCCTTCGTGCACACCGCGACCTTCGCCGATCCCGCCGACACCGAGGTGCCGCCCTACCGGCCGGAGCCGACCCCGACCGGGTTCCGCGTGGACTACCGGTCGACCGTGGCGAACTACGCGGCCGGGGTGGAGAACCCGTTCCCGGGGGCGAGCTGGTTGCGTGCCTTCGAGATGCACCTCCCATTCACCCCGACGCTCGTCGTCCACTTCCCCGACGGCGGCAGGCTGGGGCTGCTCAACGCCGCGACGCCGGTGAGCGCGCGCGAGACCCGGCTGTTCTGTCTGGTGGCCAAGGACGTCTTCACCGACCAGACCGTCGCCGAGGTGGAGGCGTTCAACCTGCGGGTGTTCACCGAGGACCGGGCCATCGTGGAGGCCCAACGCCCGGAGAACCTGCCCTTCGACCCCCGGATCGAGGTCAACATCGCCGCGGACCGCAGCTCCGTCGCCTACCGGCGGGCGTTGCGCGGCATGGGCCTCGGCCGGTTCTTCCAGGTGTGAGGAGCACGAGATGCAGGATTCCGCGGTGGGCGAGGTGCTCGCCGGGTTGAAGCGGGCGGGGGTGAGCGTCGTCTGCTACCTCCCCGACTCGCTGTTCAAGCCGCTCTATCCCGCGATGGACGCCGACCCGGACCTGCGCACGATCCGGGTGACGAACGAGGGCGAGGGGGCCGCGATCTGCGGCGGGGTGTTCCTCTCGGGCAGGCGGGCGGTGCTCGTCATGGAGAACTCCGGGCTCCGGGCGTCGGTGGAACCGTTGGCGCGCATGGGGCTCGGGGCGGGGATCCCGGTCGTCATGCTGATGAGCTACCGCGGCGAGATGGGCGAGAACAACTGGTGGGCGGTCCCGCACGGGATCACCATGGAGCCGGTCCTCGACGCGCTGCGCATCCCGTACCGGGTGGTCCGGGAGGAGTCCGCGATCGCCCAGTCCATCATGGACGCCTACGAGCTGGCCTACGCGAGCTACTACCACACCGCGGTCGCCCTGGGCGGGGACATCGTCCGATGAGGCGCTACGACTGCATGGTCGAGCTCGCCGCGCTGCTGTCCGACGAGCTGGTGGTCCTGTCCCTCGGCGGCAGCGTCGACGAGTGGTACACCGCCGCCCCGCACATGCGCGCCGCCAGCCTGTTCCAGCAGCAGCTGGGGTGCGTGACCCCGGAGGCGTTCGGGCTCGCCGTCGGACTGCCGCACCGGCGGGTCGTCTCCCTCGACACGGACGGCGGGCTGCTGTTCAACCTCGGGATCCTCGCCACGCTGGGCAACGAGCAGCCCGCGAACCTCCTCGTGGTGGTCTGGGACAACGAGCGGTACCAGTCGATCGGCGGGCCGCCCACGCACACCGCCACCGGGCGCGTCGACCTGGCCGCGATCGCCCGCGGCGCCGGGGTGACCGAGGCGCACACCGCCCGCAGCGTCCCCGAGTTCGCCGCGCACTGCGCCGCGGGGCTCGCGGCGACCGTGCCGTACCTGGTGGTGGCCAAGGTGTCGGGCGAGGTCGAGCCCGGGATCACCCGCAAGCACAGCGACGGCCGGGAGGACAAGTACGTGTTCGTCCGGCACGTGGAGGAGTCGGAGGGCATCGTGATCATGGGGCCCAGTGAGCACAACTGACTACCTGGTGATCGGGGGCGGCAGCGCGGGCTGCGTGCTCGCCCGCAGGCTGTCCGACGACCCGGCGGTGCGGGTCACGCTGGTGGAGGCGGGCCCGGCGGACGGGGGCGCTGCGGTGCGCGACCCGGCGCGCTGGACCGAGCTGATCGGCGGGCCGCTGGACTGGGGGCACGCCTACGAGCCCGCCGCGCCGACCCTGCACCGGCACATCCCGATCCCGCGCGGGCGCGTGCTCGGCGGGAGCAGCGCGATCAACGCGATGCTCTGGTACCGCGGCCACCCCGCCGACTACGACGCCTGGGGTGCGGGCTGGGACTTCGCCACCCTGCTCCCGTACTTCCGCAGGTCCGAGGACCGGGTGCTCGCCGGGGCGAGCCTCGCGGAGGTCGACGAGTGGCGGGGGACCGGCGGGCCGATGCACGTCGAGCGGGAGGCGGAGCCACACCCGGTGGCGCTGGCGGTGCTCGACGCGGCCGCGGAGCTGGGCCTGCCGCTGATCGCGGACGCCAACGGTGCCACGAACCTCGGTGCCACGGTGCCCGAGTACACCGCTCGGTTCGGCGGACCGCGGGCCGAGGGGCGAGAGCTCGACCGTCGCGCCCGCAGGCACAGCGCGGCCGACGGGTACCTCGCGCCCGTCGCGGACCGACCGAACCTGCGGATCCGGTGCGGCGCGCTCGTCACGGGGCTGGAGTTCGCCGGGGGGCGGTGCGTCGGCGCGCGGTACCGGGTCGCAGGTGGGACGGCGGGTGAGAGCGTGGTGCGGGCCGAGCGCGAGGTGATCCTCTGCCTCGGGGCCCTGGAGACCCCGCGGCTACTGATGCTCGCCGGGATCGGGCCCGCGGACCACCTGCGGGACAACGGGATCGCGGTCCGGGCGGACCTCCCGGTCGGGGACCGGCTGGCCGACCATCCGCTGGTCACCGGGATGACCTTCCGCGCTCGGGCACCGCTCGGGCCGGTCCGCGGGACCGGGGGCGGGGCGATGGTCAACTGGTGCGGCCCGGAGTCCGAGCGACCGGACCTGCACGCCTTCGTGGTGCAGGGCCCGCACGCGACGCCCGAGGTCGCCGCACGGTTCCGGCTGGATCCGCCGGTGTTCGCGGTCTCGCCCGGGCTGATGCGTTCGCGCAGCCTCGGCACGGTGCGGCTCACGTCCGCCGATCCCACTGCACACCTGCGGATCCAGCCCAACCTGCTGGGCGAGCCGGAGGACGTCCGCGCGCTCTGCGCGGCGGTCGAGCTCGTCCAGGAGCTGGGGGAGAGCCGCGCGCTGCGGGCGGTCGCCGCGGGCCCGGCCGCCCCGGACCGGAGGCTGGACGCGGGGGAGCGGGAGGCGTTCGTCCGGCTCGCGACCTCCACGTTCTTCCACGTCGCGGGCACCGCGGCGATCGGGTCCGTGGTGGACCGTGAGCTGCGGGTGCACGGGGTGGAGGGGCTGCGGGTGGTGGACGCGAGCGTCTTCCCGAGCCTGCCCTCCTGCAACACCAACGCACCCGTGATCGCGGTCGCCGAGCGCGCCGCGGACCTCGTCAAGGAGTCGGTGTGACCCGAGACGCCCGGGCCGCGACACCTCCGTCCCCGCCGTCCCCGCCAGCCCCGCAGGCCCGGCCCCCCACCGGGAGCTCACGACCGTCCGCCCGCCGATCCGAGGAGACACCGATGGACCTCGCCGACTACCTGCGCCGCCTGCCCAAGGTCGAGCTGCACTGCCACTTCGTGGCCACGATCCGGCCGGAGACGCTGATCGAGCTGGCGCGCGCGTACGAGTCCGTCCAGGACGCCGTCGCCGCGGGCAACCTGCGTCACCGGGAGTACTTCGTCAACGCCGACCTCTTCCCGATCCCGTACGCCGAGGTGCTCGACGCGATGGTGGCCGGGCTCTCGGCGGCCGAGCGGGACTTCGGGGTCGGGTTCGGGATCATCCCGGCGGTCGCCCGGCACCGGACCCCGGAGGACGCCGTCGCGCTGGTCCGCACGGTGCTCGACGACGGCCGCCCCGAGGTCGTCGGGATCGGGCAGGACTACCTCACCCCGCAGAACACCGAGTCGCCCGAGCTGTGGACCGAGGCCTACGACCTGGCGAGGCGACACGGGCTCAACCGCACGGCGCACGTCGCCGAGATCCCCGGCTCGACGGCGGAGGCGGTGACCATCGCGATCGAACAGCTGGACTGCACCCGCATCGACCACGGCTACCACGTCATGGACGATCCGGCGGTCGTCGAGGTGGCCCGGGAGCTGCAGATCCCGTTCACGTGCACGCCGTACTCCACCCAGGTCCTGTCCGGGTGGGAGATGACTCCGGAGCACCCCGTGGCACGGATGATCAGGGCCGGGCTCGCCGTCACGCTCAGCACGGACGATCCCACCTTCTTCCGGACCGACATCGGTCGCGAGTACGCCGAGGCGTTGCCCGCCATGGGCTTCGGCGCCGAGGACGGGGCCCGGATCGCGCTCGCGGGCGTGGAGGCGGCCTGGCTGCCGCCGGACCGCAAGGCCCGCCTCCGGGCCGAGTTCACCGCAGAGATCGAGGCCCTCGGGCAGGGCTGATCACCCGGACGGGCACGCGGGGCCGTCATCCGATCGACGTGTGTGTGCCGAGCGTGGTTGCGGAGGGCTGGGTGCTGCGTAGATTCGCCCCGTGCGCACCACCCGTCACTCCCGTTCGCTGCGGACCGTGACCAGACGCCTGACGTCCGTCGCGGTCGTCGCGGCACTGTGCGGGGGTGGGGGAGTCGCGCTGGAGGCCGAGGCCCTCGCGGCGCCCGCTCCGCCGCCGGTGGTGATCGACGGGGTCGACTACCCGAACCCGCTGCGGCGCGACGACGGCACCGCCGTGACCACCGTGGCGGACTGGGAGGGCACCCGGCGGGCCGAGGTGCTGGCGGCCTTCCGGGAGAACGTCTACGGGCGGAGCCTGCCCGCCCCGACCGCGCAGACCTTCGCCGTCGCGGAGTCCGGGGCGGGCGGGGTCCGGCGGAAGATCGTGACGATCACCCTCGCCGGTCCACAGGGGACGACGAGCGTCGAGGTGCCGCTGTTCCTCCCGGCGGAGCGGCCGAAGGGCACGTTCCTGATGCTCGACCACCGGGGCGCCGTGGGGGACGACCCCGGGCAGTCCTCGGACTACGCGCCGGTGGCGACGATCGTGGCGGCCGGGTACGCCTTCGTCGCCTTGGACACCGGCGACATCGCGCCGGACGGCGCGGACTACCGCGACGGCGTGATCGACCTCTTCCACCCCGCGGGCGAGGAGCTGCCCGCGCAGGCGGGCCGCGCGGTCAGCGCCTGGGCGTGGGGCGCGAGCCGGGTGATGGACTACCTGCAGACCGATCCGGACCTCAACCCCGCGAAGGTCGCGGTCATCGGGCACTCCCGCAGCGGCAAGGCGGCGTTGTGGGCGGGCGCGCAGGACACCCGGTTCGCGGCGGCCGTCGCGAACGACGCGGGGTCCACCGGGACGAAGCTCGCCCGCCGCGGCGACGGGGCGGGCGGGGGCGAGACGGTCGCGCGGATCACCGAGTCCTTCCCGCACTGGTTCCCGCCCACGTACCGGGCCTTCGCCGACCGGGTGGACGAGCTGCCCGTCGACCAGCACCAGCTGCTCGCGCTGCTGGCGCCCCGGCGGGTCGTCGTCGGGAGCGCCACCGAGGACGCGAACGCCGATCCGGAGGGCGAGTTCCTGGCCTACGTCGCCGCGGCGCCGGTGTACGCGCTGTACGGGCTCGGCGACACCGGGCTGCCCGCCACCACGTGGCCCCCGGCCGCCGACCAGGGCTTCCGGGGGCCCGCGATGAGCTACCACCTGCGGAGCGGCGGGCACGGCCTGACCGCGGCGGACTGGGCGGTCTATCTCGACGGCGACCTGTTCGCCGGGTAGCGGTCGGGGGGCGCCGAGTGAGGAGACGCGGCTCAGGCACCCGGGAGGAACAGGCAGAAGGGATGGCCGTCGGGGTCTCGGAGGACCCGGACGTCCTCCTGGGGCTGGTCGGCCTCCAGCGACGCGCCCAGGGCGACCGCGCGGGCGACGTCGGCGTCGAGGTCGTCGCTCAGCAGGTCGAGGTGGAGCTGCATCTGCGGCTCCCCGGCCGCGGCGGGCCAGGCGGGCGGGACCTGCGGGGGCTCGAGCTGGACGCTGAGGCCGGGGCGCTCCCGCCGCGGGTCGCGGAGCCGCACCCAGCCCGGGGACTCCTCGACGGTGTCCCAGCCGAGGAGCTCCCGGTAGAAGGCGGCGAGCGCGGGCGGGTCGGGGGAACCGAGCACGACGGCGGCGAAGGAGACGCTCATGCTCGCGGCCTACCCGCCCGCCTCGCCGCCCAGTCCTCCGGCGCGCACCCCTCCGGCGCGCCGAACCGGCCGCACCCCGGGTGGGGTGCGGCCGGCGGGAGGGCTCAGACCTGGGCGGGCAGGACGTGCTCGCCGGTCTTGTCCTGGCTCAGGCACAGCGAGCAGACGTAGGCGGAGTGGGCCTCGCAGGCCGCCATGTCCGGGCGCTCGAAGGACTCGCCGCAGACGTGGCAGTCCAGGGCCACGCCCGACGGGTTCCCGTGCTCGTCCAGCATCGGCAGGTCGATGCCGTCGTCCGTGCGGCGCAGGTAGTACTTCCCCTTGGTCGCGACGGCCAGGATCGGGGGCAGGACCAGGGCCAGGCCGATCGCGACCAGCGGGCTGAACGGCTGGATCGCCGAGCCGAAGGCCCCGAAGAAGACCAGGATGGACACACCCGCCGACACCAGCATCGACACGAAGCCGACCGGGTTGATGTTGTAGAGCATCCCGCGGCGGAACTCCGGCTGGATGGGCGAGAGCTTCAGCAGGTACTTGTTGATCGCGATGTCCGTGGCCACCACGACGATCCAGGCGATGCCGCAGTTGGCGTAGAAGCCCAGGATCGTGTTGAGGAAGTCGAACATGTTGGCTTCCATCAGCACCAGCGCGATGAGCAGGTTGACGCCCACGAAGACCAGTCGGCCGGGGTAGTGCTTGGTGAGCCGGGTGTAGGAGTTCGTCCAGGCCAGCGAGCCGGAGTAGGCGTTGGTGACGTTGATCTTGACCTGGCTGATCACCACGAGCACCACGGCGAGGGCGATGGCGGCCCACGGCGGCAGGAACTGGTTGTAGATCTCCAGGAACTGGTGCACGGGCTCGTTGGCCACGCCGGCCCCGCCCGCGACGTTCGCGATCAGGTAGACGGCGAGGAACAGCCCGACGACCTGCTTGATCGCCCCGAAGATCACCCAGCCGGGACCGGCCAGGATCATCGCGCTCCACCAGCGGCGCGAGTTCTCCGGCGTCTTCGGCGGCATGAACCGCAGGTAGTCGATCTGCTCGGCGATCTGGGCGATCAGCGACAGACAGACGCCGGCGGCCAGCATCACGGCGCCGAGGCTCGGGGTACCGAGGCCGTCCTCACCCTGGTAGGCGAGGAACTGACCGACGGACTCCGGGTGCTGCACCAGCAGGTAGACGAACGGCGCGACCATCAGGACCAGCCAGAGCGGCGTCGTCCAGAGCTGGAGCTTGCTCAGCAGCGACATCCCGTACATGACCAGCGGGAAGATGATGATCGTGGACAGGGCGTAGCCGAGCCACGGTGGAATGCCCAGCCCCAGCTCGAGGCCCTGGGCCATGATCGAGCCCTCGAGGGCGAAGAAGATGAACGTGAACGTCGCGAAGATGACGTTCGTGACCACCGACCCGTAGTACCCGAAGCCGGAGCCGCGGGTGATCAGGTCCAGGTCGAGGTTGTAGCGGGCCGCGTAGTAGGCGACCGGGAAGCCGGTCAGGAAGATGACGACGGCGAACACGAGGATGCCCCACAGCGCATTGACCGTGCCGTAGGAGATGCCGATGTTGGCGCCGATGGCGAAGTCGGCGAGGTAGGCGATGCCGCCGAGCGCCGAGACGGCGACCGTGCCGGTGCCCCACTTCCGGTAGCTCCGGGGGGCGAAGCGGAGGGTGTAGTCCTCCAGGGTCTCCTTCGCGGCGCCCGTGCGTGCGGGTGCCGTGGTGGATGGGGCGTCCTCGATGCTCATCGCGGCCTTCCGATCACAGGGGGTTCGATGTCGGTCAGCCAACGCCTGCCCGCTAAACGTCCGCCAAATGCCCGCTGACCTGCCGCAACGCGGCCACGACGCGGGCGTGCTCGGCGGCTATGTCAGACTCCCTGCCCGACTCCCCGCCCGACTCCCCGGCGCGGCAGAGGGCCGCGAGGGCGGTCGCGCCGAAGGTCTCGGCCAGCCCGCCGAGGGTGTGGGCGGCACGGGCGGCGTCGGGGCCGTCGAGGGCGGCGACGAGCGCGGGGGTCTCGGCGAGGAAGTCCTCGACGAGCCCCGCGAGGGTCTGCGGGTCGTGCCCGACGAGCTCGCGGAGCCGGTCCAGCGCGCCCGGGTCGAGCGGTGTCGGCGGCGCCACGACGACCCGGGACAGCGCCTCCGCGAGCTCGGCCGCGACCAGCGGTTTCGTCAGGTGGTCGTCCATGCCCGCGGCCAGGCAGGCCTCCCGGCCGCTCGGTTCGGCGGTCACCGCGACGATCCACGGCTGCCTGCCGCCCAGCGCCCTGATCCGCCGGGTGGCGCCGGGGCCGTCCAGCTCCGGCATCCGGACGTCCATCAGCACGACGTCGTAGTGCCGCTCCCGCACCGCGGTCACGGCCTCGAGCCCGTTGCTCACCAGGTCCGCGCGTAGGCCCAGCCGGTGCAGCAGCAGGAGCACCAGCCGCTGGTTCACCGGATGGTCCTCGGCGACCAGGATCCGGGCCCCCGCCACGACCGGGTCGGCGGGGGCGTCGGCCAGCGCACGGTAGAGCGGGGCGGGCCGCACCGGCTTCGGGACGACGGCGGCGAACCCCTGCCCGCCGACCCTGGCGACCCGGCCCAGCGCGGTCAGCAGCACCACCGGCATCCCCGGCTGCCGCTCCCGCACCTCGGCGGCGGCCCGGTTGTCGTCGCCGTCCCCGTCGACCACGGCGACGTCGAACCGGCGGCCCTCGTCCAGCCAGCGCAGGGCGGTCGCGGCCGAGGTGGTGTCCGCGACCTGCATCCCCCACGAGCCGAGCCTGCGGCGCAGCTGGCGCAGGCTGCCCGGATGGTCGTCGACGACGAGGGCGTGCAGGCCGCGCAGGGCGTCGCCCGACGGGACCGGGTCGCGGCGGTCCGCCTCCGTCGCCTCCGCGCGCACCGTGAACGTGACCGCGGTGCCGACCCCCGGTGTGCTCGTGGCCCGCACGGTCCCGCCCATCAGCGCGCACAGCCGGGTGCAGATCGCCAGGCCCAGGCCGGTGCCGCCGTAGCGGCGCGCGGTCGTGGTGTCGACCTGCGTGAACGCCTCGAAGATCGCGTCGAGTCGGTCCGGCGGGATGCCGATCCCGGTGTCCCGCACCGTGAAGGACCACACGCCCGCCGCATGGCCGACGGTCACGCTCACCTCGCCGCGCTCGGTGAACTTCACGGCGTTGCCGATCAGGTTGAGCAGGATCTGGCGCACCCGGGTCACGTCCCCGACCAGGCCCTCGGGCGTCCCCGGCTCGAGCAGGCAGAGCAGCTCGAGGTCCTTGGCCGCGGCGTCCGCGGACACCAGCTCCAACGCGCCCTCGACGCACTCGGCGACGTGGAACGGGGCGCTGTCGAGGTCCAGCCTGCCCGCCTCGATCTTGGAGAAGTCGAGGATGTCGTTGATGAGCAGCAGCAGCGCGTGCGCGCTGTCCCGGACGATCCCGGCGAACTGGCGCTGCTCGGGGGCCAGGTCGGTGTCCAGGAGCAGCCCGGACATGCCGATCACCGCGTTCATCGGGGTGCGGATCTCGTGGCTCATGGTGGCGAGGAAGGCGCTCTTCGCGCGGTTGGCGGCCTCGGCGGCGGTGGCGGCGTCGCGCAGCGCGTCGGCCGTGCGGACCCGGTCCACGACCTGCCCGAGCTGCGCGCCGACGTCCGTCAGCAGGGCGAGCTGGGCGGGGTCCCGTTCGGTCCGCCGCCCGGCGACGAACTCCAGCACCGCGACCGTCTCGCTGCCGACCCGCACCGGCAGCCCGATGGCCGAGCCCGCCCAGACCGGCTCGCCCGTCTCTCGGACCCGCTCCACCAGCGCGGGATCGACCGGCATCGCGCCGTGCTCGTAGACGGCGTGGTCGAACACCGCACGACCCAGCGGCCAGCCGGTGTGTCCGCAGACCAGCGCCAGGATCTCGCGGGTGGCGGTCTCCAGGT
>Ga0070671_100004424_pt1 | contig 11116 bp, 8 predicted proteins | sample KBSS73metaG_FD_65341 | JGI IMG/M metagenome (GOLD analysis project Ga0070671, IMG submission 65341) | Switchgrass rhizosphere microbial communities from Kellogg Biological Station, Michigan, USA - KBS S7-3 metaG | ecosystem: Host-associated > Plants > Roots > Rhizosphere > Soil ... | reverse complement strand
AGAAGAGATCGGAAAAACTCGCTACATGCGCCGGTATTACATCGCATCGATCTATGCGACTCTTGGCGATAAAGCCAAGGCTTTCGCTGAACTGGACAAAGCATTCGCCGACAAGGACAGCTTTCTGGCCCGTGCGGTCGAGGATCCTTTCATGGATCCGCTTCGCGATGATCCACGCTTTAAGAACCTAATGAAACGATTGAATCTGCCTCAATAGACCATGAAACGATGTCCTGAATGCAGGCGGGATTATTACGACGACAGTTTGCTTTACTGTCTAGACGATGGAACTCGCCTTCTGGAAGGGCCCCGTTCGGAAGATTCGGCAGCAACGATGTTCTTGCCATCGTTTCAGGAGTTGCATGAGTCGGCGACACGTATATTTGCCCCCGGGGCTCTCGACGGAGCGAAACCAACAGAGAATGCCATCGCTGTTTTGCCTTTTCTCAATCTGAGCGCGGTGGAAAATAGCGATTACTTTTCAGATGGGCTCACGGAAGAGCTGCTCAACGTACTGTCAAAGATCCGCGGTCTTCGTGTGGCAGCTCGAACTTCGGCCTTTTCTTTCAAGGGAAAACAAACAACAGTCGGCGAGATCGGACGAATACTGAATGTTTCCTCCGTTCTCGAGGGAAGCGTGCGTCATGCCAGCGAGAGGGTTCGGATCTCGGTACGATTGACGAAGGTTGAGGACGGTTATCACCTTTGGTCCGAAACCTACGACCGGACAATGGAAGATATCTTTGCAGTTCAGGATGATATTGCGCAGTCGGTAGTGGAAGGATTGAGAACGAGCCTGATCGGCGAGGAGGCCGGGCCTGAGTTAAGCGAGCAGATAGTGTCAGAGGTAAAGGACGCAGTAAAAGGCAGGTCCGCTGACGCTGAAGCATATCGATTGATGCTGATGGGCCGGTATTTTCTCGATCGGACCACGCTCGAAGATACGGCACGAGCTATCGGGTATTTTAATGACGCGTTGAAGATCGATCCGCAATTCGCGTTGTGCTGGGCGGAGCTTGGCCGAGCATACTCGGTCGAAGCGGGCAGAGGTTGGGCCCCTGTCCTTGAGGCGTTTGACCGTTCTCGGGAGGCGGTGATGCGAGCTCTTTCGCTTGAGCCGGACTTAGCCGAAGGACATGCGCAGCTGGGGAGAATACAAGCCGTTCACGATTGGGATCTTCGCTCGGCCGAGGTGTCATACAAAAAAGCGCTTGAACTTGCGCCCGGAAGTTCATCTGTTCTCGACGGAGCCAGTGTTCTCGCCTACAAACTCGGCCGATTCGATGAGGCACTCGATCTTAGCCGCCGCGTTCTTGCTCAGGACCCTCTCAGCGCCGCTTTCTGGCATAATTTGGGGTTGACCTGTCACGTCGCCGGGTTGCTGGAAGAAGCTGAAAAGGCCTATCGAAAGGCCCTAGAGATCGCATCCCGGCGCATTGTCTCAAATGCACAATTGGCGTTGGTGTTGCTTGATCAGGGGCGTGCCGGTGAAGTTGTCGAGCAGGCTGAAAAAGAACCTGACGAGTTTTGGAAAACTTGGGCCCTGGCGATAATTCACAATGCCTTGGGATCAAAAAAAGAGTCTGACGACGCTCTTGCAAAACTAAGAAATGACTATCCTATAGGAAATTCATATCAGATCGCCGAGGTTTTTTCGACGCGTAATGAGGCCGATGAGGCTTTCGGCTGGCTCGAAAAAGCGATAGAAGAACGCGATCCGGGCGTTACCCACGCCAAGGTCAACCAGCGGTTCCGTCATTTGCATGACGATCCACGCTGGATGGAACTGCTCTCGAAAATCGGCTTCTAGGTGTACGTGGGAGTAAAAGAGACGATCTCGGCCCTTAATTCGTATTGGGTTCTTGAAGGCTTTCGGTGTTCGGCTCCTGAATGTTCTCCGTGTTCGGCTCCTGAAACGACTCGGTATTTGGTTCTTGATAAGCTTCGACCTCGGGTTCCTGGTTTGGATCGTGATTCATTAGTTGTTCTCCTATTTGAAAAGGTGGTCAAATGCAATGCCGTTAACCGGTCATCACAGTAAGATATATGTTCGCGAGAGCCAAATATATCCTTTGTTTTCAGCATTTGTCAATGAACTTCTTCGCGACCGAAATTGAGAGCACTAAGAATTTCTTGAAGTAATGTAACTGAAAGATGAAACGATGCCCCGAATGCAGGCGAGATTATTTCGACGAGAGTTTGCGTTACTGTCTCGATGACGGCAGTGCGCTTCTTGAAGGGCCGGCGTCGATGGATGAACCCGCCACGGCCGTGCTCTCTTCCGCCTCATCGGGCGAATCGCGAACGCGTTTGTTTACATCGAGCGAACGAGAGGTGGAACGACCAACAGCAGGTGTTAATGCCGCTTCAAAGCGCAATTCAATCATTGTCGCTGCCCTTGGTCTGACACTGACGACAGTTCTCGGATTGGGATCCTACGTGTATTACGGCCGAGGACCGGGTAAGCAGATCGATTCTATAGCGGTGATGCCTTTCGTAAATGAAAGCCGAAACAACGATCTCGACTATCTCTCGGATGGAATGACCGAGACGCTCATACGCAGTCTGTCGCAGCTGCCGAATCTCAACGTCAAATCTCGGGCGTCTGTGTTCCGTTATAAGGGCAAGGAAGCAGATGCTAAGGCAATCGGCGAGGAACTCGGTGTGCGTGCGATCTTGAATGGCCGTGTCGTTGAGCGCGGCGAGCAGCTTACATTGAATTTGGAGTTGATCAACAGTGAGAACGAAAACGTCATTTGGGCTGAACAATACGATCGCACTACATCCGACCTCGTGACACTTCAAAATGAGATCGCCCGAGATGTTTCCAGCAAGCTAAAACTCAAACTGTCCGGCTCCGATCAGCAAAAACTGACAAAAGCATCTACAAACGACCCCGAGGCATATCGTCTCTACCTGCAGGCCCGGTTCTATTTGAACAAACGCGTTGGAAAGCTGTACGAGCGGGCGGAAGGTTACCTGCAACAGGCGATCGAAAAAGACCCAAACTTCGCTTTGGGCTACGCTGGCATGGCAGACTTTGTAAGCCAGAGTGACAGGCCAAAAGCAAAGGAATACGCGATGCGGGCACTGGCCCTTGATGATCAGCTCTCAGAGGCTCATGCATCGCTTGGTTTCCAATACATCCTTGATTACAACTGGACGGAATCGGGGCGGGAAATCCAGCGAGCTATCGAACTCGATCCGAACAACGCCTACGCTTTTCAATTGAAGGGTGCCCGCCTATTGATGCTCGGACGTTACGAAGAGTCTATAGCGGCACACGATCGCGCGATCGAGATCGAACCGACCTCGGCAGATATCCGGAACAGCCGTGCTGTCGTTCTTGAAGCATCGGGCAGAATGGACCAAGCTATCGAATATATCAAGCAGTCGATGGAGTTGGACCCTTCGTTTGCATGGACACATTCGCACATCTCGTTCATTTATCGGATGAAGGGTGATCAAGCGGCTTCCGTCGCGGAACGCGCCCGCGCCGCGGAGCTGCTCGACCAGCCGGACGAAGCCACAAAGTTGCGTGATACCTTTCGAGCGGTGGGATGGACCGGATATTTGCGTCAGCTTCTGCAACAGAATTGGGGCGTTCTCGGCCGCAGCCCGACGCGTGTAGCTAGCCTGCAGGCCGAGCTTGGCCAAAAGGAACAAGCGATCGCGAGTCTTAACGAGGCAGCCGAAAAAGGGGACTGGTGGCTGTTCTCGATCAAATATGACCCAGCTTTCGACGGAATACGCAATGATCCGCGTTTCAGGGAACTCCTAAAGAAATTCGACCTTCCGCACTGAGCCAAAGATATGAAACGATGTCCGGAATGCAGGCGGGATTACTTCGACGAGACACTTTTGTATTGTCTCGACGACGGAAATGCGCTGCTTGAAGGTCCGGCAAGTGATGAGGGTAAAACCGCGATCCTTCCAGGGATAGCCGGGAAGGGGGCAAACAGGCGGAACTGGCTTTGGATCGCTGCCCCGGTGTTCTTAATTGCAGCCTTGGGAGCGGTGTGGTTTCTGAAATATTCAAATGGTTCCAATTTGCCGTCAGGAAATGGAACTTCCGGCGTCGCATACGATAACTATCTTCGGGCGAAGGTCCTGATCGCAAGCGAAAATCAGGAAGACGTCAATAGCGCTACCAAGCTTCTTGAGCAGACCGTGGCCGAGACGCCGGAGTTTGCTGCGGGATGGGCGTTGCTCGCACGCGCGTATAACGTACAAGCGTTCTATTTTGCATCGGGGGATGAAAGAAAGCGGCTTAGTTTAGATGCGGAAGTGGCGGTTGAAAGGGCGCTGGGAATTGATCCGAATCTTGCCGAGGCTCATTTTGCTCGTGGCCTTCTTCTGTGGAATCATGCAAAGCGTTTTCCGCATGAACAGGCTGTGCAATCGTACAAGAAGTCACTCGCACTTGACCCGATGTTGGATGAGGCACATCACCAACTCGGTGTCATCTACTTTCATCTCGGCCTCTTTGACAAGGCCCAGGCTGAGATCGACAAGGCACTTGAGATCAACCCCGGCAATACACTTGCTCGTTTCAGGTATGGGGTGATCGCAATGTACCGCGGACATTATGAGGATTCGTATGAGTTTTTCAAAAGCACTCCATTAGAAAAGAACCCTTCGCTCCATGCATTTCAGACGGCAACGGTTCTTTTCAAGCTCGGTCGCACCGCAGAGGCTGAAGCGTTGATCGAAAAATATTTGCGCGAGTATCCGAAGGATGAAGGCGGCGTTGGCACAAGCGTTCGCGCGATGATACTTGCAACTTCGGGTCGAGTGAAAGAGGCCGAACAGGCAATTGCAAAAGCGGATGAGATAGGTCGCGATTTCGGACATTTTCACCACACCGCTTATAACCTTGCCGCTGCAAGCGCAATGCTCGGTAAGCAGGACGATGCGATCCGGTATCTCCAGTTGGCGGCTGATGACGGGTTCCCGTGTTACCCCTTATTTGCGAACGATGAAAGCTTTAAGAGTTTGCGTTCAAACTCACAATTCGTCGCGTTGCTCGCAAAGATGAAACAGCAATGGGACCGTTACAACGCGACCTTTTAGGACCATATGAAACGATGCCCTGAATGCAGGCGGGATTATTACAACGAGGCACTTTTGTATTGTCTCGACGATGGAAATGCGCTGCTTGAAGGTCCGGCGGCGATGGATGAACCGGCGACGGCGATCCTACAGTCGACGGCCGCTCCGGGCGAGGCACCTACCCGAGTTCAGATCAATACGACCAATGAGACGGCAATTCTACGCACTGATGTCGGACGTGCCCCGTCCACACCGCAGGGTCTTGCGAAAAAAGTGGTGGCAGGCGTCGCACTACCCGCGATCTTGATTTTGGGTGGCTATCTCGGTTACCGCTATCTGGAATCGAGCTCAAGACAGATCGAATCGATTGCCGTGATGCCTTTTGTTAATGAAAGCGGAAATGCGGATGTCGAATATCTCTCGGACGGAATGACCGAGACGCTGATCAGCAGTTTGTCGCAGCTGCCGAATCTGAATGTGAAGGGTCGCTCGTCAGTGTTTCGTTATAAGGGCAAGGATGTTGACACTAAGACACTCGGCAAGGAACTGGGTGTGCAGGCGGTTTTGTATGGACGGGTGATCCAGCGTGGTAATCAGCTTACGCTAAGTTTGGAGCTGCTGGACGCGGTGACGGAAAACGTTATCTGGAGCGGTAAATACGACCGCAAACAAGCGGATGTTGTTTCGCTCCAAAGCGAGATCGCCCGTGATGTCTCAAATAAACTAAAGACCAAACTCTCAGGTGCGGATGTTGCGAAGGTCGAAAAGGGTTACACAGCGAACCCCGAGGCTTACAGGTTATTTCTGCAGGGCCGGTTCTATTGGAACAAACGCACCGAGGCGGACATAAAGAAAAGCATCGAGTATTTCGATCAGGCGATTGCCCTCGACCCCTCTTACGCGTTGGCTTATTCCGGACTCGCTGATGCTTATGGAGTCTTGCCCAATTACACCGTCGACTCACCGCCGGAAGAAAGCTATCCGAAAGCTCGGAACGCCGCGCAAAAGGCCATGGAGATAGACTCGGATCTGGCCGAACCTCATGCCACGCTGGGATATGTCCTGCACGAATTCGACTGGAAGCATGCGGAAGCCGAAAAAGAGTTTAAGCGGGCCATCGAGCTCGATCCGAATTATCCTTCGGCTCATCAGTGGTATGGCGAGTACTTGAAGAATATGGGACGGTTTGATGAAGGGATCGCGGAGATAAAGCGGGCTCTCGAGCTTGACCCCTTATCGCCCATCATTTATGCCGCTCTCGCCACGGCCTACCGAGACGACCATCGTTACGATGACGCGATCGCCCAATATCAAAAATCGCTTGAAATTGACCCCGGTTTTTCTCTGGCGCGCACTAATATTGCGCGTCTTTATATTTCGAAAGGGATGTACGAGCAGGCGATCGACGAAGATCGAAAAGCAAGGCTTTCGCGAGGGGATTCGTCGGAACAAGTCGAAAACGACACTACCGCGGCTAGAGAGGCGTACCGCAAATCGGGTGAGCGGGGCTACTGGCAATGGGCACTTGAAAGGTCCGAAAAAAACGCTCGTGCCAGGAATCGAGAGGTCTCTCCGTTTGTGATCGCACATTGTCAACTCGGTATGGGTAATAAAGAGGATGCCCTCGTCGCTCTGGAGAAGGCGCTTGCAAGCGGCAAGCGCTATACAGGTTTTTTCACACTCAAGTCTAATCCCGGATGGGACCCGCTGCGAGCGGAGCCGCGCTTTAAGGCATTGGTGCGAAAGGTCGGCCTGCCGGAATAGAATGTTATGAAACTATGCCCTGAATGCAGGCGGGATTATACGGACGAGACGTTGAATTTTTGCCTTGACGATGGTGCAAGGCTGCTCGACGGCCCAGCGTCTGTCGACGAGCCGGCGACGGCGATCCTACGCGAAACTCCGGCTCCCGGCGAGGAGGCGACGCGTGCGCAGATCCATACGACCGAGCAAACTGCCCTTTTCCCACATTCGACGAAACGGACGGTTATACCAAGCTCCTTACGAAAGGCCTCGATAATCGCCAGCGTGATCGGAATTTTCGTAGTGACCGCCCTCGGCCTTCGCAGTTATTGGCTTTATGGCCGAGGTGGGGCAAAGCAGGTCGATTCCGTGGCCGTGATGCCATTTGTAAATGACAGCGGAAACCCGGATGTTGAATATCTTTCGGACGGAATGACGGAGACGCTTATCCGCAGCCTGTCGCAAGTACCAAATTTGAGTGTAAAGGCCCGGTCGACGGTTTTTAGATATAAAGGACAGTCTGTTGATACCAAGACCATCGGGAAGGAATTGGGAGTGCAGGCATTGCTCAGTGGTCGGATTGTTCAGAGAGGGGATCATCTCACCCTGAGTCTTGAACTGATCGATCCTGCGACAGAAAATGTGATCTGGACCGACAGCTATGACCGCAAGATCGCGGACCTGGTCTCTCTTCAGAACGAGATCGCACAAGACGTATTGACCAAGCTCAGACTCAAGCTCACCGGTGAAGATCGCCAAAAGCTCGCGAAGAATTATACGAACGACCCCGAAGCATACAGATTGTATTTGCAGGGCCGTTTTTATTGGAACAAGCGGACGTCCAGCGAAGTCGCGAAGGGCGTTCCGTACTTTCAACAGGCGGTCGCAAGAGATCCGAATTTTGCCCTCGGATATGTCGGGCTAGCAGACAGCGATGAGGATCGGGAAAGGCCACTGAAAAAGGAGTACATCCGCCGCGCTCTTCACATCGACGACCAGCTGGCGGAGGCTCATGCCTCTCTTGGTTATCAGTACATGCTGGATTACAACTGGACGGCATCGGAACGCGAGCTGCGCCGGGCAATGGAGCTCGATCCGAAATACGCACAGTCATACGCCTGGAACGGCGCCCGACTGATGATGATCGGCAAGTATGATGAATCATTGGCCGAGATCCAGCGAGCCCTCGATCTCGATCCCATGTCGAACGGCCCTAATTTTTACAAGGGTGTTTGTCTTGGTGTTGCCGGCAGGCGTGACGAGGCCATTCAGCAGTTTAAGAAGATTAACGAGATGGACCCGACATTCCCGTGGGCACATAGTCATTTGTCGCGCATTTACCGCTTGAATGGCGACCTCGCGGCCGCGGCTGAGGAACGTGCCATTTCACTCGAGCTGGATGGACAGCCCCAGTTGGCGAAGGGAGGGCGGGATAGTTTTGCCAAGGGCGGCTGGGAGGCGTTTCAGGAGTACATGCGGCACAATAATTCGGGACTTTTTTCCGTGATGTTGACGAACGACGAGAAAGACCTTTGGATACAGAAGCTCGCTAAACAGGCCGACGAAGGGCTTTTTTGGCTGTTTCTGATCAAAACGGATCCGATCTTCGACCCGCTCCGCGGCGATCCACGCTTTGAAGCGCTGGTTCATAAATTTGACCCGCCCCAATAGACATTTATGAAACGATGCCCCGAATGCAGAAGAGATTATTTCGACGACAGTTTGCTTTACTGTCTCGATGATGGAGAGCTGCTTCTCGATGGGCCGGGAAGCGACGAGTTAGTAACTGAGATCCTTCCAAATGTCGAAATACGAGAGAAGGCCGCGACAAGGAGGCTCAACCGTTCCACGATTCTTGATCAAAGCTCCTCGCCCGACTCGCCCGGTAGGATCAGACATCGTTATAACCTGTGGCGACGGGTATTGTTATCAGTCGGGCTGGTCGTTTTGCTGGTCGCCGGTGTCGAGATTAGTTATCGATATCTATTGTCGAGTAGCGAGGTCATACCGGCCGAGCTCGTCGTTCCCGACATATCGAAAGATGCTTCATTACTTTATTGGCAGATGTCGGATGTTGAACAACGAACATTTGTTCGCGAAAGATCTCGGTATGTCTTCACTATGATAGGCGATGAGCCGACAGAACTTGACGAAGCGGAATTGTCCGCCATCGTCAAAGAGATTGACTCGTATGTATCAAGGAAAGATAGCCTGTCGCAAAAATCATTTGAAGAAGGATTACGGCTAATATTCGGCCGGGCCACTCAATATGTGCCGATGGTAGCTAAGGCTTACGAAGCAAGACAGGTTTCACCGGCCCTTGGGGCTTACCAGGCAATGATCGAGTCCGAATACCGGGATTGCGAACTCCAGGATCTAGGAGCAGGCCTTTTTCAATTCAGTAAGAAAACAGCCGCAAAATATGGCCTTCAGCGGAGCGACTATTGCAACGTCCAAAAACAATCTGATGCCGCGGCGAGATATATGAGCGATCTGATGAGCGATTTTAGCGGGAGATCTAGCGCAGGCCTCGGCCTATTCGCTTTTAATAGCGGTGAGAATAATACACGGGATCGTCTCCGCGACCTCCGCTCGCACGGTATTGCCGAACATAGCTTTTGGGCGATCCTAAGTCATGAGGACCAATTGCAGGAGCCGTTGACCGATCAAGAGAAAAGGTATGTCCCGCGCTTTTTTGCCGCCGCTATAATCGGTGAGACTCCCCGGACGTTTGATCTTTCAACTCCCCCGCTGATGACTTTGAGCAAATAGCCACAGCTTGATCCTTTCAAGACGGTGGAGATCCACCGGCAACAGAATATGACCGAAACTATCCAACATGACGATGGACGTGTCGAACTTAATGAGGAAACTCTTCATGAGATCGAAGGTTCGCCGCTATTTAACGAAGACCTCGCACCAGTGCCGGTCGCTAAAAGGAACTGGACGACGTATAACTACGCCGCCCTTTGGATCTCAATGGCGCATTGCATCCCGACGTACATGATGGCCTCAGGCCTGATCTCGGCTGGGATGAACTGGTGGCAGGCTCTGTTTACCATCCTACTTGGGAATACGATCGTATTGGCTCCCATACTTCTTAATTCGCATCCGGGCACCAAATACGGAATCCCGTTTCCGGTCTTTGCGCGAGCGGCGTACGGCACCGTGGGGTCGAATTTGCCTGCGTTGATGCGCGCGATCGTCGCTTGCGGATGGTTCGGGATTCAGGCGTGGATCGGCGGCCAGGCGTTGCAGACTTTTTTTGCCGCATTTATTCCGGGGTGGGCTACATTGCTTGGCGGGCCGATCGGTGGTCATACACCTACCGAATGGCTGTCATTCCTTCTGTTTTGGGGAATGAATATTCTCATTATCTATCGTGGTATGGACCTGCTGCGGATGGTTGAAAATTGGGCGGCTCCGTATGTGCTGGTGATGACCGCTCTGCTCTTGTCTTGGATACTCTATCAGGCCGGAGGTATAGGATTTCTGCTGCACGAACCGGGCAAGTTTCAGACGCTGGGCGAATTCTGGCCTGTATTTATTCCTAGCCTGACGGGAATGATCGGATTTTGGGCGACCTTGAGCTTGAACATGCCGGACTTCACACGCTTCGGCAAAAGTCAGCGTGAACAAGCGGTCGGGCAGACGGTAGCTTTGCCGACGACGATGGTGCTCTTCGCCGCGATGGGAATTCTGATCACATCCGCAGCGGTTGTTGTCTTCCCGAATATGAATCACGCTGATGCATGGGACCCGGTGAAGCTGGTCGGACAATTCTCACAGCCGGTTGTCGTTGCGATATCGATGTTTACAGTGGTCATTGCGACACTCTCGGTGAATATCGCCGCTAATGTCGTTTCGCCGGCGAATGATTTTGCTAACGCCTTTCCTCGATGGATCTCGTTTCGAACAGGCGGCCTGATCACTGGAATTCTTGGGATCGTGATCCAGCCCTGGCGGCTTATTGCGGATCCAACTGGATATATATTTGGCTGGTTGGTTGGATATTCGGGCGGCCTAGGCTCGATCGCGGGCGTATTGATCGCGGATTACTGGCTGGTCCATCGCAAGAACCTGAAACTCGGCGATCTTTATCGGACGAGAGGCATCTATGGCGGGTGGAATTGGCGCGCGATACTCGCTACCTTGTTAGGTTGCTTTTTTGCATGGATAGGCCTGATAATTCCTAGTCTCAGAACGTTGTACGACTACGCGTGGTTTGTCGGATTCGGAGTCGCCTTTATGACGCATTTTGCTCTGATGAAGTTTTTACCGCCCGTTGCCACAATCGATCTGGAAGGAGTTTGAAATGAGT
>Ga0070671_100004416_pt1 | contig 11119 bp, 9 predicted proteins | sample KBSS73metaG_FD_65341 | JGI IMG/M metagenome (GOLD analysis project Ga0070671, IMG submission 65341) | Switchgrass rhizosphere microbial communities from Kellogg Biological Station, Michigan, USA - KBS S7-3 metaG | ecosystem: Host-associated > Plants > Roots > Rhizosphere > Soil ... | reverse complement strand
GACATACGTGGGAGTGCGTCGCGCCCATCCATATTCGTGGTTACTGTCCTCACCCCAGCAACCACTTGAGACGGAGGATCCACCAACCGTCTCTCTTGCCCCACAATATACATCGCAACGTCTGTGCCGTGCAAGACAGTTTTTGGAAGAGGATCGATTGTAATGAGTTTGCTTTGAGAAACGTGCAGAGTGTAGAAAAGCTGCAAATCTTGCATCCGATTTAGGCGAGACGTCGTGTAGATTTTTCTCGACTACGCGTGTAGAAATTTCACGAAGCGGAACATTCCGCACCGATTTTTTCTCGGATCGCTAGAGCAATCTTCTCGGCGTAGTTTTCGATCTCATTCTGATTTGCGCCCTCGATCATCACGCGCGCGAGCGGTTCTGTTCCGGAATAGCGCAACAGAAGTCTTCCATTCTGCGAAAGGCGTTCCTGAACCTCATTGACAACGCTTTGGACGGCGCCCAACTCACCGAATGGTATTTTTTCTCGGACCTTAACATTGAGCAAAATCTGGGGATATTGTTGAAAACCACTGACTAAGTCAGACAATGCTTTGCCGGCCTCTGTCATGGCTCTACAAAGACTAAGCGCAGTAATCATCCCGTCCCCCGCAAGGCTCAACGACGGCATAATGATGTGACCCGACTGCTCGCCTCCCAGGCTACCTTTGCGTCGTAGCAATTCTTCAAGCACATACTTGTCACCAACATCCGTCCTGACCAGTTCAATACCACGCGAGCGCAGCGCTAACTCCAGTCCGATGTTGCTCATCACGGTAGCAACTACAAAGTTGCCATTCAGTTGCTTCTGCTTGAGAAGTTGATTTGAAAGTACCCACAGAGTGGCGTCGCCATCGATGAAGTTGCCCTGAGAATCGACGAAGAGTGATCGGTCTGCATCGCCATCGAAGGCGACTCCCAAATCGGCTTTCTCCGCGATTACTTTTTCTTGTAACGACTCGATGTGAAGCGAACCACAATTGAGATTGATGTTTCTTCCGTCGGGAGATGAATTGATCGCTACGACCGACGCGCCGAGATTTCTAAATAATGAAGGCGCCAGTTCCGAGCTTGCCCCGTTTGCGCAATCCAGAACGATCTTCAGACCCTCGAGCTTCAGATCGGCCCCAATCTCATCCTCCAGAAACCTTAAGTAACGCGCCTGGAGTTGCTGATCTGAAAAATGTGCAGGGACAGCATCTTCTCTGACTGACGTCGTCATTCTTTTGGCGAAGATATCTGCCTCGATCAATCGTTCAACAGAGTCCGCGATCTTCTGACCCGAAGGCGAAAAAATCTTGATGCCATTGTCGTGATAGGGATTGTGAGACGCGCTGATCACAACGCCCGCGTTCGCATTCAACACTCGCGTGAGATACGCCACGCCAGGCGTCGTGATAACCCCTGCCGACAGGCACTCAGCTCCAGCTTTTGATGCGCCCTCAACCAGGGCACGCTCCAACCAGCCACCGGACTCGCGCGTGTCGCGTCCAATTACGATTGAACAAGAGCTTTTTGAAGTTTGGGAGAGATAACTCGCGAGCGAGGAACCGATGATGTTGACTGTGGGAGCATCGAGAGGAAATTTACCAGCTTCACCTCTAATTCCGTCCGTACCGAAGAGTGATTTCATCTATTTGAACGACATCTCCGTTATTTAACCTTTAGCTATTTACCCAGGGTAAATTTAGCGGGATTCACTGTTTTCAAAATTAACTTACCTTGTAATCCCGAACCCAAATCTAAGTTGGGTTCAAGTGCGTCATTTAGAACAATCTGTAGTTGTTCGGATTTCAACGTATCCAAAAGATGTGAAGGCCCGAGGATAGTGACGCTCGCCGTTCTCGGCTCAACCTTGCTGCCATTTGGTCCTACCACAACAACGCCCGAAAAATTCTTTTCCACCCGTTTCTCGCCGATCACAACTTGAACATCAACGGCTGGATCGACCAAATCGACTTTCGGATCCTGAATATCGATAGCTACGTTGCTGGCAGTGAAACTATCTTTCTGTCCCGCTATCCAGATCGTTTCAGTAGGCGCATTGCCTAGCGGATTCACATGACTTGCCGGTCCTCGTACAGTTACCGTGCTCTGATTCGGAATTCCTGAGTAGACTTCATAACCTTCCGCAGGCTTTCCTTCGAACCTGGGCTCCGCCGGCAATTCTTTTTCGATGATTGTTTCGAGTCGAATGGGAATAGCGCTGGGGAGGAATGCATCAACGTTTACTCCATGCGGAAGCGAAATCATTGCTTTATCAGAAAGCCGAATCACGTGTTCCCCAACTTGCTGATCGGTGAGATCAACTGTAGCCACGAGGTCAAGTACGCTCAGATTATCGAGCTTGCTCCGACTACCAGTTAACGTTACATCAACAATCTTCGGAGGGTCATTGCTGATCTCCAGCGACTGAGGCCTGACGAAATTGAGCTGGATGTTAACGTGAGTTGTTACAGGTTCATTTTGTCCTGTCACAAGTAACCAAAGGACAAGCGTGATACCTAGCGAAAGAAGTTTCAAGCTCCAGTCTTCGACGAAAAGTTTCCGCAAAAGTTTTTCCACGCCACTAGGAGCGTGCGCTACTTCCTTCGAAACCTCATCTACGTCCTGAAAAGGCATTCTTGTTTTTCAACCGAGATCAAATCGGTGCGATCTCCTCCGTTTCCGTCTCCGTGTCGGCCGCTTTGTTCTTCTCCTTCTCCTTTTTTGGGAGTGCGCCCAAGGCATTGAGAAGAGCTATGCGCAAGCGAGTTGCATCGAAGCCGCGTTTAAGCTGCCCGGCCTGTACAAATGAAATCAGTCCTGTTTCTTCGGAAACAACTACGGCCACTGCATCGGTGTCTTCAGTTACGCCGATCGCAGCTCGATGGCGAGTTCCGAGATCTTTTGACAGGCGAGGATTCAAGGTGAGTGGTAGAAAACAAGATGCAGCAGCAATACGATGGCGACGAACAACCACTGCTCCGTCATGTAGCGGGCTCGCTGTATTAAAGATACTCACCAATAAGTCGTAGCTAAGTTCAGCATCGAGCTTTACACCACCGTCCGTCACGTTCTTAAGACCGACGTTGCGCTCGATTACGATCAGAGCGCCGGTCTTCGTTGAAGCGAGCGTTGTTGCCGCCAGGATTACTTCATCGTAAACGCCCTCACCGAATTGTCCTCGATGCACTCGGTTGAGTGGCATTCGAAACCGATTACCAAACGTGATCAGTGCCTGGCGGATCTCGGATTGGAAGAGAACGATGATAGCGATGCCGATGTAGAACAGTCCGTTGCTGAGGACGAACTCTAATGTAGATAGATCTTGTTTGCGGGAAAGCCAGTAGAAGAAGACGAGAACCGCAATCCCTGCGGCCATGGGCGCGGCGCGCGTGCCGCGAAGAAGTTTCAAAACTCCATACACAAGTAAAAAGACAAATACGATGTCCGCGATGTTGCGCGGCTCAACGACTCGTCTTAGATACTCGGTGTATGGAAGTAGCAGTAACATCTCGTCGTTTTAATTTTGTGGGCCGAATCCGTGCGTAGCGTTTTCAACTTAGTTTCTCCAACCCGCGCGAAATCCCCTTGTTCTTAGCCCGCGTTTTCTGGCAACGCAGTTTGACTGCCTAAGTATTCATCTCGTGCGGCTTCCAAAAATATCATTTCGACTTTGGGTTCCGCTTTCTTTATTCGATCTTCGACTTCTTCAATAGTACGTTCAACTTCGTTTGTAAGTAATCCTTGTTTCAGCTTAACGTGAGCGTTAATCAAGATCTGTTTGGGCGCCAAGTGCATCGTCAATAGTTCAACTACACGCTCAACGTTTGGATGACTTTCAATCGCCTGGTTAATCTTGTCAACGATCTTTTTACTCGCCGCTTCACCCAGTAGCAATCCACGAGCTGATCGGGCGAGGACAAACGCAACGACAGCTAATACCAACCCGATCATGATCGATGCCGCGCCATCCCAGTAGGCGCCAGCGCGCCCCCCAATTTGATAATCAGTCAGTAGCAATCCGGCGCCGGCAATCAAGATCCCGAGTAGTGCAGCTGAATCTTCAAAGAGCACTGTCTTCGCGGTCGGATCTTTCGATTCACGGAGGTATTCAAAAAAAGTCATTCCCTCGTGCCGGGCCTCTTGAATTTCCTGGTAAATCGCCAACGAAATCGACGCTGCCTCAAGAACGAAAGACAAAGCGAGGACTCCGTAAGCCCATTTCAAATTGGTCGGTGCCTTCGGGTGCGCTAACTTCTCGATGCCTTCGTACACTGCATACGTGGCTCCGACACCGAAAATGAATATGGCCGCTATAAAGGACCAGAAGAAGCGCTCTTTACCGAACCCAAAAGGATGTTTACTAGAAGCTGGTCGTTTATAGAACCTGAGACCTAGTAATAAAAAGACCTGATTGGTTGTGTCGGCGATTGAATGGAGAGCTTCAGCCATCATGCCGGAAGAGCCCGTGATCAAGGCTGCCGCCAGCTTGAGTATGGCTATGAGTGCGTTGGCAAAGAGCGCCCCCAGAACGGCCAACATACAGGGAATCCTTCGGGTACTAGAATGACACCTCTATCGAGATTATCGCGGAAAAGAACAGCAGAGGCAATGGTGGGGTACTTTTAGAAAATCAATTCCATTCTCGTTCGATTTCTTGTAGTTCAATTCCGTTGTTGAAGGTGAAATTAGAGCGACATTACCTGGTCAGAAGTCCCGCTGACAGACAGGGATGTTTACTATGCTGCGCTTTCCCGCACTTCACGAGAACGCTTCTTGCGCTTGAATGTTCCGTTTTGCAGAAAGCCCACCAACTCGCCGTCCTTTCCAACGACTGCGAGTGAACCTACCCCGTTTCGTTTCATCAATTCACGGGCGTAGTCGAGTGTGGCATTGGGTTCTACAAAAAATCTCGGAGCGATTGGTCGCATCACATCCATCGCTTTTGTGAGATGCCAGCGTTCACGCGGCAGAGTTTTCAGATCCTCAAGTGACAGAATGCCATGAAGCTGGCGATCACGAGCAACCGCAAATGCGACTTGACGGTGCAACGGCAAGACAGAATCGATCAAGTGACTGATCAGCAATTCAGGCTCGATTGAAAACGGAGCTGACATTGCCTCGCTCACAATGGCTTGTGTGTGAGTTCGAGTATGTTTGACGACGCTGTAAGCAGCATCAAATAAAAACAGACCGACAAGCACTGACCACAACCCCATAAAGTAGGCGCGAAAGTTTGGCGCGATCACCATGTAAACGCCGAAGATAATTAGAATCGCGGCGATCAGCATTCCGCAGAACCCGGCCAAGCGCGTCGCTTCTCGGATGTTGCCGGTCCTACGCCAAAGAATTGCGCGTAGCACGCGTCCCCCATCCAGCGGATATCCAGGAAACAAATTGAAAACGGCAAGGAGAAAGTTGCCGGAACTAAGCAGAAGCAAAACCCCCGCAGTGGTTTGATAGCCAAGTTTCATCGCTGGCAGGAGCAGAACAAATGCGATCAGCGCGAAGAGAAAACTTGCCGCTGGTCCAGCGATGGCAATTCGGAATTCGGCTTTCGGACTCTCAGGTTCTTTGCGTAATCGAGCCAGGCCACCGAACGGGTGAAGCACGATTTCATCTATCTCAATTCCTTCGGCGCGCGCCATTAACGCATGTGAGAGTTCGTGACCGAACACTGAAAGAAAGAGCCCTAGAGTTGTTACTACAGCGAGAAACCAGGCCGTAACTTCGCCGACTGGAAGCAGTGGCACGATTCCCACCCACATACCTCCGTGGGCCAGGTTCACTGCAATCAACCACACGCTCAGAATGAAAACGACGAACCAGCGAAAATCTATTCGCACGGGAATGTCATAAACGTGAGCTACGGTGATTTGACGTTTGTAGAATGCGAGAATACTCATTAGGTTCCGAACGCTGTTGCCTCGGTATCGATTAACGGCAAAGCCTCAGTGCGGGCAACGCGACGAAGCAAGAGTGGTTCGTCAAACAGTTGAGATAGACCGCGAACAATAGCGAACCGTGGATCGTCTGCGACTCGTACTCCTAATCCGAGTTGCTTTTGCAGGTATTGAGGCAGACCATCTAACAGTGCTCCGCCGCCAGTGAGTATCACGCCGCGATCGTAAATATCACCCGCAACTTCAGGCGCAAGCTCCGTAAGCATTGAGCTCACCGCTTGGGCAATACGTCGAATGATAGGAACAGTGACGGCATAAACTTCACCTGCGGAAATGTCTACGGCACTCGGACTGCCCGTCTGCACATCGCGTCCGCGTACGTTAACTTTTTTCGCCGGGTCTTTCGGCTCGATCGCTGAGCTCAACTCGAGCTTCAATCGTTCAGCCGAAGGAATGCCAATCGTTAATCCACGATGACGTCTCAAACGATCCATGATCGCTGCGTCAATGTCAGAGCTGCCGATTCGTTCTGCACGCGATGCGATGATCGAACCACTGATGATTGTTGCTACGTTCGTTGTTCCGCCTCCGATATCGATCACGGCTGACGCGTGTTCATCATTAATAGGAACCCCCGCGCCAATCGCCGCCGCCTGCCCTTCTTCGATCATGTAAACGCGACTAATACGTGCCTCTTCTGCGGCGCTCAATAATGCGCGCTGTTCTACCTGGGTCACTTCCGACAAGACGCTCATGATCGCGCGCCGGCTGAAATGTGAAATGCCACTTCGAGCTTCACGAACAAAATGGTCCAGCATTGCGCGCGTTCGTTCAAAATCGGCGACAACACCGTCAACGAGAGGGGCGATCACCGAAATGTCTCGCGCCTCACGACCTTGCATCTTGTGCGCTTCATTCCCGACGGCAATTATTTCACCAGTGATCTTGTTGACGGCAACGACGGATGGCTCATCAATAATTACACCTCGGCCTCGCACTGCGATTATCGTACTGGCGGACCCCATGTCGATCGCCATGGAATCAGAGACGAGATTTCGCAATGCACTCAGACCTATCAACGATCCTGTCTTGGCGATGATGGACATAAAAAGCCAAAGGGTGAACAAATACGGACCATTACCACTGTCCGTACTTGCTCACCTCTTTCTCCTCCCAGATTTATTGCCAACTACAAATTGCTAGTAAAAATAACGCGCTCAATACGACTTCCAGCTAATCCAATCTATATGGCAATCTTCTTACCATGCGCCGCTGGCTTTTTGCCAGTCCACTTCCCAAAGCGCAACAGGTTGTTGACGATTCTTTACACTAATCGCTTCTCGGGGCTCCAAACGATAACGACTATGAGCTGCCTTTGCAGTTGCGTCACTGATCAAAATCTCGCCACCCTTTGCGTTTGTTTCCAGACGCGACGCCGTATTTACTGCATCACCGATTGCCGTGTATTCGGAACGTCGTTCCGACCCGATGTACCCGACTGTCACTTCGCCGGTGTGGAGTCCCATGCCGACTCCAAGTTCCCCCAGGTTTTCGTTCCGCAGTTCCTGGTTAATACTGAGGACGCGACGTTGCATCGCTACAGCTGCATTGAGAGCGTTCGAAGCGTCCTCCGGTGTGGCAGTTGGTGCGCCGAACAAAGCCATCAACCCATCGCCAAGATATTTGTCGAGAGTTCCGCCGTGCGCAAAGATGATATCAGTCATCGCTGAAAAGTATCGATTCAAGAGACTGACGATCTTTTCCGGTGGGGCGTGTTCAGAAATACGCGTGAAGCCGCGAATATCCGCAAACAAGATCGTGATCGTTTGATTGACTCCACCGAGCTTAAAGGAATCAGGATTCTCGAGCATCTGCTTCACAACATACTCGGGAAGAAATCTGCTGTAGTTTGCACGGGCGACTTCTTCGCGAGCTAAACGTTCGTGGGCCCTGGCATTCTCGACAGCAATGGCTGTTTGTGCGGCGACGGCACTAATCAATTCCAAGTCGTCCGGCTTAAACGCAGCAAATGGGTCGAGCCGATCAGCATAGAGCGCGCCGTGCACACGGGTATCGGCTACTAATGGCGCACAAATCGTTGAACGAACACCCTGCGAAACGATCGAATCAACCCCGGCAAATTGCTCGTCAGACGCGGCGTCCTGAGAAAGCAAAGCGACGCGGTCCTTCATCACTTTCCGCGTGATGGTTCTGCCGATGGACAATCTGCGCGCATGAGCTTCGAGTTTATTGTCGCGCGCGCGCATTGCAATTGGTGTCAGCTCAACGTCTTCGAGATCAGCGTTGGCGCCGGGTTCAGCAAGGAGTGCAACCACGCGATCTGCTGGTGTCGATCTAAAAATTACGTCGGTTGCCTTCTCAAAAATCGCATTGAGGTCAAACACAGACCCGAGCGTCTTACTCATTTCATAGAGCGCTGTCAGAATATTCGCCTTCCGCTGAAGTGTCTCGAGCATCTTGTCGCGCTGAGGCGTTGCTGCAATCTCTTCCTTCGAGCGAAGGACTGTGCTCATCACATCATTTGCGGAAATCAGAAGTTGTGTGTGACCGAGAGGTTTGTCGTCGTAGCGTACGTCGGTTGTGCGTTCTTCGGGCGGCTGTTCGAAACGCAAAGTGCTCGCACCGATCGTGACGCGATCCCCGTTCTTCAGTAGCTGCTCAAACTGAGCATCGCCGTTGATAAAAACCTTATTTGCGCTACGTCGCAGTTGGCCGTTAATTACCGCTCCATCAACGATAGTAAATGTTCCGTTATCGTTGCCTTTGATATGCGCGTGGTAACGCGACGCTCGTGGATCATCAAGGACCACCGCGTTGTCGGGCGCGCGGCCGATTGTGCAAATGGCTTGAGGAACGAAGTTGAACTGCCATTGTCGGCCACTGGCGTCGGTGATTTTCAGGTGAGCCATTCTGAAGTTGATCCTAACAGTAGGCGCTTAGACTGACAACTATAAGCTGTGACGAGTACGGCTCATTTGTCAGTCGTTACTTAATGCATCTCATTCGCCGATCTTTGTCATGATGGTCCGTGTTGAAGCGTCTACTTACGAAAGAGTCAATCGTAAAAAAACCGTTCAGAAAATGTCGAATTAACGTATTTCAGACGGCGACATACGCCGCCTGTTTCCGCTATGATGCGCCCGCTGCACTTCCTCACCATTTGACGGAGCAACTGGACATGAGATCGTCAATTCATCGCGTTACAGCGACCATCATCACGATAATTGTCGGCGCAGTTTTCATTCACGCACAGACACCAGTTGCTGCGAAGAACGCTAAAGCGTCTGGATCTGTTTCAGGTCGAATCACAACGAAGGGCAAAGGCCTGGCAGGCATCGCAGTCGCGTTACGTTATCCAAACAGGAGCAGCCCTTTCGAAACGCTTCCGAGAGAAGTTACTGACCAGGACGGCAATTACAAAATCAACAACGTTGCAGCCGGATCTTATGAAGTCGAATTTGGAGCTATCGCATATGTTATGGCAGACAATGCTGCGAGCAGTCATAGCGTCGTCGTTGGAGACGGAGAAAACATTGAGAATATTAACTTCTCGCTGGTCCGTGGTGGGGTGATCACCGGAAAGATTACAGATGCGGATGTTCGCGATAAAGATGGAGCGTTTAGCATTAGAAATCTGAGACAGGGTCAATACTCTTTTATTCCACAGTTTTTTGCTCGGTACTGGTATTTGAAATCTATGACATTGACCGGTGGCACTCAGCAGCCCGGCGCGAGACCATCTGCACCCGCACTGAAAGATGTAAGTGCGAATTGGACCGTGTTGAAATCCGGGGAGCGCCTAACTGGCCTAACAATTACTTTGAGTGAAGGCGCTGCTTCGATCCGAGGAGAAATCCCCAAGGCAGCAGACGGAAGGCTCCCAAGTGACTTACATGTTTACCTCGTGCCTGCGGAACGAGAGTAAGCTGATGATCCTCTTCGTTACTTCATGGCGGACGTCGGGAGCGACGGAACGTTTTCCTTCTCAAACTTACCGCCTGGTAAATACTTCACTCTCGCACGACCGACTCAAGCTGATGCTCCTACAGCAAACGACAAGTTTCGTTTGCCTGGTTCAATTGACGTAAGAGCGAAGATTCGAAAAGCAGCGGAGTCTGCAAAGTCGGAAGTCGAATTAAAACCTTGTCAGACCTTAACTGACTTCAGTCTGCGACCAAACTGATCTTTATTTTTGCGCAATCAACGTCGCTCACTTTGATCCGCATTTCACTATCAGTGCAACTCAGAACCTTGACGCTCCACAAGAGCGCTTGCTAGACTCGAACTACATACCAACAGGGCCCGACGCAACTCGGCGTCGCTCGGATTTTCCCCGTAAAGACAAGCGCGTGCGGCGCAGTCTGATTTTTAACAATCGATGGAGGTGCATGGTGGGCTTTAAAGTCGGCCAGAAAGTCGTTTACCCGAATCATGGAATCGGGACCATCGAGCAGATTGAGCAGAAGCAAATAGGCGCAACACTCCTTCCCTTCTATACGCTTCGTCTCGCTGCTAATAACTCCCTAGTGCTAGTTCCCGTTTCAAATGCGTCAGAAGTTGGCCTTCGCGCACCGATCTCGTCGGGCGAATGTGACATGCTATTCAAGGCGTTAGCTGATGATTTCTCTTCCCCAGCCAATGATTGGAAGGACCGCTTCAAAGAATTTTCAGAGAAGATGCGGACTGGAGACATCTTTGAAGTCGCCGACGTGCTGAAGCATTTGACCTATCTCAGCAATCTCAAGCCTCTTTCTTTCCGTGAGCAACGAATGCTCGAGCGGTCTCGCTACCTGGTTGTGTCGGAAGTCGCCGCTGTTTGCCGTCAACCCGAGTGCAATATCGAATCACGGGTAGACCAGGCAATCATTCGGGCATGCACCAAACACGATCGCCGGCCGATGCGCGCGCGTGCCGCCGGAGTCGCGACCGGGCACTAAAAGCGCTAAATCCTTAATAAATTCACCTGTTCAACGTCCTGCATACCTGAATGCGTTGACTGGTTCAGGCTCTACCCCGTGTTATACTTCGCCATCCTCCAATTATGACGATGGACGAACCTGGTAGTAATTCCATAAAAACATCCACCACTCAATCTCCTTCGGGTGATCTCTTCAGATGAGCGCGTTAGTAAAGCTATTCGGGGTAGTAATCCTGATTTCCGCTAATGCGTTCTTTGTGGCCTCCGAGTTTGCGCTCGTGTCAGTTCG
>Ga0070671_100004415_pt1 | contig 11120 bp, 14 predicted proteins | sample KBSS73metaG_FD_65341 | JGI IMG/M metagenome (GOLD analysis project Ga0070671, IMG submission 65341) | Switchgrass rhizosphere microbial communities from Kellogg Biological Station, Michigan, USA - KBS S7-3 metaG | ecosystem: Host-associated > Plants > Roots > Rhizosphere > Soil ... | reverse complement strand
AGCGATACGCGTCGGCGGCAAACGGCGCGTTCACGGTGACGAAGCTGCCGACTTCGAGCCCCGCCGGATACAACTCGGCCAGCCGGATCGCCTCCGCGCGTGACGCGCGCTTGCCGGGCGGCACCGGCGCGATCATCGCGGCGTTCGGCGACTTCAGGTCCTCGATCGCGAAGATGGCGCCCTCCTTCTGGTTTCTCGTCACCTGCGTTTCCACTTCGGTGATCTTCATGTCCGCCACTTTGAGGCGGAGCATCAGCATCACCGGCATGCCCGCTTCCTCGACCACCACCTGCGACGCAGCGACGCCCTGCGCCACGTCCAGGATGTCGAGCCGGTAGGGCCGGACCTTCGACGCCTGCTTCCACAGCCCCTCGCCGAGCTTCATGTCCACGTAGTCTTCAGTGAACCGCATGGTGGGAGACACCGGGAGCGCGGCCGGCGTGTGGGCCACCATCGCGTCGAGATAGCGGGTGATGAACCCGCGGAGGCAGGCCCGGTCGCAGCTCTCCGCGGCGCGGGCGGTGGTGACCATGCGCGCGGTGGCGACTACAACGAGGGCGATCACGAACGCACGGCAGGCCCGCTGGGGATTTGTCATGGCCAGATTCTGGATCCGGTGCCACCGCTCGGGCTTCAAAAAAAGCTCAAGGCTCGAGGTTCAACGCCGTCAATTGCACGCTGCTGTGTTTTTGATCGCTGCGCGCCGCGTGAAAACTCGAGTCGATCGGTGCGCTTGCGGCTCGCAACGGCGCCGCATTCCGCGCATGGGCTGCTTCCGGCAGGCATGCTGCATTCACTCGCGCATGCACGACCTTGGGCTCCGTGCTCGGCTTGACGGGGCCATCGAGCGGGCACTGGACGAGCGGCGCATCGTGGGGACCGTCGTGCTCGTTGCCAGAGGTAGCCGCATTGTTTACTGCCGGGCAGCGGGTTTCGCGGACAGAGAGGCCGGCCGTGCGATGCACGAGAACGGCATCTTCCTGCTCGCATCGGTGGCCAAGCCGATCGTCACCGCCGCCGCGCTTCGGCTGGTCGAGAACCACCGCCTCAATCTTGGAGAGTCGGTGCGCCGCTGGTTGCCGCACTTCACACCGCATCTGGCGGATGGGCGCCTGCCGGAGATCACCATCCATCATCTGCTGACTCACTCTGCCGGGCTCACCTACGTGTTCATGGAACCGCCGGACGGCCCCTACCACCGGCTGGGGATCTCGAACGGATTCGATCGCACCGAGGTGGGCCTCGACGAGATCGTCCGGCGAATCGCCGCCGCGCCGCTTCGGTACGAGCCGGGCGCCGGATGGGGCTATTCCATGGCGATCGACGTGCTTGGCGCGGTGATCGAAAACGTGACCGGACAATCGCTCCCGAACGCCGTCGCCGACCTGGTCCTGAGGCCGCTCGAGATGGAGGACACGGGCTTTGCCGTCGTCGATCCCGGCCGGCTCGTCGTGCACTACGCCGACGGCAAGCCCGAGCCGCGACGCATGACCGATGACGATCGCGTGAACTTCTACGACACGCCGGTAGCCTTCTCTCCCGTTCGCCTGCTGGAGCAGAAGGCGTTTCCATCCGGCGGTGCCGGCATGGCTGGCACGGCAAGCGACGTGCTGAAGTTTCTCGAAACCGTGCGCGCCGGCGGACTGCTGCAACCGCAGACCCGAAGCGACATGTTCAAGGTGCAGGCCGAGACGAACGGACAGGCCGAGGGGCCGGGCTGGGAGTTCGGCTACGGCGGTGCCGTGCTGGTGGATCCCAAAGCGGCAGGCACCCCGCAGGCGCCGGGGACGCTGCAGTGGAACGGCGCCTACGGCCACAAGTGGTTCATCGACCCGGCGAACGAAGTCACCGTCGTGGCGCTGACCAATACGGCGTTCGAGGGCATGGTCGGCAATTTCACCGCCGATGTCCGCAGTGCGGTCTATGGAGTGTGATGCCTGTCTGCGCGGAGCGGACGGAAGAACGCGCGGATGTCGTCCACCAGCCGCTCCGGCTCCTCCATGGCAGCGAAGTGTCCGCCGGCAGGCATCTCGGTCCACCGCTGCACGTTGAAGAACCGCTCCGCCCACCGGCGCGGCGGCTGCGAGATGTCCTTGGGGAAGATCGCGAAACCAGCCGGCACGGTCGACGAACCGGTCCAGCGCTTGACCGTTTCGGCAATCCACGTCATCGCGCCGGCGTTCACGAAGTCCCAATAGGGGAGGAACGACGTCTCGATCGTATCGGTGGCCCAGTAGATCATCGCGTTCGTCAACAGCTCGTCTTTGGTGAAGCGTGTCTCGATGTCGCCGTGACAATCGCTCCACGCATGGAATTTATCGACCAGCCAGGCAGCAAGACCGATCGGCGAGTCGCGCAGGGCGGCCGCGAGCGTTCGCGGCCGCGTCCCCTGAATGAACGCGTAGGCGCCCTCGGTCTTCTGCCATTCGGCGTTCGTCTCGAGAAACGCGGCTTCTGAGCGCGTCGGGTCTTTCGGTGGCTGGAACACGTGCCAGAACGGCACGTCGGTGAGATGGATGCCTGCCACCGCGCGGCCGTGATCGCGCGCGAGCTGTTCGGTGATGGTCGTGCCCCAATCGCCGCCGTGCGCGCCGTAGCGTTCGTAGCCGAGCACGTCGGTCATCAGCGAGTGCCACAGCTGGCCGACGTGAAACGTGAACCCGGTCCGCGGCGGCCGGTCCGAGAAGCCGAAGCCCGGAATGCTCGGCACCACGACATCGAACGCGTCGCCAGGATCGCCGCCGTGTGCGCCCGGATCGGTGAGCAGCGGAATGACCTTCAGGAAGCGGAGGAACGAGTCTGGGTATCCGTGCGTGAGAATCAGCGGCAGCGCGCGCGGCCCCTTGCCACGGACGTGCATGAAATGGATCCCCACGCCGTCGACGTCGGCGCGGAACTGCGGCCAGCGGTTGATGCAGCGTTCCTGTGCACGCCAGTCGAAAGTAGTCGACCAGTACTCGCCAAGCTGGCGGAGATAGGACGAGCTCACGCCCGAGGTCCAATCGTCGGCGATCGCTTCGCCCCACCGCGTGCGCTGCAGCCGCTCCTGCAGATCGTCGAGCGTCGTCTGCGGAATATCGATCGCAAATGGCGCTGCAGGCATGAGCTGAACCCCGTTGGCGGCCAATGCAATCACTCTGACCTCGACGGCGGCGTCCCAGCCCGGCCGGTAGCTTGGCTCCTGCATTGCAGATCGATACGGCGGGAGAACACACCATGCTCAACAAGGATGAAGTGGCCGGGAAGACGGATCAGATCAAGGGCAAGGTCAAGCAGGCCGTAGGCAAGGCCACTGACAATCCCGACCTCGAAGACGAAGGCGCAGTCGACGAAGCGGCTGGCGACGTGCGTGAAGGTTTTGGCACCGCCAAGCGCAAGGTTGGCAACGCCGTGAAGGATATCGGCAACGCGATCAAGCGCTGAGTTTCGCGCGTGTACCGTGACGGTCCGTGTGTACCGTGACGGTCAGGGAGCCGGGCTGAGGCGGATGATGCGATCGTCCGCCGCGGCCGGGCTGCCCCGGCCGTCGCGGTTGTTGGTGCTGATGTAGATATAGCCGTCCGGTCCCACAACCACATCGCGCAGGCGGCCGAACGGACCGTCGAGCAGACGCTCCTGCCGCGTGACCCGCCGCCCCGCGGCATCCACTACGAGGCGCAGCAGATGCGTGCCGCGCAGCGTGCCCGCAAAGAGATTCCCGACGAACTGCGGAAAGCGCGCGCCCTGATAGAAGGCGGCGCCCGACGGCGCGATCGCGGGGCTGAACGATGCAACCGGCGCTTCCATGTTTGGAAAAGTTTGCGCGCCTTCGATCGTCGGCCACCCGTAGTTCACGCCGGCGTGGATCACGTTGATCTCGTCGTTGCCCGAGTTGCCGTGCTCGGTAGCCCAGATCTCGCCCGTCGTGGGATGCCAGTCGAACCCCTGCGGGTTGCGATGACCCCAGCTGAAGATCGGCGATCCGAACGGGTTGCCACGTGCCGACGAGCCATCGCGATCTATCCGCAGGAACTTGCCGGCCAGCGAGGCGGCATCCTGCGCGCGCGAGCTGTCCGCGGCGTCGCCGGCGGTGGCGTAGAGCAGGCCGTCCGGCCCGAAGTGCAGTCGGCCGCCGTCGTGGATGGTGGCCGCCGGGATTTTGTCGAGCAGCACGGCGCGTTCGGCCAGCCGCCCACCGGCTTCGCGGTAGCGGACGATGCGATTGACGGCGCCGTTGCCCTGCACCGCGGAGTAGGCGAGATACACCAGGCGCGAGGACGCGAAGTCTGGCGCCAGCGCGAGGCCCAGCAGCCCCGCCTCGCCTTGGCGGTAGACGTCGTCGAGCGTGAGCGCGATCTCAGAAGTCGAGGTGGAGAGGTTGACGATGCGGACGCGCCCGGGACGCTCGGTGACGAAGAGCCGCCCGTCCGGCGCGAACGCCAGCGCCCACGGCACCTCGAGGTTCGACACCATCGTGTCGGCCTGCACGCGCACGCCGTCCTGCGTGGTGAAGGTGACCGCGCCACTCGCCGCTGGCGACGGCGTCGTGGTTGACCGCTGCGGATCGCAGCCCGGCATCGAGCTCTGCGCGAGCAACGCGAACGCGAATACCCCGCTCGCCAGCCAGGCCGTCACAGTGGGATCATAGAATCAGTCCCCGCAAGGAGCACATGAGCATGAAGCCCAAGAACACAATCTGTCTCTGGTTCAACAAGGACGCGCACGACGCGGCGCGCTTCTACGCCGCTACCTTCCCGGACAGCAAGGTGACCGCGGTGCACAAGGCGCCCAGCGACTACCCCAGCGGCAAGCAGGGCGATGAGTTGACGGTGGAGTTCACGGTGCTGGGCATTCCCTGCCTTGGACTCAACGGCGGTCCTACGTTCAAGCAGAGCGAGGCGTTTTCGTTTCAGATCGCGACGGACACCCAGGAAGAAACCGACCGTTACTGGAACGCCATCGTGGGGAATGGCGGCCAGGAGAGTGCGTGCGGCTGGTGCAAGGACCGCTGGGGCCTCTCGTGGCAGATCACGCCGCGCGTGTTGACCGAGGCGCTGGCGGCGGGTGGCGACGAGGCCAAGCGTGCATTCGACGCGATGATGACGATGAAGAAGATCGACATCGCCACCATCGAGGCCGCGCGGCGCGGGACGACCGCCGGCGCGCGACGCTAAATCGTCACCACAATCTTGCCGTGCGCGTGGCCGCCTTCGAGGTGGCGCATCGCGCCGGCCACGTCGGCGAGCGGATAGACCGTGTCGATCACGGGCGTCACCGCGCCCGCCTGGATCATGTCGGCCAGCATCTGCAGATCCGGGCGGTTCGGCTTCGTCACGAAGAACGCGATCTTGTGGCTGAGAAACGACCGCGTTGCGAGTGTCCGGAGCAGCGCGAGCATGCTGATCCCCTTCTCGGGGCTGCCGCCGCCATTCGGAATGATGGTGCCGCCAGGCTTCACCACCCGGCGGACGTCCGCCAGCGTGTGGTTACAGACGTTGTCGAAGACCACGTCGTAGCGAGAGTCGCCGGTGGTGAAGTCTTCGGTGTTGTAGTCGATCACGCGATCGGCGCCGATCGAGCGCACGAGATCGAGCGCGCGCGTGCTCTGGACGCCGGTGACGTGCGCGCCGAGGGCCTTGGCGATCTGCACGGCGAACGAGCCGATGCCGCCCGCGGCGCCGACGATCAGCACGTGCTGACCGGTCCGGACCTGCGCCTTGTCGCGCATCGCCTGCAGTGCCGTGAGCCCCGCCAGCGGAACGCCGGCCGCCTGCTCGAACGTGAGCCGCTCCGGCTTCGACACCACTGACGCGGCCGGCCGCACCAGATACTCGGCGAGCGCTCCGCTTTCGCAGTATCCGAACACCGGGTCTCCCACGGCACATTCCGTGACCGCGCTGCCGAGGGCCGCAATCGTTCCAGCGTAGTCGGCGCCCACGCCTCGTGGGCGCTTGGGCCCCCGCAGGCCGCCCATCATCATCCGCATCGGGAAGGGTGCGCCGCGCACGAAGTGCCAGTCCACCGGGTTGAGGGCGGCCGCGTGCACCTTCACCAGAACGTCCTTCGGCCCCGACGCCGGCGTCTCGACGTCTGCCACCTGCAGCACGTCTGGTCCGCCGAACGTGTCGTAGACGACTGCTTTCATGCCTCTCAGATACGCAACCGGCCCGTACGTAGTTGCGGGTCGTCAGACCCGCCTGCCACCCAGACTGAACGCGGCCCGCATTTTGCGTTTCTCTTCCCGTGCGCATCTTCCACTGCGATCACTGCGAGAATCTGGTGTTCTTCGAGAACACGCACTGTCTGAAGTGCGGGCATCTCCTGGCGTTCTTGCCGGATCTCATGGAAATCGGCTCCCTCGACGCGGCGGGCGACGGCATCTGGCGCTCGCCGCACCCGGCCGCCAGCGACCGTACGTACCGGCTGTGTGTCAACTATTCGGGCGCGCAGGTGTGCAACTGGGCGGTGGACGCGCGGCGCGACGAGGCGTTGTGCGAGGCGTGCCAGCTCACCACCACCATTCCCGACCCGACCGTGGAGGGGCATCAGGCCTCCTGGTACAAATTGGAGGCGGCCAAGCGCCGGCTGGTCTACACGCTGCTCAACCTGCGCCTGCCGATCGAGCCGCGCTCGCGGGACCCGCGCGGCCTGGCCTTCGAGTTCCTGGCGGATCCGGTGGATGGGCAGCCGCCGGTCCTCACCGGCCACAACAGCGGCGTGATCACGATCGCGCTGGCCGAGGCGGACGATGCCGAGCGGGAGCGGCGGCGGAATGCGCTCGGGGAGCCGTATCGGACGCTGTTGGGGCACATGCGGCACGAGTCGGGCCACTACTATTGGAGCCGCCTGATCGAAGGCGCCGATCGTCACGAGGCGTTCCGCGCGCAGTTCGGGGACGAGCGCGTCGACTACGCGGCGGCGCTGGCCAGTCACTACGCGAACGGCCCGGCGTCCGACTGGCAGACGCGATTCATCAGCGCCTACGCCAGCGCGCACCCGTGGGAGGACTGGGCGGAAACGTGGGCCCACTACCTGCACATCACCGACACGCTCGAGACCGCAGCCGCCTGCGGCGTGTCGATCCGCCCGCGACGCCGCGACGAGCCGGCGGTGGCCAGGATCCCCGAGACCGCGGGCACGTTGGACGCCTCGTTCGATCGGCTGATGGCGAGCTGGTATCCGATGACCTACCTGCTGAACAACCTCAATCGCGGTCTCGGGCTCGCCGACGGATACCCGTTCGTGCTGCCGCCTGCCGCGGTGGACAAACTGCGCTTCGTGCACGACACCGTGGCGACGACCGTGACGAGTACGTAGGGCCCCCTTTAGGCGGCCCGTCGGCCCGGACGTAGCTGCAGGCCTTTAGGCCTGCCTACTTCCTGTGGAACTCCACCGGAGCGCCCGCGCGCTGAGCTCGTCGACCACCAGGGGCCAGTCGTGCAGCGTTGCGGGATCGAAGTCGGCTCCGTTTGGCCACACGAGCGTGTGTGCTTCGGTGTCGATTCGAACTTGAGCGAAGAACTCCGGATCGCGAAGTGGGCCGTACAGCTCGCCTGCCAGTACCGGGGTGAAATCGATCTCTTGCTGAGAGCCGTCCTCGAACTCCACTCGCAAGGAGTGCGTGCCGAGGCGCTCGAATGCAGAAACCCGGTGCAGAGCGTGCGAGAACACGAGCCTATTGTAGACATCACTTGCCATGGCACATGAGGCAATTCGTCCCTGCTTGCTGGCGTAGCTTCTTGATATCGGCCGCGACAACACCGCCCTCGTCCAACGCGGCCAGGCGGGAGGTGGCGACGGCGCTGGCCGGCGAGGTCGACTTCGCCACCAGCTCGTACTGCGCACGTGCGAGATCGCTGGCGCCGGTCTCCGCATGCAGGTCGCCGCGCATCAGGCGAATGTAGTCGCCAGGGCGCGTGCCGCTCGCGAGCGCGATCAGGAAGTCGAGATCCTCGGCTTCGTTGGCCCGGTCGCGCAGCGCGTCGGGAAGGTTGATGCCCGAGAAGGCGCGCTGCAGGCGCACGCGGCGGTTCGTCGGCGCGAGCGCAATCGCGCGGTTCATCTCGTCCATGCCCTTCGCGGCGCCGGCCGTTCCTTCTTTGTAGAGGCCCATGAACGCCTGCACCCCGCCGTGGGTGGCCATCGCCTCGGCGTGATTCGGATTCAGCTGCATCGCACGTTCAAGCGCCGCCGGCCCTTTCTGGATCGCGAGCATCGCATCGGCCGGGCGGCCGCCCGGCATCATCGCGCGGGCCGCCTGGGCGAGGTAGGCGATGCCCATGGCGTACCAGCGATCCGCGTTCTCGGGGTCCGCCTTCGTCGCCGCCTCCAGCATCGCCACGTATTCCGGCACGACGTCCGTCTGGCCCGCCCTGAACTGGAGCTGATACGCCAGCGCCCGCTGCAGGAGCGCCTTGGTTTCGGCGTCATGGGCTTGGGCAAACGCCGCAGAGGCCATGGTCAGCAGGATGACGGCGACCTTCGATGCGATTCGTGTCATGCCCTTGAGTCGCCGCTGGCTGGCTGAATGGATGCACCAGCCCTGGCAGGAGAATGACGGCATGACAGTGGAGCAGTTCTTTACGCGTTACGCGACGCTCTCGATGGGCGACGACGACCGCGCCATGGCCGAACTGTATGCACCAGGCTTGTTCGCCGCCGGGCCCAAGGGAAGCATGGTGTTTGCGAACGATGCCCGGTTCGTCGAGTGGCTGGCGCAGGTGCGGTGGAGTGCGCGGTTCGAGAAGACCGGCGATCGCGCCATCGAGTTCGAGATTGCGTATCTGATCGAGCGGGCCGGCGACGCCTGGCGCGTGCTGGGGTACGTGTCCGAGCGCGATCAGGAGGAAGAGATGCGGGCGCTGGGCTTGGTGTGAAGTTGTACGTAGAGGCGCTCCGTTCGTGGTGGCCCGTCGGCCGGCTCGGCCGACGGGCTGACTGAGTTCAGAACCGCAGCATCACGCCCACGTCGAACGTGACGTCGGACAGCGTGCTCGAGGACTCGAGGCCGCCCGACCGCACGGTCGGCTCGAAGCGGCGATACCGCAGGCCGGGCGTCAGATGCCACGGACCGCTGAGTGCCACCTCGAGGCCACCGGCCACCTCGACGCCCAACGTGTGCTTGGAGTCCGCGAGCGGCTCGCCGTCCCACGACCCCCGCACCTCCACGTGGTTGTAGAGGCCACCGCCGCGGACCCAGGGCCTGGCGCGATACGCCAGCGGGACCACGTAGCGCAGCCCGAAGGCGTAACCGGCATCTTCAACCTGCGCGCCCGGGCCGAAGAGCGGCGTCCGGGTGCCGTGATGCTGCCAGTCCCATCCGCCGTAGGCGGACAGATCGGACACGAGGCGGACGCCCACGGAGGCGCCGCCACCGAATCCGGTCTTCAGGTCGGTGGTCGTGAACTGGTTCGTGTTGACGTTGGCGCCGCCGCGCAGTTCGGCCGTCCAGCGCTCTTGTGCGCCCGCCGGACCTGCGAGCACGAGTGCCAACGCGCTTGCCGACGTGAGTGTGCCGAGTCTCATGGCTGCCTCCTGTGGAATCGACGGCGCTCTCGGCGCCGTCCAGAGATCCATTTGCAGAAGGCGCGCCGAGGTCGAGTGGAGGAAACGGCCGACGAATCGCGGCGTGGAGCAGGAACGAGCGTTCGAAGGGGGAAATCTCCCGCGAGGGCGCGGGAAGTTCACCGCCCGCATCCTCACGCGGCATGAGAAGAGCTCCACGCAGCCGGATCCTGGTTGAAGTACGACGCCAGGAACACGTAGAGGTCGCGATGTCCGGTGGCGACCGCCACTGGGTCTTGGAAGAACGCCTCCACCGCCACCGCCCACAACTCCGGCGGGCTCGAGAGTCCATAGGGATCGAGCGCCGAATCGCCGCGCTCCAGCCGCTCGTGCTCGTGCGCGATGAGCCCCGTCCACTGCCGGACCCCTTCGTCGCGCAGATACGACGGCACCCCGTCGAAGCGGGCGCGCGACAGGTCCAGCAGGTGCGCGAACTCGTGGAAGCCGACGTGGCTGCGCCGGCCCGTGGCGGCGAAGCTCGCCTGCAGCGCCGGGTGCGACAGGATGACCACGCCCCACGGGTGCGCCTGGCCGGTCAGGATCGGTTCGGGGTGCAGCCCGGGTGTGGGCTCGCCCTCCGCCGATCGCGTGGAGGCGAACTGATAGTCCCGATCGAAGTGGTCCGGGTAGACGAGCACCTCGCGCAGCTGATCCCACGTGTAGCCGGGCCAGCCGGCAGTGAGCGTGACCGCCGATGCGGCCACCAGCAGCCGCGCCTCGTCATTGAGACGGGTCTCGACCGGTGTGATCTGCTTGTCGGTGAGGAAGACCTGCACCTGGCGATTGAACTCCTGGCGCACGTCCGGTGGCAGGGAGCGGTAGTGCGCCGAATGGCGCATCAGCAGGTCTTGGGTGACGCGCGGCAACGGTTTCGCGCGCAGCTCACGTCGCCGGCTCGCCGCGGGCGCCAGCACTCCCTGTGCACGGGCGGCCCACGCGCTGAGGTGTGCCCAAAGCCCGCGAGATGCGCCCGGGCTCACGTCCCGCCTACTGCTCGATCCGGACGTCGATACCGTCGGACGTGCCCACCGCGTTCTTCAGTACGGTCAACAGGCCTTCGGATGCGCCGGCGTTCTGCAGCAGGTCGATGGTGTTCGCGTCGATGAAGTAGTCGTCGTCATCGGCGGATTCCTCTTCGAGCTGGTCGACCAGGAACTGCGCGTCGTCTCCGGAAATATCGCCGAGCAAAACACCTGAAGTCGCGTCGTGCAATGTGGGCATGCCGCCTCCAGCTCGATTCTAAGGTCAGATCGACAGGCGGCGAATCAGCCGTCCGAATTCAGGCAGATAGACGACGGCGGCCGACACCAGCACCAAGGCAAACAGCAGCACGCCGCCGGCCGCGTAGGCCATGTCGCCCGCACGCAACGTCAGTGCCGACACCACGACGACCGCCGCCCCGGCGGCGAGCATGTGCTGGACGCGGCGACGGAATTGCTGACGCTCGCGACGCTCGAGCAGTTGGATACGAAACAGCGGGTCGCGCGGCGGTGGCGCGTCGTGCTGCAGGGCGGCGGTGATGCGGTCGTCGATATTCGTCATGATTTCTCTCGTAGCTGCGGACCTTCATCTCGTAG
>Ga0070671_100004413_pt1 | contig 11121 bp, 7 predicted proteins | sample KBSS73metaG_FD_65341 | JGI IMG/M metagenome (GOLD analysis project Ga0070671, IMG submission 65341) | Switchgrass rhizosphere microbial communities from Kellogg Biological Station, Michigan, USA - KBS S7-3 metaG | ecosystem: Host-associated > Plants > Roots > Rhizosphere > Soil ... | reverse complement strand
AAGGCGCGATCGCCGCCGCGCTCACCAGCCTGATGATCTTGCTGTTCCTGGGATCGTGGCGCTCGACCGTGATCATCGCCATCTCGATCCCGCTCGCGGTGCTGGCGGCGATCATCGCGTTGTCGGCGACGGGCAACACGCTCAACATCATGACCTTGGGCGGGCTCAGCCTCGCGGTCGGCATTCTCGTCGACGACGCGACCGTGACGATCGAAAATATCAACTGGCATCTCGAGCAGGGGAAAAGCGTCCGTCAGGCGATCCTCGACGGTGCGGCGCAAATCGTGACGCCGGCCTTCGTTTCCCTGCTTTGTATCTGCATCGTGTTCGTGCCGATGTTCTTTCTGCCGGGCGTGGCGGGCTTCCTGTTCGTGCCGCTCGCGCTGGCGGTGGTGTTCGCGATGATCGCCTCCTTCATCCTGTCGCGCACGCTCGTCCCGACGATGGCGATGTATCTGCTCAGGCCGCACCGCCAGGGCGAGGATGCGCATGCCGCGGGCTCGCCGACGTCGCGCAATCCGCTGGTCCGTCTCCAGCGCGGGTTCGAGGCACGGTTCGAGGCGATCCGCACGCATTATGGCGCGCTGCTCGAACGCGCCCTCCACGCACCGAAGCCGTTCGTGATCGGCTTCCTGGGTGTCGTGCTCCTGTCCTTCCTGCTGGTGCCGTTCCTCGGGCAGAATTTCTTCCCGTCGGTCGACGCCGGCCAGATCGCGATGCATGTCCGCGCGCCGATTGGGAGCCGGATCGAGGATACGTCGGCCCAGTTCGACCGGATCGAGCGGCGCATCCGCCAGATCATCCCGCCAGACGAATTGGTGTCGGTGGTCGACAATATCGGCCTGCCGGTGAGCTCCATCAACACGACCTACAATAATTCGGGAACGATCGGCCCGCAGGATGGCGACATCCTGATCCAGCTGTCGCGCCATCACCGACCGACTGAGGAATATATCCGCGAACTTAGGGAGACGCTGCCGCGGGCGTTCAACGGCACGACCTTCTCCTTCCTGCCGGCGGACATCACCAGCCAGATCCTCAATTTCGGCGCGCCTGCACCGATCGACATTCAGGTGACGGGGGGCAAGGATCCGGTCGCGATTGAAAATTATGCCAAGGCGATCCTGCGCCGGATCAGCACGATTCCCGGCGTCGCCGACGCGCGTCTGCAGCAGAGTTCGCATTATCCTCAGCTCAACGTGGATGTGGATCGCAGCCGGATCAGCCAGCTTGGCCTGACCGAACGCGACGTCACCACCAGCCTCGCTTCCAGCCTCGCCGGCACGCAGCAGACCGCCCCGGTCTTCTTCCTCAGCCCCGAAAACGGCGTCTCCTATCCGGTCGTCGCCCAGACGCCCGAACGGCAGGTCGCTTCGATCAGCGATATCGCCAATATTCCGGTGACCGGCGCGAGCGGAGGCACGCCGCAGGTGCTGGGCGGCCTTGGCACGATCCGGCGCGGCACCTCGCCGGCGGTCGTGTCGCATTACAATATCGCGCCCGCGATCGACATCTATGCCACTCCCAACGGACGCGATCTCGGCGCGGTGGCGGGGGACATCAATCATGTGCTCCAGCAGCTGAAGGCGCAGGCGCCCAAAGGTGCGACCGTCACCTTGCGCGGCCAATATGCGACGATGAAGAGCGCTTTCTCCGGCCTCGCCTTCGGCCTGATCGGCGCGATCGTGCTGATCTATCTGCTGATCGTGGTGAACTTCCAGAGTTGGCTCGATCCGTTCGTGATCATCACGGCTCTGCCCGGCGCGCTCGCGGGGATCATCTGGATGCTGTTCACGACCGGCACGACGCTATCGGTGCCGGCGCTGACCGGATCGATCATGTGTATGGGCGTCGCCACCGCCAACTCGATCCTCGTCGTCAGCTTCGCGCGCGAGAAACTGGAAGAGCATGGCGAAGCCGCGCGCGCCGCGCTGGAGGCGGGCATGACCCGCTTCCGCCCGGTGTTGATGACCGCGCTTGCGATGATCATCGGCATGCTGCCGATGGCGATGAGCCTAGGCGAGGGCGGCGAGCAGAATGCGCCGCTCGGCCGCGCGGTGATCGGGGGGCTGCTGGTTGCGACCTTCGCCACGTTGATGTTCGTGCCCGTCATCTTCAGCCTCGTGCACCGCAAGGGCCGTCCGGCCGCCGCGCACGACGAGCTGCTCCTGGAGGAAGTCCATGCCTGATCAAGGCAGCAATCTGAAAAAGGTCGGCGTCATTGCCGCCGCCCTCGCGCTGCTGGTCGTCGTCTGGGGCCTGTACAGCCGCTGGAGCAATGCCAGCCAGCTCGCGACCTGGACCGATGCTCAGGCGACGCCGATGGTGGCGGTGATCCGCCCGACCGCCGTCGCCGCCGGCGATGGGCTCACGCTCCCCGGCAACCTCCAGGCTCTCAACAGCGCGCCGATCTTCGCGCGCACCAACGGCTATGTCCGACGCTGGCTGGTGGATATCGGCGACAATGTGCGCGCCGGTCAGCTGCTCGCCATCCTCGACGCGCCCGAGGTCGAGCAGCAGCTCGCCGCCGCGCGCGCTGATCTGCAGACCGCGCGTGCCAATCAGGCTCTCGCCAGTTCGACCGCCGCGCGCTGGAGCAACCTCCTGTCCCAGGATGCGGTGTCCAAGCAGGAGACCGACGAAAAGGTCGGCGATCTCAAGGCCAAAAGCGCCGCCGCCAGCGCCGCCGCCGCCAACGTGGCGCGGCTGAGCGCGACCTTGGGCTTCACCCGGCTGGTCGCACCTTTCTCCGGCACCGTCACCAGCCGGTCGACCCAGATCGGCCAGCTCGTCTCGGCCGGCGCGACAGGGGCCGCGCCGCTCTTCACCGTGTCCGATATCAGCCGCATCCGCGTCTATGTACGCGTACCGCAGGCTTATTCGGGCCAGATCCGCGTGGGCATGCACGCCAAGCTCGAGCTTCCCGAATATCCCGGCCGCAGCTTCGACGCGGTGCTGACCCGCACCGCCGACGCGGTCGATCCGGCGTCCGGCACGGTGCTGGTCGAGCTGCAGGCGGCGAATGGCGACAAGGCGCTCAAGCCGGGTGCTTATGCCCGGGTGACTTTCCCACTGCACGGCACATCGTCCGGCGCGGTACAATTGCCGGCGAGCGCGCTCATCATCGGCCAGAGCGGCACGCAGGTCGCCCTGCTCGGTGCCGACGGCAAGGCGCAACTCCGAACCGTGACCGTCGGCCGCGACAATGGTGCCACGGTCGAGATCAGCGCCGGTCTCTCGCCGCAGGACCGTGTGATCGACAGCCCGCCGGATTCGCTGGCGGCAGGGGACAAGGTGCGGATCGCGCCGACGGGCAAACCGAATGCGGCGCAGTAAGATCCTTGCTTCGTGGGTGGCGGCGAGCGCGCTCGCCGGCTGCTCGCTCGCGCCCGCTTATCAGCGGCCGGCCGTGCCGACGGCGCCTGCCTATAAGGAAGTGCCCGGTTGGCAGGCGGCGGGAACCGCGGTCGCGCCACCCGGCAAATGGTGGCAGGCATTCGACGATCCGACGCTCAACGAACTCGAAGAGCGGATAGAGCGCGCCAATCCCAGCCTCGCCGCTGCGACGGCGCGTTACGCCCAGGCGCGGGCGCAAGCGCGCGGGGCGCGGGCCGATCTGTTCCCGCAGGTCGATGCCGCGGCGAGCTATGATCGCAATCGCCTATCCGCCAACCGGCCATTCTCGCCGGGGACGACGCAGACCTACGATACGACGACGATCGGCGCGTCGCTTTCCTATGAGCTCGACCTGTTCGGCCGCGTCGCCAATTCGGTGCGCGCCGCCTCGGCCGAGGCGCAGGCGAGCGCGTCCGATCTGGCCGGCGTGCGCCTCGGGCTGCAGGCGGCACTCGCGACCGATTATTTCGACATGCGCGGGCTCGACGCGCGCATCATGCTGCTGCGCCAGACGGTCGACGCCTATGGTCGCGCGTCGGATCTCACGAATCGGCGCCACCAGGGGGGGATCGCGACGGGAATCGACGTCAGCCGCGCCGACGCGCAGCTTGCAAGCGCGCGCTCGGAACTTGATGGCGTGCTCGCCGATCGCGCCAATCTCGAACACGCGATCGCGATCCTGCTTGGCGAAAGCCCGTCCAGCTTCACTTTGCCGGTCGCCGAGGTGCGGATCGCACCGCCCGCAATCCCCATCGGCCTCCCCTCGACCTTGCTCGAACGCCGCCCGGACATCGCCGCCGCCGAGCGCCGCGTTTATGAGGCGAATGCTCGCATCGGCGTCGCGCGCGCGGCCTTTTTTCCGACGATCTCGCTGGGCGCCTCGGGCGGATACGAGACGACCGGCCCGAACCTGTTGTCGGCATCGAGCGGCTTCTGGGCCCTGGGTCCGGTCGGCGCCGCGCTGACGCTGTTCGACGGCGGCGCACGCAGCGCGCAGGTGCGCATCAGCCGCGCGCGTTTCGATGAGGTCGCGGCGGATTATCGCCAGACCGTGCTCACCGCCTTTCGCGAGGTCGAGGACGATCTCGCGCTCGGCCGGCAATTGGCGGCGCAGGAGCAGGACCAGCAGCAGGCGGTGCGCGCCGCCGAACGCACGCGCGATTTGTCGCTGATCCGCTATCGCGACGGCGCCGCCGATTATCTCGAGGTCGTGACCGCGCAGACTGCCGCGCTCGATGCCGAACGCGCCTTGCTCCAGGTCCACGCCCGTCGGCTCGACGTCGCGGCCGATCTGGTCCGCGCGCTCGGCGGGGCTTTTTAAGCCGCGGGTCCGATCTACTGCCATCACTGTGGCAATAGTTTCTGCTAGGGCCGCGGCAGGACAAAAAAAGGACCGCAAATGAGCCAGCCCGAAATGTATGAGCGCTTCCGGGCGCTCCACGACAGCCTGTTCGTCATGCCCAACGCCTGGGACGGCACCTCGGCTTTGCTGCTCAAGAAGGCCGGCTTCCAGGCGATCGGCACTTCATCGGCCGCGATCGCGGCCGGGCTGGGGCGGCTCGACGGCGCGCATGCGATCAGCCGCGACGAGCATATTGCGCATGCGCAATTACTGGGAAGGCTGACCGACTTGCCGATCAACGGCGATTTCGAAGACGGCTATGGCGATACGCCCGACGATGTCGCCCGCACGGTCGAGGCAGCGATCGCTGGCGGACTCGCTGGCATCGGCATCGAGGATACGAGCGGTGATTCCGCCCAGCCGATCCGCGATTATGACGACGCGGTCGCGCGGATCGCCGCCGCCGCCAAGGTTGCGAAGGGGCGGATCCTGCTCACCGGCCGCTGCGATAATTTTCTTCAGGGGCGGCCCGATCTCGACGACACGATCCGGCGCCTGACCGCCTTTGCCGAGGCAGGCGCCGACGTGCTCTACGCGCCGTTTCTGGCGGATATGGCGGCAGTGACCGCGATCGTGCGCGCGGTTGCTCCCAAGCCGGTCAATCTGCTCATCAGCCCGGCGGACGGGATCGTGCCGATCGCCGACCTGGCGGCGGCCGGGATCAAGCGCGTCAGCCTCGGCGTGGCGCTCTATACGCGCGTGATGGGCGATTTGCGCGATGCGGCGCAGGCGCTCGCCCAAGGCGATCTCGGTGTTGCCGCGAAGGGGATTTCGTTTCGCGAGGTGAAGGCGCTGATCCTCGCGGCGCAGGGTTAACTCCTCTCCACTTGGGAGAGAGGAATCAATATTTCGCGACGGTTGGCATGGCTCAGGGGCGGCAATTTTTGTGGAGAGGGCGGCGTTACGCCCCTGGGTGCAAATACGCACGTCGCCCCAGCGCCGGCTGGGGCCATGGCTCTATCCATGAACGGCGCGTTCCGCGGCGATAGACATGGGCCCCAGCCTGCGCTGGGGCGACGGCTTGGTGGAGATTGAGCGCCCGCGAAAGCCGAGCGGCGCCCCTGCCGAAGCGACGGTTGTTCTTGCCTGTCGCACCCTCACCCCCTTTGCCGCTGCGCGGCAGGTACCCTCTCCCCCAAGGGGAGAGGGAGTTTATGCCGCCTCGGCTTTTTCCCGTTCCTCGCGCCGCGCCGGTTCCTTCGCCGCGATCTCGCCGCGGCCCGCGCGCTGGAGCAGGCAGTTGATATAGTCCAGCTTGGCGATGATCGCGTCGGACAGGTGGAAAGGATAGAGGTCGGGCTGGCCCATGCTGCGGTTGATCGCATTCTCGGCAAAGGCGAACGGCCCCCATTCCTGCACCAGCTGGCCGGTCTCGGCATTGTAGGGGTCGAATTCGACCGACGGCTCCTCCTCGCGCCATTTCCACTTGGTCATGCGCATGCCGAAGCCGTCGATCGTCGCGAGCGCGTCGATGATGTGCAGCAGGTGGGCGAAGGTCTCGGCGAAATCTTCCCACGGGTGCATGGTTGCGTAAGGCGAGACATAGTCCGTCGACCAGCCCGATCCGCGCGGGCCGTAATGAAGCTGCTTGGCCTCTTCGTAGCTCATGCGCTCGTCGCCGAAGAGCTTGCGGAAATTCTCGACCTCGGCCGTATCCTCGATCAGACGCGCGAAATAATAATGGCCGACCTCGTGCCGGAAATGGCCGAGGATGGTGCGGTAGGGCTCGCCCAGGCTGGTGCGCATCTTCTCGCGCTGCACATCGTCGGCCTCGAGCAGGTTGAGCGTGACCACGCCATTCTCGTGGCCGGTGGTGATCTGGACGGTGCCGGTCTCCTCGCCGACGGGGTCATAAAGGAAGTCGAAGGTCAGCCCGGGTGCGGTGCCGTTCGCCTCGGCTTCCGCCTGCGTCTCGATCGGCAGATGGAGGTGGAGCAGGCAATGGAACAGGCGGCGTTTGGCCGCCTCGATCTTGGCCCAGCGCTCGGACACGCCGGGGCCGGTCAGATCGGGAATGGTGCGGTTATGCCGGCACGCCAGGCAGAGCGGCTGATTGCCGACCGCCGGCACCAGCCAGTTGCAGATCTTGTAGGCGTTATTGTTGGCGCAGACGATCACGTCATGATCCCGCCCGTCGCCGTCGCGCCAGATGGTGGCGTTGTCGCCGAGAAACAGGAGGCCATCGCTCGCTGGATCATAGCCCAACGTGAAGCTGCAATTGGGACAGACGCGCACTTCGAAATGGTTTGGGCGCCCGCAATTCGGGCACGGATAAGGCTTCATTTTTCTTCCCGAGGGTTCCCGCTTTCGCGCGCGACAACGCCCGAAGCGTTATGAAGTGCCGTTTTTTCCCTTGTCGGACCTCGCCCCGGTACGCACATGACCCTAAGGAGGATGAATGGCGGATCTCTATTCGACTTTGGGTGTTGCGCGCGGCGCGGACGAGGCCACGATCAAGAAGGCCTATCGCAAGCTCGCGAAGGAGCTGCACCCCGATCGCAACACCGACAATCCCAAGGCAGCGGCGCGCTTCTCTGAAGTGACGCAGGCCTATGACCTGCTGATGGATAAGGACAAGCGCGCGCAATATGATCGCGGTGAGTTGGACGAGCAGGGCAATCCCAAGATGCCGTTCGGCTTTGGCGGCCAGCGGGGCGGCGCGGGCGGTTTCCGCGCGACGCGTGGCGCGCCAGGTGACGGGTTCGATTTCGGCGACGCGGCGGCGGCCGATTTCGGCGATATTTTCGAGGGCATTTTCGGCGGATCGCGCCGTTCGGCAGGGCCGACCGGCTTTGGCGGGTTCGGCGCGCGCGCCAAGCCGCAGAAGGGCGCCGACGTTGCCTACCGCCTTGCGGTCGATTTCGAGGATGCCGCCGCGCTGAAGCCGCAGCGCATCACCTTGTCCTCGGGCAAGACGATCGACCTCAAGCTGACCCCCGAAGCGGTCGCCGGCACGCCGATGCGGCTGGCGGGGCAGGGCGAGCAGGGGCCGGGCGGCCCCGGCGACGCCACCGTCAATGTCGAGGTCAAGCCGCACCGCTTCTTCACCCGCGACGGTGACGACGTTCGGCTCGATCTGCCGGTGCGGCTGGATGAGGCGGTATTGGGCGCGCGCATCAAGCTGCCGACGGTCGAAGGAGCGGTGATGATGACGATTCCCGAAGGCTCAACCTCGGGCAAGGTGCTGCGCCTGAAAGGTCGCGGCTTCCACAAGCGTGGCGGGGGACGTGGCGATCAGCTCGTTACCCTGATGATCGATCTTCCGGCCGACGACGAGGCGCTCAAGCAATTCGCCGAAAACTGGAGCGGCGACGAACAACGCAACCCGCGGGCGAATTTGGGCGTATAGGGGCGGGGGGCCGTTAGACCCCGCACGGGAGCGCCGCCATTCAGGAAATATCGCCAGAATCGCCAGAGCGGCGCTGGGATCATGTGGAGGCGGATCGGCGCCATACGCGCCTGTTCAACATCGTCAAGCGCATCGCCATCGGCGTCTATTCGGACGGGTTCATCCACGCCGGCAATCTCGCTTACCTGGCTTTGATCTCACTCTTCCCCTTCTTCATCGTGCTTGCCGCGCTCGCCCACGGGCTCGGCCATGGTGGTGATACGGAAAACGCGATCTACAGCTTCATGCGCACCTTGCCGCTCTCGGTGCGCGAGCTGTTGCGGCCGCCGATCGAAGAGGTGCTCAAGCAACGGACCGGCGCGCTTCTGTGGCTGGGCGCGCTCGTTGGTCTTTGGACCACCGGCAGCTTCATCGAAACGATCCGCGACATTTTACGCCGTGCTTACGGCATGCGCTTCTCAAGGCCGTTCTGGCATTATCGCTTATGGTCGCTCGGACTGATCATCGGCGCGGTGGTGATGATGCTCGCCGCCTTCAGCGCGCAATTGCTGCTCGCGGGCATCGCCCAGTTTTTCGACCGGGTCGTGCCGGGATCGGATGAAGTGATCAGCTGGATCGGCTGGAGCCGGCTGGCCCCGCTCGTCGCCCTGATCGTGGCGCTCTATCTCGTTTTCTACTCGCTCACGCCGAGCAAATATCGCTGGAGCAAATGCCCGAAATGGCCCGGCGCGGTGCTGACTGCCTTGTGGTGGAGTGCCACGACCGCGCTCCTCCCGCCGATGCTGGCATTGCTCGGCGGCTATGGGCGGACCTATGGCAGCCTGGCGGGGTTCGTCGTCGCCTTGTTCTTCTTCTGGCTGGTCGGGTTCGGCCTCGTGATCGGCGCGCACTTGAACGCGGCACTGGCGGAGACCCCCGCCGTCAGCGTAAGGGACGCACGCCAAGCGTCGAGGGAGGAATGATGGCCGGCCTGATGGAAGGAAAGCGGGGGCTGATCATGGGCCTCGCCAACGACAAGTCGCTCGCCTGGGGTATCGCCAAGGCATTGAGCGCGCAGGGAGCCGAGCTCGCCTTCAGCTACCAGGGCGCGATGATGGAGAAGCGGGTCCTGCCGCTGGCGCAGCAATTGGGCGTGCCGCATCTCGTCGAATGCGACGTGTCCGACGGGCAGAATCTGGAGCGTGCCTTCGCCGAACTGGCGGAAACCTGGCCGACGATCGACTTCCTCGTCCACGCGATCGGCTTTTCCGACAAGAACGAGCTGCGCGGGCTCTATGTCGATACCAGCCTCGACAATTTTCTGATGACGATGAACATCTCGGCCTATTCGATGGTCGCGGTGACGCGCCATGCGCGCAAGATGATGCCCAATGGCGGCTCGATTCTGACGCTGACTTATTATGGCGCCGAGAAGGTCGTGCCGCATTACAACGTCATGGGCGTGGCCAAGGCGGCGCTCGAGACCAGCGTCAAATATCTGGCGATGGACCTCGGGCCGGAGAATATCCGCGTCAACGCCATCTCCGCCGGCCCGATCAAGACATTGGCGGCGAGCGGCATTGGCGATTTCCGCTACATATTGAAATGGAACGAGCTCAACAGCCCGCTCCGCCGCAACGTCACGATCGAGGATGTCGGCGGCGCCGGCCTCTACCTCCTGTCCGACCTCGCTTCGGGCGTGACCGGCGAAATCCATCACGTCGATGCCGGCTACAACGTCATCGGCATGAAAGCCGAAGACGCCCCGGATATCGCGCTGGCTTAAAAACCCTCTCCCCTTGGGGGAGAGGGTACCTGCCGCATGGCGGCAGGGGGGTGAGGGTGAGTCCGGATGCCTCAAACCCGCTGAAGGTGATCAGTCCGTCGCGCGGTCCCGCCAGCTGCGTCGGGATTCCACGCCCGCCGAGCGCAAGCTATGGGCCGCGCTGCGCGGTGCGTCGCTTGACGGTTTCAAATTCCGCCGCCAGCAACGCTTGGGAATCTATTTCGCGGACTTCGTGTGTCAGTCGGCGCGCCTCGTGATAGAGATTGATGGGGACACACATGTCGGGGCGAAGGCGCAGGCGAGGGATGCCCGTCGTACCGCGTTCCTGGAATATGAGGGATATCGGGTGGTCCGGTTCACAAATGCCGAAGTGATGAAGAATCTGGACGGCGTGATCTCCATCATTCGGTCGTCGCTCGCGTCGGAGTCACCCTCACCTTCCCACGCGGCTGCGCCGCGCGGGCCCCTTCCTCTCCCCCAAGGGGAGAGGAGCCAATGAGCTTTAACACTTTCGGGCGGGTTTTCCGCTTCACGACGTGGGGGGAGAGCCACGGGCCGGCGCTCGGCGCGGTCGTCGACGGGTGTCCGCCGGGGCTCGAACTGTCCGAAGGCGATCTCCAGCCGTGGCTCGACAAGCGCCGGCCGGGCACGTCGCGCTTCACGACGCAGCGGCAGGAGCCGGACCAGGTTCGTATCCTTTCAGGTATTTTCGAAGGCCGCACGACCGGCACGCCGATCAGCCTGATGATCGAAAATGTCGACCAGCGCTCGAAGGATTATTCGGAGGTCGCGCTCGCTTACCGGCCGGGCCATGCCGATTACACCTATGACGCCAAATATGGCTTCCGCGACTATCGCGGCGGCGGGCGCTCCTCTGCGCGCGAGACGGCGGCCCGCGTTGCCGCCGGTGGCGTCGCGCGGCTGGTGATCCCGGAGGTGCGGATCAGCGCCTATCTGGTCGAGCTCGGCGGCGATCTGATCGATCGCGCGGCGTTCGATTCCGCCCAGATCGACGCCAACCCCTTCTTCTGCCCCGACGCCGCCGCCGCGCAGCGGTGGGAGGCGATCGTCGATGCCGCACGCAAGGACGGCTCCTCGGTCGGCGCGGTGGTCGAATGCGTCGCCGAGGGCGTGCCGCCCGGCTGGGGCGCGCCGATCTACGCCAAGCTCGACAGCGAGCTGGCGGCGGCGATGATGACGATCAACGCG
>Ga0070671_100004411_pt1 | contig 11123 bp, 13 predicted proteins | sample KBSS73metaG_FD_65341 | JGI IMG/M metagenome (GOLD analysis project Ga0070671, IMG submission 65341) | Switchgrass rhizosphere microbial communities from Kellogg Biological Station, Michigan, USA - KBS S7-3 metaG | ecosystem: Host-associated > Plants > Roots > Rhizosphere > Soil ... | reverse complement strand
GTCGACTTCCCAGATCGCCGCGCGGCCCGCTTCCTTCTCGATGCCGTTCTCGCCGGCGTTGCTGTTCGAGCCAACCGTGACGTACAGCTTGCTTCCATCTGGGCTCGCGATGACGTTCTTCGTCCAGTGATGGTTGATGGGCCCGCCGGGCAGGTCGACGATCTTCGTCGGCGAAGCGGTAATGTGTGTTTCACCCTTGCTGTACGGAAATCGCAGCAGCGCGTCGGTCGCCGCGACGAAGAAACTGTCGCCGACGAGAACCATGCCGAACGGCGAGTTCAGTCCATCGACAAACGTCGTGCGCGTGTCCGCTGTTCCGTCGCCATTCGTGTCGCGCAGAAGCGTGATGCGATTGGCGCTCGGCCGCCCCGAGCCCGCCTTCTTCATGAACTGTTTCATGAGAAAGCCGCGAAGGCCGGTGCCGTCCTCGGGCTTGGGCGGTGCGTCGGTTTCGGCAACCAGCACGTCGCCGTTCGGAAGCACGTACAGCCAGCGCGGATGCTGCAAGCCGTCCGCGAATTTCGCCACCGCGAGTCCCGGAGCGGCAACGGGACGTTCATTGGGTTGCCATGCGGTCGCATCGGCGACGTTCACGGTTGGAATCAGGGAACGCTGCGGCGGCGGCAGTGCGGGGTCGGGGCCCACAGTCGCCTGCAGCGGGAGCTTCGCGACGCCAGTGCAAGCCGAGAGCGCTGCGATTGCCAGAACCAGGTGCCAGCGTCGAATGTTCATCATCGCCGTTCTCGGGCTTGGCGAGCCCCACGGACGCGGCAGCGGCGCCCAATCAAGCTCGATCAGGGATCGACATGCCTGTTTCGCAATGGTTTCGCCGCTACTGGTCCATGACTCCGCGCTGCTCGAGGTCGACGCGCAATTCGTAGAGGTCCTCGTCGAGCGCATCCCGGACCGAGACGACCCCGATGGGGCGCTCGAATTCGACGACAGGCAGATGCCTGAAGTTGCCCTCGTGCATCATGCGCAGCGCGCGCACGAAGGGCTCGTCGGGATGAATCGTTTGCGGCTGCGCCGTCATCACTTCGGCAAGCCGCGTCGCGTGCGGATCGCGCCCCTCGGCAAGCAGCCGAAAGAGCGCGTCGCGCTCGGTGAAGATGCCGATGAGCCGCGTGTGATCGACGACGAGCAGCGCGCCCACGTTGTGCTGCTTCATCAACCGCGCCGCTTCCACAACCGTGGTGATCGACGGCGCGACGATCGGCGCCCGTTTCTGGACAATGGAACGCAGTGAGCGGATCGGCATGGTGTCCCCTTGCAGCGAGCACCGGACGGCGGCGCTCGCAAGAGGATACTCGGCCCGCGACGCCGCGCAAGCGGCAAGATGCCGCAGGAATGAGTGCGCGCGATGCAACGCAATCGCGCGGCGAACGCGCCTGATTGCGGAGCGGCGGGGAAGCTAGGGAGTGCGCCGCTTGCGCAGCGCGCGGTCGGCGTTCGCCGACAGCCCCGCTGCGTCCTCGATCAATCCTTTCGGTCGCGCGGGATCCCTGTCCGTGTAGTGGCCGATGCTCGGACGTGCGCCGCCGCTTCGCGCTTCACGCCACCCGCTCGGCGCGTTCGGAAGCGAGTACGTTCTTATCGAGGAACCCGTGAAGATCGTCGTGGCCGCTTTCGATTCGTCGTCATCCTTCGTTTGCACGGCGATGACAAAACGGCCGCCTTGCATCGAGCGCGAATCCGCGTCGACGTCGGTGTCGTCCATCAGCGCGCCGCTGAACATCCGGGAGATGAAACCGGATAGGCCGCGGTCCTCGGGGTGCCGTGCGTTGCTGTCTCGTTCCTCCGGATGCCGGTGCGCGTGCTCCGATGCCTCATCTGTGCGTTGCGCGATCCGGATGCGCTCGTCAGGAATCCCGCCCTCGACCAGGCGTGCGCGTGCCGCCTCTGCATCCGCGAGCGATTCGTACAGGCCGACAATGACCGTGCCTGCCATGCGCGGTTGGAACGTGCGCGACGTCGTGAGTTCGCCGGTGCTTCTGCCATCGAAGACGTCTGTCTCTCCGACACGTCGGGAAATATTGCGTCGGCGCGTCGCCACATTTGCCAAAGCGCGAGTGAGCGCAAGGTCTCGATTCCACTCATCTCACTCTACCGCGCAACACCCCAGCCAAGTGGCACGCGCGGTGCTAATTGCTGTGGGCGATATGCGCGGATTCGCGTTCGAATCGAGCGTCGCTACCTTGAGACAGAGGAGTGGATATGAATTCTTTTAAACTGACAGCATTGGCAGGAGCATTGGCGTTGGCGCTTGCGGCAAGTGCAGGCGCGCAAACCGGAGGCGGCGGTAGTGCGGGCGCGGGCGGCGGAGCGGGTGCGTCGGCCGGCGGCGGCACGGGCTCGTCGTCGGGCGCTGGAGCGGGAACGTCCGGCGGCACGGGCGGCGCGTCCGCAGGCACGGGCGCGGGAACGTCCGGCGGAACGTCGGCAGGAACGAGCGGCACGACGGGCTCGTCGGGGTCGAGCAACAGCGGTGCGACGGGCGCAGGCACCTCCGGGACGACCGGGAGCAGCGGATCATCGGCGTCCGGCGCAAGCTCCTCGGGCACGTCCGCCGGCGCTGGCCAGGGACCGGGGTCGAACGCGAACGTACCCACCGAATGCCGTAACATGACCGGCCGCACGCTGTCCGACTGCCTGAAGGATCATCCGAATCCTGCGGGCCGCACGCGCGGCGACAGCGGCATGAGCGGGTCGACCAGCTCGAGCGGCATGAGCAGCTCCCACAGCAACGGCGGCGGAAATTCGGCCACCGGCGACATGGGCACGAAGAAGTGATCGTCGGGTTACAACCTACCTGAAAAACCGATTGCGTCCGACACCAAGCGCCGGCGGATCCGCGCATCCTTTGGCGGGCCGCGACGGCCACATACGGAGAGCACCATGGCAGATACCACCGCTAGGATGGAAAACGCGGGTAAGTCCCGCGTGCAGGACGCAGGCGAGCGCGCCCAGGATTACCTGGACCGCGCGTCGCAATCGGCTTCTTCCGGCGTTGACCGCGTGACGGAAACGGCACGCAGAGGCGTCGAGACGGCCGCGGACACCGCGCGCGCCGGACTCGACTGGGCATCCGATCAGGCATCGATGCTTCGCGATCGCAATTCGGCATTGATGAATGCGATGACCGACACCGTCACGTCGCGGCCTCTCGTCGCGATCGGCGTTGCGGCCGCAATCGGCTATCTTCTAGGCCGGATCATGCGCAGCGACGACTGATTGATCGTCAAGCCCAGGGCAATGCTGATGGCGGCCGTGCCTCGCACGGTCGCCATTTTCACGTCGCTTGCGCGCGCTGCTGCCGCGCTCGGCGCCATGGCGCTCGTCGCGGGATGCGTTTCCATTACCGCGGAACCGCGGGCACTTCTCGAGCGCGATGACGGGTCGGTCGTCGTGCAGACGCTCCGATGTCCGAACGACGCTGCAGATATCCTGCGGATGTCGAGCACGCCGGCTGCGACCGGCGTCGACCCGGATGCGATCCGGATCGCGAGCTGGAACATTCACAAGCAGCAGGACAAGGGCTGGCAGCAGGACCTCGGCGCATTGACCGCCGCCAATGACGTCGTGCTGCTGCAGGAAATCGTCCTTGATCGCGCATTGCGCGATCTCGTTGACGATGCCGCTCTGCGGTGGGTAATGGCGAGCTCATTCCTGCACGCGGACATCGACATCGGCGTAATGACCGCAGCACGCATACCGGCGCTTGCGAATTGCACGCAGCGCGTCGTCGAGCCGCTGCTGCGCCTGCCGAAGTCCGCCGTAATCAGCTGGTTTCCGATCAAGGGGCACAGCGAAACGCTCGCCATCGCCAACGTCCACGCGATCAATTTCTCGCTGACGCTCGGTGCCTACCGTGCTCAATTCAACGCGCTCGGCGACGCCCTCGCCCGCCACGAGGGTCCGATGATCCTCGCCGGCGACTTGAACACGTGGACCGCGGAGCGCGCGCTCGCTGTACGTGAAGTTGCCGAGCGTCTCGGCCTTACCGAAGTGAGTTTCCCGATCGACCACCGCAGCGCGTTCCTCGGACATCAGCTCGATCACATCTTCATCCGCGGCCTCGCCCTCGTCTCCTCCTCCACGGCTGCCGTCCGTTCCTCCGACCACAATCCGGTGGCGGCGACGCTTCGCGCCGCGAAGTGATCGGCGCATGGATTTGATCGTCGTCACCCGCGACGGGCTGTATTGCCCGGCGGGCGGCTTTCACATCGACCCTTGGCGCCCGGTCGATCGCGCAGTCATCACCCACGCGCACGGCGATCACGCTCGCGTCGGCAGCAACCACTACCTCGCATCGTCCGCGTCCGCGCAAGTCCTCCGCGTGCGACTCGGTGATGTCTCGCTCGATACGCTGCCCTACGGCGCGCGTCTCCCGCAGGGCGACGTCACCGTCTCATTGCATCCTGCAGGGCACGTGCTCGGCGCCGCGCAGGTGCGCATCGAGCATCGCGGCGAGGTGTGGGTGGTCTCCGGTGATTACAAGCTCGAGCACGATCCGACCTGCGCGCCATTCGACCCCGTCCGCTGCCATACGTTCGTCACGGAATCGACGTTCGGACTGCCGATCTATTGCTGGGGCGATCCGCGCGACACGATCGCGAATATCGCATCGTGGTGGAGCGACAATGCCGCGAACAAGCGCACCAGCGTGCTTTACTGCTACGCGTTCGGCAAGGCGCAGCGCGTCCTGGCCGGCTTGCAGGACGAGGCGGCGCTCGCTATCGGTCCACTCGCGTGCCACGGTGCGATGATTTCGCTCAATGCCGCATACCGCGCAGCAGGAGTTCCGATTCCCGACGTCCCGCGCGCTGCCGACATCCCGAAGACGTCGCTGCAGTGCGCGCTGGTCCTCGCGCCGCCCTCCGCTTCCGGGACGCCGTGGTTGCGGCGTTTCGGCGATTTCAGCGACGGGTTCGCCTCCGGGTGGATGCAAGTGCGCGGCGCACGAAGGCGACGAGGCCTCGACCGCGGCTTTGTGTTGTCCGATCATGCGGACTGGCCCGCGCTGAACGCGGCCATTGAAGCGACCGAGGCGCGGCGCATCGTCGTAACCCATGGACAGATCGCGACCATGGTCCGCTGGCTCTCGGAGCGAGGCTTCCAGGCGGAGGCATTCGAGACAGAATTTGCCGACGAGGGCGAGCCCGAACTGGCGCCTGAACCCGGCACGTAGCAGCGAGCGATGGAAGCGTTCGCGCGCCTGTACACGGAGCTCGACGGCACGACGTCGACGCACGCGAAGCTCGACGCGCTCATCCGCTACTATGCCGACGCCGACGCGGCCGATGCTGCGTGGGCCACGTACTTCCTGGCGGGGGGCAAGCCGCGCCAACTCGTCCGCACCAAGGTGCTGCGCGAAACCGCCATCGAGGCCTCGAGCCTCCCGCAGTGGCTGTTCGAGGAGTGTCATCTCGCCGTAGGCGATTTCGCCGAAACGGTCGCGCACGTGCTGCCGCCCGCTGTCACGCTGACCCGCATGGGGCTTGCCGCATGGATGCACGAGCGATTGCTGCCCTTGCGTGCGCTGCCGCCCGAAACCGTTGCCGAACGCCTGCGTGCGTATTGGGCCGAACTGGATTGGGCGGGACGGTTTCTTCTCTTGAAGCTCCTCGGCGGCAGTTTTCGGGTGGGCGTGTCGCGGTTGCTCGTCACGCGTGCGCTCGCCGCGCATGCGACCATCGATCCCAAGGTCGTCGCGCAACGACTCATCGGCTACACCGGAGTCGAGCGTATCCCGACGGCAAGCGACTACCAGGCACTGATTGCGCGCGGTGCCGATGGAACGGCGAGCAGCGGCCACCCCTATCCATTCTTCCTCGCGCATCCGCTCACCACGCCGGTAGAGACGCTCGGCAGCATCGATGCCTGGCTCGTCGAATGGAAATGGGACGGCATCCGCGCACAACTCGTGCATCGCGCTGCGACGACGTGGCTGTGGTCCCGCGGCGAGGAGCTCGTGACGGAGCGGTTCCCCGAGCTCGTGCCGTCCGGAAATGCGCTTCCCGACGGCACGGTGATCGATGGCGAGATCGTCGTCATGCGCGACGGCGAAGTCGCGCCGTTTGCCCGGTTGCAGACGCGGATCGGGCGCCGTTCGTTGTCTTCCAGGTTGCTTGAAGACGCGCCGGCAGCCCTGCTGGCATTCGACCTGCTCGAGCTCGCCGGCCAGGACCTGCGTTCTTTGCCGCAAGCGGCGCGCAGAACGCGGCTTGACGAGGTCGTTGCGAGGGTGGCGAGCGACCGCCTGTTGCTCTCGCCGCTCGTTGCCTGCGCGTCCTGGGACGAATGCGCGGTGCTGCGCGACGCTTCGCGCGCTCGCGGCGCGGAAGGACTGATGCTCAAGCATCGCAACGCGGAGTACGGCGTCGGCCGCACGAAGAACGTCGGCACATGGTGGAAATGGAAGATCGATCCGATGACGGTCGATGCCGTCCTCGTCTACGCCCAGCGTGGACATGGTCGACGCGCCAGCGTCTACAGCGATTACACGTTTGCCGTCTGGGACACGCGCAACGGGGAGCGGCGGCTCACGCCGTTCGCCAAGGCGTATTCGGGACTCACCGACGACGAGATGCGCGCCGTCGACGCCATCGTGCGGAAGACCACCATCGAGAAGTTCGGCCCGGTGCGAAGCGTCACGCCCACGCTCGTGTTCGAGCTCGGCTTCGAGGCGATCCAGCGATCGTCACGCCATCGCGCGGGGATCGCCGTGCGGTTTCCGCGGATCCTGCGCTGGCGCACCGACAAATCGGTGGACCAGGCCGACACGATCGACACGCTGCTGTCGCTTCTTACCGAAGCGCGTTAGAGACCACCTTGTCCCATGTCAGCGTGAGCGTGTTGACGTCTCGCCGCGCGGCGTCCACCCCGGCCTCGGCAATCGGGACGACGAGCTTGAAGCCTCCGCTCGCATCCTGCTTCACGTCGATGACGAACGTCAGCTTGAGCGACGAGAGGCGAATGCACGGCTCCTCGGCACTCGACCGCACGAATCCATCGATCGCGGCGTTGAGACTGCGCGCCACCGCACCTGTCGCGACGGCCGCCTGGTCGATGTCGTAGATCCGGGAAGCCCCGACGACGTCGAGCTTCAGCACGAAATCCTGTGTCCATTTGCGCGACGCCGCGGCCGAGACGAACGGCGAGACCGAGCCGCCCGCAAGCGGTATCGCGACGAGACGCACCTGGCCATCGACACTCGCTTCGCCGATACGCTGCAAGTCGAGCGTGATCGTGGCATTGCGCAGATCGACCTCGCGCGGCTCCGTCGTTCCGCACGCCGCGCGGTCGCTGCGGACGCGCCAGTGCACTTCGCGCAATTCGCCCTTCAAGTCATCGAAGAATTCCCCGATCGGCTTGCCGCCAAGACCGGGCGCTACGGGCGGCGCGCCCGCGCACCCGAGCATCAACGTGAACGCTGCACATGCGAGCACGGCTTCGACGCCGCGCGTGATGCGAAAAACCCGATCCGTGCAGGTGCGCGCGATGATGCGTTTCATCGTTCGTGCCGCGCGGCGCGCGCATGAGTCCGCAGTTGTGAGATGAGCGCCCGCAGCGCGCCGTTGCTGATCGGTTCGGCGACGGTGACGGTGCTCCGTCGTGCGCCGTCGTCGACGGTGATCGTGTACCGGCGCGCGTCGGCCGGATTGGCGCCTGCGGAAGGCGGTTCTGCGCTCGCAAACACGCCGGCGCGATCCACGAGCTGGTGCAGACGCGCCCGCTCGTCGGGCGCGAGCGCGTCGCAGTCGATGGCTACGGGCTTCGCGAGACCCGGAAAAGCCGCGAGTCCACCGTCCATCGAGAAATTGATTCGCATGGTTACGCAGCGACGCGAACGCCGACGGCCTCCCAAGCGCCTGCCACCGCCTGGCGCTCGGCGACGCCGAAAAGGTGACCCGCGTTTTGCACGGTGTAACGCGCGAACTGGGTGAACGTCGCCGTCTGCTTGAGGCGCTTGTCGCGCAGCGTCTCGTACCAGATACGCCCGGCCTTCTCCCACGCATACCCGCCGAGCGCAGTGGCGGCGAGATAGAACGCATGGTTGGGAATGCCGGAGTTCGTATGCACGCCGCCGCTGTCGGCCGTCGTATGCACGTAATCGGCCATCGTCGCCGGCTGGGGGTCGCGTCCAAGCACCGGGTCGTCGAACGCGGTTCCCGGTGCCTTCATGGACCGTAGCGCAACGCCGTTCACGCGCGAGGTGAACAGGCCCTCACCGATCAGCCAGTCCGCGTCTTCCGCCCGCTTCCGCTGCGCGTACTGCTTGACGAGCGCCCCGAAAACGTCGGAGATCGATTCGTTGAGCGCCCCGGCCTGTCCCAGATACACGAGCTGCGCCTCGTCGCCCGTCACGCCATGCGTCAGCTCGTGCGCGATGACGTCGAGCGAGACCGTGAAACGGTTGAAGAGATCGCCGTCGCCGTCGCCGAACACCATCTGCTGGCCGTTCCAGAATGCGTTGTCGTAATGTCGGCCGTAGTGCACCGTCGCATCCAGATGAAGCCCCTCGTCGTCGATGGAATTGCGGTCGTATACGCGCGCGTAGAAGTCGAATGTGGCGCCCAGCCCGTCGTATGCCTCGTTCGCATCGACGTCGGCAATCGGCGCGGCGCCTTCGACACGCGTCGCCTTGCCGGGCAGCGTCTCCCGATGCTCGGCGTCGTAGACCATTCGTTGCTTTGCCCCAACGGGAACCAGCAGGTTGCTACGCGCGCCTCCCTCCATCAGCTCGTACGTTGCGCGGGCAAGGCGCATCGTCTGGTCGGCGGCAAGCGTGGCGAGCGCCGCGTCGCGCTGCGCCTTCGTTCCGCGTTGCGCGATGCGAAGCAGCAGCTCGGGCGGCAGGATCGTGCATCGGCACTGCGTTGCGCACTTCGGCATGGGAGAGCGATCGCGCCGTGGTCGGGTGCGCGGTTTTACCACGCGCGGGGCGGGAACGCGAAGCGGTCCGGGAACGGGCCGCGGCGCCCAAGTCGGGAACCCCGCACGCCGACAAGGGACGCGGGCGGGCGCGGTCCTGCCATTCGTTGAACAGTGGAAAAACAGCAGCCACTCGGAAAATATTTCCGATCGCGGCGCGCAAAGGAACCGACGCGGTGCATGCGTGCACCGCGCGGAAACCGGTACAGTGAAGTCAGGCTGCCGGTCGCTGACCGCGGAAAATCGGCGTTACCTTCGGCGTGGAAGGCTCGGTGGCCTCACGGCTTCCTGCCTGCGTCTGGCGGCGATTTTCACGCCGTATGCGCGCAAAAGTCTTGCGGAGATCGGTATTTGCGCTGGATGTATAGCGGAAGGTGGGGTCGAGAATCGATTTCATGCGCACCTCCATGCGCGAGGCAACTTTGCAACACTTGCGGGTCGGCGGGTCGAGCGTTGTCGCGGGACGCGGCGAACTCGATCGCCCGGCGCGCAAAGCGGTGCAAAAACTCTGCCAAGCGCGCGGACCGGCGCCGTTCGTCGAATGAAGCCCGACATCTGCATGATTGACGCGCGGACGCCGATTGTCAAACCCGCCGACAGGCTCACATGAGCGCAGAGCGCGGCATCGGCAGCGCGTCACCGCAGCGGCCGCCGACGAATTCCGGTACGCCACAAATGCAACAGCGCGAAACCGCCGATCATGCCGCCGAGGTGCGCGAAGTGCGCGACGCCTTCCTGTGAGCCGGTGACGCCAAGGAACAACTCGAGCACGGCGTAGAGGACGACGAAGACGCGCGCGGGTAACGGAATCGGCGGGAACAGCAGCATGACGCGGTTGTGCGGAAAATACATGCCGTATGCGAGCAGCAGTCCGAACACGCCGCCCGATGCACCGATCGTGGGGTACACGGCGCCGGCCAGCATCGCCACGATCAATTGCGTGATCGCCGCGGAAACGACCGCCGTGAAATAGTAGATGACGTAGCGACGCGTGCCGAACACGTGCTCTATCGCGCTCCCGAACATGTAGAGCGCGAACATGTTGAACGCGAGATGGAGCAGGCCCCCGTGCAGGAACGCATACGTGACGAGTTGCCATGGCGCGAACGCGGCGCCCATGCCGAGGCTCGATGTGGCGAGCGGCCACAGCGCAAAGGGCACGACGAGCCCGGGCGCAACCGACTGCAGCAGGAACACTGCAACGTTGGCAACGATCAGGGCGGTTGTGACGGGCGGCATCGATTCTCGCTGGGAACGCGGAATAAGCGTCAATTGACGCACATGGGGGCGGCGTGGCACGGCTCAAGTAGGTCGCGATCCGGACCGTCGCATTGCCGCAGCGGGAGCGAATAGAATGATGCCTTCGCCGCCCGGCTCCATCGTGTCGGGCGGCCGTCCCTTCGTTTTATCGCAACGGCGTGGAATCATCCGCAGCAAATCCCGCGCAGCGCACGGTAAGGCATCCGGTCGCGGTCATCGAGAACTTCCTGCCCGATGACGTCTGGCGAACGCTCCTCGCGCGGGCGCTCGCGTCGGAGCCGTCGTTTCAGCCCTCGGGCACGCACGACGGGCGAACCGATTATCGCCATTCGCTCGTGATGAATCCGCCGGCAGATCTCGTGCGCCCGGTCGTCGACCGCGTGCGGCACGCCGTGCCGACCGTTCTGCCTTCGCTACGCGTGCGCCCGATCACCGTCGGCGTCGTCGAAGCCCAGGTGACGGCGAGCATCGACGGCAGCTTCTTCGGCGTGCACACGGACGCTGACAACGACAAGGTGCCGAAGCGCTACCTTACCTACGTCTACTACTTCAACCGGCAGCCGAAGGGTTTTTCAGGCGGCGAGCTCAAGATCTATCACGATATTCTGCGCAACAACAAGCTCGCGCGCGCCGAGACGTTCGACATCGTCGAGCCGCTTCACAATCGCATCGTGATGTTCTGGGCGCGCACGATGCACGAGGTCATGCCGGTACGCGTACCTTCGGGCGCATTCGCCGATGCCCGCTTCACCGTCAACGGCTGGGTGAATTCGACGTGACGCCGGAGGCAAGCGAGCAAACGGTCGCTTGATCTCGCGATCGCCAGCGTGACGCAGCGAGCGTCAGCGGAAGGGGTGGTCGCGCGAGAGCAATCCGCCTGTGCAGACAATCCGGAGATCGTTCTACTGTCCGTAGTCGCGCGGAGGCCG
>Ga0070671_100004410_pt1 | contig 11124 bp, 9 predicted proteins | sample KBSS73metaG_FD_65341 | JGI IMG/M metagenome (GOLD analysis project Ga0070671, IMG submission 65341) | Switchgrass rhizosphere microbial communities from Kellogg Biological Station, Michigan, USA - KBS S7-3 metaG | ecosystem: Host-associated > Plants > Roots > Rhizosphere > Soil ... | reverse complement strand
GGCCACGCCATGAGCGATCCGCTGCTGACGCTGCGCGGGGTGAAGACCTATTACGGCAACGTGATCGCGCTCAAAGGCGTCGACGTCGATGTCAACGAGGGTGAGATCGTCGCCTTGATCGGCGCCAACGGCGCCGGCAAATCGACCCTGATGATGACGGTGTTTGGCGATCCGCGTGCGCGCGAAGGCGAGATCCGCTTCGCCGGCCGCGACATCACCGCCATGCCGACGCACGAGATCGCCAAGCTGCGCATCGCGCAGTCGCCGGAGGGGCGCCGCATCTTCCCGCGCATGACCGTGCTCGAAAACCTCCAGATCGGCGCCACGGTGTGCGACGGCGGCGACTTCGAGCGCGACCTTGAGCACGTGTTCACGTTGTTCCCGCGGTTGCGCGACAGGGTGCGGCAGCGCGGCGGCACGCTCTCGGGCGGCGAGCAGCAGATGCTGGCAATCGGCCGCGCGCTGATGAGCCGGCCGCGGCTCATCCTGCTCGACGAGCCGTCGCTCGGCCTGGCGCCGCTCCTGGTGCAGCAGATCTTCGCCGCCATCCGCGCGCTCAACGAGCGCGACCGGCTCACCGTGTTCCTGGTCGAGCAGAACGCCTATCACGCGCTCAAGCTCGCCCACCGCGGCTATGTCATGGTCAACGGCGAGATCACGCTCAGCGGCAGCGGGCGCGAATTGCTGCAGCGGCCGGAGATCCGCGCCGCCTATCTCGAAGGCCAGGGGCGCTGAACGAGGCGGAGATGGCGGAACTTTATGCCGGCGAGAGCATCGGCGCGATCATCCTGGTCACGGGGTTTCTGGGCGGCGGCGCCGCCTGGCTGTCCGGCCGCGCCATCGCGGGCGCCTGGCATCCGCCGTGGGGGGTCGCCATCGTCGCGCTTCTCCTCGGCGCGGCGACGCGTTTCATCCACTTCGCCTTGTTCCATGGCGACCTGCTTTCGGCGCCGTCCTATGCGTGCGACACGCTGTTCTTGTTCATCGTCGGGATCATCGCGTGGCGCGCGACCCGAACGAGCCAGATGGTGCGGCAATATCCCTGGCTCTATGTCCGCGCCGGGCCGTTGCAGTGGCGCCAGGTTGTGCGGGAGGAATCGCCGCCACAGTGATAATTTCAGCGGATTCTGCTACAGCATGATCCAGAAAAGTGGAAACCGGTTTTCCGCCAAGATCATGTTCCACTAACGAAGCGAGACCGCATCCGATTCAACCTGAAACGGTTGCGCTCAAGCACCTGCGGACGACCTCACCCTCAAGGGGACCAGACATGAACAAGCTGCGGCTTAGTGCTTTCGCGTTTCTCTTCGGCCTCTTCGCCGCGCCGGCAATGGCGCAGGACATCACCGTCGCCGTCGCCGGCCCGATGACCGGCGGCATAGCGACCTTCGGCCGGCAAATGAAAAACGGCGCCGATCAGGCTATTGCCGACATCAACGCGGCAGGCGGCGTGCTCGGGCGCAAGCTCAAGCTGGAAATCGGCGACGACGCCTGCGATCCCAAGCAGGCCCGTTCGGTCGCCGAAAAGTTCGCCGGCAAGCAGGTCGCCGTCGTCGTCGGCCACTATTGCTCGTCGTCGTCGATCCCGGCCTCCGACGCCTATCTCGACGGCAACATCCTGCAGATCACGCCGGCTTCGACCAATCCGCTCCTCACCGATCGCGGCATGTGGAATACGTTCCGAACCTGCGGCCGCGATGACCAGCAGGGCGGTTTCGCCGCCGGCTACCTGGCGAAGCATTTCCGCGACAAGAAGATCGCCATCATCAACGACAAGACCACTTACGGCAAAGGCTTGGCCGATGAGGTCAAGAAGGCGCTCAACGCCGCCGGCGTCAAGGAGAAGCTCAACGAGTCCTATAGTCAAGGCGACAAGGACTTCACCGCGCTCGTCTCCAAGCTCAAGCTCAACGGCATCGATATCGTTTATGACGGCGGCTACCATCAGGAAGCCGGACTGATCGTGCGGCAGATGCGCGATCAGGGCCTCAAGACGATCCTGATGTCGGGCGACGCGATGGCCGACCGCGAATTCGCCTCGATCACCGGCCCGGCGGCGGAAGGCGTGCTGTTCACCTTCGGCCCGGATCCGCGCCGGCGCACCACCGCCGCCGCCATCGTCAAGAAGTTCAAGGACCAGGGCATCGATCCCGAGGGCTACACGCTTTACACCTATGCAGCCTTCCAGGTCTGGGCCGCGGCCGCGGCGAAGGCCGGCACGATCGATCCGCAGAAGGTCGCCGCCGCCATGCATTCCGGCACCTGGGAGACAGTGCTCGGCCCGCTCTCGTTCAACAAGAAGGGCGACATCACTGCCATCGGCTGGGCGGTTTATCGCTGGGACCAGAACGGCAACTACGACGAGATCACCGAAGAGTCGCGGACCTGAGGGAGTTTGTCTGGTCGCCAGAGCGACTTCCCGTCGTCCTGAGTTGCTCGGCGCGAAGTGCCGAGCCTCGAAGGATGCGGGCCGAAGCGTCGGGGCCGTCGCCCTTCGAGGCTCGCGGAGTACATCATCGGGCCGGCCACTTCGGGCTGACCCGTTTGCTCGCGCCGCAGGTGCCGGTGAACCGCCCTACCCGATCCTCCCCAGGACCGGGAACGCCTCCATCAGCCAGAAGCTCGCCTGCGAGACCGCGCCGGTGAGAAACGCGATGCCGGTAAGCACGAGAAGGCCGCCCATCGCCTTCTCCACGAGGCCGAGATGGGCGCGGAAGCGAGCGAGGAACGCCGCAAAGGGCTCGATCGCAAGTGCTGCGGCAATGAAGGGCACGCCGAGGCCGAGCGAATAGATCGCGAGCATGCCGGCGCCCTTCGCCACCGTTTCCTCCGACGCCGCGACCGCGAGGATGGCGGCGAGGATCGGGCCGATGCACGGGGTCCAGCCGAACGCAAACGCAAGCCCCATCAGGTAGGCGCCCCAAAGGCCGACCGGCTTGGCGACTTCGAGCCGCTTTTGCCGCATAAGCAGGCCGATCGGCGCGAGCCCGAGGAAATGCAGGCCCATCACCACGATGACGATGCCGGCGGCGATCGCGAGTTCGCTTGAATAGGCCCGCAGCACGCCGCCGATCGCGCTCGCGCCGGCGCCGAGCGCCACGAACACGGTGGAGAAGCCGAGCACGAACAGGAAAGCAGCAAGGAGCGTGTCACGCCGCACCCGCGGTTCGGGTTCGGCATCGGCGAAGCGCTCAAGCGACGTGCCGGTGAGGTAGATGAGGTAAGGCGGCACCAATGGCAGCACGCAAGGTGAGAGAAAGCTCAGCATGCCGGCGACAAGCGCGGCGGCGATGGTGACGTGCGGCATGGCGCTTCATGCCCGCGCCCTCCGGGCGGCGCAAGCGCAGTCGGGCCGGCCGCGCAAGGATGTGAACGGATGTTATGGGAGTGATCGGCGCGATTTCCGCCGCTCGCGCGCCGAAAGACGAAACGGAAGTCGGTGCGTTGCCGGGGAACTTGTGATTATGAGTTTCCGGGCGCGCCTCACGCGCACCGGCCTTGCCGGCCCCGAGATGAGGGGAGTACGTCGTGCGCAATCTCATCACCGATGTCCCCGGTCTGAAGGTCGGCCACGCCGAAGACATGCGGCTCGGCTCAGGCGTCACCGCCATCGTGTTCGACGCACCCGCGGTCGGCTCGATCGACGTGCGCGGCGGCGGGCCGGGCACGCGCGAGACCGCGTTGCTCGATCCGGCGCAGACGGTCGAGGGCATCGATGCGATCGCGCTCTCCGGCGGCTCGGCCTTCGGCCTCGACGCCGCTTCCGGCGTCCAAGGCTGGCTCAAGGAGCAGCAGCGCGGCTTTGGGGTTCGCGGCGCGCGCGTGCCGATCGTGCCGGCGGCAATCCTGTTCGATCTCCTGAACGGCGGCGACAAGGAATGGGGCCGCTACCCGCCCTACCGCGAGCTTGGCTATGCGGCGGTGGCGGCGGCCAGTCTCGACTTTGCGCTCGGCAGCGTCGGCGCCGGCGCCGGCGCGACCACCGTCGACTGCAAGGGAGGATTGGGCTCGGCCTCGGCGCAGAGCGCGGACGGCTATACCGTTGGTGCGCTCGCGGCCGTCAATGCCGCAGGCAGCGTCCTGGTCGGAGGCGGACCATGGTTCTGGGCAGCGCCGTTCGAGCACAACGGCGAGTTCGGCGGACGCGGGCTGCCGCCAGCGTTTTCCGCGGCGACACTTGAGCCGCACACCAAGGGCAGCGCGCGCGAGAGCACGACGCTCGCTGTCGTCGCCACCGACGCCGCCTTGACCAAGGCGCAGGCCAAGCGGCTCGCGGTGATGGCGCAAACCGGTCTCGCGCGCGCCATCTATCCGGTGCACACGCAGCTTGAAGGCGACGTGCTGTTTGCCGTCTCGACCGGCCGCCGGCCGCTCGCCGATCCGCTCGTCGGGCTGACCAGGCTCGGCGCGCTTGCCGCCAACGTGGTCGCGCGGGCTGTCGCGCGCGGTGTGTTCGAGGCCACGGCGCTTCCCTTTCCCGGCACGGTTCCAAGCTGGAAGGACCGATTCGGCCGCTGAAAAGCGGAACTATTGCGGCGGCGCAGCGCCGTTTTAGTGCCGGGGAAACCACAATTGTTCTCTTTCGCGTGTTCATGCATCGTGACCGTTGACTTGGTCGCGGATTGCGCTGTAGTCCCCGCGCGTGGGGTCGGTTTTCCTGGGTGGAGGGGACGATGAAGGTCGTATTGGTCGTCATTGCCGCGCTGGTGACCCTGGGTCTCGCAGCTGTCGGCGTTGTAGCCGCACAGAAGTCTGGTTTTTCCTCACAGCCAACCGAGCGCGTCGCCCGCGCGGCCGCCGCCGATCCGGTGAAGAGCGTGCCGCCTGCGGCGCCCGCTCGCTTGTCGCCGATTCGCGACGCGGACATGCCCGCCGCGATGACGGCTGCTCCGCCTGCGACGACGGCACCAGCTGCGGCGCCCGCCGCCCCGGCCCTGCCGGCGGCTGCGTCAGTGACGCCCGCGCCTCCGGTTCCGCCCGCGCCCCAGCGCGTCGCCGAGAACACCGCCAAGCCTGCGGCGGCAGCGCCAGCCGCGAACGCCAACGCCGCACCGCCGGCCGCGCCCGGTATCGGCGCCTGCGACAGGCCCGGCGGCATGGGTCTCGCGCGCATCGTCGAGATCGACACGACCGGCGGGCCTGGCTTCGGCTTCCAGCATTTCAAGCAGTACGATTTCCTGCGCACCGGCGAAGTCGTGCTGACCTTCGACGACGGTCCGTGGCCGGAGAACACGCCTGCAGTGCTCAAAGCGCTGAGCGACAACTGCCTCAAGGCGACGTTCTTCGAGATCGGCCAGCACGCCATGTGGCATCCGGAAATCGCCAAGCAGGTAGCGGCCGGGGGCAATACCGTCGGCACCCACACCTGGTCGCACAAGGATCTCGCGAAAAACCCCTATGCGAGCGATACCGAACAGGCGAAGCAGGAAATCGAGATGGGCATCAGCGCCGTGCACATGGCCGTCGCCGCGCCGATCTCGCCGTTCTTCCGCTTCCCGGCGCTGCAGCATCCGCCCGAGCTGTTGAGCTACCTTGCCGAGCGCAACATTGCGAGCTTCTCGACCGACATCGACTCCTTCGACTTCAAGATGCGCAAGCCGCAGCAGGTGATCGATTCGGTGATGCACAAGCTGCAGAAGCAGGGCAAGGGCATCATCCTGATGCATGACTTCCAGCACGCCACCGCCGAAGCAATGCCGGAGCTGATCCAGCAGCTCAAGGCGGGCGGTTACAAGGTGGTGCACGTCGTGCCGCGCGCGCCGGTCGCAACGCTGCAGAAATACGACGACATGGTCAACCAGCAGGACAAGTTGTCGGTCAACAATACCCGCCCGAGCGACAGCGTCGTGCGCACGATCGGCGAGTATATTGGCGGCGCGCCGCCACCGGCAGCGCAGCGCTGAGTCGAATGACGCTTAGCGCGTGAAGCGTTCCGCCGCGTAAGGCTGCGGATCGCAGAACGGCGTCGCGCCGGTCATCAGCTCCGCGATCAGCCGGCCCGTTGACGGGCCGAGCGTCAGACCCCAATGCGCGTGACCGAACGCAAGCCAGAGCCCGCGCTGGCCCGGTGCGCTCCCGATCACCGGCCGTGAATCGGGGAAGCACGGCCGCGCCCCGAGCCAGGTCTTGGCCTCGGCCGGTTCGCCTAGCGGAAACAATTGCCGCGCCGCCGGCAGCAGACGCCCAAACTGGACCGGGGTCGGCGGCGCGTCCCGGGCCGCGAATTCAACGCCGGTGGTGAGGCGGATCCCCTGCTCCATAGGCGCCAGGCAATATCCGTTTTCGGCGTCGAGCACCGGGCGGCTGAGCGCGGCGTTGCCGCGCGGACGGAAGTGGCGGTGATAGCCGCGCTTGACGGCGAGGGGCAATCGGACGCCGAGCGGATCGAGCACGTCGCTCGCCCACGGGCCGAGCGCAAGCAGAACATCGCCGGCGTCGAGCGGACCGGCTTCGGTCTCCACCCGCCAATGTCCGTCGGCGCGATGGAGCGTACGCGCGTTGCCACTGAGGGCGACCCCGCCAAGCGCGGCAAAGCGCGCCGCGTAGGCGCGCGTCAGCGCCAGCGGATTGCTCACACTCACGGCAGCGGTCCAATGCACGGCGCGGCGGAAAACGCCCGCGAGCGCCGGCTCGAGCGCCAGCGCGCCGTCACGGTCGAGCGGTACGGCGTCAAGGCCGTAGCTCGCGGCCAGTTCGAGTTCTCTTGCCTGGGCCGCAAAGGCTTCGTCGCTGCGGTAAAGCTTGAGCCAGCCGCCACGACTCAAATAGCGCTCGGCGCCTGCTTCCACGGCAAGCGTTTCATGCTCGGCGACGGCGCGCGCGAAGAGCGGGCGCATGACGCGCGCGGTTTCGATCAGCCGCGACGGCCGCGACGCCGCTGCGAAGGCGGCGAGCCACGGCGCGAGCCGCGGCAGTGATCCGAGGTGATAATTCACTTGCGGCGAGCGCTTCAGCGCGACGCGCAGAAGCGCGCGCCAATCCGGGAAGGCCGGTGGGAACAGCGTTTCGCCGGTGATGATGCCGGTGTTGCCATAGGAGGTCCCCTCGCCTGCGCCGCCGCGGTCGATGAGCGCGACCGATAGGCCACGTTTGGCAAGATGGACCGCGCAGCTCGTGCCGACGATACCGGCCCCCAGCACGATCACGTCGGTGTGCGCCACGCTGCCCTCCACTGCGGCCGGCGCTTGATATATCCAGATAGCCTGTCGGCCGAAACCGGGACATTTGCCCGGCCCGAATGGTCGTGTTAGGCGAGCCGCGAATCGCTTATTCCGCTCATCCCCGGGCAGCGGGGACGAAGATGGGCCGCCGTGATCGGCGCCCCTGCCAGTCTCCCGGTGCGCGGGAGGCGGACGGAGCGGCGGTCGCCGACCGAAATCGTCACTCCGCTCATGGAGGACTTGTGCATCGTCCGTTGATCATTGCTCCCTCGATCCTCGCCGCCGATTTCGCCAAGCTCGGGGAAGAAGTGCGCGCGGTCGATCAGGCCGGCGCCGACTGGATCCATGTCGACGTGATGGACGGCCATTTCGTGCCCAACATCTCGATCGGTCCCGACGTGGTGAAGGCGGTGCGTGCACACACCAAGAAGGTGCTCGACGTGCATCTGATGATCGCGCCGGTCGATCCTTATCTCGAGGCGTTCGCGAAGGCCGGCGCCGACATCATCACCGTCCATGTCGAAGCCGGGCCGCATCTGCATCGTTCGCTGCAGGCGATCCGCGCGCTGGGCAAGAAGGCCGGCGTGACGATGAATCCGGGAACGCCGGCGGATACCGTGGCGCCGGTCATCGACCTCGTCGACCTGATCCTGGTCATGTCGGTCAACCCCGGCTTCGGCGGGCAGAAATTCATTCCGGCCGCGGCCGAGAAGCTGCACAAGCTCACCGCGCTCGCCGCCGGGCGGCCGATCGACATCGAGATCGACGGCGGCATCACCCCGGAGGTCGCACCCGAAGCGGCGCGTGCCGGCGCCAATGCGTTCGTTGCCGGCTCCGCCGTATTCAAGGACCGCACGCCGGAGTCCTATCGCACCAACATCGCGGCCATCCGCCACGCAGCCGCGCTTGCACGTGGGGAGGCCGCCTGATGGGAATGTTGATCGAGGGTCGCTGGAGCGATGTCGATCCCATTCAGGAGACCGGCAAGGACGGCGATTTCCGGCGCGTCGAGAGCGTGTACCGCGAGTTCATCACCGCCGACGGATCCTCCGGCTTTCGCGCCGAGCGCGGACGCTATCATCTCTATGTCGCCCATGGCTGCCCGTGGGCGCACCGCACGGTGATCTACCGTTCGCTCAAGAAGCTCAAGGACTTCATCACCATAGCGTACGCCATTCCCGGGCTGTCGCAGGAAGGCTGGACCTATGAAGACAATCCCGCCTTTCCGGATTGCTCACCGGACCGGGTCAATGGCTTCCGCTACCTGCACCAGGCCTATACGGAGACCGATCCGTACTACACCGGCAAGGTCACGGTGCCGGTGTTGTGGGACAAGAAGGCGCGGCGGATCGTGAACAACGAATCCGCCGACATCATCCGCATGCTCAACACCGAGTTTGCGAGGCTCGGCGCCGATCCGACCGACTACTATCCGTCGCCGCTGCGCGGCGAGATCGACCGCATCAACCAGCTGGTCTACACCGACATCAACAACGGCGTTTACCGCTGCGGCTTTGCGCGCTCGCAGGAGGCCTACAACGACGCCTATGACTCGCTGTTCGCCGCGCTCGACGAGATCGAGGAACGGCTCAACCGCCAGCGCTATCTGGTCGGGCGGCAAATCACCGAGGCTGACTGGCGCCTGTTCCCGACGCTGGTGCGCTTCGATGTCGCCTACTTTTCGCTGTTCAAATGCAACCGCAAACGGATCGCCGACTACCCGAACCTTCTGAACTACATGCGCGAGCTATACCAGGTGCCGGGCGTCGCCGAGACCATCAAGCCACGCTACTACGTGCGCACCTATTATTCGATCAAACGCCTCAATCCGTCGGGCATCATTCCCAAGGGGACGCCGGTCGACTACCGGCAGCCATTCCTGGCGCCGTCACGGCGCGAGCAGAACGCCTGATGTGGACTCGTAACGACGCTGCGGACGGTACAGGCTCCGCAGGGCCACGACCGGCGAGGGCGCAATGATCCCGCGCTACACCAGATCCGAAATGGCGGCGATCTGGTCACCGGAGACGCGGTTTCGCATCTGGTTCGAGATCGAGGCGCATGCCGCCGACGCCATGGCCGAACTGGGCATCATCCCCAAGGCGGCTGCGGCGCAGATCTGGGCCAAAGGGAAGGATGCGAAGTTCGACATCGCCCGCATCGACGCGATCGAGCGCGAGACCAAGCACGACGTCATCGCCTTCCTCACCCACCTCGCCGAGATCGTGGGACCGGAAGCACGCTTCGTGCATCAGGGCATGACCTCATCCGACGTGCTCGATACCTGCCTCAACGTGCAACTGGTGCGCGCCGCCGACCTGCTCATCGCCGATGTGGACAAGCTCAACGCCGCGCTCGAATGCCGCGCCCACGAGCACAAATTCACCCCGACCATCGGCCGCTCGCACGGCATTCACGCCGAGCCGATGACGTTCGGGCTCAAGCTCGCCGCCGCCTACGCTGAATTTGCCCGCGCGCGAAAACGTCTGGAAGCGGCGCGCACCGAGGTCGCGACCTGCGCGATTTCCGGGGCCGTCGGCACCTTCGCGCAGGTCGATCCGCGCGTCGAAGCCTATGTGGCTCAGAAGATGGGGCTCGCGGTCGAGCCGATCTCGACCCAGGTCATCCCGCGCGATCGCCACGCCATGTATTTCGCCACGCTCGGCGTCATCGCCTCCTCGGTCGAGCGACTGGCGACCGAAATCCGCCACCTGCAGCGCACCGAAGTTTTGGAAGCCGAGGAGTATTTCTCCGAAGGGCAGAAAGGCTCTTCGGCGATGCCGCACAAGCGTAATCCGGTGCTGTCTGAGAATCTGGTCGGGCTTGCCCGCGTGGTGCGCGCCTATGTGATCCCGGCGCTCGAAGACGTCGCGCTCTGGCACGAACGCGACATCTCGCATTCCTCGGTCGAGCGCATGATCGGGCCAGATGCCACGGTGACACTCGACTTCGCCCTCGTCCGCCTCGCCGGCATCATCGAGAAGCTGATCGTCTATCCCGACAACATGCGCAAGAATCTCGACCGCCTTGGCGGCCTCGTTCACTCCCAGCGCGTGCTGCTGGCGCTCACCCAGAAGGGTGTCGCGCGCGAGGACGCCTATCGGCTGGTCCAGCGCAACGCCATGAAGGCCTGGCGTGGCGAGGGCGACTTTCTCGCCTTGCTCAAGGCCGATCCCGAAGTGAGCAAAGCGCTGAGCGAGAAAGAGCTCGCGGCGAACGTCGATCTCGACTTCCACTTTGCGCATGTCGACACGATCTTCCGCCGCGTGTTCGGGCGGGCGTGAGCGCGCGCGTCATTCCGGGGCGCGGCCGCAGGCCGCGAGCCCGGAATCTAAAATCACAGCGCTTTGAGATAAAGCGTTCGAACATCACCCGCATTCCAAGGATTATGGATTCCGGGCGCGCGCTTCGCGCCCCGGAATGACGACCGAATTTCCTTCCGCGCTGACGTCCAGGCTGGTTCCCACAACTTTTCCGCTTTCGTCGTTTGCCCGACTCAGTGCGCTGACGTAGCGTCCCGCGCCGCCGCGAAGGAGCGAATCATGGGACGCCTGGTACGCAAGCCGCAGATACCCGACCTGGACGCGCAGATCGCCGGGCTTGAAGGCGTCCTGCAATCCGGCATCGGCGGCATTGGCGGGATGCAGATGGCCGGCGCCCGGCCCGGCGACAATTACCTGGAGCGCATGGCCAAATACGTTCCCGCCGAGGTCATCGCGTTCTCGATGGTCATCAATTCCATCCTCGAACAGGCGATGAAAACCGGCGGCAAGAATGCGGTCATGGCCGGCTTTCCGGTGACCAGCATTGCCGCGGGCGCTCTGGTGCTGGCGCTCATCCTCACCCCGCTGTTCTGCTGGTATGTCCGCGAGGACGGCGACGCCTGGATCGTCAACGCCTTCGTGTCGACGCTCGCCTTTCCGTTCTGGGCCTATCTGATGGGCGCCGTCGCTTTCGCCGATCA
>Ga0070671_100004406_pt1 | contig 11129 bp, 10 predicted proteins | sample KBSS73metaG_FD_65341 | JGI IMG/M metagenome (GOLD analysis project Ga0070671, IMG submission 65341) | Switchgrass rhizosphere microbial communities from Kellogg Biological Station, Michigan, USA - KBS S7-3 metaG | ecosystem: Host-associated > Plants > Roots > Rhizosphere > Soil ... | reverse complement strand
CGCTCAAAAAGATGCAGCCGGAGCTCGCGCGCGGCGTTTCGCGTGGCGTAATCCACAAGAACACGGCCGCGCGGAAAATTTCCCGCCTATCCAAACGGGTTGCGTCGCTCGGCTAAAAAAGCGCGTAAAAGCGGATCAAGCAGAGCCGTCGGGGAACCGGCGGCTCTTCGCATTTCCTGCTCGTCAAAAAAATGCAGCATTTCCGGCGATTCGCACCGGTGTTAACCTTTCGCTTACCGTAAGAATGGCGGAAATCTGCCGATTTCTTCAACTATCGGCCTCTTTCCTATGTCAAGCCTTATTATTTCACTTCTGTGAAAAAACGGCACTTGAAAGCTGCCGCTGAGAGTTTCAGAAACAACCTTCCGGTCGCGGTTCTGCGCCGGGCGCAAGAGAGCAAAGAGGCCCAAGACGCGCGACTCGCGTTTCGCGTAACGGGACGTTTTTGTTTCGCTTTTGGGGGTCTGGGAGAGGGAGACGCGGGCCAGTGCAAGGCGCAGGGGCGAATTCGTCTGCGGAACAAGTCGGGGGGACTGTTGCCGCGCCGCTTGAGGCCGCTTGGGAGTCGATCCGCGGCGGACTGCGGCGGGATCTTGGGGCACGAACTTTTGACGGTTGGCTGAAGCCGGCTGAACTGGGAACATTCGAGCCCGACAGCGGTACGCTCGACGTCGTGCTCCCGAGCCAGTTCATGGCCGACTGGGTCCGATCCCACTTCGGTGAGCGACTTACCCTCGCCTGGAAGACGGTCCTGCCGGTCGTTCGCGACGTGCGGCTTGTTGCCGCCTCCGATGCTCCGCGGCCCGCGCCGCTGCTGATCCTCGAGGAGGCGCTACCGCCCTCCGAGCGTGATCCCAACGCTCCGAACTTCGACCCGCGTTACCGGTTCGAGACCTTCATCGTCGGCAAGGCCAATGAGGTTGCGGCGACGGCCGCCCGGACGCTCGCCACGTCGAAAACGGTCAGTTTCAATCCGCTCTTCATCCACGGCGGCACCGGGCGCGGGAAGACCCACCTGCTGCACGCGATCGGCCACACCTTCCTGTCGCACAACCGTGGGGCGCGCGTCGTTTCGATGTCGGCCGAGAAGTTCATGGTCGAGTTCATCCGTGCGCTGAAGGAAAACGACACGATCGGGTTCAAGCAGCGGCTGCGGAATGCGGACCTGCTGCTGATCGACGACGTCCAGTTCATCGCCGGCAAGGATTCCACTCAGGAGGAATTCTTCCACACTATGAACGAGATCATCACAGCGGGACGGCGGCTGGTGATCACCTCCGACCGGGCTCCGCAGGACCTCGACGGAATTGCGCCGCGGATCCTGTCGCGGCTGTCGTGGGGTCTGGTCGCCGACATCAACTCGGCGGACTACGAGCTGCGGTTCAACATCATTGTTGCCAAGCTTGAGGCGCTTCCGGGTGTCGAGATGGCGCGCCCGGTGATCGACTTCCTAGCGCGGCGCGTGACTTCTTCGATCCGCGAGCTTGAAGGCGCGCTCAATCGGATCGGCGCCTATGCAATGATGACCGGCCGCGAGATTGACGTCGCTTTCGTCGAGGAGGTTCTCGCCAACGTGCTGCGCGCCAACCAGCGCCGTATCTCGATCGACGAGATCCAGACGCAGGTTGCCGAGCATTACCGAATCCGCAAGGCCGAGATGACCTCCGCCCGCCGGGCCCGTGAGGTCGCCCGCCCGCGACAGGTCGCGATGTATTTGTCCAAGCAGCTGACCCCCAAGTCGTTGCCGGACATTGGGCGCCGCTTCGGCGGACGCGATCATACGACGGTGATCCACGCAGTGCGGCAGATCGAGAAGCTGCGCGCCAGCGACGCCGAGCTCGACGCCGACATTCGCCTGCTCACAAGGCAGCTCGAGGGTTAGGTCCAACCCAGCGGCGCGCAAAGAATAAGGCCCGCTGGAGAAGCTCCAGCGGGCCTTATTGTGGCCTCGTGATCAATAGTGAGCGGCCTGTGTGTTGGGCCGGTTCGGAATAGTGATCTTGATCGTCTCGCCGCTTTGTCCCGGGAAGCCCGTGAACATGGCTTCGATCAGGCTCGGCACCAGTGCATCGAGCTGGCTGGTGCTGGAGCGCGCCTGCGCCCGGCCGTCGAACAGAGGCGCATTCGTGCCCTTCTGACGAATGTGGAGGTCGAGTTGACTATGATATTCGATATAACTGTCGATGCCGCCGCCGTACCAGAACGGATCGTTCCAGCCGTAGTAAAAGGGTGAACCCCAACCGAACCGGGAATGGCCCCAAGTGTGGCCGAATCCGAAGCCACCGTATCCATAGGGACCGTAACCGTATCCTCCGAACGGGTCGGACTGATAATAAACCTGACCCCCATCGACGCCGTAGCCCAACTGAACGATCATGTTCGCGCCCTGCGTGCTGGTCGCCGGCGTGTAGCCCCGGGCGGCGAGTTGCTGTGCGACGATCGATGCATAGCGTTGGAATTCGAGGCCGCCATTGCGGGCCATTCCGTCACCGGGCACGACGATGAAGGTCTGCCCCTGAGGCGCCGGCATGGCCTGGTAGCGCGTGACATTGGTTTTGAGAGCGGTCTCGCAGCCGGAAAGGCCGACGGCTGCCACGGCGAGCGCGAGCGCTGCGGAAAGCTTGATCACACGCATGGTTACTCCCCCTGAAGCGGGAAATGGGAATGCCAATTGGGCTGCACTATAGCACCAACAGCTGTGAACCGTCGATGAAGCGTGAGTCCTACGCGGCGGGCTGACGTTACAGGTGCAGCCAGGAGGCAGCGTAGCTGAGGGCGACTACGCCGGAGCCGATGATGATCGCGTCGACGACGATGCTGAGGACGCCGGCGATAGCGGCGGCAATGACGAGCGCTCCGTCGCGGTAGATTAAGGCGAGACCGAACAGGACGATCGCTGCCGCGGGCGCGATGTGGAAAAGCGGGACCGGGATAGCGGCGACTAGCGCCAACAAGAAGCAGACTAGCCCGATCAGTCGCGTTGCGGTGGGCCCGGTCAGTGTCGGAAGCCGCGGCTTAAAGATGCGTTCGACCCGAAGCTCGAGCCACTCCATCTTCGCTATGAGGCGTTGAAGTTCATGCTTCTTGACCCCGCGCCGGTCGATGCGTGCTGGGAACCAGGGGCTCGCGCGGCCGAATATCATCTGAGCGGATACGATGAGGATCGGCAGGGCGAAGAATGCGCTTGTGCCTGGGGGCAGTGGAAGCACGTTGATCGCCGCAAAGATGAACAGCAGCCCGCCCCATGAGCGGGAGTGGAGTTGTGTCGCAAGCTCGGAGAAGGACAGCCGGTCAGGTCCGGTTTCTTCGGCGATCTGCTTGAGACGCTGCGACAGGGGCAGCGGGCGATCGGGGGAGGGGCTGTGGCTTGCCACGGTGAGTCCGCCGCTCGTTCAGTCCGTGAGACCGACGGCGGCCCGGGCTTTCGCGAGAACAGGAGCGCCCAGCTCATTTGCTTGCGCAGCACCCTCGGCCAAGACGCGGTCTATCTCTTCAGGATGCCGGCGAAGATCGTCCAGGCGTTCCCGGATCGGAGCAATCAGCCCAGTCAGCACTTCGGCAAGGGCCGGTTTGAACGCGCCGAAGCCTTGTCCAGCAAAGCGCGCCAACACCTGCTCCACGCTTTCGCCCGTAACCGCGCAATAGATGCCCACGAGATTCTTGGCTTCGGGGCGATCTTCGAGCCCGGCCGGATCGCTCGGCAGCGGCTCAGGATCGGTCTTCGCCTTCCTGATTTTCTGCGCGATCGCATCGTCGCTGTCGGTGAGATGGATCCGACTTTGCTCCGACGGATCCGTCTTCGACATTTTCGAGCGGCCGTCGCGCAAGCTCATGATGCGCGCCGCCGCTCCGCCGCCGATGAAGGGCTCTGGCGGAACGAAGAGTTCGACGTCGAAATCGTTGTTGAACTTGATGGCGATGTCGCGCGTGAGCTCGACGTGCTGCTTCTGGTCCTCGCCGACCGGTACATGGGTCGCCTGGTAGAGCAGGATGTCTGCGGCTTGCAGCACGGGATAAGTGAAAAGGCCAACCGATTTTCCTTCGCGGTCCTTCCCGGCCTTGTCCTTCCACTGAGTCATGCGGTTCAGCCAGCCCATTCGGGCGGTGCCCTGAAGGATCCACGCAAGCTCCGAATGCGCGGGGAGGGCGCTTTGCCGGAACAGGATCGACTTCTTCGGGTCGATGCCGCTCGCGATCAGCGCAGCCGTCATCTCGCGCACGTTCGAGCGCAGCTCGGCGGGATCGACGTCCACCGTGAGCGCGTGGAGATCGGCGAGGAAATAGAGGCACTGCGCCTCGTCCTGCATCCGCACCCAGCGCAGGATCGCACCGAGCAGGTTGCCGAGGTGAAGTCCGCCGGTCGGCTGAATGCCCGAAACCACGCGCATCTTTTGCTGACCCGTCATGCTTCTCGCGCCCGTCGCTTGAGGAGGAGCTTCACGTCATCGAGCACGAAAGCGCCCGTAAGGAAGCAGGCGATCGCGTACACAGCAGCGCCAGAGCCGACAAGCACGACGAGGCCGCCTGCGCGGCGAAGGATCGAACCGGTGAGATAGGGATCAATCGCTGGCGCAAGGAGGAAGACGGCGGCGCCCATGATGAGGGACGCGATCGCGAGGCGTGGCACGCGGCGACGCAGTTGGCGGTCGGTCTCGAAGTGACCGCGCTTCCGAAGGGTGCGGTAGAGCATCCAGACGTTGACCGTGGAGGCGACCGCCGTGGCAAGAGGGGGCCCCACGTGGCCATAGCCAAAGCGCCCGAGCACCGGAATCAAGATGAGATTTCCGACTAGGTTTACGCCGACGGACTGAACGGCGTAGCGGACGGGGGTCTTGGTGTCGTGCCGCGCATAATAGCCCGGGGTCAGAACTTTCACGAGAACGTAGGAGGGGAGACCAAGCGAAAACGCCGACAGCGCCCAGCTGCACCGCACGCTGTCGATCGCAGTGAAATGCCCGTGCTGGAACAGGCCGCGAATGATCGGCTCCGATGCAAAGACGAAGGCGACAGTTGCCGGCAGAGTTAGGAACAGAGCGAGCTCCACGCCGCGATTCTGGGTGTCCATCGCCTCGGCGTCGCGCTTCTGGCTCAACTGACGGGAGACGGTCGGCAGCAGGATGGTGCCGAGACCGATCCCGATGAGGCCTAGAGGTAGCTGGTTCAGGCGATCGGCATAGTAAATGTAGGAGATGGAACCCGGGTCCAGCAAACCTCCGGCGAGAGCCGTCGATACGGCGAGGTTCACCTGGACTGCGCCGGCGCCAAGCGCTGCCGGCAGGATGAGCTTCAGTAGCTGCCGTAGATCGTCGTTCATCCGCGGCCGCTTGATCGCGAGGCTGACGCCCGCCTGCTTGCATGCGAACATCAGCCAGCCGAGTTGAAGAACTCCACCGACGGTGACGGAGATCGCCTGTGCCCGGGCTGTCTCGTAAGCGGCCTCGGGACCGTGGCCGTGGAAGAACCACAAAGCGACGATCATCGAGATATTGAGCAGGATCGGCGCGGCGGCGTTGACCCAGAACTTGTGCAAGGAATTGAGGATTCCGCCGAGCAGTGAGGCAAGGCTGATCAGCAGGAGATAGGGAATGGTGATCCGCGACAGAGTGACCGCGAAGGCGAATTGCTCGTGCGTCGGATTCTTGAAACCGCCCGAAAGGCCCCAGGTCACCGGCCAGGCGAAGATCAGCATGAGGATGGTGAACAGCGCGAGAACCGGCAGGAGAATCGCGAGGGTCTGCTCGGCGAAGCGCAGCCCCGCATTCACGTCATCGGCTTCGCCGACCTTCCGGTTGAACATCGGGATGAACGCCGCGGAGAAGGCGCCTTCCGCGAAGAGTGCCCGGAACATATTGGGCAGGCGGAACGCGACGAAGAATGCGTCCGACGCAAAGCTGGCGCCGACGTAGCTTGCCTGGAGCGTGTCGCGGACGAGCGCCAGAACGCGGCTGACGAGTGTCAGGCCGCCGACGGATCCCAGCGACCGGGCGAGGTTCATGGTGCCTTTCGGCCGGGGCTAATTAGGCTTCGCCCGCAGTTTCGGTCGGGACCTGCTCTCCGCCGCCTGCGCCGCCCTCCTGCTGGCTCTGAAGCTGAGCCATGTAGGCTGCCGTGAAGTCGATGGGATCGAGCAGGAGCGGCGGGAAGCCGGCTCCGCTAACCGCGTCGGCGACGATCTGACGAGCGAACGGGAAGATCAGGCGCGGAGCTTCGATCAGAAGGAACGGCTGAAGCGCATCGGCGGGCACGTTGCGAAGACCGAAGAGGCCGGCGTAGCTGAGGTCGACGACGAAATGGACGCCGTTCTCGGAGCGAGCCGTGACCTCGACCTTGAGGGCCACTTCATGGACGTCGTCGGTGGCGGACTGGACGTTGATGTTGAACTGCACATCCAGGCTCGGCTGCACTTGCCACTGATAGACCTGAGGAGCGCTCGGATTCTCGACCGACAGATCCTTGGTATATTGGGCGAGGATCGTGACTTGCGGGTCGCCGGCGGTCTGTCCCGATCCGTTTCCCCCGGTGATCGGTTCCTGCTCAGACATTTTCCTGATGTTCCTTGCGAAAGCGTGGTGCTGAATGGGAGCCGCTTGAGCCGCGGCGCGTTGCTAGGGCGACTAGCAGTCGCGAATATGGGGCGCAATGGCGGCCTCGTGCGTTCGGCGGTGTTGGAATATTTACGTGTCCGGCACTATGTTGGTGTTTCGTTTGAAGTAGGACCGCAAGCTTGGCCGTTATCGTTATCCTCGCGCTGGTCGCATTGTTCGTCGGGCTCCGCCTCTACAGCGTGCTGGGGGAACGGACCGGGCACGAGCAGCACCAGCCCATTCCAAAGGCTGCCGAATCGGATCCTCGAATCGAGCCTCGCGCGCATCAGCCCGCGGCACCTCCGGCCGCGCCTGCGGACGCCGGGGACATGGCATTCGTACCGACTGCCGGCCCGGGCGTACGTGCCATCCTGGCAGCCGATCCGAGCTTCGACGTTGCCCGCTTCCTCGAGGGCGCGAAGGCGGCCTATCGCCTGATCCTCGAGGCGTTCTGGAAGGGCGATGCGGACACGCTTCGGCCGCACGTCGACGACCATGTCTACGAGACGTTCACCGGCGCGATCGAGCAGCGCAAGACGGAGGGCCTCACCCTCGCTAACCGGCTCGTGGCGATCGACCAGGCGGTCATCTCCGAAGCCTCCGCCGAGCGGGGCGCCGCCATGCTGACCGTGCGGTTCGAGGCGGATATCGCCGCTGTGACGCGCAACGCCGAAGGGCAAGTGGTGGCTGGCTCGCTGAGCGACGCCGTCCAGACGCGCGACTTGTGGACCTTCCGCCGCGACATCAGCTCGCGCGACCCGAACTGGGTTTTGGTCGAGACCGACGAGGAAGAGTGAGGTCCGTCGCACGGGCGTTCGCGCTCGCCTCGTTGCTCCTGATTGCAGCCTGCGCCAAGACCGTGCAGGTGAATCCTGCTCCATCTCCGCCTACTGTGGTGCCGGCTCCGGCTTTGCCTCCACCCCCTCCGCCTCCCGCGAATGCAAGAGCCGCCGGCGTCAACATTGTTCCCGCGCCAGTTTCGCTTGATGAAGCATCAGCCGCGCGAGCTTTGCAGGCCTTCCTGATCAGCTGCCCGGCTTTGCAGCAGCGGCAGGACAAATCGCTGCTTAGCTACGGAGCGGATTGGGCCGGCGTCTGTGCCGGAGCAAAGACCGTGCTCCCCGGCAATGCAGCGGCGTTCTTCCGGGATAATTTCGATTGGGTCCGTGTCGGTGACGGCAAGGCCTTCGCCACGGGGTACTATATTCCAGAGACTGCCGGGTCGCGGACGCCGGCCCCCGGTTACGCCGTGCCGATCTACAGAACGCCGCCGGATCTTGTCCGCTGCACGAGGCCGGATGGGACGACCGGCCGCAGCCGTATCGATGAAACCGGAGCCTGCGTGCCTTACTACAGCCGCGCGGAGATCGAGGACGGGGCGCTCGCCAATAAGGGCCTCGAAATCGCTTGGGCTGCTGATCCAGTCGAGCTGTTCTTCATCGAGATCCAGGGTTCCGGCGAGCTTCGGCTGCCCGACGGCAATGTGATGCGCATCGGCTATGACAACCAGAACGGCCGCGACTATGTCGCGATCGGGCGGCAGCTTCGCGAGCGCGGCATCCTTCCGCCGGGCGGCGCGAACATGCAGGCCATCAAGGACTGGCTCCGGGCGAACCCCGACCAAGGCCGCGAACTCATGCGCGAGAACCTGTCGTACATCTTTTTTAGGGAGCTAACGGGGCCACCGCTCGGCTCGCTCGGCCTTCCCATCACGCCGCATGGCACCGTGGCGGCCGACCCGAATTTCGTGCCGCTCGGAGCGCCTGTTTTCCTGATGGTCGATCGGCGCGAAGCCGGCGGTTTCTGGGTTGCACAGGATGTCGGGGGCGCCATCAAGGGTTCCAACCGCTTCGATACCTTCTGGGGCGGGGGGGCCGAGGCAACCGCGACCGCTGGCGGAATGTCGGCATCGGGGCAAGCATTGCTTCTCCTGCCCAAGGGCGTGGTTGCCCGTGCGCTCTCTCAGCCCTGAGGAGGCCGCGCTCTGGTCGCGCGTAACGGCTACGATCTCACCACTATCGCGCGAGAAAGTCTCCCAAAAACCCGCCGAAGAGCCACCACAGCAAACTGCTCCAAAGGCGACTTCCAAGCGGAGTGCAACCGCGCCGCTGAAGGTCGCCACGCCGAGACAGCAACCACACCACGTCAAGACACTCGATGGAAGCTGGGACAGACGTTTGCGATCCGGCGATATCCAACCCGACCGAGTGCTCGATCTTCACGGTATGAATCTCGACAGTGCGTGGCAGGCGATCGATCGCGGCCTCGATCAGGCCATACACCGCAGCGAGCGCGTCTTGCTCTTGATCACCGGTCATCATCGTCCCGGCGAACCGCCTGTGCTGCGAGGGAAAATTCGGGCTGCCATACACGACTGGCTTGCCGTTTCACGACATTCTGGAAGCATCGCAGCAGTCCGCGGAGCGCACCGCCGTCACGGAGGGGGTGGAAGCCTTTATATTATTCTGAGACGCCGATGACTTTTTCTTAACCCCCTTTCTTTAACGCAGGTGCGTGGGCGGAATTTTGCCGCCAGGCGGGACGCACCAGGACCGATGAAAGCAGGCACGGCCCAGAAGATCAGCAACGCGATCCTGTCGTGTGCCGCTGGTTTTGCGTCCTTCATTTTCTCACTGGCCGCGCTCCTCTACCTTAAGGAGTTCGACGAGAAGATCGTCGCGTCGCTTGCCGCCGGCGTATTTTGCCTGCTGATCAGCTACATCGCCTCCGAGCGTCCGAACAGCGAGAGCGCCCGCGCTCTCTCGGCCCTGAGTGAACGGCTCCTAGCGGTCGAGGACGGTGACCTGGTTTCGCCAGCGCCGCCCAGCGTCCGCCGGTCAATGCCCAAGGTTGCGCAAGCAGTGGACTCCCTTTTCGCCGAGGTGCGGGCTTCAATCGAAAACGCCCATGCGCTCGGCATGTACGACCCCGTCACCTCGCTTCCCAACCGGCTTCACTTCCGTTCCGAGGCGGACAAATTGCTGAGCGATGCCCTTGAAGGTTCGAACTCGGCGATGCTGTTCGTCGACCTCGACCGTTTCAAGAGCGTCAACGACAGTCTTGGCCATGCACGCGGCGACCAGCTGCTGATCATGGTCGCGAATCGTCTTCGTGTCGTGGTCAACGCGGAATTCAACGGCAATGCGCGGCAGCGTCCGCTCCTCGCTCGCCTCGCCGGCGACGAATTCACGATGTTCTTCCCGGAGATCGAGTCTGCCGACGACATCGAGCGGATTGCGCGCCGGGTCGTTCTCGCCATTTCCGAGCCCTTCGAGCTGTGCGCCCACAGCGTCGATATTGGCGCATCCATCGGCGTCGCACTTTCGCCGGATCACGGCACCAGCATCGAAGCTCTGATGCGGGCTGCGGATATCGCCATGTATCGCGCCAAGTCGGCCGGTGGTGGGCAGCATTGTCTGTTCAACGCCAAGCTGGCGTCCGAGCATCAGGAGAGGGTCGAGACCGAAAAGGCGCTGACCGAAGCCGTACAGCGCGGCGACTTCCTGATGGCATTCCAGCCGCAAATGAGCCTGGTCACCGGTGAAGTTTGCGGTGCCGAAGCTTTGCTCCGGTGGAACCATTCGCGTGATGGAATTAGATTTCCGAACACCTTCATTCCCTTGGCCGAGCAGACCGGCGTCATCGCCGAGATCGGCGAGTGGGTGTTGGGCGAGGTCGCAAGCGTGCTGGGCACATGGCGCCGGGACGGCTTCGAGGGGCGGCTCGCCTTCAACATCAGCCCGCGCCAGCTGGATCGCGCCGATTTCTTCCATAAGCTGCGCCAGGCCTTTGCCGGGGCCGAAGTGCCGCTGTCGATGGTCGAGGTCGAGTTCACCGAGAGCGCTGCCATGGAAGTCAGCGAGGCAATCCTCAGCGAAATCCGGACGCTGCAGGATGATGGCGTACGCGTTGCGATCGACGATTTCGGCACGGGTTACTCGAACATTGCGCGGCTGCGCTCCATGCCGCTTGACCGCGTGAAGCTCGATCCCTCGCTGATCTGCGACATCGACACTTCGGAGAAGGCGCGCGTGGTCATCCAGGCCGTCATCCAGTTGATCAAAGGCGTTGGCGCGGAAGTAGTCGCCGAGGCCGTCGAGACGGTTGCCCAGGCAGACATCCTGCGCGCCATGGGTTGCGACACCGTGCAGGGCTATGTCTTTGCCGAGCCGATGTTTGAGGAAGAGTTCCTTGCCTGGATCGGCAACGCAAACCGTCGCGGCGCGAAGTCCGTCGCTTAACTCAGCGCCTTCCGAACCACTCCTTCGTAGATGCGCGACAAGGCGCGAATGTCCTCGACGGCGGCGCATTCGCCGACCTTGTGCATCGTTGCGTTCGGCAGACCAAAGTCGACCACCGGGCAAAGCTGAATGAGGAAGCGGCCGTCCGAAGTGCCTCCGCTGGTGGAGAGTTCCGGCTTCGCTCCGGTTTCTTCCTCGATCGCTTCCACCACCACGTCATAGAGCCGCCCCGGCGGCGTCAGGAACGCCTCGCCCGAGATGCGAGCAAACACCTCACTGCCCGGAGCTTCGCGCTCGGCGATTT